>OOAU01001402.1_pt1 | contig 9779 bp, 10 predicted proteins | sample 1670931 | NCBI WGS metagenome assembly OOAU01 (sample SAMN06348105, study PRJEB24527) | human gut metagenome | biome: human gut; feature: ankylosing spondylitis patient; material: feces | host: Homo sapiens | place: China | collected 2015-10 | reverse complement strand
CAAGGGGCTGACGTTCGATACATTCGTTCGCATGGGCTGGCGCTGCTACTACCAAGGGGCGCTGAACGCAGATCGCGGCGAGTACGAGGGCTGACCCGTTCAGCATCATCATTATATCCCGAAAAGGAGTGATTTTGCGTGTCAATGGTTATCACAAAAAAGCCTCCCGAATATCTACGGGAGGCAAGAATCAGGGCAGGATATGTCAACCGCGGCACGGCAGCAATGGTCGTCCCGTATTCGCCCGAAACTATCGGGCGGCACGAGCGTGGGGACATCGAGATGGAGCCGGAGGACGCAGTGGTCTACGCGGACTGCTATAACGAGCCGGGCATCATGGCCCGCTATTGTGCAACCTGCCCGGTGGGCCAGCGCATGGGCAAAAAGCTGGTTGATAGGCCGCTGCCGTTCGCTACGCTTCGTGTGCGCCGTCTGATTCACGATGCGCAGGATGTGGCAAGCCGTCTGGAAGAAATCGCTTTTGACGGCGTAATCGACGACACGGAACGGCAAGATTTTGAATCGGCGCTGTCGTTCCTGCGCGATCTGGAATCCAGCATTCAAGAACTGATCGTCACAGGCACGGCAACGGACACAAAAAAAGAGCCGCCCCTCGGTTGCAACGAGGAACGGCAATGCAGTAAGCGCTCAACTACTACACCCACATCTTACAGCATGGCGGGTGATTTGTCAAGGAGGAATCCCTAAATGATCTATCAGTTGAACAAGTACCCCGCCGACAGGTACAACGTGTTGGTTCCCGTGACCACCTTGCAGGCAGAAAGCAACCTGCAAAAGATCACGGTTTCGGAAGTCCTGCTGGACACACGACAGAGCTACGATAACAAAGGCCCTAGGAGTTCAGACGTGTGCTCTTCCGATCTCAACGCTTACGCGATCACAAAAGTCGGCGGCATGAAACTGGCCGCCGCGGCCAACATCTCCATCATCTCCACCACGCCGGGCCGCACCGAGGGCTGCCAGCGCTGCATTGAGATGGCACGGGTCACGGGCAAGCCCGCCGTGTGCGGAGCCTGCCCGCACACCTACGACGTGGCTGTGACGGTCACGATCAGAGTGCCGGAACCCTCCGGCGGTTTTCGCATCATGTCGGCCACTAAGGAGATTGACTGCGTTCTGACATCCCAGAGCATGACGGACGCGCAGTACAAGCGGTTCTTGCCGCACCGAACGGCAATGGCAGAAAGTAAGGCGTTCATGCGCGCAATTCGCGCGGCGCTGGGCCTTGCCGGAACCTACAATCTGGACGACCTGAAAAAGCCGTTCATCGTGGCCCGCATCGTTCCGAATCTGGATGCGCCGGAGATCAAAAACGCCGTTGCCAACAGCTACTTGCAGAGCATGGGCCTGTTGTTTGAGATGCCGGATGCAAAACCGCAGATCGCGGCTCCTGCGCAGCCGGAACAGATTGTGCAGCCGTTCCCGGACGAGGACGGCATGACGCCGCCGCAGGAATTTCCCCCGGAGCCGCAGGAGCCGGAACCGCAGCAATGGCAGCCAGCACCGCCGCCCGCCGCGGCACAGCCCCGGCAAATTGCCCCGGCAGCACAGCCACGGACCGCACCGCTGGTATGCGCGGATTGCGGCCAGATCATCCAAGACACGCCGATGCGTAACGGCGGCACATTCAAGGCGGCCAGCATCGCGGAATACAGCAGCAAGGCATACGGACGGGTGTTGTGCATTGAGTGCCAGCACAGAGCGAACAGGAGATAAGCTATGATTAAGATTTTACATACGGGCGACATCCATCTGGGCAGCCTGACCGGGCCGGAGAAGAACGGCATCAACCTGCGCCGTGAGGACACGCTGCGCTGCATGGACGAGATCGTGCAGACAGCCCGTGAGGAGCAGCCCGACCTGACGATCATCGCGGGCGACCTGTTCAACCGCTCCCGCGTGTGGGCCGACACGGCGCTGGACGATGTGCGGGATGCCGTGGAGCGCCTGTTGCGCCCTCTGTGCGAGTGTTCCGGCCATGTGGTGTTGCTGTTCGGTACGGCCAACCACGATAACCCCAAGGCGTTTGAAAATATTTTCACCATGACCAACGACCTTGAAAACCTGAATGTCGATACAGCCCCGGCATTATACCGACTGCGCTGCAATGATGGTAGCTGGGTGCAAATTATGTCGGTTCCCGGCTTTGACAAGGGCCGTCTACGCACGTTCTGCCCCGGCATGGACAAGGAGGCCGAAAACTTCAACGCGACGGCGCTTATCAATGACACGATCATGGGCCTTGCGGGCAGATGCGACAAGCGCATCCCCACCATCCTGACTGCCCACTATACCGTGGCCGGGGCCGAGGCAGACAACGGCAGCACATTCCTTGCGGGGCAGGATGTTGTGGTGCTGCCAGCCACCATCGACGCAGCAGGGGTTGATCTGGCCTGTCTGGGCCATATCCACCGCCCGCAGAAGATCGCTTGCAACACGCCCGCCTATTATTGCGGGTGCATCAACGAGCTTACGTTCAATGACGAGGCAACCCGCCACGGCTTCTACATCCATACGATGGACGGTCACGGCATCGTCAAGAGCGAGTTTCACGAGCTGGAAAGCAGCCGCAAGCATTACACGATGCGCATTGACCGCCCGCAGATCATGCAGTTTATCGCGGACGGAACTCTGAATATCGCCGCCGATCAGGTTTACGGTAAGATCGTTCGTGTGCGCTATTCCTGCACTAGCGAGGAGGAAAAGGCACTGAACAAGGCCGAGCTTCAGCAGAAGCTCATGCAGATGGGCGCGTTCTATATCTCCGACATTTTACCGGAGGATGTGGAGGAACTGGATGCCAAAGATCAGTTGACCGAGCATGACGGCCCGACGGAGGCTTTGAGTCGCTGGCTTGACCTGAACAATGTGGAGCCGTGGCAAAAAGCCCGCCTGATGGAGCTTGCCGCGCCGATCATCGCCAAGGCAGATCACGGCATGGACGACGGCCACAGCACCGGGGCGTTCCTGCCGATCAGCATCGAGGTCAAGAACTACCGCAGCTACACGGACGCGGCGTTCAGCTTCGAGCCTGTTCACATGGCGATGGTCAACGGAGCGAACGGCGTGGGTAAATCATCGCTGTTTATGGACGCGATTGCCGACTGCCTGTACGAGCAAACCCGCAAGGAGGACATCGGCGGCTGGGTGCGCGAGGGTACAAAGAGCGGTTCGATCATCTTCATTTTTGCAATGGGCGAAAAGAAATACCGCGTCGTGCGCACTCGCACCGCGTCTGGCCGCGGCACACTGGCCCTGCAATGCTTCAATGCGGAAAAGCAGGAGTGGGCCGACGGCTCCGACACCACTATGCGCCTGACGCAGACCAAGATCGAGCGGCTGCTGGGCATGGACTGCAATACGTTCTGCTCCATCGCGCTGATTCGGCAGGATGCCTACGGCCTGTTTCTGGATGCGGATTCTGACCGCCGCATGGAGGTTTTGAGTGCCCTGTTGGGCCTTGACCTCTATAACCGCATGGCCGAGATCACCGCCGCGGAAAGCAAGGAACAGCGCCGCACGATTGCCTCCGCTAAAGACATGCTGACCGTCTACACGGACGAGATCGCCCACAAAGAGGAGTTGCAATCTGCGCAGGATGCTGCGAAAGCCAAGATTGCAGAGGCTGAACAGCAGATCGCGTCCGCGGACAAACTGATCGCTGCCGCCAAGGCCAAACAGGCCGCCTACGATACGATCATGCAGCAGATTACCAGCCGCGGGCAGGAAATTTCCGAATGTGACGATCAGATCGCCGCCAAAAGTGCCGCCTTGCAGAATCTTCTCTCCGTCAAGATTCCGGCGGCCCATCAGGCGGCCAGCGGTGAAAAGCTGGCGCGGGAGGCATCCGAGGCCCTGCCCGCGCTGCGTGACCGGGAGCGTGAGCTGATTCCCGCCGACGAACGTTGCAAGGCACTGCTTGCGGAAAGCGATCAGATCAGCAAGAGGGCCGAACAGCGCGTAGCCTTGAATCGTCAGTTGAATGAACAGCGGCAAAAGGCAGAACAGATCGTCGCTATGAAAGATCAGGCAAAGGCCGACGAGGCCGAGCTGGCGCAGATCGCCCAGCGGTGCGCGGAGCTGGATGTCAAAATCCAGCGGGCCGACGAACTGGCAAAGCAGGTTGAAACCGCCAAGATAAAGCTGACTGAAACGATCTACGACGCCAAGGAAAAGGAAGAAGCAATTCAGCGAAAGATTGACGATGCCCGCAATGCGGCCAAGCGGCTTGAACTGGCAAACTGCCCCATGGAGGGGGAGGCGACCTGCGTTTTTCTGGCCTCTGCCACGGAAGCGGCCCGCCAGATCGGCGATCTGGAATACCAGTTGCAGGTGCAGAAATCCAAGAACGACACAGCGATCAAGAGCCGCCGCGTGATTGTGAACGAAACGCAAGCAGCGCTGGATGCGCTGAACAATCCTCGCAATGAGCGTGGCGCACTGGAATTGCGCCGTAGCGCCCTGTATTCTTCCATGACCCGCATGGAGACGGTGGAGGCTGCGCAACAGCAGCTCAAAGAGATTGCCCAGCGACAGGTGGAAATCGTCAACGAAACCTTTGCAGATAGAAAGCGCATGAATGAAATCAGCGCAGTTATAGAGAGCCTTTCCGACGCGATGGAGGAGCTGAAAGTCCTGCAAGGCAAGATCAAACAGACCGAGATGCTGGCGGCCAAGCTGCCGGAGGCTGTGGAGGCCCGCGAAAAGGGTGCAGCCATGAAAGCAGATGCCAACCGCTTGCAGCAGGAGGTTCTCGATCTGGCCCGTCGTAAAGATCGGCTGCTGGAAGAAAAAAACAGCCTGATGCAGAGCTTGCCGGGGCTGGATGATACCAGTGATCTTGAACTTGGCCGTAATAAGGCAGTACAGGATCAGCACTTTGCCACGATCAACCTCGGCTCCATCTCGGCCAAGCTGGAACGCATCGCGGATGCAGAGGAAAAGGCAGCCGACCTGCGCGAGACAATCAAAAAGACGGCAAAACTGCTGGACGATTATCAGGTGCTTGCACAGGCGTTCAGCCTTGACGGCATCCAGTACATGATTGTGCGCGGCGTTGTGCCGGAGATCATGCGGCGCAGCAATGATATTCTGGCGGCCATGACGGGCGGCAGGATGGCGGTAGACATCCGCACCGAGCGTGAACTGAAATCCACAAAGCAGATCGTCAATTCGTTGGAGGTCTGGATTTCCTCAATCAACGGCGGGCATCGCCCGTACCAGAGTCACAGCGGCGGCGAAAAGGTAAAAATCGCGCTGGCCGTCACGCTGGGGCTGGCAGATGTCAAGGCGCACCGCGCCGGGGTGCAGATCGGTATGCTGCACATCGACGAGCCGCCGTTCCTCGACGCTGCCGGAACCGAGGCATACGCGGACGCGCTGCTCAACATGGCGCAGCGCAATCCCAATATGCGAATTTTGGCGATCAGCCACGATCCCACCATGAAAGCGCGTTTCCCGCAGACAATCACTGTGGAGGCGGGGGAGAACGGCAGTACCGCCTATATGGAGTAACACAGCGCCGCAGATACAGGGGGAGGGCTGATGAATTATCTGCTTGAGATAAATGCTTTCGAGCGAAAAATGAGAGAAAGCCCTCTCCCGATTGCGGCGCAGTTGATGTGGTACAAGCTGATGCAGTTCTGCAACGGACTGCGCTGGCCAGAGACATTTCAACTGGACACGGTCCGCCTGTCGGAGCTGATGGTTGGTTCGTCAAAGCACACCGTCATAGAGGCACGGCGGGCGCTGATCGAGGCGGGGTTTCTGGAATTTAAGCCGGGAAGTAAGAAATGTCCAAGCACCTACAAGCTGATCTCACAGATCAGCGTCGAGCCTGTGGAGCCGGAACCGCTGCCGGAGGAGCCGACAGATACCGAGTTTCTGGAAGTGGACGGCGGGAGCAACGACATTCGGCGCTACTTCGGATTCACCGAGGACACCGAGGCAGAGCTGCACAAAATCACGTCACTTCTCTATCAGGAATTTTTACCTGACAAACGGCCCAGTGCGGACGACGAGCGCCGTGTGTTCATGTACTGCATGGAGCAGATCGGGCAGGGTGCAGACTGCAAAATTGAGTTCCCGGAGCGCCGCAAGGAGCTGCTGGCCTATGCGTTTGGCGTGGCCCGCACCAACGGCAGCCTGAATTGGGGCTACATCGACGGTATATATCGCAATTTCCATGAGAGGGGCATTCAGACTGTGGAGGATGCCTACAGGTATGATGGATTGAGGGCAAAGAAAAATGGACTACAAGGATAAAATTAAAAAGCTGCTGGCGCTGGCCGAAAGACTTACGGGGAACGAGGCGCAAGCGGCGCTGCTGAAAGCGCGGCAACTGATGGCAGAGCATAAGATCGGAGAGGCCGATTTGGAGGAGCCGGAGGACAAAGAGATACTGCACAAGCGCACCTCGGTCACATTCTCCAAGCGCCGCGACGGCTGGATCAGCAATCTGGCCGTGGTGATCGCAGAAAACTACTGCTGTATGGCGCCGGTTTGCCACTACAAGGGCAAGCAGACCTACACGGTGCAGCTGAACGGCTTTAAGAGCGACGTAGAAATTTGTGAGCGCGTCCTGCTGTTCGCTGTGGAGTTTGTTCGAGGCAAAAACAAAATGCGTCAGTGGAGCGATAACTACCCCTACTCACCCAAGGAAAAGTTGGCGATCTGCAACGCATACGGGGAGGGCTTCACATCAGGGCTGGACGAAAAATTCGACAAGCAGAGCCGCCAGCAGGCGGTATATGCGCTGGTTCTGAAAACGCCGCAGAAGGTCAAGGATACCTTGAAAGATTACGGCACGTTGAAAGCTGATTTCACCCCCACGCTGGACGGCATAGGCTACGTCGCAATGTCGGACATGGCTGCACGGCACGGAGAGGGTCTTTACGACGGCAGAAATTTTGATGTGAGGGAAAAGTTGGAGGCGTAAAGCATGGACAATCAGAGCAACGAAATTTTCAAAATCCCGGCCCGCCGCTGCTCTGTGTGCGGTGGCCTGTTGACAAGCGATAAGTCCATCCGGGAGGGCTGCGGCCCGGCTTGTAAGCTGAAACGCAAACGCGCCGCGGAGGCGCATGAGGCCGCCAAGAATCAGTGCAGCCTCTTTGATATGGAGTACATCGAGGAGATAAAAAATGAATCTTCACAAGACTAAAATAGATTGGGCAACCCACACATGGAATCCGGTCACGGGATGCTTGCACGACTGCGAATACTGCTACGCCCGACGCTTCATCGGCAGGTTTGCGCCACATGCCTGTGAGCGCCCATCGGAACCGATCAAGAAGTTGGACGGCCTGTCCTGCTACCAGATCGACCACCCGGTGCGTCTGGTGGACGAGTGCGGCGAATATGTTCGCTCCACGCCATATCCGAAAGGCTTCGAGCCGATGTTAAGCACCTACACGCTGGGCTACCCAGCCAAAAGAAAAATCCCGTCCCGCATTTTCGTTTCCAGCATGGGCGACCTGTTCGGTGCGTGGGTGCCGGATGCGTGGCTTGAACAGGTGTTCGAGGCGGCCAAGGCAGCCCCGCAGCACAAGTATCTGTTTCTGACCAAAAATCCGAAGCGATACTACGATCTGGCCCGCAGCGGGAAATTGCCCGGGGATAAAAATTTCTGGTACGGCACTACGGTTACAAAGGGCGGCACTGCATGGCAATGGTGCGGGGAGTGGTCGATGCCGAAAGCATGGTACACGTTCCTAAGTATCGAGCCGCTGCTGGATGATGTGACGATCTGGCTTGAAAACGGCGGCTACTATCCAGACTGGCTGATCGTGGGTGCAATGACAGGCCCGGGCAGCAAAGATCATCAGCCGCGGCGCGAGTGGGTGGAGCGTCTTGTCAACTATGCGCGGGAACGCGACATTCCGCTGTTCATGAAAAGCAACCTCAAAGCAGTATGGGGCGACGATCTGATTCAGGAATACCCGCCTGAACTGCTGTAAACGGGGTGCAGTAAATGCGCTATAAAATCTGCTGCGAGGCACCCGCAGACCGGGATGCACTGGTTACAATCCTCGCCAAGAACGGCTATACCGTCAGAATCGGCAAGGAGCAGAAAACCAAAAATTCACGCTACACCTACTACATCGAGTATTGGAGGGAAGATCGAGATTGAAAAAGAAAAACTGGCAGAAAACGCCGGATGAAAAGGCGATTCATCAACAGGCTGTCAAAATCCGCAAAATGACCGATCAGCAGATTGTGGAACGGTTGGAAAGCGGCGCGGAGGTCAGCGCCGATCAGCGACGCGCCGTTATCAACGAGGCGCTGGACGCTATCGCGGTGCGGGATGAAAACGGAGATCGCGTCAGCGACATCACCATCCGCAAGATCAGAAAAATCTTGCAAGGCAAGGGGCTGCTGTGATGCGCAGGAAAAGAGCGCACAGGATGCGCGTTCTGGAAATGCCGGAGGATGATCTGCACGTCAGAGTCCCGGTTCCCATCGGCAAGACGGTATACCGGGTGCATCCGAACCCGGCTTGCCACTACGGCGTGAGAGCGGCAGAGAGGGCCGTTTTCGGGCGCGTTATCACACCGAGGTATGTTGTTACCCCTGTGCCGTTCGCTGTTGAGATGATGCGCGAGTGGAACCGCACGGTGTTTGCGCGTGTGCTGGACGCGGAAAGGAGAGCAAAATGGTTGATCGCAAAGTCGCAGGACTGAAAAACAAGGTGAACGGCGCGTTCTTCGAGGACATCATCAATCAGGCTTGCGACTTCTATCGTGTGCGCGGCGTAGCTGACATCGAGAAAACGCCGGAGCCTGTGCGCCTGATAAAGCCGATCAAGGGCAAGCCGGGTTACTTCGTGGCCGTTCATAACGAGGCTGCGCAGGTGGACTACAAAGGTTTCCTGCGCGGCGGCCAGGCAGTGGAGTTTGAAGCAAAATTCACCGATACGGGCCGCATGAAATTCGAGCGCGTGACCCCTAACCAACAGGCCCGGCTCCGGCGGGCGCAGGAGTTTGGCGCGGTTTCATTCGTGATCTGCTGCTTCGGCGGGGTGCAGTTTTATCGCATCCCGTGGCCGGACTGGCAGGAGATGAAAACGGTGTTCGGCAGAAAATTTGTCACGCCGCAGGACTTAAAAGCCTACGAGATCAGGTTCCGCGCTCCGGGAGCTTTGATGTTTCTGGACGGCTACTATGATAAATGATCGGGTGCAGCCTGTGAAATTTGAGGTTTACGACGCGGCAGGCCGCAGGATGTTTCACACGGAATATGAAAGCTGTCTGCCGACGGAAAAAGAAATTCTGGCTATGAGGGCAGCCGGGTATAAATGCTACATGGACGGGCGAGTCTACCCGCCAAAAAGGGGGAATGCAAAATGACGGATGCAGAAATGTGGATGCACAGGGATAAGCTACGCAGCACGGCCAGCCAAGTGACGATGTGGTGCGGCATCATTGCGCTGCATCAGGAGGACGGCATCGGAAAAGACCGCCTGAATAAGCTGACGCAGGGTATCATGGAGGCTGAGAACGCAGCGGCCTTGCAGATCGTGGAGCTGGGCATGGCAGAGGCAAGCAGGAGGTTGCAGCGTGAGATGCACGGCATCTGCGAAATCTCGTTTCATGTGCCTTACGTCAAGCGGCCAAAGAAGCATCAGGAGTTAAAAGACCAGATGGAAAAGGATGCGGCGGCTACATTCGGTTGGCTGGTGCTTGCCAAGGCGATGCACAAAACCTACGGTTACGGCAAAGATCGCCTTGCCCGCCTGTACAAGAACACGCAGGAAAATT
>OOAU01001395.1_pt1 | contig 9820 bp, 10 predicted proteins | sample 1670931 | NCBI WGS metagenome assembly OOAU01 (sample SAMN06348105, study PRJEB24527) | human gut metagenome | biome: human gut; feature: ankylosing spondylitis patient; material: feces | host: Homo sapiens | place: China | collected 2015-10 | reverse complement strand
AGCAGCGGCGGTGCTGTTTGTGCCGGTGCGCTATGCGGCAGATGCACAATATGATAAAAACAGCGGCAAAAAGCCGGTGCTTCATGTACGGGTTACATGGCTTTTGCATCTGTTCCGTTTTTTTATGGAATATAACGAAGGCTTTAAAATGCGGGCGCAGGTTCTTTTCTTTCCACTGTATGATTCGGAAAGACCGATAGAGCCGGAAATAAAAGAACAAAAAGAAAAAGCTTCAAAAAAGAAGCAGAAAGCCGGGGAACGCACGGCTTTTGACGAACAGCCACAGAAAAGCGGCGTACAGGCGCAGGAAGTCCGGAAACGGATAGAACAGGAACCACCGCAGGAAACCGGGAGCGAAACTGAGGCAGAGCAGACGGCGGAAGAAAATCCGGATGAAAGCGAAGCAGTGTATAGTCCGGAACAGACGGACATACAGGAACGGAAAAAAACGGTAAAGAAAAATTGGTGGGTTTCCCGCAAAAAGCTGTCTTTAGCGGAGAAGTTTAAATGTTTTGTGGAACGCATAAAACAGGTCTGTCGGCAGATAAAAGCATTTTTTATCAGGATTGCGCAGACAATCCGCGGTATTTTTGATAAGAGTGTTTCGCTAAAGGACACCGTGCAGGAAAAAATAACCCATCTTTCGGAAATGCTGCAGGATGAAGAAAACCGCGAACTGGTTCATTTTCTATGGGAGCAGTTGAAACGGCTTTTACAAAAATCCCGTCCGAAAAAATACCGACTCCGTGTCCGGTACGGATTTGAAGACAGTGAAACGACAGGCTGGCTTGCAGTGCGGCTTGCGGTTCTTTACGGACTTTTAGGACTGGACATCGAACTGATTCCCGATTTTGAAGAATCCGTTTTTGAAGGTGAATGCATGATAAAAGGGAAAATCCGGCTGGCGGGGATTTTAATGATTGCAGGAAAAGTTTATTTTAACCGCCTTGTACAGAAAAAACTGTTAAAGAAAAGCGGCCGTTAAGACGGCAGAATGGAGGAGTTATGGCAGAAAATAAGAATAATTTTGATACAACGGTAGCCTCTCTTTTTAAAGGGATGGATTCATTTGTTTCCGCAAAAACGGTTGTGGGAGATGCAGTGACAGTCAATGACACCATTATTCTTCCGCTGGTCGATGTATCGTTTGGTGTGGGTGCCGGTGCATTTGCGGGCGAAAAGAAAAACAATGCGTGCACTAAAATGACAGGAAAGGTATCACCAAGTGCGGTTTTAGTTATTCAGAACGGGACAACAAAGCTTGTCAATATTAAAAATCAGGATACCGTGACGAAGATTTTAGACCTGGTACCGGATGTGATTGACCGTTTTACAAGCGGTAATAAGACAAAAGAGTACGACGAAGAAGTTAAAAATGCAATTCACGATGTAACAGAGGAATAACACGCGGTGGTGCATCATATACTATTGATAAGACAGAATATAAAGATGGTTCGCTATGACAAGAATGTGTGGATTTATACTGTTCTGGATTGCAGTAGGAATGATGATTGCACTGTTTTTTACAGAAAATATCTGTCTATGTATTTTCGTGATTATTGTGCTGATGATATTGGGATATAATTTGTTTTGTCATTAAAATGAAAAAAATGTTGAAATAATGCTTGCAAAATAATTTAATATCTGCTACAATATTTTCTGTTGTGGGTAAATAATACCCAATACCATTAAGGAGGTGTATTTAAGATGGCAAAATGTGCAATTTGTGAAAAAGCTGCTCACTTTGGTAACGCTGTGAGCCATTCTCATAGAAGATCAAATAAGAAATGGAATGCTAACGTTAAGTCAGTAAAGGTTAAGGTCAACGGTGCATCTCAGAAGATGTATGTATGTACTTCATGCTTACGTTCCGGTAAAGTAGAACGCGCATAAGAACTGCTGTTAATTTTCGAAAATTTATATCAGTGGGAAGGTGGATTGTCTTTTTAGATGATTCACCTTCTTTGTTTTGACATTTGTATCATGAATAGGTATAATATCTATTATTAGATAGGATAGATAGTATCCGTGAATGGAGGTATATAGATGAGAGGTCATATCGAAGGACAATTAGGTACGATTACCATCGAATCAGAAGTTATTGCAAGATATGCCGGTTCTACAGCCGTAGAGTGTTTTGGTATTGTGGGCATGGCAGCTGTCAGCATGAAGGACGGCCTTGTAAAGCTTTTAAAGGGCGACAGCCTTACAAGAGGAATTCACGTAGAGATTGATGAAGACAATATGATTACAATTGATTTTCATGTTATTGTTTCTTATGGTGTCGGCATTTCAACCGTTGCAGAGAATCTGATTGAAAATGTAAAGTACAAGGTACATGAATTTACAGGTCTTGATATTAAGAAGATTAATATATTTGTAGAAGGTGTTCGTGTAATAGATTAATGGAAGATGCCGTATATGGCGGAATGGAGGAAAATTGTGGCTACAAATACAATAGATGCAGCACTTTTGCAAAAGATGTTCCTTGCAGGAGCAAAAAACCTTGAAGCAAAAAAAGAGTGGATTAATGACTTGAATGTATTCCCGGTGCCGGACGGCGATACGGGAACCAATATGACACTGACAATTATGTCTGCGGCAAAAGAAGTCGGTGCGATTGCAGTACCGGATATGGAAACGCTGGCAAAAGCAATTGCGACCGGTTCATTAAGAGGTGCAAGAGGTAATTCAGGTGTTATTCTTTCACAGCTGTTCAGAGGATTTACAAAGGAAATGTCCGGGCTTGACAGTTTAACCGTAGAAGACATTGCAAGAGCAGCACAGAGAGCAACAGAGACAGCATACAAGGCCGTTATGAAGCCGAAGGAAGGAACAATTCTTACCGTTGCAAAGGGTGTATCTGATAAGGCGGCAGAAGTTGCAGAGGAAACAGAAGACATCGAAGAAGCACTGTTAAAGATTATTGAACATGCAGAGCTTGTCTTGTCAAAGACGCCTGAAATGCTCCCTGTTTTAAAGGAAGCCGGTGTTGTGGATTCCGGCGGACAGGGTCTGGTTGTTGTATTAAGAGGTATGTATGATGCTTTAACAGGTAAAGTCACAGACTTTAAGATTGAAGGCGTATCTAAAGCAAAAATTGCAGCAACAGGAAAGAATACGGGGGCTGCCATTGAAAATGTAGATATTAAATTCGGTTACTGTACGGAATTTATTATTATGCTCGATAAAGAGTTTGATGAAAAGACAGAAGAATCCTTTAAGGCATTTTTATCTTCTATCGGTGATTCCATTGTGTGTGTTGCATTAGATGACATTGTAAAGGTTCATGTGCATACCAATCATCCGGGTCAGGCATTTGAAAAGGCATTAGAATACGGACAGCTGACAAAGATGAAGGTTGATAATATGCGTGAGGAACACAACCAGAAGGTTATCCAGCAGTCAGAGATGGAAGCAGCTGCTAAGGAAGAAACAGAAAAGAAGGAAGAAAAAGCACCACATAAGGACTTTGGTTTTGTAACGATTTCCGCAGGCGAAGGACTTTCTGAAATCTTTAAGGAACTGGGTGTTGACGAAGTGATTGAAGGCGGACAGACCATGAATCCGAGTACAGAGGATATTTTAAATGCTGCTGACCGCATTAATGCAGATACTGTTTTTGTTCTTCCGAATAATAAGAACATTATTCTTGCCGCGGAGCAGGCAGCAGAGCTTGTAGAAGGCAAAAAGCTGATTGTAATTCCGACAAAGACAGTTCCGCAGGGTATTACAGCGATGATTAACTTTGAAGCTTCAAGAAATGCACAGGAAAATGCAGACACGATGACAGAAGCACTTTCAACAGTGGCAACAGGACAGCTTACTTATGCAGTCCGTGATACGTCAATTGACGGAAAAGAAATTCACAAAGACGATATTATGGGACTTTCAGACAGCGGACTTGCGGCAGTCGGCAAGAGCATTGACCAGACGCTGTTAGAACTTGTTGATGCAATGATGAATGAAGATGCAGAACTTATTACCCTGTATTACGGCAGTGATATTTCAGAAGAAGATGCAGAAAATGCCGCAGCAAAGGTTGAAGAAAAATATCCGGATATTGATGTAGAGCTTCAGATGGGCGGACAGCCGATTTATTATTACATTGTTTCAGTAGAATAAAATGTGAACAAGCCATCTATTACAGCTTGTTCACATAACAGTATGCGCCGCAGGCAGCGTAAAATGTTATTTATCGCAGGACTGAATAAATTCAGTCCGCGTTCCTCCGGCATTGGAATGCCTGCGGAAAAGAGAAGTATGAACAAGCCATAAACCAAAGCTTGTTCATACGGTTGTTTGCTTCTGAGCGAAGGCAAACAACCTTTATGGCAGATGAGAAACCGCCTGCGCGGATTTCTCACCGCCGCTTTGCGACAGGGTCGCTCAGAAAGAGGTATAAGATGAGTAAGATTGATGAAATCAGAGGCGAGATGGTTAAGGCGATGAAGGCGAAGGATAAGGCCAGAAAAGATGTTCTTTCCTTACTGCTTGCGGAATTAAAGAATGTAGAAATTAACAACCGCACACCGCTGACTGATGAAGAAGGAAATCAGGTTATTTTAAAGCAGATTAAGCAGTTAAAAGAAACACTTTCCCTTACTCCGGCAGACCGACAGGACATTATTGACGAGTGTAATTTCTCAATCAGTGTATTAGAGGAATATGCACCGAAGATGATGGATGAATCTGAAATCAAAGCAGTGATTGAAGAAACATTAAAAGAACTTTCTATCGAAACACCGACAGCACAGGATAAAGGTAAAATTATGAAAGTGTTAATGCCAAAGGTCAAAGGCAAGGCAGACGGTAAACTTGTCAATCAGGTTCTTGGCTCAATGATGGCATAAGTTATGAATATACAGCAGCTTAAAGGAATTGGAGAAAAAACTGCTGCGCTACTTAGCAGGCTTTCTGTATACACTGTAAAAGACCTTGTAGGGTTATACCCACGGGCTTACGATGTATATGAAAAGCCTGTTTTTGTACAGGAAGCAGTGGAAGAACATGCATCAGAAATCGTGAGCATTGAAGCCGTTGTGGCAAGAAATGTGGAACAGTATTCCACACCGAGAATGAAAGTATTATCGACAGTTGTGCGGGATGAACAGGGAACATCCCTGAAATGCACATGGTTTAACATGCCGTTTCTGCGCAGCAGTTTAAAGCCGGGAGCACATTATGTCTTCCGCGGTCAGCTTGCAAAGAAAAAGGGAAGCTTTGTTTTAGAACAGCCACAGATGTATACAATGGCGGCATATGCACAGTTACAGGGAAGTATGCAGCCCATATATCCGCTGACAAAGGGGCTGTCCAATAAAACGGTCGCCAAAGCAGTAAAACAGGCATTGGAAAAGTACGATACGTGTCTGGAAAAAGAATATATACCGGTAGATATCCGCAGTGCGTATCAGCTTGCGGAACACAATTTTGCCGTACAGCGGATACATTTTCCGCAGTCGCAGGAGGATTATTTACAGTCCAGAAAAAGACTGGCATTTGAAGAATTTTTTCTGTTTGTGCTGGCAGTGCGCAATATGAAAGAAAAAAATACACACAGGCTGAACGAGTACCGTATTTTAAATGATGCGCGTACCGATAAATTCATTTCTGAACTGGAATTTGAACTGACGGATGCACAGAAAAAGACATGGGAAGAAATCAAAGAAAACATGTCCGGCAGTGCGTTAATGAGCCGGTTGATTCAGGGCGATGTTGGTTCCGGAAAGACGATTATTGCAGTGTTGGCATTGATGAATACCGCGTTTGCAGGGTATCAGGGGGCAATGATGGTGCCGACAGAGGTGCTTGCAAAACAGCAGTACGAGTCGATCTGTTCGATGTTTGAAAAACATCAGATTCCGTTAAAGGTTGTGCTTTTAATGGGTTCGATGACGGCGGCGCAGAAAAGAGCGGTTTATGAGCAGATTCGCACGCATGAGGCGGATATTGTGGTCGGCACGCACGCCGTGATTCAGGAAAAAGCCGTTTATGACAAGCTTGCACTGGTAATTACGGACGAACAGCACCGCTTCGGGGTCAATCAGCGGCGGGCGCTTTCTATGAAAGGGGACAATCCGCACGTACTGGTTATGAGTGCAACCCCGATTCCGAGAACACTGGCAATTATAGTATACGGTGACTTGGATATTTCTATTATTGATACACTACCGGCAGAACGTCTTCCAATAAAAAATTGTGTTGTGGGAACCAATTACCGGGAAAATGCGTATAAGTTTATAGCGGGTCAGGTCAAAGAAGGCAGACAGGCATATGTTATCTGTCCGATGGTGGAGGAAAGCGAAAATGTCGATGCCGAAAATGTCGTAGAATATGCCGAAAAGCTTAAAGCGGCACTGCCTCCGCAAATCCGTGTGGAATATCTGCACGGAAAGATGAAAGCAAATCAAAAAGAAGAAATTATGGCGCGCTTTGCGGCGCGGGAAACAGATGTACTGGTATCGACAACCGTTATCGAAGTCGGTGTCAACGTTCCGAATGCCACGGTAATGATGGTGGAAAATGCAGACCGTTTCGGGCTTGCACAGCTTCACCAGCTGAGGGGCCGTGTGGGGCGTGGAAAATATCAGTCGTATTGTATCTTTGTGTCCGGTTCGGACACAGCCAAGGCAAAGGACCGCTTAGGCATTTTAAATCAGACGAATGACGGATTTAAAATTGCAGAGGAGGATTTAAAACAGCGTGGACCGGGAGATTTTTTCGGCGTGCGCCAAAGCGGGGATTTGCGTTTTAAAATCGGTGATATTTTCTCAGATTCCAAAGTGTTAAAGGAAGCAGCAGATGCGGCAGGCGCTGTACTTGCAAAAGATGAACTGCTTTCGTCGGAAGAAAATGTTTATCTGAAGACAAAAGTGGAAGAATATACAAAGGAATGTCTGGAAAATATTAATTTATGATGGAAGTGTCACAAGTATAAGGAGTGCTATAAAATGCGGACAATGGAATTTACAATGAGCAGACCCGGACTGGTAGAACCGGGACAGGAAGTGGAAATTACCGAAGGGAAACTGCCAAGCAGCTTTTACTACACGATAGAACCTGCGGTTGCAATGTCGGGAAACTACTCGACACCGGAGCGTTTAAAATCCAGAAAAGGCATTGTAAAAGAAGTCGGCGAAACCAGCCGTGGATACTACGTACTGGCGGAATTTGACGAGTAAATGCGGCGCAGTGGAAGATTGTATCAGAAACTGCCGCACGCAGAATGCTGCGAAAAAGAAGGATAAGGATTAGAAGAGAAAATCAGGTGGACAGATGAAGGAAGAATTAATGCGCACAGAACTGCTGTTTGGCAGTGAGGGCATGGAAAAATTAAAAAATGCAAAGGTGGCACTGTTCGGAGTCGGCGGAGTCGGCGGCTACGTGGCAGAAGCACTTGCACGCAGCGGTGTCGGAAACATGGTGCTTACAGATAACGACTGTGTAAGTGTTTCCAATATCAACCGTCAGATTATCGCACTGCACAGTACGGTCGGCAGACCGAAAGTAGAAGTGATGAAGGAACGGCTTTTAGATATCAACCCGGAGATTAATCTGGAACTGCACCAGTCCTTTTATCTGCCGGAAAATCACGATGACTATGATTTTGCATCATATGATTATGTTATCGACTGTATTGATACAGTTGCTGCCAAGATTGATCTGGTGCTTGAAGCGCAGAAAGCAGGAACACCGATTATAGCGAGCATGGGAACCGGCAATAAACATCACCCGGAGCTGCTCGAGGTTTCGGATATTTTTAAGACTTCGGTCTGTCCGCTTGCAAAAGTCATGCGTTATGAATTAAAAAGGCGCGGCGTAAAGAAACTGAAAGTGATTTATTCGAAGGAGCAGCCAGTCAAGGTATCGGCGCCGCTTGAGAATAATGCCAGAAGATGTATTCCCGGCAGTACTGCATTTGTTCCGGCTTCGGCAGGACTGCTGATCGCTTCTGAAGTTGTCAAGGACATTATGATGTAAGAACCGGGCAAAAATATCTTAATAATCACTGCATAAATAAAACACTTCTTCCATATACATGAAGTAAATATGGAAGGAGTGTTTTTGTTTTTATGGACAGTAATCAGGAATTTTCGTTATACAAGGATATGAAAGCCAGAACAAACGGAGAAATATACATCGGGGTGGTAGGACCGGTCAGAACCGGTAAATCAACTTTTATTAAAAGATTTATGGACTTGTGCGTACTGCCGCAGATGGAAAATGAACATGTACGTGCGCGGGCAAAGGACGAACTGCCGCAGAGCGCCGCGGGAACAACAATTATGACGACCGAGCCGAAGTTTATTCCGAGTGAGGCGGCACTCATTTATCCAATGGAAGATGTGGGCGTCAAGGTGCGTCTGATTGACTGTGTCGGTTTTATGGTGGAAGGCGCGTCCGGTCACGTTGAAAATGAAAAGGAGCGCATGGTAAAAACACCGTGGTCGCAGACGGAAATCCCGTTTACCAAGGCGGCGGAAATCGGTACGAAAAAGGTGATTGCGGAACATTCAACGATAGGTATTGTCGTAACCACAGACGGTTCATTTTCGGAGATTCCAAGACAAAATTACGTTCCGGCGGAGGAACGCACTATTCAGGAATTAAGTGCCATTAAAAAGCCGTTTCTGGTGCTGTTAAACAGTGCAAAGCCGTATTCTAAGGAAACCGGACAGCTTGCGGAAGAACTCACGCAGAAATACGGCGTAACCGTGCTGCCGGTCAACTGCGACCAGTTAAAAAAAGAAGATATCACTGCGATTCTTGAAAATGTACTGCTTGAATTTCCGGTGACGGAGCTGGATTTTTACACGCCGCAGTGGATGGAAATGCTGCCGGAGGACCACTGGCTGAAAGCAGAGCTGATTGCAAAGGCTGCGGAAGTGTTAGAACCGGTCGGAAAAATCCGCGATGTGAAGAAAAATTTTGTGCAGGTAACGGGAGAATCGCTAAGCGGCATTACCGTATCCGATATCCAGATGTCGGATGGCAGGGTGCGGCTGGAAGTGCAGATGAAGCCGCAGGTTTATTATGATATTTTAAGTGAATTGACAGGCACGGCAATCCACAATGAATATGAGCTGATTCACATGATCCGGGAGCTTTCCGCAAAGAAAAAAGAATTTGACAGTGTGGGAAATGCTTTATCAGAAGTGTCTGCAAGCGGCTTCGGGGTTGTAACACCGGTGCGGGAAGAAATTGTGTTAGATGAGCCGGAGGTGATTAAAAACGGCACAAAATACGGTGTAAAAATCAAAGCGCAGGTGCCGTCCGTCAATATGATCAAGACGAACATCAGTGTGGAAATTGCACCGATTGTCGGTACGAAAAACCAGGCAGATGACCTGATTGCATACATAAAAGAAAATGCCGGGGACAATGCGCAGGGAATCTGGGAAACAAATATTTTCGGAAAGACGATTGAACAGATTGTAGATGACGGCATTTATGAAAAAACACACAACATGACACCGGAAAGCATGGAAAAGATTTCTTCTACATTGGAAAAAGTCATGAATGAAAATTCGGGACTGGTCTGCCTGATTGTATAAATCAGGCTGTATGCAAAAATGCTTTATAATGTAAAAAAACTGTGGTATACTAATGAAAGAGTGTTGTATCACGGCATTATCTGATATGCCGTGGTATAACACTTCTGTATTGAAAAAACGAATTCAAGAAATATATGCTGCAATGCGGCGGAATGGAGAACAACATGAAAAAAGTAGAAGATTATGTACGCAGTATTCCGGATTTCCCGGAAAAGGGAATTATTTTCAGAGATATTACAAGCGTGATTCAGGATCCGGAAGGA
>OOAU01001394.1_pt1 | contig 9832 bp, 7 predicted proteins | sample 1670931 | NCBI WGS metagenome assembly OOAU01 (sample SAMN06348105, study PRJEB24527) | human gut metagenome | biome: human gut; feature: ankylosing spondylitis patient; material: feces | host: Homo sapiens | place: China | collected 2015-10 | reverse complement strand
ATATACATCCATGAGCGGAGTTTCGGATACCATGCCGATCTGATAGTCTGCCATGGTTCCTTTCATGCCTTCGTCCAGTTTCTTAACTGCATCGCGCAGGTCGGCAGCCTGTACCAATACCTGTGTGGAAGTCTTTTTCTCTGCACCGCTTTTTTCGTCCAGCGTGATGAAAATAAGTTTGCATTTGAACCAACGGTCGGCACTTTCTTCGTCGCTGGGGAAAAGTTCGCTATAATTGGCACGTTTAATGTCGGAAACTGTAAATTCTCCGGATATGAATGGAGTCATTTCTTCAATAATTCGTGCTTCTGCTTCTGTAAAGCTGAGTGCATCAACAAGATATGGTTCGGTAACTTTTTTCTGCATTCCGTTTTCCATTACTTTTTCATAACGAATCTTGCACTCAAACCAAGTATGCATTGCCATAATTTTCTTCCTTTTTAATTAATTGATTCATGTAAATTGCCTACAAAGATAAACAAAATACCAAAGTAAGTGCCGAAAGAATTTTATTTTCTTTTATGCAAATTCTTAAGTTCAAAGGAAAGCATGACACGGAATAGTCCGATAATGAGGAAAGTGAAAGAAATCATATAGACCGCGTAGAGTGCACCTATGGCCGGTTGCCACAATATCAATAAGGAACATATAATGGCAAGGATACCGAAAGCCATGTACCAGCCCCAGTCGCGAGTACCATAGCGTTTCAGGTCGATCGAGTAACCGGTGGAGGAGAAGCCGCGGAACATGAGCCAAAAGGCTATGATAAACGGAATGACTTCCATGCTGACCATGGGATAGGCAATCAGGTAGATGCCGAGAATAACGTCGATGATTCCTCCCACGATATACCAGCCCCAGCTTGGCACACCTTTTCGATTGCTGACTGCAAAGAGGATTTCCAAGATACCGCTTATCAACATGGATATGCTGAATACGATACTTAGAGCTACATAGCTGCTTAAAGGTGCAAACATCAGCCAGAGGGCTACAATAATATACACGATTCCCAAGAGAAGAGAAGCCCATCAATTTTTTACTGAGTGTTGAATCTCATTGAATACTGTTTCCATACGTTTTTATATTTAAAATTGAATACTAGAGTAATTTCGTTGTGGAATAACAATTTGAATTTAGAAAAGGTTTTCCGTGAACATATTTCGAGGAATAGTTGTTTTCTATATAAAGTAAATTTTAAAAAAAATATGCATTATGGCAACAACAAATTTCAAAGGACAACCGGTGAAACTGATCGGTGAATTTATACAAGTGGGTAAAGTAGCTCCCGATTTTGAGCTGGTAAAAACAGATTTATCTTCTTTCTCTCTGAAAGACTTGAATGGTAAAAATGTGATTTTGAATATTTTCCCAAGTTTGGACACAAGTGTATGCGCAACGTCGGTACGCAAATTTAATAAGATGGCTGCCGGATTGAAAGATACGGTTGTATTGGCTATTTCTAAAGATCTTCCTTTTGCTCACGGTCGTTTCTGCACGACGGAAGGTATTGAGAATGTAATTCCATTGTCAGACTTCCGTTTTTCGGATTTTGATGAAAGCTACGGTGTGCGTATGGCGGACGGGCCATTGGCCGGACTTTTGGCACGTGCAGTGGTGGTGATTGGCAAAAATGGAAAGGTAGCTTATACTGAACTTGTTCCGGAAATCACGCAAGAACCTGATTATGATAAGGCGCTGGCTGCTGTGAAATGATTTTTTAATTTGGAATTATAAGATTTTGACCTAATGAGAACTGGTAGACAGGTCTGGCAGGACACCAGACCTCCATTCTTGTTAGGTTGTGTTTTTTTATACACTAAACCTTATTGACATGAACAAAATAGGAATTTTATTCTTTGCCCTGTCAACTATGGGCATTGGAACCCTTTCGGCTCAAACTGCCGATAGTACTCAAACTTCTCCCTGGACTAAAGAAGGATTTGCCGGACTGAAACTGACACAGGTTAGTCTGACCAACTGGGCTGCCGGAGGTGATAACTCTGTGGCCTTTGACTTGCAAGGTACATATCAGATTAATTACAAGAAAGAAAAACATTTATGGACCAATCGTCTGGAATTGGCATACGGACTTAATAAGACTGGGGAAGATGGTACGAGAAAAGCAAATGATAAGATTTATCTGAATACGAATTACGGTTATTCCATTGCCAAAAATTGGTATGCCAGTGCATTTGCGACATTCCAAACTCAATTCTCTCCGGGGTATGACTATTCGATCAACAAAGATGTTTCAATCTCCGAATTTATGGCTCCCGGTTATTTGACTACCGGTTTGGGATTTACTTATGATCCGGGCAAGATATTTACAGTTGTACTATCTCCTGCTTCTTGGCGTGGCACCTTCGTACTAAACGACCGTCTCTCTGATGAGGGGGCTTATGGAGTAGATCCCGGTAAACATCTGCTATCAGCTTTTGGTGCAAACCTGAAGGGGGAGGTCAAATATGAATTTCTAAAGAATATGACCGTATATTCTCGTCTTGACTTATATTCCGACTATCTGCATAAACCTCTGAATATAGATGTGAATTGGGAAGTACAAGTAAATATGATTATCAATAAATGGTTCTCAACCACTCTGACTACCAATCTGATGTATGATGATGATGTGAAAATAGCTCAGAAAGACGGTACAAAAGGATCACGTGTACAATTCAAAGAGATATTGGGCGTGGGAGTGCAGTTTAATTTCTAATTCAAGTATAAATATAAAGCGTAACTACCTGACTGGTAGTTGCGCTTTATATTTTATATCTACTACTTATTTCTTCTTTTTTTTCAGTCCTTTGTAAGCGATGAATCCGACAACCAGTATGACAACAGCTATAATGACATAACCGATTTCGTGACTATATTTGGTTGCCATTACATAAACGTCATTGGTTGTTTTGAGGTCTGTAAACCGATAAATCAGATATCCGAGCACGGCCAATACCGTATTCCATATTCCGGCGCCTAGCGTTGTATAAAGTAGGAAAGGGCCTAACTTCATGCCGGCCAATCCTGCAGGAATACTGATAAGCTGACGTACAGCAGGGATGAGACGTCCGAAGAAAGTGGAGGCCGCACCGTGTTTTCTGAAATATTCTTCGGCATGGTGCACTTTTTCTTCATCGATAAGACACATATGCCCCAAACGGCTGTTAGCAAATTTGTAAACAATGGGACGCCCTAACCAACGGGCCAGGTAATAATTGACTAATGCACCGATGTCTGCTCCCACAGTTGCGAATACAATGACTAGAAAGATGTTCATACTGTCGTCTGCCATGGCTTTCCATGCGGCAGGTGGCACTACGGCCTCAGAGGGAAAGGGAATAAAAGAGCTCTCGATAGCCATAAAGATTGTGACTACCCAATAGTTCAAGTTTTCTAATACCCATTTGAGAAGTTCTGCTACTGATTCCATTTTTTAAGGGATGAATGATTTAATTTGATTTATTGTTTTCTTTTTCTTCTTTAAGACGTTTCATAATTTCTTTTAAGATCGGTTCATCCTCTTTTCTATGGTCCGGACCGTTCAACAACTGCTGAATGGTTTCTTCTCTGAATGGACGTTCGCAATCTTTATTGTATTTGAGGAAACCGTCCAGGTCATCGGTCATGATACTGATAACACTCAATCTTTCCGGCAGGTCTTCATATTTCGGATTGATTTTGTAGGCTTTCTCATAATTTTCTTTGGCCTCGTACATATAATTGTGTTCCGAATAAGCAGTACCGATCATGTACCACATTTCCGGACCGGTACTGGTTTTTGCAGCTTTTTTAAATGCTTGGGTTGCTTTTTTCTCTATATCTTCCTCTAGGTATACTTTCCCTTCCGTCAGGAAGATAAGGCCTTCGTCCGGATTGATTTCTTTTGCTTTCTTGCATAGCTGGTGAGCTTCCTTATATCTTCCCATTTTGGCAACGGCATTTGCTTTAGTTGTATAAGTATCTATCAGTAGAATCGAACCGCTGTCTCCGTTTTCCTCAAAAATCCGGATAACCTGGTTACAACATTCTTCTGTTTTTTCCCAATCTTCTTTGGTAGCATAGGACATCCCCATGAACATATACCCCAATTCGGGGGGGATGGCTTTGTATTCAATGGCTTTTTCGTAATTCTCGATAGCGCTGTCGGGGTTGTTGAGGTAGAAGAAACTGTGTGCTTTGTAAGCGTAAGCTTCTCCGTATTTATCATCGGCAGCCAGTGCGAAATCACAGGTTTCGATAGTTTTGTTTATATCCTCGCTCATGAAATAGCATTTTGCCAGTCCCATCCAGTAAGAAGGGTTATAAGGAGCGATGTCAATCAACTTGTCAAAGCACTCGATAGCTTCTTTCATGTGTTGCGTTGCTCCCAGATAGTCGGCCTGAAGTACGATAAAGTCTTCTTCTTCGCCATATTGGTCTTGTCCCTTGTCTATCCATTCTTTCGCGGCTTCCGGATATCCCATATCCATATAAAGATAAACGATCTCGATGATTGAGGCCAGATCGTCGGTGTCCTCGATTGTATTTATCAGTTGTTGTGCTTCTTCCAGTTTGCCTTCATTCAGTAACAGTTCTGCTTTCAGCATTTTTACCTCGGAGTCATATGTTTCTGTGATACTGTTTGCCACTTCTTTGGCTTTACTTAGTTTTTGAGTATCCAGATAAAGAAAGGCTTGTTCTATCAGTAAGCCAGTGTTGCCGGGGTGCAGTTGAAGTCCGTAATTAATGACTTCCTGTGCATCGTTGAATTTGCGTTCGGTGGCATACCAATCGGCAATATCAGCGAGCTGGTCGCCATCCAGGTATAGTTGTCGTTTTTCTGCTTTGGCGGCTTCGTATCTTTGGATGATTTCAGTCAGTTCTTTTTTCGCACTTGGTGAATTTTTTCTCCCCATTTTATTTTTTTCTTTTTAATTGCTGACATGGGGCTGCTACAAAAGTTCTTGTTCATTTCCTTTTGACACAGCCCCATGTTATAAAGTAAAGCCTGACGGCTTAGTTATTTATTGATCTTACCCCACGTGTCTTTTAAACCCACTGTACGGTTGAATATCAGTTTTTCCGGAGTTGAATCTTTGTCAATGTTGAAGTAACCGATTCGTTGGAACTGCAAATAGGAGAGTGGAGGCAGGGTTGCTGCAAACTTCTCTATGTAGCAGTTCGGAAGAACTTTCAGTGAATCGGGGTTGATAATATCTTTCATTGCTTCCAATGCATCACAGTTTTTGGCCTCGCGGATAGCAGCCAGTTCGTCGCGCGGGTTTTCTACTTTCCACAGACGGTCGTACAGACGTACTTCCGCTTGCATACAGTGGTTGCAGCTTACCCAGTGAAGTGTTCCTTTCACCTTACGGTTGGCATCCGGCATACCGCTACGGGTATTTGCATCGTATTCACAATAAACTTCGGTGATGATACCGTTCTCGTCTTTTTTACATCCTGTACATTTTACGATATAGGCATTTTTGAGACGCACTTCCTGTCCCGGTGTCATACGGAAATATTTCTTGGGAGCATCTTCCATAAAGTCTTCACGTTCCATCCACAGTTCACGGCTAAATTCGATCAGGTGACTTCCTGCTTCCGGATCTTCCGGATTGTTGATAGCTTCCAGTTCCTCGACCTGTCCTTCCGGGTAGTTGGTAATGATAAGTTTCACCGGATTGATAACGGCGGACACACGGATAGCACGGCTGTTCAGGTCGTCTCTTACAGAACTTTCGAGCAAAGCGATGTCATTCAGCGCGTCGTAAGTGGTATATCCGATTTTATCAATAAATTTGTGGATAGATTCGGGAGAATAACCACGACGGCGGAAACCGCAGATTGTCGGCATACGAGGATCATCCCAGCCGTTTACCAGGCCTTCTTTCACCAGTGTCAGCAAGTTACGCTTACTCATCAGTGTATAGCTAAGATTCAATTTATTGAATTCCGTTTGACGGGGACGATGGTCGTTCAGGTCTTTCCCTTCTTTCAACCAGTCGATAAAGAGATCGTAAAGCGGGCGGTGCACAACGAACTCGAGCGTACACAGGGAATGGGTAACTCCTTCGAAGAAGTCACTTTGTCCGTGGGCGAAGTCGTACATCGGATAGGCTTTCCATGTGGTGCCTGTGCGGTGGTGCGGGTGTTTTACCACACGATAGATGATCGGATCGCGGAAGTGCATATTGGGATTAGCCATGTCAATCTTTGCACGGAGCACCATAGCGCCTTCTTCGATTTCACCGCTATTCATCTTTTTGAAAAGTTCGAGGCTTTCTTCGATAGGACGATTCCGGTACGGACTTTCCACACCCGGTTGGGTAGGAGTTCCTTTTTGCTGTGCAATCTGTTCGGAAGTCTGCTCATCGATATATGCTTTTCCTTCTTGTATAAGGCGGATAGCGAAGTCCCATAATTGCTGGAAGTAGTCGGAAGCATAATACTCATTTCCCCATTGGTAACCTAACCATTGGATATCTTCCTTGATAGCTTCTACGTATTCCACATCTTCCTTGGTAGGGTTTGTGTCGTCGAAACGAAGGTTACATACACCTCCATGTGCTTCTGCAATGCCAAAATCAAGGCAAATAGCTTTGGCATGACCGATGTGAAGGTATCCGTTAGGCTCGGGCGGGAAGCGCGTCTGCACTTTTCCTCCATTTTTACCTTCTTTCAAATCTTTCTCTACTGCTTGCTCAATAAAGTTCAAGCTTTTCTTTTCACCTGCTTCTTCGTTTTTTATATCTGTCATAACGGTAAGTGTGTTAGCTCTATTTAAGAGCTGCAAAAGTAACAATAAAAAGTGGAAATGAGAAAAACGGAGCCATAGAATTAAAAAAAATCCAGAATAATGGAGTAGGTTTTTTTATCCATTCCGTCTTTATTATAAAACGAACTCTAATTTATGCAGAAAAAAGACACTATACAAGATAAAGATAATGAACGTGATCCGTTGATTTCCTATTTCCGGACTTTGGAGAAAGAAGTACCCGAAGCGGATATAGAAAAACGCTGGAATGCTTTAATGCAAAATGTAAATCGCGAGCCTTTTTCCAAACGACACAGGTATTTGCGAATATATATGTTAGCGGCAGGGGTGGCTGCTTTATTTGCAGGTATCGCCTGGGGAACAAAAATATATATGGATCATCATTCACATTCCATAGATACTGCTATTGCATTATTGGAACAATGTACGACTGATACGGTGCATCAGGTGCTTCTTATCACTCATGCACAGCAACGGATAGAAGTGGATAAAGGCGCCCGTATCAGTTATTCGCAGGAAGGAGAGGCTTCGGTCAATGAGCAGCAAGTGGAAAGTAAACCGCAAAAGACGGAGTATAACCAATTGATTGTTCCTAAAGGGAAAACATCGCGGTTGGTACTGGCTGACGGGACTTCGCTGTATGTAAACGCTGGTACTAAGGTCGTATATCCTAGTGTGTTTGAGGGTAAATCCCGTGAAATCTATGTAGACGGCGAGATTTTCATTGATGTCAAGAAGGATACTGAAAAACCATTTATTGTGAAAACTTCCGGTTTTGATATCCGTGTGACGGGAACTGCTTTCAATGTCGATGCTTACAAAGCAATGCGTGAGGCAGAAGTGGTCTTGGTGCGTGGCTCTATCATAGTGAAAGATCATGCAAATAAGGAGACTGCCGTAAAACCGAACGAGTTGTTGAAATTATCCGAAGGGGTGGCTAATGTCAAACGTTCTGTTAATGCGGAAGAATATACGGCATGGACGAAAGGACACTTTCCTTTGGAAGGGCGTGATATGAGTACTATATTGCAACGACTTTCCCTCTATTATGGTTGTGAAATTACTTGTGATCCGTCTATCGAAAATTTCCCTTTACAAGGAACGATTGATTTAAGTGTGCCACTGGAAAAGGTTCTTGAAAGAATTTCAAAAATACACCCTATCGGTATCCGTGCAACTGCTAATGGATATTATTTGTTTATTAACCGAAATACTAATCTTTAAAAACACACGATGCCTATGAAAAAGAAAAAGTAACACTTCACTCAAATTCTGGTAGAAGATATAGTCAAAGACTGCTCTACCTTTAATCTTTTAATTTATTTTATTAATCCCTCGTGGTATTTTTCATTCAAATAAAAAAAGCCCGGATAACCTCACATTATCCGAGCCTGGATGAATGACATTTTATGCCATGAGCATCTAAACTATTATGCAAAAATATGGATTATTTTAGAAGAAAACAAATTTCGGCAATGTTATTGTTCTTTGCATTGCTTCTTCCGATTTCCATGGTTGCCATGGAACAAAACAATGGAGTATTTTCATTCAAATTACAGGATGTTACTGTGAAAGATATATTCAAGTATATCGAGAAAAACAGTGAATATATCTTTTTATATTCTACGGATAAAAACTTATTGAAAAAAATCAATGTGGATGTCAATAAGAAAGATATTACTCAAGTTTTGGATGAAATATTAAAGAACACAACACTAATCTATGATATAGACGGGAAGCAGATAATTATACGAGAGAAAAACGCTTCCGAAAAATCGCAGCAAAAGACAACGCAAAAGAAAAAAACAATTCGTGGAATCGTTTCCGATGATAGCACACAGGAACCTATTATCGGAGCTACTATAAGGGTGAACGGAAGTATGACAGGAACTACCTCGAATATAGAAGGTGACTTTGTTTTGGAATGTGCTGTGGGAGATACCTTGACTGTTTCCTTTGTTGGTTATCAGGATCGGTCGGTTTTGGTAAAGAGTGGTAATATTTATGCTATTGCTTTAAAAGAGTCTGCAGCAGAACTGGGAGAGGTAGTCGTTACTGCATTTGGTGTAGGGCAGAAGAAAGAATCGCTTGTGGGATCTATTCAGCAGATCAAGCCGCAGGAACTTAAAGTACCTTCTTCGAGTTTGAGTACTGCTTTTGCAGGACGTATGGCCGGTGTGATAGCGGTGCAACGCAGTGGTGAACCGGGAGCTGATGGCGCTAACTTTTGGATCCGTGGTAAATCGACCTTCAATGGTAACACTTCTGCTTTGATTATCATGGATGGGGTTGAAATTAGTTCAACGGAATTGAATGCGTTGGATCCTGAGGTTATTGAAAGTTTTTCTATTCTGAAAGATGCTACTGCTACGGCGTTGTATGGTACACGTGGTGCCAATGGAGTGATGATTGTTGCGACTAAAAACGGTAAGAATCTGGATAAGCCTATTATTAATTTTCGGTTGGAAGGAGCTATATCTACAATGACGCGTGTGCCCAATATGGTTGACGGTCCCACGTATATGAAAATGTTTAATGAAGCGGTATCGCGTCCGGGATGCGATGTAAGCCCTTATTCACAGGAAAAAATTGACGGTACTATTGCAGGATTGAATCCTTATATTTATCCTAATGTAGATTGGTTTGATGAAATATTTAATAAGAGTGCTTTTTCTGAACGTGCCAATTTTAATATACGTGGAGGTAGTTCGAAAATGGATTACTTTATGAGTGCCAGTTTTAAGCATAGTAACGGACATTTAAAGTCATTAAGCAAGGACTATTTTTCATATAATAATAATGTGCGTAATTATAATTACGACTTTATAAACAATTTGAATATTAGTGCGACCAGAACTACTAAAATATCTTTAGGGTTGAATCTTTCTGTTGCCGATAAGAAATCTCCTTTAATGGATGTGAATGATATTTTCCAACTTTCTATGGAAGCAAATCCGGTAGATTTTCCAGTACGTTTTCCTGCAAATATGTCAGACCGTGATTTTGTTTTATGGGGAGACAAACCTGGTGGCATTCATGGACAAGGATGGTATAGAAATCCGGTGGCGGAATACG
>OOAU01001393.1_pt1 | contig 9839 bp, 10 predicted proteins | sample 1670931 | NCBI WGS metagenome assembly OOAU01 (sample SAMN06348105, study PRJEB24527) | human gut metagenome | biome: human gut; feature: ankylosing spondylitis patient; material: feces | host: Homo sapiens | place: China | collected 2015-10 | reverse complement strand
GGTTGAGCGACAGGCTGGCATATCCGCAGATAAAGCATGCGGAATAGCGCAATGCGGGGTCGGTGGCGTCAAGATAGGGGCGCGCCGTCTTGGCAGCGAGGGCGGCCTGTCCGCGAAAGTACAGCGCTTCTGCCGTGGCGATGGTGCGTGAATCGGGGTCGGAAATGCCTGCAACCGCAGCGTCAATCTGCCCCGGCACAAAGGCGGTGCACATCAACGGCATGGGAACGCGTGGGTAGCCATCGCAGTCCATCATCCATCTCCCAACAGCTGGCAACAATTGCAGCAATTGTACTCCTGTTGCTCGGGACTGGAATTTGTGGGTATCGCCTACGATTATGCCGAACGTATAAAGGAAGAGTCTATTGGCGATGCTTCCAAGGTGGCTACCGAAGCCTATCTGGCCTTGGGATATAGAAAAACTGCCACCCCTGCAAAAAGCTCTGCCGCAGCGATGGGAAACGCATCTTCTGGGCATTCCGGCGTCTCCAGCCAGCGCTGGACTGCTGCTGTCGCCTGCGCGTTGGCGAGCGGGGCGTGGGGACCGTCCGGCGACCAGCGGTGACGGGCGAGCCCTGCCGCGTACGTGGGACTCCATCGGCGTAGACCCATGACCCCCATGGCATCGGAGAAGTTCACCATGGCGTCCAGGACTTTACCGTCCGGCACGTCCAGCCTAGCGGCTCTCTTGAACCCAAGGTTGAAAGGGGGCGTTGTACAAGGCGAATGGGGCCGAGTGGAAGTGGATCAAAAGAGCGTTACTTGACGTTTCATGCATAATGCCAACCGCCCCGCGACATCACGTTCGCAGCGCGCAGGGGCCGGAGAATCTTCGCGATGAGAGTTGACGTCTAATACCTTGCATCGTATAGTGTGTATAGCATAGTATATGACGAGAGGAGGTGTGCGGATGGAGGCACAGATGAAGCGCGGCTTCCTGGAGGCCTGCGTGCTCGCGGCCGTCTCCGGCGAGGAGTCCTACGGCTACCAGATCGTGAAGGACGTACCGGCGAGCATGGGGCTCACGGAGTCGACGCTCTACCCGCTGCTCAAGCGCCTGGAGAAAGCCGGGTGCATCACGGCGCGCTCCGCCGAGCACAACGGGCGGCTGCGCCGGTACTACCGCATCACGGACGACGGGCGAGCACGCATCGAGGAGTTCCTGGCCGAGTGGCCGTCCGTACGGGAGATTTACGCATACGTTGAGGGGGCGCACCATGACGCGCGATGAGTTTCTGGGCCGGTTGGGCGAGCTGCTCGCCTGCCTGCCGGCCGAGCAGGTGGAGGAGACCAAGGCGTTCTATGCGGAGGCCATCGCCGACCGCATGGAGGACGGTATGAGCGAGGAGGAGGCCGTGGCCGCCATGGGCACACCCGGCGAGGTGGCGGAGGCCACGCTCGACGACCTGCCCGCCGTGCCGCGCGCGATCGCGAGGACGCGCCGGCGCAGCACCACGCTGCTGTGGGTGCTGACCATCGTGGGCTCCCCGGTGTGGGTGCCACTGCTCGCCGCCTTCGCCGCCGTGGCCGTCACGGTCTATATCTGCATCTGGCTGCTGGCACTCTGCGTGTGGATCGTCGCGGCGGCACTCGGGGGCGTGGGCGTAGTTGAGCTCCTGCTTGCCGTAAGCGGCGTCACCATCGGCCACTTCCCGTACGCCCTCGCCTCGGCGGGCGTGGGGCTCGGCCTCGTCGGCGTGGCGCTCTTCGTTGGTGCTGGCGCTTGGGCCGCCGCAAAACAAATTGCGCGCCTTTCGGCGCTCTGGGCGAGGAAGGCCGCCTCGCCCTTCTGGAAGGGCAAGGGCGAGAAGGGCGGCGCTGCCGCGCATCTCGCGGCGTAGAAAGGAGTGAGTACCATGACCAGCGCGAAGAAGATCTACCTCGCCGTGGCGGGCGGGCTCGTTGCCGCGGGTGTTGTCCTCGCGGGCATTGGCTTTATCGCTTCGGGCTTCGACCCGGCCGTGTTCACAACCCAAATCGACACGCGCGACAGCACCATCGTGCTCGGCGGCGTCGAGGTGGACGACCCGATGGGCCTCCCCCTCATCGAGCAGCTCGCCAATCTGGGCGAGATCGACACCTCCGGCATCACCGCGTCCGAGTCCCCTGCTGCTCCGGAGGCGCCCACCGCTCCCTAAGCATAGCGCGCCCGGCGCCAGCCCGGGCGGGGCGAGCGGCAGTGACGAGCGCGCCTCGCGGACCCGGTTCTCGATCTCGCGCGGCGTGGACCTCGCGAGCCTGCGCGGGCGGCTACTGCGGTCGGACATGGGCTCTCCGGACCTGCTGCGGCGCAGTCACTTGCTCGCCGTCTGGCGGCTGACGCCCATCTGACGCGCGGTCTCGGCGACGCCGAGGCCGGACTCTATGCGCGAGACGAGCGTCTCGCGCCCCCTCGGGGTGAGCCTTGCGTTAGGATGTTGCTCCATGGGAGGGCTCCTCTGCTGTTCGTCTAGACAACTCACAGCATGTGGGAGCCCTCCCTATTTGTCACTACCCGGGTGTAAACAACCTATTGGCACAGAACAGCTAGAACAACCGATGCCGCCTCACTGCGCCGAGAAACCCCCGGCGCCGTGAGGCGGGCGGCGGAGTGAGCCAACAGCAAAGCCATGCCGCTATTAGTAGCCTGTCGCCAGCAATCTGCAAGTCACTAGCACCCCACAGCCGTGCCGGCAGCATCCCTTGGTCGCCATATCAGCCGCACGGTATAATCTATCCATCGATATATTGGTTGAACCATGGTGTCTCTGCTGTGACCATAAACTTCCGCAAGACGCTAGGACCTTGTTCTAAGGAGATCTGGTGGAGAAAGGTCAAGAGAATCCACCACAAGACCAGGCGCTTGCCCATAGAGTCAGGTGGGCTGACCTCGACAGCGTATTCGAGCACATGGGCGACAATGCTAGCGTTGGAGAGGCAAGTAACGGCATCCACCTCATAAATGACCGGGAGCACGTCGCCGTGCGCCAGGACCACGAGGTTCGCATCCCCAATGAATACCTGCAGGAATCATACGTCGGACAGCGCGACAGCGACCTGAGAAAAGCAAGGGAGATGCTCCTTCAGGCCAAGCAGGAGCGCCCTTCCTACAAACCTGACATCCTTTTAGGTCTTGCGACAACGTTCCTGGGCTGGTTTCTCGGGGGTTTGTCGTCATCTGTCAATCTCGCATCTTTGCCCGGTATCTTGATGCTCTGCGTAGCACCGTGTGGCGCAGTAGGACTCTTTGTCGCTTTTATCTTTATCCGAAAAGAAGAGAAGCAGGGCAAATCTGATCTGGCCGAGCGCGTCCTAGAACACCTGGCGGATCCCGATGACAAGGAGACCAAGACCGATGAACATTAATGATACGAGCACGCAGCTGCTCTTTACCACGGTCCCCATCGTGGGCATTACTACCGAAGGCACGGGCGTCTCGGGTACAGGATTCTTCTTTTCCTATGACCTTGAAGACGGGCGAAAAGTGCCCCTGCTCATTACCAACCACCATGTCCTCAAGGATGTGATTCAGGGTCGCTTCGTCATCAATCTAGCCGAAGGTGACGCCCCGTCACGCGAGACCATCAGCGTGAACTTCGACAAGTCATTCATCGAGGGGAAGAAGCTCGGAGAGCTCGACTTGGTTGCGATGCCGGTGGCCCCTGTTCTCAGCATGCTTGAAGAAAACGGGAAGAGGCCCTTCTACCGATCCATCGACTCTGGACTCATCCCGAAGAAGAGTGTGCTGGACAATTTGGCGGCGCTCGAGCAAATCACCTTTATCGGATACCCCAGCGGGCTCTATGACGACTACAACAAGACCCCCCTCATCAGGCAAGGCTGGACTTCCACGCCCGCTTGGAACGACTACAAGGGTAAGCGCGAGTTCCTCGTTGACGCATCTGTATTCGAGGGCTCCAGCGGCAGTCCCGCCTTCATCCTCAACCAGGGCAGCTATCCCACGACCGACGGAATTGCCATCGGCTCCAGGCTGCTGTTCATGGGCGTAATCACTCAGACGATTACGAAGGAGAAGAGTGAGCACCTCGATTTAGGTACAGTCATCAGAAGCGACGCGATGCTCGACAAGCTCAAACCTTTCGTGGAAGGTCTACTGTAGCTAAGAGCACCGTCAAAAGCAGTGACGCCCCTTTGCTCCTTTCCCTAGGATGAGGTGACTGAGCTCGGCATGCTGGTTGACATCTGGTTCCCCAACGGCACATAGGACATACACATGGAAAGCCTTCGGGTTTTGTAAGGGCGGGACCCACTGGGCCTCGTTCTAGTTTTACTGTTCGGTTAACGCTGCAGATCGTTTTGGAAGGCTTACGAGCATGGTGGTTCCGTTCTCGGAACTTGCTTCGACCTCTACCGTGCCACCGTGAAGCGCCACAATCTCCCAAACGAGCGCTAGTCCGAGTCCTGCGCCGCCGTATGCCCTGCTGCGGGATTTGTCTAGACGAAAGAACGGCTGGAAGATGCTCTCTCGGTACTTCTTGGGTATTCCCGGGCCCTCATCTTTGACTCGTAGGAGCACGTGGCTGTCGCTGTCGCTGATGGAGACGCTGGCAGTCGAGCCGGAGCGGCTGTAACGGATGGCGTTTTCGACCAGATTAAACACCAGCCGATAGAGGAGCGTGTCGCTCCCGATTACTAAAGCGTCTCCAGCACAATTGAGGGCTATGCCTTTATTTTCGGCAAGTGGTGCAAGGTCGGTGAGGACCTCTTCGGACAAGGGGCCAAGTTCAACATCGTCCTCGCAAGGAACGCTGCGGAGCTCGCTCATCTCGAGCAATACCTTGGTCATCCGCGACATCCGCTCGGTTTGTTCTTGTAGCAGGCCGAGCAGCTCGGCTGTTTCGGGTTGCAAGCCGGAGTGCTCGGAGATGAATAGTTCAATCTGTGCCTGCATAAGGGCGAGCGGGGTGCGCAGCTCGTGTGCGGCGTTGCCGGTAAACTGACGCTGTGCAGAGAACCCTTCGCCAAGACGAGCGATCATGTCGTTGAAAGAAGCGCTGCATCGTTGTAGCTCGGTGGGCACATCTTCATTGAGTCTGATTTCGCTTAGGTTGTCAGGCTGCACACGCTCAACCTGGGCTGCAAAAGCCCGTAGCGGTTTGAGTGCACGGCCGCTCACAAAGTATGCCAGCGCGCCGCCAAGGAGTGTGACTCCAGCCGTGATGTACCAGGCTGTCGTGCCAAAAGACTCCTGTGCGTCGTTTACGACGATCGTGACCTTGTCATAGAGGCCCGCTTTCGTTGGGTCGAACGCCTGGGGCGAATCTTCGCCGGTTGCGTTAAAGGCCGAGATGTCACTGCCGATGGCATCCATGTAGCGCATGCCCGTATAGCCGACCAGGCAGTTCGTCAGCACGCACGCCGCACACGTCAGCAGTGCCGTCATAATCGTTATGCGCCATTGCAGCGAAAGCCTTTTCATTCGCCATCCTCCATAACGTAGCCCTCTCCAATCCGATTGCGAATCGGGTCGTATCCCAAAGCGCTGCGTAGCTTTTTGCGGAGTGACGAGATGTGAACGCGGGTTGCGTTGCTAAAGCTGTTCACGCTGCTATCCCAAACGTGCTCGATAAGCTCCTCTTGACTTACCGGACGCCCCTGATTAAGCATCAGGTATTCCAAGATTCCCGTTTCCTTGCGCGTAAGAGATAAAGCCTCGCTGTCCACGGAAGCGATGCGCGCCTTGGTGTCAAAGCTGAGCTTTCCGCAGGTTAATACTATGTCGCTTTGTGCGAAGCGTCTGAGGGTGAGGCTGCGGATCCTTGCCGCAAGCTCGTCCAGATGAAACGGCTTGGTGAGGTAATCGTTGGCGCCGGCATCGAGTCCGGCGACTTTATCGGATACTTCGCCACGTGCGGACAGAATCAGCACTTTGGTCTCGCAGTCAGTTTTCCTAAGTTCCCTGAGTACGGTCATGCCGTCGACATGGGGAAGGTTGAGGTCGAGTATCACGAGGTCGAAGGCCTCAACGTCCAGTAGGTCGAGCGCCTCCTGTCCGTCGTGACAGCAATCGACGCTGTACGCCAAGTTTTGCAAGCTGCGCGCGATTGCGTCACACAGCGCCTGCTCGTCCTCGACGATCAAAATACGCATAACAGTCTCCTTGCACATTCCAAATCGCGCTTAACACGGATTTTATAGTCGATATGGTCCAATGGTCGCGTAACGAAGGGAGTGGTCGAGTTGTTCAAAGCGGTAAAACCCATGGTACAGGTCGCTTTGTTGATCGTCGGAATTGCCATGGTGTGCTTTGGTGTTATGCGTGGCGAGGCGGATGCCGTGCTGGCCAAAGCGATTAGGCTGTGCTTGGAGTGTATCGGAATTGGATAAAAGAAAAAACACCGTTTCGCATGTTTTGGCCAGATTTCGCGGATTCATTCAGGCGGCGGCAACGCTCATCACCAACATTCACCTGCCAAACTTTGCCAAAGGAAGCATCTATCAGGGCACGGGAAAAACAGTCTGCGTACCTGGACTTAATTGCTATTCGTGCCCCGCGGCATCGGGTGCGTGCCCCATCGGGTCGTTCCAGTCGGTGGTAGGTTCATCCAAGTTCAACTTTTCTTACTATGTTACCGGTACGCTCATTTTGCTCGGAGTGCTGCTGGGGCGCTTTGTATGCGGCTTTCTGTGCCCGTTTGGCTGGCTGCAGGAGCTGCTTCATAAGATTCCCGGCAAAAAGTTCTCCACGAAAAAGCTCAAGCCGCTCACATACATCAAGTACGTCGTGCTGCTGTTTGCCGTGGTGCTGCTGCCCGTCTTGGTGGTTAACGACGTGGGCATGGGCGACCCGTTCTTTTGTAAGTACATCTGTCCACAGGGTGTGCTCGAGGGCGCCATTCCGCTGGCCATCGCCAATGCCGGCATTCGATCTGCGTTGGGACATCTCTTTACTTGGAAACTTGCCGTTCTCATTGCCATGGTAGTGCTGAGCGTTTTGTTCTACCGCCCCTTCTGCAAATGGATTTGTCCACTCGGCGCATTCTATGCGCTCATGAATAAGGTATCCCTACTGGGGATTCGGGTTGACGCATGCAAATGCGTCTCATGCGGCAAGTGTTCAAGGGTTTGCCAGATGGACGTTGATGTGGTCCGCGCGCCCAATCATGCCGAATGCATCCGGTGCGGAAAGTGCATCGGGGCCTGTCCCGTCGATGCCATCAGCTATCGCTACGGGCTGGATGTGTCGGCGGAAAAGCTCCCCTTGACCGCCGATAAAAAGTAAACAAGCTTCGACAAAACGGAGGAATGACCATGAAGCTTTCTAAGATTGCGGCCCTGTGTATGGTGCCGGTATTGGCCTTGTGTCTTTTGGCATGTTCGACGCCCGGTGGCAATGCGAGCGAATCTGCGAGCTCCGATCCTAAGATCGCAGAACTCACTGCGCAGAAGCCGACCAATGCCGACGAGGCCACCGAGTTGTATGCAAAACTCATGCAGAAGGAGAACGATATCTTTTCGAGTGATAACGCGCTGTGGGAAAAGGTATTCAATGCGGCAAATAAAGACTCGGTAATGATTGAGGACGGCAGCAATTACGGCGATTTCCTGCTCAAGACCATCGACGGCGCCAAGGATGAGTTCACGGCGGATGAGCTCAAGACGCTCAAGGCCGGTGCGCAGCAGATCAAGGAGATCGAGGACAAGCTCGAGAGCTTGGAGAAGGAGTTCCCCGGCTGTGGAAGCACGCCGAGCTCAGGCGAGAGCGTCGACGCTTCGACCGCTGGCATGACGGCTGGTGCCAATGCTTCGAGCGAGGCGACGAAGTTCCCCAGCTTTACGGGCAAGGACCTGGATGGCAACGACGTGAACAGCGACGAGCTGTTCTCTAAGAACAAGGTCACCGTAATGAACTTCTGGTTCACCACTTGCAAGCCGTGCGTGGGTGAGTTGGGCGACCTTGAGGACCTGAATAAGGAGCTTGCCAAGAAGGGCGGCCAGGTCGTGGGCGTCAATTCCTTTACGCTCGATGGCAACAAGGGCGAGATTGCAGATGCCAAGGACGTACTGAGCAAGAAGGGCGTGACATATAAGAACATCTGGTTCAAGTCGGATAGCGAGGCCGGTAAGTTTACGTCAAATTTGTTCTCGTTCCCGACAACGTATGTCATCGATCAGAATGGCAACATCGTAGGGGAGCCCATCGTGGGCGCCATCAGCTCCGCTGAGCAGCGCGCAGCGCTCGACAAGCTTATCGACCAGGCGATTGCGAATAGCGAGCAGTAGAAAACGCGTAAAGCATGGCGATGATCGTGCACCGCTGTGCGAAGTAGTCCGCTACCTTTCAAGATAAGCTCCACCATATAGAGGTCCCGCTCGGGACCTCTTCTTTTGGGCGCCGTCCCGTTCGTTTTTTGGCGCGGTTTGTTACATTCCTCACTGGCGTCGGCAAAAAATGGGGATAGAGTAGGACAAACGCGTCGAATACGAACGGCGGAGGAGAGCGGGCAGGGTGCCTGCGCAGGAGAGGTTGCCGTCCATGCTGGAGCTCAAAGGTATTTGCAAAAGGTACGTTACGCAGTCGTTTACGCAGGTGGCGCTCGACAGCGTGAGCCTGTCTTTTCGCGATAACGAGTTCGTGGCCATTCTGGGTCCCTCGGGTTCGGGCAAAACCACGATGCTCAACGTTATCGGCGGACTCGACCACTTTGATTCTGGCGACCTGCTGATTGACGGCATCTCGACCAAGGACTTCCGCGACCGCGATTGGGATGCCTACCGCAACAACCGCATCGGCTTTGTGTTCCAAAGCTATAACCTCATTCCGCATCAGACCATTTTGGAAAACGTGGAGCTGGCGCTCACGCTCACGGGCGTGGGACATGCCGAGCGCCGCCAGCGTGCGCGCGAGGCGTTGGAGAAAGTCGGCTTGGGCGAGCACGTTAACAAGCGCCCGAGCCAGCTTTCGGGCGGGCAGATGCAGCGCGTGGCCATCGCCCGCGCCCTGATAAATGATCCTGAGATCGTTCTTGCCGACGAGCCGACCGGCGCTTTGGATTCAACGACATCCGTACAGGTCATGGACCTGCTCAAGGACGTGGCGCGCGACCGCCTGGTCATCATGGTCACGCACAATCCCGAGCTGGCGTACCAATATGCCACGCGCATCGTCAATCTGGCGGACGGCAAGATCACCGACGATTCCGATCCCTTCGATGCTGCCAAGGCCGCGCGCCGCGAAGCCAAGCCTACGCGCAAAACCTCGATGAGCTTTGTGACGGCGCTGGGGCTTTCTGCTCGAAACCTCATGACCAAGAAAGGCCGTACGGCCATGACTGCCTTTGCGGGCTCGATTGGCATTATCGGCATTGCGGCGATTCTGGCGCTGTCCAATGGTGTAAACGGCTACATCAAAAAGGTCGAGGAGGATACGCTCTCGAGCTACCCGCTCACCATTTCCAAGCAGGACTACGACCTGTCGTCCATGATGGGTGGTCAGGGGGTTGCGGATGATGACTCGCCTGAAAACGTGGATTCGTCCGACGACAGTGCCGGCGGCAAGGCTAAGGGAACCGATAAGATTCCTGTGGTCACGGCCGTAAAGGATATGTTTGCGAGCGTTAAGTCCAACGACATGACGAGCTTTAAGGCATGGCTCGATGCCGGTGGCGACGGCATCGATAAAGAGGTCAATGCCATTCAGTACGGCTACGGTGTATCGCCGGTTGTCTATCGTGCCGGCAAGGGCGATGAGAAGCCTGTCCGGCTGGTGCCCAACGCCATGACCGAGGCCATGAGCGGAGGCGCGAGCTCGGCGGCAACGGTGAGCATGGAATCCATGGGAACCTCGGTCTTTAACGAGATGATTGACGACCAGAGCCTGCTCGACAGCCAGTACGATG
>OOAU01001392.1_pt1 | contig 9840 bp, 7 predicted proteins | sample 1670931 | NCBI WGS metagenome assembly OOAU01 (sample SAMN06348105, study PRJEB24527) | human gut metagenome | biome: human gut; feature: ankylosing spondylitis patient; material: feces | host: Homo sapiens | place: China | collected 2015-10 | reverse complement strand
CCTCCGATTTCTTTCGGGGCGAACCCCCTCTATCCTGCTCTGCAGGATCGTTCGCCCGTTTCAAAGCCACTTACCCATAAAACTACTTGACATTTGGGTGTGTGGTTGGTATGCTCCTATTATACGCGGAACTGGCACCATGAAAATACCCAGAATAAAGTTTTTTTATGGGGTTAGTTTGGCAAAGCATCCAAAAAGGGGAGAGGTCTTATGTTTCATCTGACAACTGCACTGGATGCCGCCAGCGGGGTGCCGCTGTACGAGCAGCTCTATGAGAGCCTTGCCGCCGAGATGCGCAGCGGGGCCATTCCGGCGGGCACCCGGATGCCCGGCAAGCGGCGGCTGGCGGCAGAGCTGTCGGTTTCTGTCAACACGGTGGACGCGGCATATCAGATCCTGGCGACCGAGGGCTACATGGAGCCGCGGGAGCGCAGCGGCTTTTATGTACAGGAATATCTTGCCCTGCCCACCCGGCCCGAGGAAGTGCTGCCCCCGGTGTCTGCCGCTCCGCCGGAAGCAGCTGAGCCGCCCGTCCGGTTCGATCTGTCCACCCGGGGCGTGGACCCGGGGCTATTCCCGTTCCGCACCTGGGCCCGGCTGCAGAAAGAGCTGCTCTATTCCTCGCCCCAGCTGCTGACCCATGGCGATGCGCAGGGGGACGTGGAGCTGCGGCAGGCGCTGGCGGACTATCTGGAGGAATACCGGGGCGTGCGGTGCACCGCCGAGCAGGTGGTGGTGGGTGCCGGTATGGAGTATCTGCTGAGCCTGCTGGCCCCGCTCCTGCCCGGCAAAACGGCGGTGGAGAATCCCGGTTACCAGCGCGCGAAGCAGGTGCTGGAAAACAACGGCGTGGCGTGCTGCTGCCTGCCTGTGGATGCGGACGGCCTTTCTGTTGAGGCATTGTCCGGCTCGGGCGCGGCGGTGTGCTATGTCACGCCCAGCCACCAGTTCCCCACGGGCGTGACCATGCCGGCGGGCCGCCGCACGGAGCTGCTCCACTGGGCCTCCCGCTGCCCGGGCCAGCGGTATATCATAGAGGACGATTACGATTCGGAGTTCCGCTTTGATACCCGCCCCCTGCCCAGCCTGCAGGGCATGGCCGGGGCCGACGGCCCGGTGGTCTACCTCTCCACCTGCTCCCGCAGTCTGGCCCCCGGCATCCGCATCGCTTACATGGTGCTGCCCCGGCAGCTGCTGCCCGCCTGGCGGGCAAAGTACCGGATCTATTCCTGCACCGTCAGCCGGTTTGAGCAGCAGACCCTGGCCCGCTTTATCCGCGAGGGCTACTTTACCCGGCATCTTGCCCGGGAGCGCGTGGCCTACAAGGCCCGGCGGGATGCGCTGGCTGCCTCTCTGCGCGCTGCCTTTGCGCCGGACGAGCTGACCCTGACCGGCCTGCACACCGGCCTGCATCTGTTGGCAAGGCTGAAAAATGCCCCGCCGGATGCTGCCCTTCGCGCCGCCGCAAAGGCGCAGGGCGTGGCCCTGAGTTTACTGAGCGATTATGACCTGACCGGCGGGGAACAGGATTTTTCCGGAACGTTTGTGCTGGGCTATGGCTCCCTGAGCGAGGCATCATTCCCCGAGGCGGGCGAAACGCTGAGGAAGGTCTGCACCGCTGCCCGGGAAGCGTCTGTGACCGTGTAAGTGCCCGCTTTTGCATCCCACGCCCCGGGCAGGGCCTCGGCGTGGGGGAGGGCGCTGTTGTTGGCCAGAAACTCCAGTACTGTGCCCAGCAGGGTGTAATCCTGTGCGGCAAAGTCGGTGAGCAAGGCCGTGCTGCTGGCCCGCAGGGCATCCGGCAGGGTGGCGGGCAGCAGGGCGAGGTCCTGCCGGAAAAAGGCTTCCCACACTGCCGCCCGGGCGGCGGCCCGGCGGGCAGGCGGCAGGGTGCCGTCCGCATCCCAGCCGGAGAGCAGAGCGTGGGCCTCCTTGGCTGAAATGCTCTGCACGGCGGCGGAAAGCCCGGTTTCGGCCAGCTCATCGGCAGTCAGTGCCCCCGAGAACCCCACCCGCACCGGCCCGTAACGGGAAGCAGTCTTTTCCAGCACGGCGGGGGACAGCGCCAGATAAAGCATATCCTCCGGCAGGCCCAGCACCTCCAGAAGCGCCTGACGGCACCGGGCGGGCCCCGCCGCTCCGTAGCAGTGGGCAAGGCTGGCAGTCTCTCCGTTGAAGGGAACCGTCAGCTCCCCCGGCACGGCCAGCAGGTTCAGACTGTTCTGGGCGGCGTTCAGGTAGACCAGCAAAAAGCCCGGCTGCTCCCCGGCGGTGCAGAGAAGCAGGGTCATCCGGTGCTCGGCCCGGGGCAGCTGGATGGGCACCCCGCTCTGGGGCTGGGCGGTCTGGATGCGGGTGCGCACCATCTGCCGGGTGAGCAGGACTGTGCCGCCCACCAGCGGCAGCAGCACCAGAAGTGCCGCCCCCAAAGCCGCCCAGAAGGGCCTCCAACCGTTCTTGTGCATCCCGTGTTCCTCCGTTCCGTTTTGGAACAGGGTGGGCCGGGATGCGCTTTTTTATACAGAAACCGCTGCCCGGGCATGAAAACGCCCCCTGTGCCATACAGTAGAGCACAGGGGGCGTTTGTGTATGTGGGAGAGCCTGGTGCGGGTGAATGCGGTGGTCAGCGGTGTGGTATGGGGGCCGGTGGGGCTGGCGCTGCTGTTTGGAACCGGCAGCCTGCTGACGGTGCGCACCGGTTTTTTCCAGCTGCGGTATTTCGGGTACTGGATGCGGCACACCATCGGGGCCATCTTCCTGGACCGGAACGTGACCGCCCACACGGACGATGAAGCCATCAGCCAGTTCCAGAGCCTTTGCACGGCGCTGGCGGCGACCATCGGCACCGGCAACATCGTGGGTGTGGCGGCAGCCATTCTGGCAGGCGGGCCGGGGGCTGTGTTCTGGATGTGGGTCATGGCCCTGCTGGGGATGATGACCAGTTATGCCGAGAACGTGCTGGGCATCTGCTACCGCCGCCGGGATGCCGCCGGAAGATGGTGCGGCGGACCCATGTACTATCTGGCCGAGGGGCTGGGCGGCGGCTTTGGCCGGGCACTGGCAGTGCTGTTTGCCTGCTTTTGCGTGCTGGCCAGCTTCGGCATGGGGAACATGAGCCAGATCAACTCCATTGCGGGCAATCTGCAGGCAGTGTTCCGGGTGCCGCCGGTGGCAACGGGCATCGTGCTGGCCCTGCTCACCGGGCGGGTCATACTGGGCGGGCTGAAGCGGGTGGCCGCAGTTACGGAGGCCATCGTCCCGCTCATGGCCCTGTTCTACCTGTTCGGGGCGCTGACCGTGGTCTGTGTCCATTGGGCGGCTGTTCCGGCGGCATTCGCGGCCATCTTCCGGGGGGCGTTTGGCTTGCAGGCCGCCGGGGGCGGGGTGCTGGGTTACGGCATGGCCCGGGCCATCAGCTGGGGATTCAAGCGGGGAGCCTTTTCCAACGAAGCAGGACTGGGCGCGTCGGTGCTGGTGCACTGCGCGGCCAACGTGGAGGAGCCTGTCCAGCAGGGAATGTGGGGCATGTTCGAGGTGTTTGCAGATACCATGGTGGTCTGCACCATCACGGCCCTTGTGGTACTCACCAGCGGCCTTGTGGATCTGGACACCGGTGCGGCCCTGACCGGCGTGGAGGGCTCCGCACTGGTGGGGCAGGCCTTTTCCACGGTGTTCGGGGCGTTCGGGCCGCAGTTCATCGCGGTGTCGGTCCTGTTGTTTGCCTATTCCACTACGCTGGGGTGGAGCCATTACGGCACCCGGGCAGTGGTGTATCTGCTGGGGGAGCGTGCCGCCGCAGGATATAAACTGGTGTTTGCGGCCATGGTGCTGGTGGGTGCTGTGATGAAGCTGGATCTGGCCTGGGCGCTCTCCGATACCTTCAACGGCCTGATGATGCTGCCCAATCTTGTGGGCGTAGTGGGGCTTTCGGGAGTGGTGGTCCGGGAGACACAAGCGTATCTGAAACGAAAATGACCCTCTCCGTCCTTGCAGTCTGTCTGTCAGATGCGGGATGGAGAGGGTCATTCTCTATCGCTTCTTTTTATTCGGCTTCGGGGCAGGCCGCTTCAGGCTCCGCACCGCGTCACGCCCGGCGGCGATGCCGCTGCCAAAGGCCCAGTGCAGGTTGAAGCCGCCGCAGCTGCCGGCGCAGTCCAGCGTTTCCCCCACAAAGTAAAGGCCGGGGCAGCCCTTGAACTGGAAGCTGGGGGTCACTTCGGTCAGGCTCAGGCCGCCGCCGGTGGTCTGGGCCTGCTTCCAGCCGCAGGGGGTCAGGCCCTCGAACAGCCAGTGCTTGGCCGCGTTGGCCAACACCTGCCAGGCGGCATCCGGCAGGGTGTCCACCGGTTTTTCAGGCAGCTTTGCCGCTGCCCACAGGGCGCGGCCCAGCTTGGGATTGAGCAGACCTGTCCAGAAATCCGCAGGTGCCTTGCCCGGCAGCAGGGGCACCCGGGCCGCAAACAGGGCGGTCAGGGCAGTCTCGTCCAGCATGGGGAAGAGGTCCAGCTCAACGGCCGGGCGCTTTGGCCCCCGCCCCGGGGCCAGATGGCCGGACAGCTGCATGATGCAGATGCCCGAAAGCCCGTAGTCCGTGAACTGCACCTCGCCGTTTTCCACAGCCACGGTGCAGTGGCGGTCGAGGTCCAGCAGGGTGGCAGCGGCCTTGGCCCGGATGCCGGCCAGAGATCGGTTGGGCTTTGCTGTCTGCAGAGCGGTCAGGCAGGGGTACAGCGGCTCCAGCTTTCCGCCGCACTGGGCGGCGAATCGGGTGCCGAAGCCGTCGGTGCCGAACTGCGGCCCGGCATTGCCGCCCATGGCGCAGATGACGGCATCGGCCCGCAGGGTCTGGTCCTGACCCTCGGCATCCTCGCACAGGATGGTGTAGCCGCTGCGGTTCTGGCTCAGGGTCTGCACAGTGCAGCCGGTACGCACCTCCACGCCCAGCCGGGCAAGGTGGCCTTCCAGCAGGGCCAGCACGTCTGCGGCCTGGTTGGAGTAGGGGTACACCCGCCCGGCCTCATCGGTGCGGGTGTACAGGCCCAGCGCCGCGAACCATTCCAGCGGTGCGGCGGCATCCACCGCGGTCAGCAGGGGCCGCAGGGCGGCGGGATCGGCAGTGAAATACTGCTCCGGTGCAATGCCGGTGTTGTCCAGATTGCAGCGGCCGTTGCCGGTGGCCAACAGCTTTTTGCCGCACCTGGGGTTGCGGTCCAGCACCGTCACCCGCACTGCCCCTGCCGGGGCAGACTGGGCGGCGGCCAATGCGGCGGCAAGGCCCGCTGCACCGCCGCCCAATATCACGATCTGCTGCATAAGAGCACCCCCTCGGAAATCCATACATTTTATTATAACATACACAGCAGCAAAAGGATAGAAGAATGCCCCAAATTTGCAGCGAATAATCTTTGACGAAAGCCTTGACAGAAAAAGCAGAATTTGGTAGTGTTGATTCGACGGAATTGCGTGGTTTCGCAGGCTGTGGAAATGCGGCCGGAAAAGGGCAGAGAGTTGGGACTCTGCTGAGGAGAAGCTGAATATGTGGAAGAAAAAAGAAAGATGGACGGCAGCTGCGCTGCTGCTGGCGATGGTCGTGGTGACAGGTCTGTGCTGGTACGTCCTGTACATCCGGCAGCAGTTCTATGACGAAGGCACCCGCAACCTGCTGGAGACCTATGAGCAGGTGGATAAGGCGTTTACCATCTTCAGCCGGAGCAACTGGAACATGCTGAACGAGTGGGGCAAGAGCCTGCAGGCTGCCAATGAGGAGGGCCTGGCGGAGGAACGCCTGCGCAGCTATGAGGCCGAGCGGGAGATCTGGCGGTACAGCAGCGTGTATCTGTTCAATGAAAACTGCGAATATTGGAGCATCCGGGGCAAGCATGAAAAAGTGGATCACCTCTGGACGGCCTTTGAGGAGATGTACCGCACCGGCAAGCCTACGGTGTCCAGCTACATCATGCGGAGCGGGGAGCGCCGGGTGGTATACGCTGCGCCCATTGCGCCGGTGGAGATCGACGGCACCACCTACACCAGCCTTGCCGTGAGCTATCGGAATAAGACCATAGAGGAATTGATTGGCGGCAGTGCTTACGGCGGCCAGAGCGACTGCTACATCATCCATCCCGATGGCGATGTGATGCTCTCGGAGGAGCCCAAGAGCGAGATCGAGGACTGGATGGACAACCTGTTCGACTACCTGCAGAAGTATGCGCAGGTGGATGCGGGTATACTGACCCGGGCCCGGCAGGACGTGGCAGAGGGCCGCAGCGGCAGCCTTTCCTACTGGCTTGAGGGCAAGAGCTATTATCTGGTCTACCAGCCTGTGGGCTTTCAGGATCTGTCCATTGTGGGCATCGTCGGCCGTGACGTGGTGGACAGTGGAATGCGGAAGATCCAGAACGCCACCATCCTGCTGCTGGCTGGGCTGTTCTTCTGCGCAGGCATCGTGCTGGTGCACGGTGTCCGCACCGATGCCCGCCTGCGCGTGGAGGAAAAGGAGCGCGCCCTCCGGCAGGAAGGGGAGGCCCGCCAGCAGATGGAGGACCTGGCCAACACCGACGGCCTGACCGGACTGTATAATGAACGCTATTTTGACGCATTGTTGAAAGAAAACGAGCTGAACAGGACACCGTTTGTCCTGTTCTACCTCGACCTTGACCGTTTCAAGCCTGTGAACGACCGTTACGGCCACGATGTGGGCGACCAGCTGCTCAAGGAGGTGGCCAGCCGCCTGCGGGGCTGCGTGCGGGAGAGCGATGCGGTGTTCCGCATCGGCGGGGATGAGTTCGCCCTCATCGTCAACGGAGCCATAACGGAGGGGTTCTGCAAGAGCCGGGTGGAAAAGATCAAGGCAGCCATCCGGGAGCCTTACCGCCTGAAGGATGCAGAGGTGCAGGTTGGCACCAGCTGCGGCTGTGCGGTCTACCCCTGCGACAGCGACGATGTGCGTGCCATCCGCATCCTGGCCGACCACCGGATGTATGAGGATAAGCAGCGCTCCGGCAGGAGCTGCGAGTGACGAGAACGATAAAAGATTTCTCCCAGTTTCTTGTGCTTTCTCCCAAAATGAGCGTATAATTGGGAGAAGGAAGAACGGGCTGGGAGAAGGAATGGGTGAATCATGCGTACATTTGATTATAAAAAGATTGCAGAATACTCCTGGGATAATGAGGCCTTGTCTTATGTTGCGAAGATCCATGAATGCAAGGGGCGGCAGGAACTATATCTGAAACAAAGGCCCGCTGAATTGGAGCGGCTGGTGGAGATCGCAAAGATCCAAAGTACAGAGTCCTCCAATCGGATCGAAGGGATCATCACGACCAATGCACGCCTGAAACAGCTGGTTGAAGATAAAACGACTCCACGTAACCGGGACGAAATGGAGATATTGGGATATCGGAATGTTTTAAATCTCATCCACGAGAACTATGCCTATATTCCGGTAGAGCCGGGGTACATCCTGCAACTGCACCGTGATCTGCTGAAATATACGAATTTGACCTATCGAGGACATTTTAAGACTACACCCAATGAGATCGATATGACCCTTCCCAGCGGGGAACGCCATGTGCTGTTCCGCCCGCTGGAACCATACGAGACACCGGGTGCTGTGGAGGCGCTTTGCTGCACTTATCAGGATGTGCTGCACAGAGAACTCGTTGATCCCCTGCTTTTGATCCCCTGTTTTATCTTGGATTTTCTCTGTATCCATCCTTTCAATGATGGTAACGGCAGAATGAGCCGGCTGCTGACCCTTTTGATGCTGTATCAGAATGGATATGTTGTGGGGCAGTACATCAGCATTGAAAAAGCAATTGCAGAGACTAAGGATGAGTACTATGCAGCACTGGCGCAGGCTGATCAGCACTGGCATGAGGAGGAAAATGACCCGACACCGTTTATCAAATATATGCTGGCGGTGATCTGCTCCTGTTATCAGGATTTTGAGCAGCGGGTCGATCTGGTTGGCGGGGGACAGAAGCGCGTGACGGCGTATGAACGAGTGCGCAGTTATGCGATGGAAAGGCTGGGAGCCTTTACAAAACAGGAGGCCGCAGAGGCCTGCCCGGGCTTTGGTACAAGCTCGATTGAAAGCGCGCTGAAAAAACTGACAGAGGAGGGCGTTCTGGAGAGGATCGGCGCGGGCAGAAAGACGCAGTATGTGCGCAGGTAAGGCTCCGGCAGGAGCTGAATGAATAATTCCCTTCCTGTTTCCACAGAATAACCATACTTCGCAGAAATCTGGAAGCAAAACCGGAACATGGAAAGGAAGGGAACCTTATGAAAGCAACCGGCATCGTGCGCCGCATCGATGAGCTGGGCCGGGTGGTCATCCCCAAGGAGATCCGCCGCACCCAGCGCATCCGCAGGGGAGACCCGCTGGAAATCTTCACAACAGGGGACGGCGAGGTCATCTTCAAAAAGTATTCGCCCATGGGGGAACTGAGCGGGGTGACGGCCCAGTATGTGGATGTGCTGAGCAAGTGCTTTGCCCTGACGGCCTTTGTCTCAGACCGGGACCGCATTCTGGCGGCATCCGGTGCGGGCAGGCGGGATCTGGCAGACCGCAGCGTGAGCCAGCCGCTGGAAAAGCTGATGGACAGCCGCAAGCCCTACCAGAGCGATGGCAGCCCCGAAAAGGCATTGCTGCCCTGTGAGGGCTCACCCCGGGCGCTGCTGTGCGCTGTGCCCATCATTGCGGCGGGGGATGTCACCGGCAGTGTGGGCCTGCTTACGGAGGACCGCACTGCCCAGCCCGATGCCGCCCAGCTCAAGGCGGTGAACGTGGCGGCGGCATTTTTGGCAAAGCAGATGGAGGAATGATCTATTATATAGGAGAGCCGCCGCAGGGCGGCTCTTTTTTGTACGGCCTTTATGACAGAATTATGAATCTTTCAAAACTTTTCTGAGAAGCTATTGACAGCGCCGCAAAATTGGATATAATGGTCTTAGCACTCAGGAAGAAGGAGTGCTAAAGAACGAAAAGCGAACGAAGGAGGCAGGCGCTATGACGATGGATGCACGCAAGCAGCGTGTTTTGCAGGCGATCGTTGCGCTGTATGGCCTCGAGGGCGAGCCCGTGGGCAGCAGTGTGCTGGCAAACTACTTTGATATGGCAGTTTCCAGTGCCACGCTGCGCAACGAGATGGCCGCGCTGACCAAGCTGGGTCTGCTGGAGCAGCCCCACACCAGCGCAGGCCGTGTCCCCAGTGCCAAGGGCTACCGTTATTATCTGGATCATCTTCTCACCGATGACCAGCCGCTGGACCGTGTGACCCGCGCCCGTGTGGACGCGGTGTTCGCAAGCCTTGACCACGAGCCGGAAAAGCTGGCACAGGGTGCCGCCAAGGCGCTGGCCGCCATCAGCGGCTGCACCGCCGCCGTCAGCACCCCCTGTGCTGAGGATCTCTGCATCGCCCATTACGAGGTGGTGCAGGTGGGCCGCAGCGCCGCAGCGGTGCTGGCTGTGACCACTGCCGGTTATGTCCGCACCCGTGTGGCGCGGGTCCGCACCGGTCTTTCCCGGGAAAATGCAGCGGCGCTTGCCGCCCTGCTCAACCGGAACCTGACATTCGTGGCTCCCATGGATCTTTCGCCCCGGCTCCTTGCAGAGCTGTGCAGCCAGATCAGCCCGGAGCTGGTGCCGGTGATCAGCGCCGCAGCCGCCATCCTGCAGGATTCCACCCAGCCCCATGTGTATCTGGGTGGTGAGCAGTACCTGCTGGACTGGCCCCAGCTGGACGGCAAGGTGGGCAGCATCCTGAGCCTGCTGAACGACGAAGAGCAGGCCGCCGCCCTCATTGCACCCCCGGCAGAGCAGAGCGAAAGCATCCTGCTGGG
>OOAU01001388.1_pt1 | contig 9867 bp, 10 predicted proteins | sample 1670931 | NCBI WGS metagenome assembly OOAU01 (sample SAMN06348105, study PRJEB24527) | human gut metagenome | biome: human gut; feature: ankylosing spondylitis patient; material: feces | host: Homo sapiens | place: China | collected 2015-10 | reverse complement strand
CTGCGTGATATCCAACGCAAGGCCGGCATCGGCATCGTGCTGGTTTCGCACGATCTGGGCGTGGTCGCCCGCATCGCGGACCGGGTCGCCGTGATGTATGCCGGGAAAATCGTCGAGATCGGGACCGCCGAGGAAATCTTTTACGACCCGCGCCACCCGTACACATGGGGGCTGCTAGGCGCCCTTCCCTCTCAGGCCGTGGAAAACGGGGAGCTCAGGGGGATTCCGGGTATGCCGCCGACGCTCCTTGATCCGCCTCCGGGTGACGCCTTCGCCGAACGCAATCAGTATGCCATGAAAATCGATTACGAGCGGATGTTCCCCGTTTCCGAAACCCACAGCGCCGCAACATGGCTTCTGGATGAAAGGGCGCCCGCGGTCACGCCTCCCGTCACCATCAAACGCCGCGGTATGGTCCATTGAAGAATCCGGTTCTTTTATCCGTCAGAAACTACAAGCAGCATTTCCCCATCAACAAGTCCCTGACGGTGCACGCCGTCAACGGGATTTCTTTCGACTTGCGAAAGGGGGAAATCTTCGGGCTGGTCGGGGAATCCGGCTGCGGCAAGTCGACGGTGGCGCGCGCCATTATGGGCATTTATACCCCGACGGAAGGCGAGATTTGCTTCAAAGACTTTCTGATCTCGGAAAAGCGCTCCTACCGGGAGCACAAGAAAGATATCCAGCGCAATATGCAGGTCATCTTCCAGGACTCTGCGGCGGCCCTGAATCCTCGCATGAAGGTTGCCGACATCATTGCGGAGCCCTTGGTTATCAATCGTGTTTATCCCGATAAGGTCCGGTTGCGGGCCGAAGTGGACAAACTGCTCACGCTTGTCGGGCTGGACACCAGCTACGGCAACAAGTTTCCGGCCGAGATCTCCGGCGGGCAACGCCAGCGCGTCGCCATCGCCCGCAGCATAGCCGTCAACCCCGAACTGATCGTCGCCGACGAGCCCGTTGCGTCACTCGACGTTTCCATACAGGCGCAAATCGTGTCCCTCTTTCAGCACTTGCAGCGGCAGCATGGCTTCACGTTCCTGTTCATCGCGCACGACCTGTCGATGGTCCGTTACCTCTGCGACCGCGTGGGCGTCATGTACGAGGGCAGGCTGGTGGAGCTCGCCACGGCGAAAGAGCTTTTTGGGAACCCCCTGCATCCCTATACCCGTGCGCTGCTCTCCGCCATTCCCGTACCGGATCCTGTTTATGAACGCTCAAAAAAGATCATCCCCTACACGCATGAAACGGCGGATCTGAGCGGGGAATGGCGGGAAATCCTGCCGGAACATTTTCTGCTCGCCCGGAGTGAGTAAGGCCATATCGCGGGCCGGATTTTACATTTCCGCTACGCATTTCCCTGAACCATCCCGCCGGCAGGAACAAGTGGCTTCATCCGTCCAAGGCACGGACATGGCGTGATCTCCTCTTCCGGATAGGAAAAATTCCTCGGGATGTCTCGCATGGCGCCACCTTGAAGGGCATTCATCTCCGGCAGTATCCTTTTCAATCTCTTTTTTCCATGCGCTCAACGATATACAGTTCCCCGGCTTTTCCCCTTTCATCATCAATAAGTTCGTTCCATTCGGCAAAAAAGATATCTTTATACGATTCGTATCCCCTTTTATGTAATTCATTTTTCAACCATCCTTCATCCTTTTCCATCATTTCCAGAGCGCCTGTATCTATTGTCCCGTTCGTTATGAGTATATTTGATGTTTTGCGGGCATCTTTTTTCTGAATGGTGGCCTGCCCATTCGGCTCAATCTGCGCATTCCATATATCATAGAGGGAGTGAACGCCCTGGATTCTGGATAATGTCGCAAAATCAGCGATATCAAGACCCAAGAGTTCAAATTTATCCTGTAAATACTTGCCTTTTATCACAACAGGAGTAGGCCTTCCCACTATCATCTTCTGACCGGACTCCGTGTGTATGCGCAGGGCATTTACCCCTAATACCAGAAGTTGCCATATCGCCAATACGATTATGAATTGTACGGTAGTTATGTCCTGATTATAAATAACCAATGATGCCGCCCATCACGAAATTGCCTATAAGGTCGACCGGGGTCATCTGTGCCAATTGGCAGCGATTGGTCGTCCGCAGCACCCAAAGAAAACCGATCAGCCCTACAGCCAGTTTGATCGCAATGTTCCCGTATGAAAGAAGCGAAGCTATCATGGCACTATCCATTGAACTCTCCAGAAACGTTCTCTCTCAAGCCCTCTAACGGCCTAGGCGTATTCCCTTTGCTCTCCCTTGCCTGTTTTTCGTGGTCCAAGGATACGCCCAGAAAACCTTGCTGTCCGTTATCTTATTCCGGAGGAGGCGATAAACAGCCAGGGCAAGGGGGTGAAATGACGCACTCCAAACTGGAAAAGGCAATCCCATCCGTCATCTATGAAAATCAAACGCTAAACGCCCTTTACATTCCAATGGCCAGCGATTATTGCTTTATGAAAATACTGAGCAAAGGTACCCCATGTCTCGTTTCCGCCATCAGATTTCAGGCATGACCTGACGCCGTCTGCGGTGGGGCTGTATGTCCCCGTCACAGTTGGCGGTGTGCTGATAGCGGCATCCCCTCCCGCCTTTCTTTCCTGACGGACATTCCCCCATCGCTTTTCCCGTATGGTTGCATACGGGCTTTTTTGTATCTTGTGCGCGGTACACGTTTCACTGCCGCGCGGAGGCTCCGGAATCCTTTCGGAGCGTTCATACACAACAAGCATTGGGAAATGTCCATGTTCGCACCCTTCCGCCGGGCACCCCTTGCCGGGCTTACCGCACACGGCCTGCTCCGGAAACCCTCGGCCGAGCTTCCCTCCTTTGAGGCGGCCTCGTTTTCACGGCACGCCACTCCCCGCCCATCGCGGCCGTGTCCAAGGACAGGGCCTTCGAAGCTCAATGCGTCTGCCCTAAGCCTTTCGCCGATCGGGAAAACTACGCGCTTGTCGAAAACGGTAAGCCCCTCGGCGTTTCCTGATACCCCTGCCTCGAAGAGTTCTTCCGGAGCCGCTTTCTTTCGTGCCCAGAAGCATATGGACATGGGCACGCCCGTGAAGAGCCTCTGCCCGTTCCGGACGGAAGGGCGGGCTCCCGCCACCCCCAAGGGTTCCGCATCCGACGCCGCCCCCATAAGGAGAACCGTATGCCTGTAGCCGGTGTCGATGTCGGCTCCGTAGCCGCCAAAGCCGTTATCTTCGATCCCCAATCGCGTTCGCTGTTGGGCAAGGCCGTCCTGCCCACAGGCTGGAACGCGCGCGAGGCCGGGGAAAAGGCGCTGGCCGCCGCCTGTGCCGACGCGGGCGGGATCGCGGCATCCCGTATCGTCGGAACGGGGTACGGGCGCATTTCCCTGCCCTTTGCGGACAAAGTGATCACGGAGATCACCTGCCACGCACGCGGTGCCGTCCACCTCTTCCCCGGAACGGGCGTTGTGCTCGACATCGGAGGGCAGGACAGCAAGGTCATCAGTACGGCCCCGGACGGCTCGGTGCAGGATTTTCTGATGAACGACAAGTGCGCGGCGGGCACGGGCCGTTTTCTACAGGTCCTTTCCGGCATCCTCGGCATGGAGCTGGCGGAGCTCGGTGAAGCCGCCGGACGGGGAAAGCCCGCCGCCATTTCCAGCATGTGCGCCGTATTCGCGGAGACGGAAATCATCGGCCTGCTTGCGCGGGGTACGCCACCCGCCGATATCGCCGCCGGCGTCTTCCGCTCCATCGCCCGGCGTATGCGGGGCCTTGCCGCCCGCATACCCTTGCGCGGCGAATGCACGTTCACGGGCGGGCTGGCGACAAGCCCTTCGTTCAGCAGGCTGCTTTCCGAAGAACTCGGCGTCCCGGTCAACGTGCCCGAGTATCCGCAACTCGTCGGAGCCATCGGAGCGGCCTTGATTGCCGCCCGCATCTGAACGGCTTCACCACCATACCTTGAAGGAGAACTTTCATGGCATACGCAAGTCTCGAACGGTTCCGCGACATCACCGGGCGCAATGTGCTGGCGCTGCAACAAGCCAAAGAAGCGGGGAAAAAGGTCGTGGGCCAGTACTGCATCTATTCGCCGCTGGAAATCGCCCTTGCCGCAGGAGCCATTCCGGTTTCGCTGTGCGGCACGAAAAACGATTCCATCCCGGTGGCGGAAACCATGCTCCCCCGCTCCCTTTGCCCGCTGATCAAGAGCAGTTTCGGTTTCGCGCTCCAAGACAGCTGTCCCTATCTCGCCGCCTCGGACATCGTGGTGGCGGACACCACCTGCGACGGCAAGAAAAAGATGTACGAACTGCTGGCCGCCTACAAGCCGGTCGTACTGCTCCAGCTTCCGCAGATTCAGGACGGGGACGCCAAGGACTACTGGCGCGCCCAGTACGCCAAGCTCGCCGCGAGGCTGGAAAAGGATTTCGGCGTTTCCATCACCACGGACGATCTGCGGAATGCCGTCCGGCTGACCAACCGGCTCCGCCGAGCCCTCAAGGATGTCCTTGACCTTGCCAAGCGCAAACCGTCGCCCCTGACGGGCATGGATCTGCTGGACATCTGTTTCCGGGCTTCCTTCATGCCCGACTACGAGCAGGCCATCGCGCTCCTTCAGGACATCGCCGCCGAGATCGGCGGGGCGAGTGACGGGGCCGTTTCCCCGGACGCGCCCCGCGTCCTGCTCACGGGCGTCCCCACGGGGCTGGGCTCCCACAAGGTCATCCAGCTCCTCGAAGAGTGCGGGGCGAGCATCGTCTGCATCGACAACTGCACCTGTTATAAAAAAGTGCGCCTGATGATGGATGAAACCGCCGATCCGCTGACCGAACTCGCCGGACGGTATCTCGACACGCCATGCTCCGTCATGTCGCCCAACCCCAACCGCTACACGGCGCTGCGAGAGCTGACGGAAGCGTTCCAGACGGACGCCGTGGTCGATCTCACCTGGCAGGGATGCCAGACGTACGATGTGGAATCGTGGTCCGTCAAAAAGTTCGTGCGTGAGGAACTGGATCTGCCGTTCCTCCAGATCGTGACGGACTACTCGGAGGCGGATACCGAACAGCTCAAGGTCCGGATCGAAGCCTTCCTCGAAATGCTCAACTAAGCCTCTCGGCGGCATGGAAGCGCCGTCCAGCCGTTTGTGCGGACGGCGGCCGCTTATGAAAAAACAGAAAAGGATAGTCACATGACCAAGGAATTGAATTGCTGCGGGTTGGCCTGCCCCGAACCAGTCATCCGCTGCCGCAGGATGCTGGAAGAAGAAAAACCCGCCTCGCTGCGCGTGCTTGTGGACAATACGGCGGCTTCGGAAAATGTGGGCCGCTTTCTCGGCCGCACCGACTATTCCGTGGAAGTACGGCAGGAAGGAGCCGACTTGTGGTGCGTTTCCGCCACAGCGTGCGGATGCCGCGTCACCGAGCCGGAACCCGCCGCCGCAACCCTCACGCCCGGCAAGACGTTGGTCCTCATCACCACCGAAACCTTCGGGCGCGGCGATGATGAGCTGGGCGAAAAACTGATGGGGAATTTCCTGTCCACCCTGCCCGAGCTGGGGGAGAGCCTGTGGCGCGTCATTCTGCTGAACGGCGGCGTGAAGCTCGCCGCCACCCCCGGAAAAGCACTGGACAGCCTGAAGGCTCTGGAAAACGCGGGGACGGACGTCCTCGTCTGCGGAACCTGCCTTGATTTCTACGGCCTCCTTGAGGCGAAGCAGGCCGGACAGACCACCAACATGCTGGATGTCGTGACCAGCCTCGCACTGGCCGACAAGGTCATCCGCCCGTAAAATCCCTTTCCGTTTGCCGAGGCACGGGTTCAGGCCCCGCTTCTGGAAAAAACAGCTCGGTACACAAAAGACTCCCCCTCCCGGCGCAAACCAGGAGGGGGAGTTTGGACACATATCCCGACACCCAGCTACACGCTCTTTAACCGCACGTTATTGAGGATAAAGAAGTGTATTCAAGCGGATGGAATATGCGTGCGTCCCCCCGAGGGAACGTCTCTCCCCGCCGCCCGTTCATGCGGACGGCATGGCGGGGGAGGACGCCTTTCCCCAAACATCCTCCCCCGGAGTCATACATAACCTTATTTCTTGCGGCTGCGCAACCAACGCTCGGCGGCGAGAGCGGCTATGGTGCCGTCGCTGACCGCCGTGGTGATCTGACGGTACGGCTTGTGGTTGATGTCGCCCGCGCCGAACACGCCGGGAATATTGGTAGACATGTCTTCGCCCGCAAGGATGTAGCCCTTGTCATCGAGGGCGATCGCATCCTTGAACCATTCGTTGTTCGGGGACTGGCCGAGGAAGACGAAAATCCCGTCCACGGGCAGCGCGGTGCGTTCGCCGGTCTGCGCGTTTTCGAGGATGGCGGCGGACAGCTTGCCGTCCGTGACTTCCACGTCCACGACCTTGGTCGTCTTGAAGCCCTTCACGCGGGGATCGCCGAGCAGGGCGTCCTGCGTGGCCTCCGCCGCGAAGAAGCGATCCATGATTTCCACCACGGTCAGCTCGGCGACGCCGAGATTCAGGAGGTACAAGCCTTCGTCGAAGGCGCTATTCCCGCCGCCGACCACGAGCACGCGCTTGCCTTTGTACGGAGCGCCGTCGCAGATCGCGCAGAAGTGCATCTGATCGCATTCGGTGGGCACGTCCAGCGCAATGGGCTTGCGGCCCGTCGCCAGAATGATCGCCGGGGCCTTGTAAACGATGCCGTCCCCATGCACGGCTTTCTCGTCTTCGCCAAGCTCAAGGCCGATGACTTCGAACACTTCCTCCACTTCCACGCCCATGTGATCCACATGTTCGCGCATCTTTTCCATGAGTTCCATACCGTGGATCTCAGGATAGGAGGGAAAATTCTCCACCGTATACGTCGAATTCACCAGCCCGCCCGTCACATTCGTCTCGAGGAGCACCACATCGAGGTTCGCGCGTTTCGCGTAGATCGCCGCCGTCATCCCGGCAGGCCCGCCGCCCAGTACGATGATGTCACAAGTACGTTCTTCCATTGCAAGCTCCTGATGGAAACTCCTGATTTGCCGAGGAAAAGGCCCTTTATAAAAAGCCTCCCTCCCCGGCCCCCACCTCAAAACGTTTCGGCTGGTGAGGAGATGACGCCACGGCTTTCCCGCACGGGAACCGCCGCCTTTTCCGAGACAAACGACGCGACGACCGGCCCGCCTTTGCCCATGCCTTGCCGCCGAAGGGGATTCGGCTCACGCAGTCATTGGCAAAAACAAGCGATTATCGAAGCCTTCATCGTAACGGATGTATAAGAGAAAAAGACAATGTGAAGGGAAGGGGGAGCGCGCATCAGCGCACCGTTCTGGAATCCCCCTTCCCCCCATTCGGCAACTTAGGCCTTCTCGAAGAACGCGGCCATTTCGCGGGGGTTCATGAGGCCGACCTTGGAAGCTTTGACCTCACCGCCCTTGATGACGAAAATCGTCGGCGGGCGTTCCGCGCCGAGCGCGGCGGCAGCGGCGGCGTTCTCTTCAATATCGATGCCGTACAGCGCGATGCCGGGTTTGGCGGCTCCGAACTTCTCGAGCACCTTCTCCATGTTCTTGCAATGCGGGCAGAGCTTCTTGAAGAACAGCAGCACGCCGTTTTGCGTCGCGGCAAGGCGATCCTTGTAGTCAGCTTCGGTGATGATCTCGATCATAATGTCACTCCAATGGGTTTCATGCGGTTCTCTCGTCACGAAAGGGGATTCCCCTCCGTACCGCCTGCCTTCACTCGAAAAACATGGGGAAGGCGGTGTATCCAGGGAGGGAGAAACCGTGCGGGAATTCCCCGAAAGCTCCCTCTCCCCGGTTCATCTTATTTTCCTCCCTCGCTCGGGTTGCACAACTCCGCGAGGGCTTCGCGGTCGAGGATCTCAAGGGAACACCGGGTAAAGTGCCCTAGAACGCCCCGATCGCGCAGGGTCCGGATAATGCGGCATACCGTGCTCCGATGCAAGCCGAGCACAAGGGCCAGCTCGGACTGCGACACGCCGGGGTTGACCACGCGGGTCCGGCGCTCATCGGCCAGCCGGTGCAGATACCGGCATACCTGCGTCTGCGGGTCCAGCTCGACGCTTTCGGTTATCTGGCTGTAAAAGGCCCCGGCCTTGGCTCCGAGCGAGAGGAACGGATTGCTCATCAGCGCCGGATGGCGCCGCACGAATTCGGCATCGTCCAGCAGGGTCCGGGGGAAATTATAGACTTCACAGGGTTCCAGCGCCACCAGCGACGCGGGATGCGAAGGGGAAACATGCAGCAACACGATTTCGCGGAAGAGGCACCCCGGCTCGATATAGAGCACGATGCGCTCCTTGCCCGTTTCGGAAAGATTCAGGAGGCGTACCCTGCCCTTCTCCAAAAACGAGAAGGTGGAGGTTTCGGGATCGTCTTCCCACTGGTAGGACTTGCCTACCATCTGACGCTGGCCTAGATGCAGGACCGAACGCCACGGGCTGTTGAGATCCCGGATGCGGAAAACCGGGCCTTCCTGCTTGCAGAATCCGAAACGGTTCATGTTTCCTCCTTTTCACCCCTCCCTACAGGTTCATCATGGGCCAGATAAAGGTGGCGACGAACGCCACGATCAGGCTGGCCAAAACCATACGCGTCAGCATGATACCGATAAGGTAACGGACGCGGACGTATCCGGTCGCGAACATGATCAAGGCCGGGGCCAGCTCATACGGCAGGAAGAACTGGTCAAGCCCGTACAGGAAGCTGTACAGGATGGGCTTGATCCCAAGGTTCAGCGAGGTGGCGATTTCGGCCATGGGCACGCTCAGGGACGTTGCCGCCGCGACAGGCGTCAGCACGAGGTTGGCGACGACGCCCACCCAATAGGCGAACATGGACGAACCGGCATTGCTGTCGATCTGCTGGAGGTAGGGCACCAGCTTCCCGGCCAGCCATGCGGGGATGCCGAGGGTTCCCGCCACAATGCCGATGGCCATGCAGCCCGCGATAAAGAACAGGATGGGGAACTGCACCTTCTTGAGATCGCTGGCTTCCATCAAGTTGAAGATAGGGGTGAACCCAAGCAGGACCATGCTGCAGAAGGCGAAGTAGCCGGGGATACCGTGCCACGGTTCGCTGATAAAAGCCACCAGCGCGAGCAAGGCCAGGACGAGGGTCTTCTTTTCGTCGCGGCTCATCTTGCCGAGAGTGGCGAGTTCCGCTTCGGCACAAGCGCGGCAGCGGGAAATGTGCTCGCCAAGCTCACGCCCGCCGAAAAGGTGCAGGATGGTATAGGCCAGCAGCGCGTGCCCGATCTGGTAAGGCAGATTTTCGCTGTAGAAGCCCAGCCATGTGAACGGGACGCCCATGTCCTTGACCATGAGCAGGCCGATGATGCCCGTGTTGTTGGGCAGGTAGGCAGCCGAAGAGATGGTCGCGCCGAAGAAGGCGGCAAGGACGATGGTGGTCGCGGAACGGGAAGTCACGGACAGGTTGAGGCTCTGGCACATGCCGGTGGCGATGGCCATGAACAGGATGTCGACCGTGATGACGTCGGGGATGATCGCGCTGACGATGAATCCGGCGAGCAGGAACGCGATGTACATGCGAATGGGGGTGGTCCCCACGCGGCTGATGGTGAACAGGGCAATACGGTTGGCGAGGCGCGTCTTTTCCATGAGCACGCCGATGAGCATACCGCACATGCACAGCCACGGGATGGGGGTGGTCCAGCCGACGAAAGCCACATCCGGGGCCGCGATGCCCGTCAGGATGTAGTACATCAGGAGCAGGACGGCGGTGACGAAATTCGGCAGCAGGTCAAAGGCGAACAAGCCGATCGCCATGATCGTCCCGAACCAGTAGAGGTTCACTTTCGGCGTGCTCGGGTCATAAAAGCACCAAGCCACAAAGAGGCCACCG
>OOAU01001377.1_pt1 | contig 9937 bp, 7 predicted proteins | sample 1670931 | NCBI WGS metagenome assembly OOAU01 (sample SAMN06348105, study PRJEB24527) | human gut metagenome | biome: human gut; feature: ankylosing spondylitis patient; material: feces | host: Homo sapiens | place: China | collected 2015-10 | reverse complement strand
CAAATTAAGAAGGGTTTGTGAACAAACCAAGCCTTTTCCCTTAGGGGGGAGCCGCTCTAAACAAAAACCACCCGGCGCAAAACCGAGTGGCTATGTACAAACTTATTGCTCCTCCTGGCCCAATTTGTCGATCTGATCCTGCAAAAGCTGGGAGATCGGGCGGCGGGTGTTGCGCAGACGGTGGACCGGGGCGGCAGGGGCCGTGTGGTGCACGGGCTGTGCCTTGGCCTTGACGCGCAGACGCTCGGCGTGCTTTTCGGGAGACGGGGCGGCAGGCTTGGCAGGGAGGCGCGGCGGCACCGGTGCGGGAATATCCGTTTCCGGTGTGCCCTGCGCAAAGCTGCGCATATCGGTGCCCAGATCCTTCAGCTCGGCCTCGGTCTGGTCAAGTGCCTGATAGATGGCCTGCGTCAGGCCGTCTAAATCCAGCGTGGCGGCGCTCAGGCGCTCGTCCACGCGGGCCAGACGCTCCCGCACCAGCATGACGCCCGACGCAATGCTGCGGGCATTCTCTGCCATGCGGTTCTTCTGGGTCTCGGCCTGCTGCTTGAGCTCCCGCTCTGCGCTCTCGGCGTACAGGCGGGCATCGGCCAGGATCTTGCCGGCCTCGAGCTTGGCCTCCCGCACCAGATCGGATGTGGGGGCAGCCGGGGCGGCGGCAGTGTTCAGCGCGCGCGCGGCGGTCAGCTGCTTTTGCAGCTCGTCCACCTGCTGCTGCAGATCGTGGCATTTCAGCTGCCAGATGTTGGCGTTTTTCTGGGATTCTCGCTGGGTGGACTGGAAGGAGGCCGTCTTTTTCTTGATGGTCTCCAGCTGCTCGTCCGCCTCGCGGCGCTTGGCCTCGGCCGTGTCTGCACGCTGGGTCGCGGCAGCCAGCTCGGCCTTCAGGGCCTCCATGCGGCTGTCGGCGGTGCCCCGCTCGCTGCGCAGCTCGTCCAACTTGGACTGCAGCTGCTGCAGCTGGCGGTTGTACTCCAGCTCGTGCTGCTGGGCCTCGTTGGCCAGTGCGTTCATGTAAGCCAGCACGTCATTTTTATCAAAGCCGAACAAGCTGGAACGAAAACCCTGTTCCTGAATGTTCATCGGTTCAGACGGCATGGCTTTTTACATCCTCTCGCAAAAAAATCATTAAGAACGCTTGTTCAGGATGCTGAGCAGGTCGTCAAAGTAATCGCCGTCATCCTCTTCCTCGGCAGGGGCTGCGGGCTGTGCGGCCACAGGCGTGTCCATGCCGGTGCTGAAGGACTGGGTGAAGATCGGGTTGGGCATGACGGGGTTGACCTGCGGCTGGACAGGCTGCACGGGCTGGACCGGAGCAGCGGCAGGCTGTGCGGCGGGCTGGGTAGCGGCCTGCGCGGCACGCTTGGCGTCAACATGGGCCTGAATGGGCTCGTCGACCTCGGGCGTGCTCTCGAAGCCTGTGGCAACGACGGTAATGCTCATCTCGTCGCTCAGGCGCTCGTCGAACGCAGTACCCCAGATGATGTTGGCATCGGGATGCGCACTCTGGGTGATCATGCTGGCAGCGGTCTCGACATCCTCCAGGCCGATGTCGGGGCTGGAGGTGATGTTGATGATGACGCCGCGTGCACCGGCAATGCTGGTCTCCAGCAGCGGGCTGGAGATGGCAGCCTTGGCGGCGTTCTCGGCCTTGCCGGCGCCCTTGGCAACGCCGACGCCCATGTGGGCAAAGCCGGCGTCCTTCATGATGGAGCGGACGTCCGCGAAGTCCAGGTTGATGAAGGCAGGAATGTTGATCAGGCTGGAGATGCTCTCAACGCCCTGGCGCAGCACGTTGTCAGCGGCCTCGAAGGCGTTCATCAGGGTGATCTTCTCCTGGCTGATGAGCTTCAGGCGCTCGTTGGGAATGACGATCAGGGAGTCGACGTGCATCATCAGGGAAGCGATGCCCTGCTCGGCCTGCGCCATCTTGCGCTTGCCCTCAAAGGCGAAGGGCTTCGTGACGATGCCGACGGTCAGGATACCCAGGTCATGGGCCGTCTCGGCCACGACAGGAGCAGCGCCCGTGCCGGTGCCGCCGCCCATGCCGGCGGTGATAAAGACCATCTGCGCACCCTTCAGCGCGTTGGTGATCTCGTCCTTGCTCTCCTCGGCAGCGCGCTGGCCGATCTCAGGGTCAGCACCGGCACCGCGGCCCTTGGTCAGCTTGGCACCAAGCTGGACCTTCTGGGTGGCCTTGGAGTTGAGCAGAGCCTGCTGGTCGGTGTTCATCGCGACGAACTCGACCCCGGACAGACCGGACTCCACCATGCGGTTGACGGCGTTGCCGCCGCCGCCACCTACGCCGATAACCTTGATATTGGTTACATTTTGCATTTCTTCGTCGAGAACGAATGCCATGAGTGTATCCCCCTAAAAGTGATGTTGTGAAACCGGATTCCTGGGGTGCACCCACGCATGGGCACACTAATCCGTGATTTTTTACATATAACTGTTTATAAGGATAGCAAATTTTCCGCGCAATTTCAATACCTTAGCGAGAAATTCATAAAAAAATACGGCCTGCCCTGCCCTTTTGGACAACGCAGGCCGCGATAGAGACTGTATTTTTAGTGCAAAGCTACATACTTTGTGTAAGAATGTGAAAAAATTGAGAAGCGGAGCTGCTGTAATCGGCCATGTGCCGGGCGGTCTCCCCGCAGGGGCCGGGCATGCCCGGCCCGGATGCGTAAGGGGGGCGGCAGTCCGCGGAAGGTCTCAGGAAATCTCTGCCCCCAGCCCGCGCAGTGCGGCGGGTAAATTTTCATACCCGCGGGGGATGTGCCCGGGGTCGCGCAGGCGGGTCTCACCGTCCGCGGCCAGTGCCGCCGCCAGAAGCGCCGCTCCGCCGCGCAGGTCAGGCGCAGTGACGTCCGTCCCGTGCAGGACGGCCCCGCCCGGGAGCGTCAGCTGCCGCCCCCTGACCGTGCAGGCCGCGCCCATGGCGGCAAAGCCCGCGGCACAGGCAAAGCGGTTGGCAAACAGGCTGTCGTAAATTTCGCTCTCCCCCGCTGCCGTCAGCAGCACGGCGGCGGCCAGCGGCGCAGTGTCGGTGGCAAAGGCGGGCCAGGCGTCGGCCCGCAGGTGCGCCCCGCCCCGCAGCGGCACGGCGGGGTCACGGGCCAGCCGCACGCAGTCTCCGGCCCGGCTGACCTGCACGCCGGTCCCGGCCAGAAAGCGCAGAAACGAGTCATAGCTGGCCGGGTCGCAGCCCGCAATTTCGATCTGTCCGCCCGCGCACGCCAGTGCGGCGGCGTAGGTCGCGGCGGCGATGCGGTCCGGCAGCGGGCGGTGAAAGGCTCCGCCCAGCGGTCTGCCGCCCTGCACGGTCAGCACCGGCGTGCCCGCGCCCTGAATATCCGCCCCGCAGGCAGACAGAAACGCGATCATGTCGCCGATCTCCGGCTCCTGCGCAGCGCCGCGCAGCACGGTCTGCCCCGCGGCGCAGCAGGCGGCCATCAGCAGGGTCATTGTGGCCCCGACGCTGGGCAGCCGCAGTGTAAAATCCACCCCATGCAGCGGCCCCGTGCGCCGCAGCGTGACGGCAATGCCCTCCAATTCGACCTCGGCCCCCATGGCGGCCAGCCCGGCCAGGTGGATGTCCACGGGCCGCGGGCCGAGGCGGCAGCCCCCGGGCAGCGGCAGGCGCACATAGCCGACGCGGCAGAGCAGCGGCGCAAGATAAAATACCGAGCTGCGCATGGCCCCGGCCAGATGCTCCGGGATGTCGCCGCAGAGACGGTCCGCGGGACGGGTGTAGAGGTCCGCCCCGCAGCGCCGCACCCGGGCTCCGACAGCGTCCAGCAGCGCCAGGCTGGTGTCCACGTCGGCCAGACGCGGGACGTCCCGCAGGCGGCAGGGGCCGTCGCAGAGCAGCGTCGCCGCCAGCAGCGGCAGGGTGCTGTTTTTGGCGGCGGCAGGCCGGATGCTGCCGTGCAGGGTGCGTCTGCCGTGGATGGTGATCGTCTGCATGAGCGGGGCCTCCTAAACCTATGATATTGCCAGAAAGCGGGAGGATGCGCGGTAGGGGCCGCATATATGCGGCCCGCAGCCTTCCGGCAGACAGCCGGCTGCCTTACACGCGCGGGCCGGGCATGCCCGGCCCCTACCGGGCGGCATTGTCAGTCAACGGGCCGCCGCCGCATACTCTCCCCTCATCCGGCCCTGCGGGGCGACCTTCCCCCCCAAGGGGGAAGGCAAGGGGTATCTCTACCCCGTTATATGCTGCGTTCCCTCCCGCTTATTACAGCAGCAGCGGCTGGATCTGCACGCCGCGCAGCGCGGCCTCTAATGTGTCGGGCAGGAGCGTGAAATCGCTTTTCAGGCTGCACGGCTTTTTGTAGCTGTCGTCCTGGCCGAAGGGCACAAAATAGTAGCTGCGCCGCTGCAAAAGCTGGCCCAGCGCCGGGGCACTGCCCGAAAGCCCATCGTTCGTGGACGGCGCGATAATAATGGGCCGTCCGCCGCGCAAAAGGCTTTTTGCGGCCAGCGTCACGGGAGTCGAGCTGATGCCTGCGGCCAGCAGCGCCATTGTGGTGCCGGTGGCCGGGGCGATGATGAGCGCCTCGGCAAGCCGCTGCGGGCCGAGCGGCTCAACGGCCTGCAGGGTCGTCAGCGGTCTGTGGCCGGTCACTTCATATAAGGTCTGCCGCAGGGCCGACGCGGTTCCGAAGCGGGTATCCAGCCCGGCGGCGCTGGCACTCAAAACAGGCAGGACGTCCCACCCGCGGGCAGTCAGGGCACGAAGCTGAGGCAGCACCGCAGCAAAGCTGCAAAAGCTGCCGCACAGCGCAAAGGCGACGGTGCGTTTGGATTGGGTGGTCATGGGGCGGTGCTCCTTTCGTCGGGATCGCGTTCTTCCAGGATCGCCAGCACGGTCTGTGCAATCAGCGCCCCGGCTGTCTGCGGTGCGCAGCGGCCCGGCAGGGCCAGGGCGTGCTCGGCGTGCAGACCCAGTTCCTCGGCGGCGGCAAAGTCGGTGCCGCCGGGCAGACTGGCCAGGTCAATGATGAGCGCCCCGCCCGGCAGCTGCTGCAGAAGGGCCCGGGGCAGCACCGGCGCGGGGATCGTGTTGATGACGGCGTCAAAGCCGGGCAGCAGGGCCGTCAGGGGCGCGGCGCGGCACCCGGCACAGCGGGCATTGGCGCGCTGCTCGGGGCTGCGGGCGGCCACGGTGACGCGCCCGCCCAGCAGCACCAGCCGCCGTGCCACGGCACGCCCGACGCGGCCATAGCCCAGCACGAGAAAGCCGCTCTCCCAGATCGTGCGCTCCCGCAGGCGGAGCAGCAGCTCAAGACAGCCCTCGGCGGTGGGCACGGCGTTCAGGCATTCCAGCTCGGGCCGCAGAAAATAATCGATCAGCGGCAGCTCGGCCTCCCGCGCGGCCATCCGCACCGGCATCCCGGGGCGGCCCGCTAAGATCAGCGTCCCCTGCCCCGCACCCTGCAGTGCGCGGGCGACCTCGTCACTGACGCGGCCCTGGGACATGGGCAGCAAAATGTAATCGGCTGCGGCGGCATTGTCGGCGGCGGTCACGCCGTAACCCGCACGGCGCAGCACGCGCGCCGCCGCCTGCTGGCGGGCATCGTGCCCGACCACGCAAAATGTTTTCGGCATAGGCGCTCACCTCGGTTTGATTTGCGCCATACTATGCCGGGGCGCGTGTACCTGTGCCTTCTGCCTTCCCCGTCGGGGGAAGGCGGCCGCAGGGCCGGATGAGAGCAGAGTGTGCCCTATTGCCAATTTACGGGCAATTGCGGCGGCTCTGCCCTCATCAGTCGCTTTCAGCGACAGCTTCCCCCGAGGGGGAAGCCCCGGCACGCAAAAAAAGGCACCCACCTTTTCCTAAAAGATGGATGCCTTTTTACTCAAAAATATTTCAGCCCGTCGCACTGGCCGCGCCAGACGAGGAGCGGGTTGATGGGCACGGTGCCGATGAGCAGCTCGGCCACAACGGTCCTGCCGCTGGTGCCCAGCAGCTGGCCCTGCTTGACATCGTCCCCGGCCTCGACGTCCAGTGCGGTCAGGCCGTAGAAGATGCTCCTGAGGCCCGCGCCGTGGTCGATGACGACGGTGTAGCCGTAGCTGCCGCCAAGGTCCTCGGCCAGCAGCACATGGCCGCTGGCGGGCACGATCATAGAATCCTTCGACTTCTTCGGCTTGATGACGACATTTGTCGAGGTGCGCCCGCCGTAGCCGTAGTTTGTGCTGCGCTCGCTGTAGGGACGGCCCACGTACTCGGTCATGCCGTAGAGCAGCGGCGTGTCAAAGCTGTCCAGGAACGGCTGCACAAAGCCGCCCACGGCCCACTGAATCTCGCCGCCGTCAGTCGTCAGCAGCCTGCGGACGGCATCGGGGGCGTCGTCCGCGCCGATGTAGGGCGACGTCAGCTGGGACTTGGTGCTGTAATCCTTGTAGGAGTAGGAGGCCGCGCGGACCGACAGCGTCAGCGTCTCGGTATAGCCGTCGGCAGTCACGGTCAGCTCGGTGTTTCCGGTCTCGGCGTTCCACGGGATGGGCAGGTAGCAGATCCAGCCGTTGGCGGCCCTGACGAAGCCTGTGCTTTCCAGCGGGCCCGTCAGCGTCGGTTCGGTCCGGCTCATGGTGCTGCCGACACGCACGGCGGCCACGCTGCCCTGCTGCACCGTCGGTGTGCAGAGCGTGACGGACGGCTTGATGCTGACGGTGAAGCGGAACTGCCAGGTCTCGGTGCCGGTGACGCTGGAGCGGTCCTCGGCGGCGCTGTCAGACGCGGTGACGACGAGTTTGGCGTCAAACGTGCCGTTCTCCGCAAACAGATAGCTGCGGAAGGCGGTGGCGCTGCCCTCGTACACGGTCTCCTTGTCGGCGTCGGTGATGGTCAGCTGGGTGCTGTAGTCGGACGGCGTCACGATAATATCCGGCGATGCGTCGGATATGGCATCCTCGAGCACAACGGGAGAGGAATTGAGCGTTTCGGCGTAGGTGCGCCTGAAAAAGCTGCCGACCACCGGCACGTGCCACTTGTAGGCCGTGGGAGCAAGCTCCTGGCCGTCAAAGGTGACCTTGACTTCGGGCAGCATGTCAGGCGTGGCGCTGCGGTAAAGCCATGCCACGCCGCCGCCTGCGATGATGAGCACGAACAGCACAACAAGGAGCAGCCACTTGAACATGCCGAACACACCGCGCCCGAGGGCCTGCGGGATCGTATCCTGCGGCTCGTCGTCCTCGTCGTCGGCGGCGCTGTCATGCTGCGGTGCCTCGGACGCCGGGGCAGGCCCGGCAGACGGCGCGGGGTCCTCCTCCAGCCCGGCCATGATCTGCGCAATCGAAAGCTGCGCCGTGCGGGAGATGTTCGCCATGCGTGCGGCCTCAGCGGCAAGGGCTTTATCGTTGGCAAGGTCATCGCTGAAAACAAGGCCGGACGGCTCGGCAGCGTCCTCCGCGGGGACGTCCCCGGCTTGCTCGGGCGTGTCGGTGACGGCTGTGTCTGCCGCGGCGGCCTCGGGGGGCGCTTCTGCCGCAGGCGTATCGTCAGTGGCAGGGGCGTCCGCTGTCGGTTCGGGCTCCGTCCCGGCGGGCTCGGCCCTTTCCGCAGGCTCGGGCAGCTCCGGGGTACTCGGGACTTCGGGCACGGTGGGTGCGGCAGCGTCCTCCCGGGCGGGGGTCTCCGGCGGTTCGGGCTTGCTTTCAGATTTGGACTCGGCAAGCTCCGGCGCGGCGGGAACGGGGCTGTCCGGTGCGGGGGCCTTGCGCTCCTGGGTCTCGTCAGCCGGGGCTTTTTTCACCGTCTTAGCAGCCTTCGGCGTCTTGGGCTTTGCGGTTTTTGTTGTTTTTGTTGTCTTTGTGTTTTTTTTGGCCCGCGGCTTCTTGGGGGACGCGGCAGGCTTTTTCGTGGTCTGCCCGTCTGCGGCGGGCGGCTCGGCGCTGTCCGTCGGCGCAGGGGGCGTGTCGGCGGCAGGCTGGGGGCTGGCTGCCTTGCGGCGCCGGGGCTTCGGCTTGGGGGCCTCCTCCGGCTGTACCGCAGTGGATTTCTTATCTTCTTCCATACTCACACTCACTCTTTTAGGGACCTTTATGGATGCCCGGCAAAACGGCAGCGGCACGGCAGGCCGGGTGTGCCGTGTGCAGCTATTTTATTCAGCCTCGCGGAATTGCAGACCACTGTTTCCGTCCAGCGCGGTCTGCGGGTCGGTGGATTTGCTGCCGATGCGCAGCTCGTAGATCAGGCTGTGGGCCGTCCCGGCGGTGCCCAGCGGGTCGCCGGCGGACACACTCTGCCCGCGCTCCACGCCGACAGTCTCCAGCCCGTACAGGTAGCTCTTTACGCCGCAGCCGTGGTCGATGACCACCGTGCCGCCGGTCAGGGTCAGCGTGCCCGCAAAGACAACGTTGCCTGCCTGCGGGGCGGTGACGGTCTCGCCGTCCGCGGCGGCATAGGTCAGGCCGGTGGCCTGGCCGCTGCGCTGGCCGTCCACCATCTGGGTGACACCGTACTCCATGGCGACAGCGCCCGCGCTGGGGGCCTCAAAGCGGCCATTCCAGAGCTTGGCGGAGCTGCCCGTTGTGTACAGCGGCCATATAGCGTTGCGGAACTCCTCCCCGCCGCCGGTGTCCTCCTCGGCGGGGACGGTGACCGTATCATACATGGTGCGGGTGACGGTCAGGGTGATGTCCTTTTCCAGGCTCCCGCAGGTCAGGTGCAGCGTATGGTCGCCGCCCTCGGCGTTGTAGGTCACGGGAATATAGCCCATGTAGCCGCTGGCGGTCTTGCGGAACCAGACGGTGCCCAGATCGGTCTCCAGGCTCGGCTCGCCGTCCAGAATGCCGGACAGCTGCACAGCCACGATGCTGCCCTGCGGCGCGCGCTCGGTGCTCAGGGTGACCTTGGGGTTCATCGCCATTGTGTAGCCGGCGCGGTAGGCGTACCAGCCTACAGGGTCGCCGGGGTTGTCCGCACTGCTGTGGTGCGCGGTCACGATGATCTGATAGTCCCCGTTTTGTGTATAGGTATAGGTATTGCAGTCGGCCAGTGCGCCGGTCCAGACCGTGCCGTCGGGCGCGGTGATCTGAAGCTCGGCAGCGGTGACCCAGTCGGGCAGGACGAGCTGCGGCACGGTATCGGTGAAGGTGCCCAGCTTCTGCACGGTCAGGTTCGTCGGGCTTTCGTAGGTCTTGTTGACCTTATCGCCCAGCACCGGGATGACCCAGCTCCATCCGTTGGGCTCGAGGGTCTGCTCACCGAAGGTGACGGCCTCCTGCGGCAGGGCATCTGTCCCGGTGCGGCTGTAAAGAAAAGCCGCCGTTCCGCCCAGGATGGCGGCAATCATAACGGCGACCATCACAAGCCAAAGCAGCAGTTTACGCATATTGTGTTTTCTCCGTGGCAGTATGGCATTGCCAAAAAGCCGGACGCCGTCAGGTCGGTGCCCAGCCGGGTTGTGGCGGCAGAAAAGCTTCCCCCGCGGGGGAAGCCTTGAGGATCATTTACTCCTTCTCCTCTGCGGGGGCGGAGGGGATGTTCTCGTAGGTGGTGGAATCCTCGTCGTCGTAATCGTCATCCTCGTAGTCGTCGCTGAACAGCAGGCGCTCGTACTCGTCCAGTTCCTTTTCACGGTGGTAGAGATAGAGTGCGGCGGCGGTCAGGGCACCGGCAGCGGCAAACAGGAACGCCAGAACGGCGCCGAAGGTGGTTTTCTTCATCATAGTAGTTCTCCTTTTGCAAATGCTGCGCTGCAACGCAGCTTTCGTGAAAAACGCCGCAGCGGGCGTGCATACAAAGCAATAGTGCTAACCTTATTATACCCGACGCAGAGGGCAATTACAACCCGAACATTTGTAAAATATTAAAGGTATTTTTTTGCTGTTTTTACGCGGATTGCTGCAGGACAAAGGGTACATTTGAGCCAAGGGCGGCATGAGGTATATGGGAAGGTTGCAGGGGAGGGATTTATCCCTC
>OOAU01001366.1_pt1 | contig 9980 bp, 9 predicted proteins | sample 1670931 | NCBI WGS metagenome assembly OOAU01 (sample SAMN06348105, study PRJEB24527) | human gut metagenome | biome: human gut; feature: ankylosing spondylitis patient; material: feces | host: Homo sapiens | place: China | collected 2015-10 | reverse complement strand
TTTCCCTTTATTTTGGCCCGTCTGGTGTCGTCTGGTTTCAAGCAAAAGTTGTAAAAAAGTTGTAGTAACACGAATTTCAGTGTTAAACGACCTCTTTAGTACAGCTTCGCTCCCGCCGGGATATTGTCATCCAGCATCAGAAGATTTAAGCCTTCCCGTCCGTCATACTCGTACACTGCGGAAATCAGCATACCCTCGGAATCAATCCCCATCATCTTCCTCGACGGCAGGTTTGTGATTGCCACACAGGTCTTACCAACCAGTTCTTCCGGCTCGTAATATTCATGAATACCGCTTAAAATCGTGCGTTTCCGGTCTGTTCCGTCATTCAATGTGAACTTCAGGAGCTTCTTGGACTTCGGTACAGCCTCGCAAGCTTCGATCTTGACCACTCTGAAATCAGATTTGCTGAATGTTTCAAAGTCTACTTCATCTGCAAACAAAGGCTCGATTTTCACCTTGGTAAGATCAATCTGTACGCTCGGCGCGGACACGCTTGCAGCCTCCGCAGATACGTTTACAGCTGCATTTCCAGCCTTGCTTTCATCCCGTTTTTGCTCCAGTGGCTTCATTGTGGGGAAGAGAATGACTTCCCGAATGGTGTCGGAGTTGGTCAGCAGCATGACGCAGCGGTCGATGCCGATTCCAAGGCCGCCGGTGGGGGGCAGGCCGTACTCCAGGGCGTTGATATAGTCCTCGTCCATCATGCCAGCCTCGCTGTCGCCCTTGGCCCGCAGCTCCACCTGCTTCTGGAACCGCTGCTTCTGGTCGATAGGGTCGTTCAGTTCGGAGAAGGCGTTGCCCATCTCGCTGCGGCAGATGAACAGCTCGAACCGCTCCGTCAGCCGGGGATCCTGCGGGGAACGCTTGGCCAGAGGGCTCACATCCACCGGGTGCATAGTGATGAAGGTGGGCTGTACCAGCTTCTCCTCCACCTTCTGATCGAAGGTCTCATACAGGGCATTGCCCCAGGTGGGGTCCGCCGTCTCCGGCAGCTCCACGCCGATGGCCTTGGCAGCGGCCACCGCCTCCTCATCAGAGGAGATAGCCATGAAGTCGATGCCGGTGTACTGTTTCACGGCCTCATGCATGGTCAGCCGGGGCCAGCCGGGGGTCAGGTCGATCTGCTCGCCCTGCCACTCCACCTGATAGGTGCCCAGGATCTTCTGGGCGGCAGAGGACAGCAGGTCCTCAAACAGATCCATCATGCCGTTGAAGTCCGTGTAGGCCTGATACAGCTCCACAGTGGTAAACTCCGGGTTGTGCTTGGGGTCCATACCCTCGTTGCGGAAGATGCGGCCGATCTCATACACCCGGTCCAGGCCGCCCACAATCAGCCGCTTCAGGGGCAGCTCTGTGGCGATACGCATATACATATCGATGTCCAGGGTGTTGTGGTGGGTGATGAAGGGCCGGGCAGTGGCGCCGCCGGAAATGGTGTTCAGCACCGGCGTCTCCACCTCCATATAGCCCCGTTCATCCAGGAAGTCCCGGACGTGCTTGATGAACTTGGACCGGATGACGAAGTTTCGCTTCACCTCCGGGTTCACGATCAAATCCACATACCGCTGGCGGTACCGGAGCTCCAGATCTGTCAGGCCGTGGAACTTCTCCGGCAGGGGCAGCAGCGCCTTGCTCAACAGAGTGATGTTCTTGGCCCGGACACTCATCTCGCCCCGCTGGGTGCGGAACACCTCACCCTCGACGCCCACGATGTCACCGATGTCGAACTTCTTGAACTTCTTATAGACCGCCTCATCCATCTCGTCCTGGCGGGCGTACAGCTGGATGCGGCCGTCCCGGTCCTGCAGGTCACAGAAGCTGACCTTGCCCATGCCCCGCTTGCTCATCAGGCGGCCGGCCACCTTCACGGCCCTGCCCTCCATCTGGTCAAAGTGCTCCTTGATCTGTGCAGAGGTGGCGTCCCAGTCGAACCGGGTCTGCTGGAAGGGATCCTCGCCTGCGGCCTGAAGGGCCGCCAGCTTCTCCCGCCGGACGCGGCGCTGCTCACTCAGCTCCTGCTCCGGCTGCTGGGTTGTCTTCTGTTCAGACATGTCCGCTCTCCTTTACCGCTCGATCTTCTGCACCGTGTAGACGATGGCGCCGCTGGGGGCCTCCACCGTGACGGTGTCCCCCTCCTTGGCTCCGACCAGGGCCTTGCCGAAGGGAGACTCCTCGGAAATGATGCCGTTCATGGGGTCGGACTCCTGAGAGCCCACGATGCGGTAGGCGGGCATGGTGTTGCCGTTCTTGTCCGCCACCGTCACCTTGCAGCCGATGGTCACCACGTTGGTGGGGGCGTTGCTCTCGTCCACGATCACCACGTGCTGCAGGATCTCCTCCAGCTCTGCGATGCGGGAATACAGCTTGCCCTGCTCGTTCTTGGCCTCGTCGTACTCGCTGTTCTCGCTCAAATCGCCGAAGCCCCGGGCCACCTTGATCTGCTCCGCCACCTCGTCAGACCGGGTGGTCTTCAAATAGTTCAGCTCTTCCTGCAGTTCCTGGGCGCGGGCCGCGCTCATCTTGTACTCTCTTTCCATGTGGACCGTATCTCTCCTATCCTTTGGCAGGGCGGCCGATGCGGCCGCCCCTGCACATAATGATGCTATATTATCATAGAGTAGTATTATAGTGTGTGGATTTGAGAATGTCAAGCGATGCCGCCTGCGGTTTTGCAAAATTCTCTGCGGTGTCAGCTCTCCGCCGTGCCCACGGTGATCTGCCCCGGCCGCAGGACGCCGCTCTCCACCAGTACGGCCAGCAGCTGAGGGCGGCAGAGGCCCGGGGGCATCTGGCCCTCCAGCACGGGCGGCAGCAGCAGCGGCGGCAGAGGCGCCGCCTCATCATACAGCCGCAGCACTGCCGGGTCCCGCCGTCGCAGGTCCGTCCGGGCCGCGAACAGCACCAGCACATCCGCCTCTTCCATCTGCTGCCGGGTGGGGGACAGCAGCAGGGAAACGCCGTACTCCCGCCGCAGCTGATTGGCCAGAGTGTCGCCGCCGTAGGGCACATCCAGCAGCACGTAACGGTTTCCCAGCGCCAGCTCCGTCACGGTCCGCACCAGCTCGCCGGAGAGCTGGTCTCCCGCCACCGCCAGCCGTGCGCTGCCGCCGGAGAGGTTCCGCCCTGCCATGACCGCCCGTGCCAGATCCGCCGCCAGCGCCCGCCGCAGGGGCAGCGTGGACACCGGCGCCACGCCGACCTTCTCCAGCTGTTCCCCATAGGCAAACGCCTCCGGCACCACCAGACGGGTGACACCGGCCTTCCGCAGCCGCTTGGCGGCCGTCAGCACCCGCCGCCGCACCAGGGCCTCCGGTGTCCGGGGGCCCCTGGCCACCGACGCCCAGGCCACCCGCAGGTGGAGCAGGGCCCGCGTCTCCAGAACCACGCTCTTTTGCCGGACGCCGCCCGCAGGGGGCGTCCAAGTCATCATACCGATCATAAAATCACTCCCGCCCCATCCTACGGGGCGGGAGCGTAGTTTATGCACTTCCTGAGAGGGTATAGCCACTGAGATAGCCCATCCGCGGCTCCGCGCCGTGGCTCAGGGGATTCACCCGGACACCGTTCTCCGTCACCTCAAAGTGCAGATGCGGCCCGGTGGAGTTGCCGGTGGATCCGGTGATACCGATCACATCCCCCTGGTTCACATACTGGCCCACCTCCACCTTCCGGCTGGACATGTGGGCATACAGCGTGGTATTGCCGCTGCCGTGGGAGATGACCACATAGTTGCCGTAGGAGCTGCTGTACTGGGACACGATGACCGTGCCGGACTTGGCTGCGTAGATGGAGCTGGTGTAACCCACCCGGCCGATGTCCGTACCCTTGTGGTTGGTGGAGCCGATACCGCCGGGAGAGTTCCGTCCGCCCATGGTGGAGGTGATGTACCGGCTGTTCACCGGCCAGATGTAGCCGCCTGGATTGGACTCTGTGGACTGGCCGTTGGCGGCCTGCTGGGCCACCAGCTGGTCGCTGAGGCGCTGGGCCTCCGCCCACAGGGCGTCCTGCTCCGCCTCCAGATCTGCCAGTGCGGCCTCCGTCTCGTTCTCGTTGGCGGACAGCTGCTGGATGACGGCGTTGGCCTGGCTGCGCTGGGTGTTCAGCTCATTCTCCTTGCTGACCAGCTCCGCCTTGGCGGCCTCGGTCTCAGCCTTGCTGCTCTCCAGCGTGGCCTTCTTCTCCTCGATCTCCGCCTGAAGGGCCTTGAGGTCGTCGATGACGCCCTGGTCGTACTTCATGATCTCGTTGATGGCGTCCAGCCGGCCCAACAGGTCGGTAAAGCTGCTGGCCCGGAACAGCACCGCCCAGTAGCTGACCTCGTCCTGCTTCTCCATCTCTCGGACCCGGCTGCAGAACAGCTCGTACTGGGCCGCCTCTTTTTCCTCAGCCTCTACCAGCTCCGCCTCCGTCTGGGTGATGAGGGCGGCATACCGGTCGATCTGGGCCTGCGTATTGGCGATCTGTGCCTCCGTATTGGCGATCTGCTGGTCCAGCAGCTCTTTCCGGGCCACAGCCTGGCTCTTGTCGTCCGCCAGGGCATCCAGCTTGGCCTGGAGCTCCTTTTTCTCCGCGTCCAGGCCGTTGGCCTCATCCTTCAATTCATTCACGTCCGCCCAGGTGACGGCCGCCGCCGGAGCCAGATTGGCGCCGGTGATAGCCAAGGCCAGCGCCGCTGCGAACACGGCGCGGAAGATGCGGTGGAATCGCCTGCCAGCTTTCTTCATGCCCGTCACCTCACACCTGCAAAAATTTCCGGATGGCGGAGAGACTGCCTCCCACGCCGATCACAATGCCCGCCAGAGCGAACACCGCCGCCACTGGCGCCCAGAGCTCCGAGAAGGGCATCACCTGGATCAGCTGCAGCGTGTCGTTGCTGTCCACACCCCGGGCCACTGCCGCATACAGCGCCCACTGGAGGAAGAAGGCGATCACCGCGCCCAGCAGGCCCAGCATGAAGCCCTCATACACAAAGGGCCAGCGGATGAAGCCGTTGGTGGCGCCCACCATCCGCATGATGGCGATCTCCTCCCGCCGGTCAAAGGTGGTGAGCTTGATGGTGTTGGAGATGATGAACACCGACACTACGAACAAGATGGCGATCAGTGCCACGCATACCACCGTGGCTACGTTCCGCACAGTGACAAAACCGCCGGCGATCTCCTCGTAGTGGCTGACATCGGAGATGCCGGTGAGGGCCTGCACCGCCTCCACGGTCTCGCTCTGCGCCTCCAGATCCACCAGCTTGATGGCGTAGCGGTCCTCCAGAATCTCCGGGTCCAGGTCCTGGAACAGCTCCTCATCCGGGTACTGGGCCTTGAAGTCCTCCATGGCCTCATCCCTGGAAATGAAGGTGACGGAGGCCACATTGGGAATGGCCTCCAGCCGGGACTTGAGGGCCCGGGCCTGGGTCTCGGTGTAGCTGTCATCCACATAGGCCAGGATCTCATTCTCCTGTTCCAGGGTGGTCAGCAGCTCATTGGCGTTTACCGCCACCAGGGTAAAGGTACCCATAATCAGCAGGCAGGCCACCGTGATGCCGATGGCGGCAAAGGACATGAAGCCGTGGCTGAACATATTGCTCAGTCCCTCGTGGAAAAAATAGCTGAAATCGTGACGTTTAGCCATGGATATGCCCCCCCACATAGCCGCCCACGCTGTCGTTGACGACATGGCCGGAATCGATGGTGACCACCCGCTTGCCGAAGCGGTCCACCAGGTCTTTCTCGTGGGTCACCACCACCACAGTGGTGCCCAGCTCGTTGATCTTCACCAGCAGGCTCATCAGCTCCAGGGACCGCTCCGGGTCCAGGTTTCCGGTGGGCTCGTCGGCGATGATGGTGTTGGGGTTGTTCACCAGGGCCCGGGCAATGGCTACCCGCTGCTGCTCGCCGCCGGAGAGCTCCGTGGGATAGCTGTCCGCCTTTTTCCCCAGGCCCACCAGCTCCAGCACATAGGGGATGCGCTTGCGGATCTCCTTGGGGCTGGCGCCCACTGCCCGCATGACAAAGGCCAGGTTGTCATAGACAGTCTTCTTCTCGATCAGCCGGAAATCCTGAAAAATCACTCCCAGGGTGCGGCGCATCAGGGGGATCTGCTTTTCTGAGATGTTGCTGACGGAAAAACCGTTGATCATAATGCGTCCGGCGCAGGGTTCCACCTCGCCGGTCAGCAGCTTGATGATGGTGGACTTGCCGGACCCCGAAGGGCCCACCAGAAACACGAATTCTCGATCGTCAGGGTAAGGCCCTTGATGGCCCGGGTGCCGTTGTCGTACTCCATCTCCACGTCTTTTAATCGAATCATGTCTGTACCTCGTGTTCCCTATTTTATACACGCCGGGCGCGGCCGAAAGGTTCCCCGCCAGTCGACATAATGTAAGAGCTTTTTTCATTATATCTGGTTTTCCGCCGCAATGCAACCGCCTTTTTCAAATCTTCCGATTCCGTTTTCCTCCCCGGCGGTCCGTCTCCGCCGGGCGCGAAAAACCCCGGCCGGAATTCCGGCCGGGGCGCTTGTGTGATCCATCGAGGCTCAGGAGTCGATGCCCCGGGAGGTCAGATATTTCTTGACCATCAGAGCCACCTTGAAGGTAATGGCGTCGTCGAACTCCCGCAGGTCCAGGCCCGTCAGCTTCTTGATCTTCTCCAGCCGGTACACCAGAGTGTTCCGGTGGACGAACAGCTTCCGGGCGGTCTCGGACACGTTCAGGTTGTTCTCAAAGAACTTGTGGATGGTGAAGAGCGTCTCCTTGTCCAGTGCGTCGATGGGGTTCTTTTTGAACACCTCCTGGAGGAACATCTCGCACAGGGTGGTGGGCAGCTGATAAATCAACCGGCCGATGCCCAAATTCTCATAGTTGATGACGTACTTCTCCGTGTCAAAGACCTTGCCCACCTCAATGGCGATCTGTGCCTCCTTATAGCTCTTGGCCAAGTCCCGCAGGTGGGTGGCCACGGTGCCGATGCCCACCACCACCGTGGGCTCCCCGCCGGCACGGAGGGCCTCCTCAATAGAGGAGGCGATCTTGTTCAGCTCCTTGATGCCGGAGCCCTCCGGCATCTGGCGGATGAGGACCACGTCGCCCTCGCCGATGCTGAGGACGAAATCGTTTTGCCGGTCCGGGAACAGGGACTGGATCACGTCCGTGGGGACAGACTCCCCCTTCTTCAGGGTGCGGACCACGAATACGCCCCGGGGCACGTCCGCCGTGACCCGCAGCTCCTTGGCCCGCACATAGATATCCCCCAGCATGATGTTATCGGAGATGATGTCCTTGATGAAGGACCCCCGGTCATGTTTCTCCTCGTAGTAGGATTTGGCTGCATTCAGCGCCACCGTGGCCATGGCGCAAACGGTCTTGCTGATCTCGTTGTCGCCAAAGGCGAAGGCTGCATAGTCAAACTGGGTTCCCCAGCCGTTCAGGGCCTTGAATGTCTTTCCCTCCGACGTGACGATGGCGCCGCCGGCAGCATTGATGGCAGGCACATGCTCCGCCCACCGCTGGCCGATCATCGCCAGTTCGCTGCAGGCGATGACGATGCCCTCACCGTCAATGACGCCAACCGTCCGGTCCGTATTTTCCTTCAGCTGCAGCACCACATTTTGAAAAATTCTTCCAGACATGGTCGTCCTCCTCCTCTAAAATCACACGTGGGGGCGTTGTGCAAATTGTCAATGGATATATTATATCGTTGAATTTGTCAAAATGCAAGATATATTTTCTTTTTTCAACAAAAAAACGGCTTCTTTTTTGGGCAAGATTTGAATTTTCTGATGTGGCCGTTAGAAATTTCGCAGGCTCTCTACCTCATCCTCCGTCAAATATCGGTATGTGCCCGGTTCCAGGGCCGGATCTAGTGGCAAATTGCCCATGCGGACCCGCTTCAGATAGAGGACCGGCTTTCCCCGAGCCGCCAGCATCCGCTTCACCTGATGGAACTTCCCCTCCCGCAGGGTGACCAGCCCCTCGCTGCCCTCCGGCCCGGCGGAGAGGATCTCCAGCCCCGCCGGCAGGCATTCCAGGCCGCCTCCTAGGGTCATGCCTGCCGCAAACGCCCTGCAGTCCTCCTCCGTCAGACAGCCGGCAGTGCGGGCATAGTAGACCTTGTCCACATGATGCTTGGGAGAGAGGATGTCGTGGGCCAGTCCTCCTTCGTTGGTCAGCAGCAGCAATCCCTCCGTATCCTTGTCCAGCCGCCCCACTGGAAACAGTCCCCGCCGCCGGAGCTCCGGCGGCAGCAAGTCCAGCACCGTGGCCCCCCGGCCGTCCTCCGTGGCGGAGAGGACCCCCGCAGGCTTATGAAGCATGATCCAGGTGTAGCGGCGGCAGTGCAGCACGGTCCCGTCCACCATAATCTCCACTGCTTCCGGCACCACCTTGTCCTCCGGAGACCGGGCAGGCACACCGTCCACCAGCACCCGGCCCTGGCGGACCAGGAGCCTCACTTCCCGCCGGGAGTATGTCCCCTCCCCGGCGATGATCTTGTCCAGACGCGCTTTCTCCATGCCGGCCTCCTCCTTGCTGACCTCTGCCTCTTTTTACCGCTTCTCTTCCCCCGGGACGAACACGGCAGACTCTCTTCCGACGGCTTGTTCTGCTTCATCTTATCATAAATCCGGAAAAAAATGAATAGGAAGATGCAGGAGGGATCGATATGCTGATTTGGACCGCGCGGGTTTCCAAGAAGACAAAGGCCGTTGTGGCTGTGATCCTGGCCGGCATCCTGGCGGCCGCCGTCCTGCTGCTGGTGGGCCGCTCCGGTGGCGGTCAGGACGCGGCAGCTTGGCAGCTGACCGGCAATGCCGACCGCATCGCCTATCTGGAGTCCATGGGCTGGCAGGTGGAGGAGGAACCGGTGGAGACGCTGCAGTTTCTGCTGCCGGAGAAACTGGAGGAGCCCTACCTCACCTACAACGAGCTGCAGGATTCCCAGGGCTTCGACCTTTCTGCGTGCTGCGGCAAGCAAGTGGCCCGGTACACCTACACCGTCACCAACTATCCCGGACGGCCGGAGGGTGTCCAGGCCAACCTCTACGTCTGCGAGGGGCAGCCGGTGGCCGGGGATATCCTCTGCGCCGGGGCAGACGGATTCCAGGACACACTGGTCTATCCGGAGCAGGACTGAGCCCGTTCGGAATGGCCTGCGGGCAAAAAAAGAACTGCCGCATTGCGGCAGTTCTTTTTCTTGGCTGAAAAATCAGGCCTCGGTGATCTCGGTAACAGCGCCGGAACCCACAGTGCGGCCACCCTCACGGATAGCGAAACGCAGGCCCTTCTCAATGGCGATGGGGGTAATCAGCTCCACGCTCATCTCGACGTTATCGCCGGGCATGCACATCTCAGTGCCCTCGGGCAGGGTGATGACGCCGGTCACGTCGGTGGTGCGGAAGTAGAACTGAGGACGATAGTTGTTGAAGAAGGGGGTGTGACGGCCGCCCTCGTCCTTGGTCAGGACGTAAACCTGGCCCTTGAACTTGGTGTGGGGATGAATGGAACCGGGCTTCGCCAGAACCTGGCCGCGCTCGATGCCGTTGCGGTCCACGCCACGCAGCAGGGCGCCGATGTTGTCGCCGGCCTCAGCGTAGTCCAGCAGCTTGTGGAACATCTCGATGCCGGTGACGACGGTCTTCTTCTTCTCGTCGGTCAGGCCAACAATCTCGACTTCCTCGCTCAGCTTCAGGACACCACGCTCCACACGGCCGGTAGCCACGGTGCCGCGGCCGGAGATGGTGAACACGTCCTCGACGGGCATCAGGAAAGGCATATCCTCCTTGCGGTCGGGGGTGGGGATATAGTCGTCAACAGCATCCATCAGCTCCTTGATGCAGGCATACTCGGGAGCGGCGGGATCGCTGGACTCGGAAATCAGAGCGTTCAGAGCGGAACCCTTGATGATGGGGATGTCGTCGCCGGGGAACTCATACTTGGAGAGCAGCTCACGGACCTCCATCTCCACCAGCTCCAGCAGCTCGGGGTC
>OOAU01001360.1_pt1 | contig 10021 bp, 7 predicted proteins | sample 1670931 | NCBI WGS metagenome assembly OOAU01 (sample SAMN06348105, study PRJEB24527) | human gut metagenome | biome: human gut; feature: ankylosing spondylitis patient; material: feces | host: Homo sapiens | place: China | collected 2015-10 | reverse complement strand
TATCGGCATTGTTCGTACAGGTCGTAATTCCCGTATCGGCGTTTTGAGTAATGCTAGAAACCTGAGAGGTGTCAAACTCCTCTTGCGCGAACGATGCAGCGGGAACCCCTAGGGACAGACCCGCAGCAATCGCCAACCCGACTCCGATTCGAGTAATAGCGCTCCTTGGCTTAATCATGGCCTTCTCCAATCAAAAGCGGCTAACAATGCGTCGACGCACAGCAACCTTTGCATGAATGGAGAAAGATGTCTGTAAACACTCGCTATTGAGTTGATAATCCAGGCGTTTACACGTTATCTACCTGCGATAACAATGAAATAAGCTCTGCTTTGTTCTTGATCTTCAACTGGCGATAGGACGCGGATCGCAGCGCTTGCACCGTAGATGCAGCGTAACCGACATCCTGCGCAATGGTCTTTGTCGTTGTGCCCTCTGCCGTCATCAACAATATTCGGGCCTGAACATCGGACAGGGCGCGCGACGTAAGCAGAGCCAGCCGGCGCACGTGAGCTGCTTCGGTGGACCCGTTCGCACGGTACTTCAAGACGGCCTTCTCGTCCTCAACCGAGCGTACGAGCACGATGTGCGTAACGAGCATGGGCACAGACCAGCAAACAATCACCGTTGCCACGACGACATTGACGGCCGAACTTTGCCCCAGCAACGACGCAAGGAACAGAGGCTCGAAAACCGTCAGATCCTGCACCATGTTGAGCAAGACAACCCAGACAGGAGCCGCCGCCCCAAAGCAAAGCATCCATATCCCAAGCATTTTGCGCTGCGGACAGCTACGCAGCACTATGTATGTGAGCAACATCCCCGTCAGCACCGCGAACCCATGGATTCGCCCCCTAGTGGCCGCATGGATTAAAGTAGCCGCACCTATTGACACCAACGGCACGATAGCCCGGACACGGGCATGCACCTTAAACGGACGCAGCCCAACAGCGAGCGAGACCGTAGATGCCACGCCGCACAGCAGGACCGGCGCAGCCATCAACGGATCGCATATACACCTCCATGCCGCGATATAGACAAAAGACCATTCCACGGCAGACAGCACCGCCCATACGCACGGGCTTCCGAGCCCAATCGCCCCATCCGTTCTAGTCAGCGCAACTTCACGATTCAGTTTTTCACCCGCGTAGTGCAGCGACAGAAGCAGTCCGAGACCCAATGCATAGCTTGCGAGAGAAAAGGCGACTGCCCGCGAAACACCGGATCCCCAATCGCTATCCGCCATTACCAAGGGGCCCGCCGCAAGGAGGATAAAAAATGTTGTGAGCAGGTATCGAAACAGCCGGCGCGTCCGAACTGATGTCAACATATCACCAGCATGCCGCTGCAGCAGACCAGGCCCTGTAGCATCACCCTCACCCGCAAACAATGCCACGAGCTCGCGTGAGCCCGCAACCGATGCCTTCCCGTATGCTCGGTGAAGCGTTGTTCGCACCGTCGATGGCTTCGTACCCGTCTCCCTGGCAATTTCCGCCGGCGTTTTCCCTTTGAGCAGCAGTCGAACAAACTGCTCTTCTCGAGGCGACAGGGCAGGGGAAAACACCCCCGCATCGAATGGGTCGGACGTGCGAGGGGTATCCGAATTGTTGTCCCGTTTCTCCCTTAGCAATGTGCATACGAAGGCGGCAACAGCAATAGCGGACCCCATCGACAGTGATGCAATGACTGCGGCATCGCTTGCAAAGTATGCCACCTCGACAGCCGGAACAAGGCCAATGGGAACTGCTACAAGCACAGAACGGGCAAACACGTCGCCCTGCCCCCGACCAAAGGCGCGGGGACAGCAAAGCAGCGGGACCGCAGCCAATACGAGATAGACCAGCGGAATTAAAAGCACGAGGCCAATTGATGCGGCCGTTACAGAGGGCATCCCCCATGGCTCGGGAACGACTCTCCATGAAATTCGACAGCAAAACAGCAGGCAAGACAGGACAACTATTGTTTCTGCAAAAAGCGTGCTCTGCGATCGGCGGGGCCCCCTTTCGCCGTCCCGCGCCGCCCCCCGTATCAAAGGAGAGCCCGCCGTATCCCAAATTACATATGAGAGGAGCAACGACCCAGTGAAGCACAAGGCACACGAAACACGATGCAACAACCAGATTGGTGCAAACACGATTGGAATAGAATCTCCGCGAGCATAGAAGGCCAAGTCGACCCATTCGGGAACCACCGCAATAGCAGCAAGGAAAACACCGAAGACGCCAAGGCGACCCGGCCGTCTTATTTCTCTCCCCTTGCGGAGCGCAACACCATGACCAAACGCCGCGAGGCATGCGCCAAGGATAACGAGCCAGGTCATTGCACCTGATGCCAAGCCGATTGAAGATGAAAACCGGTGATAAGGGGTGACCGCCATTACGACGAGCGCAATGGCGAAAGCAGATGTGGCAGAACAGCGGGAAAAGAGCATATGACCTCCATAGCGTGTCATTATATCGCTCGGGCTGCTCGTTTATCTCCACGCCCACACCAGCCAGCATCAACGATTCAGGCGAACTCCAATCCGAGCCAGATCACGGTTCAGCTTTTGTCCGCAGTCCCCGCATCAAAGCGGGATGCGGTTTCCTTTTGAGCGTCGATCTGGAAACTGTATCCCGTTCTGAGTCAATATTCTGGGACGCAGTTTCCGCAGCACACCCCATTCGGAAAGCGTGTCCCAGTATTTGGCCGCAAACTGGGGCGCGCTTTCCGGATGGGTCGAGACGAAGGCCAAGCCAGACAGGCAGCCTCGCATCCCGCCATCCTCGCCATCCGCCTGAGCGTGCTACACTAGCAGCATCTATGCCACCGCGAACGGCTCGGCCCCGCGCCCGCCGCTCGCAAACGAACTTTAAACGCACGAGGGTTGGCCATGCCGCTTTTCTCGCAACATACCGCCCGGTTCTCGCCGGACGTTCCCTTGGAGGGCACTAGCTCTCGCGAGCTGCTCAAGCGGTACCAGCCGGTCGAGACGCTTGCGACCGGCGGTTTTGGCTCCATCGAGATTTGCCGCGACACGCATCTGCGCCGTCGCGTGGCCATTAAGCGCATCCCCCTTATCAACGGCGCCGGCATGCCCGCCAGCGACATCATGGACGTGCTGCGCGAGGCGCATACCGCCGCCATGCTTCAACATCCCAATATCGTGCAGGTTATCGACTTTACGCACGACACCGCCTATGCCTACCTGGTCATGGAGTATGTCGACGGTATGTCGTTGGCCGAGTTTTTGCATCGCGTGGACGGCCACTCGCTCACCTTTGACGAGGCCGCGGCCATTGCCGACGCGCTGGGTCAGGCACTCACCTTTGCCCATGCAAACGGCGTGCTTCATCTGGACATAAAGCCCGCCAATGTGCTTATCGACCATTCGGGCAATGTAAAGATCACCGACTTTGGCATGGCGCGGCTGTCGTCCGCCGGCGGCTTTGGCGGATCGCGCGGCGGCACCATCGGCTACATGCCGCCCGAGCAGCTCGATATCGAGACCGGCACGGTCGACGAACGTGCCGATGTCTTTGCCCTTGCCTGCGTGATCTACGAGGGCCTGTGCGGCAGTGCCCCCTTTATGGCGGCCACGCCTGCCGACTCGCTCGACCGCATCATCGGCGGCGCCACCTATCCCAGCGAACTGATCCCTCACTTTCCCCCGGGGGCCGAGGCGGCACTCATGAGCGCGCTCTCCCCCATGCCGCAGGACCGCCCCAACAGCATCGAGGCATTTTGCGACCAACTCCTTGCCGGTCTGGGCAGCGTGCGCGAGGGCCGTCGCAGTCTGGAGCAAATGGTTGGCGAGCTTTCGGATGACGAGCAAGAGCTCGACGATATCGAGCCGTCGTACTACGAGGACGACGCCATCGAGGTCGACCCCGCGCTCGGCTGGGCGGGCACGCGCTGGAGCCATGCGCGCGACTACACCATGCACGCTATCTCGGCGCTAACGTGCGGCACCTTTAGCTTTTTGCTGATGCAAACGGCCGGGGTCGCGGCGCTTCCCGGCCTGGTCATTGCGGCCATCGCGATCGGAGCGGCGGCTGGCCTGGCCCCCCAGATCGGCTCGGCCATCTCGGCTGTGGGCTTTTTGGTGCTCATGGCCAACGCCACCATGCAGGCGCAGGGCATCCTGTCGATGTTGCCCGTCGCGGTGATCTTTGCCGCTGCCATGTCCGGTTGGTGGATCGCCTGGGGTCGCACCGAGGCTGCCGCGAGCGCCGCACTCACCTGCGCGCTTGCGCTTGGCTGTCTGACCGGCAATACCTTCCTGGCAGCTGGGGTCGCCGCCGGCGTCGCGTCATTTTGGCTCGGCCCGGCAAGCGCCGCCGCGGCAACGGGCATGGGCGCGCTTTTTGCCCGTCTGGCCACGGTCGCGCTTTCAGCCGGAGGCGTGCTGGGGCTCGGCAACGTTGCCGCAGCGCTGGAAGACCCGCTCCTTTGGGCTGCCTTTGCGCTGGTCGCGACAACTGCCGCGGCGTCATCTGCGCTGCTCAATGCCCATGCCAAGCGTGCCGATCAGGGATCAAACCTTGCCGCAATCGCCGCCATCGCTGTCACCGGCATCGGCTGCGCAGCGGCGTCCTGTCTTGCACACCATATGGAAATTGCCAGCCTTGCAGCCGCGGTCATCGCCAAGGCGGCGGTTGCGGGAATCCTATCCTCTATAATCGTTGGGATATGCCTATATTTGCTCGGATACCAAAGAACCTATACGGAGAGTGATCTTTCGTGAACTTCCTGAACATCTTCGAGGACCACGTGGCCGGCATCTTCGGTGCCACCCGTGCCCCGTTCTCCTTTAAGAAGCTTGCCAAGCAGGCCGCTCGCGACATGGAGGATCAGACTCTGGTGATCAATGGCGTCAACACGGCGCCGGCACTCTATACCATCCTGATCGCCGCCGACGACGACCCCATGCTCGCCCCGTTCTACCCCGAGCTTTCGCGCGAGGTCCGCGAGTTCGTGAAGGCGCAGGCCGAAAAGCGCCGTTATGTCTTTGTCGGCGAGCCCCTCGTGCGCTTTATGATCGATCCGCAGCTGCGTGCCGGCAAGTTCTCGGTCTTTGCCGAGAACGTCGATGCCCCCACGCTCGGCCGCCTGTACGAAGAAGAGCGCGCCTATCAAAACGGTCTGGGCCAAAACAACTCCGCGGCAAGCCGTGCCGCCAGCGCCCCGCGCGCCGGCCAGCAGCAGTTTGCTGCCCCGCAGCAGCAGCGCCCCGCCGCCATGCCCCAGCAGCAGCCGACGCCTCGTGCCGCCGCTCCCGACCCGCTTGCCGTAGCAGATCCCTTCGCGCCTAGCGTCCCCGACCCCGTCGCTCCTATCCCGGTGCCGCAGACCGTCTCGCGCGACGCGCTTGCCGGCATGGGCGGAGCCGCCGCGACCGGTGCCGCCGTGGGCCTAGGCGCCGCAGCCGGCATCGCCTCCAACATGGCAAGCACTCGCGCCCCGCAGCGCCCGCTCGCCCAGCTCGTCGACGTCGTGAGCGGCGAGAGCCATAGCATCACCTCCGCACAGGTAACCATCGGTCGCGAGCGCTCAGTTTCCGACATTGCCCTGCGCGACCCCAACGTGTCGCGCCGCCACGCCCAGCTCACCTTTACGGGCTCGGATTGGTCGATCGAGGACCTCAATTCCACCAACGGCACGCTCGTCAACAACCGCCGCATTACGCGCTGCCCGCTGCGCAACGGCGATCTGCTGACGTTTGGCCTGAGTACCTTTGAATTTAGGGGATAGTCGCTTATGAACATCGATATCGTCCTTTTTGCAGGCCGCATCGTCTTGGTCGCCCTGCTCTATATCTTCCTGTTCGCCGTCATGAAGACCGGCGTGGGACTCGTGCGCGGGCAGCGCCGCGACTCGGCTATCTGGACGATCGATGTGGACAAGGGCCCGCGCGGTATCCGCGGCATCCACGTAGACATGCTCGGCCCCGTCATCGTCGGTCGCTCGCCATCTTCGGACATCTGCATCAACGAACCGTTCGTCTCGGCCTCGCATGCGCGCTTTTCGCTGCAGGGCCCGGCGCTCATCATCGAGGACCTCAACTCGCTTAACGGCACGCTCGTCAACGGCCGCCAGCTCGTGGAGCCCGCGACGCTGCGTGAAGGCGACGAAGTCCAGATTGGCGATGTGGTCCTGAAGGTGAACCGTCGATGATCGACGAGGAGAACAAGTCCGCAACTATGACCGAGGCACCGGCCGCCGCCACAGCTGCGCCGGCCCACGCCGCTCCGGCGGGCTCCGCACCCGTGGAGCCCGAGGACACCGTGTTCTCCCTGCCTCTTTCGCATGTAACGCATGATATTTCGGATCTCGCCGATAACGAGGACGAAGAGGATGCCGTAGCGGCGCCCATCGGCGCACATGCTGCGGAACAGCCCACAGCGCCCGAAGCAACCCCGGCGCCGGCTCACTTTGCAGAGCCCGTCGCCGCGGCAATCAACGAGAGCGCTGCGGTGTTTGCGGCACCCGAGCCCGCCGCGCCGGCGTTTCCCATAGCCCCGGCATCCGAGGTTGCGCCCGCGTCTACGCCGGCGCCCGAGGCGGGGCCATCCCCCGAGGACGGCCCTGCACCCAAGGCCCCGCAGCCTGCGCCCGCAAGCGAGTCCGATACCGTGGCCGAGCCCGCCGCCCAGTCGCAAAGCACGCCCGCGCCGTCGCACTTTGCGACACCCGAGCCTATAGACGTCAGCCCGCAAGACGACGAGTCGACCGCCCGCGTGTCCGAGGAGCCCGACTCCCCGGACACCGGCGATTCCGAATCAAACGCCGAGACCGACACCGTCTCTCCCGGTGACACAGCCGAAATCGACGTTGCCGCCGTTGAGGCCAAGCTCAAAGACCCCGGGTCGACCATGAGCTTTGAGCCCCTGACCGAGGAGCGCATCGAGACCGACTCGACCTATGATGCCGGCACCACCACGCAACTCATGTGGGGCGCCCGCTCCGACGTTGGCTGCGTGCGCCCGCACAATGAGGATTCCTACCTGGTGCAGTCGCCGCTCTTTTGCGTATGCGACGGCATGGGTGGTCACGCTGCCGGCGAGGTGGCCTCTTCCATCGCCGTCGAGACTATTGCCAAGACGGCCCCGCAGTCCGCCGACGCCGCACGCCTGGCGGCAGCCGTCGAGGCCGCTAACGCCGCCGTAATCGAGGCCGCCTTGAATGGCCTGGGCAAGCCCGGCATGGGCTGCACAGCCACTTGCGCCTATATCGAAAACGATACGCTCGCCATCGCCCACGTGGGCGACTCGCGCGCCTACCTGCTCCACGAGGGCACGCTCATCCGCGTGACCCGCGACCACTCCTATGTGGAAGAACTCGTGGACGCCGGCGAGATTACGGCAGACGAGGCTCGCGTCCACCCAAACCGCTCGGTCATCACCCGTGCGCTGGGCTCGGACCCCGCCATGTATGCCGACCACTTCACTCTGCATATCGAGGAAGGCGACCGCCTGATCCTGTGCTCCGACGGCCTTTCGAGCATGATTCCCGATAGCGATATCGAGAACATCGCCACGCAGTCCTCAACCGCGCAAATCTGCGTCGACAACCTAGTGGACGCGGCGCTTGCCGCCGGCGGCCACGACAACGTGACCGTAGTAGTCGTTGACCTGGTTGACGATGGCGTTATGCGCGAGGCGCAACGCGTGCGTCGCCGCAACATTACTATCGCCGCCATCCTGGCCCTCGTCTTTGTGCTGGCAGCCGGCATCTGGGCCTACACGGGTGTCACCGGCTCGTACTACCTGGGTACCCACCAGGGCAATGTCGCCGTCTGGCGCGGCCTGCCCGGCAAGCCGCTCGGACTCAAGCTCCACTGGCTCGAAAGCGAAACCAGCATTAAGCTGTCCGACCTGCCCGAAGACACGCAAAACCGCCTCAAGGCGGGCATTCCGCAAACAAGTGTCGACGATGCGCAGGACACGATATCCAAGTACCGCCACCAGATCGACGAGGAGCAGACCCGCCAGGTGATCGACGCGCAAACGATTCGCGACAACACCAATCAGGGATCCACCTCCGAATCGGATTCCGAGAAAACCGCCGAACAGTCCGCCGAGGCCGAAGCCTCCGATAAGAATTAGAAAGGGAGTGCCGCTTATGAGTCGCCGCAACACCGAACTGCTCTTGCTCATCGCCTCGGCGTTCCCCGTCATCTTGCTGTATGCGATGTACGTCCTCACCGCGGGCGCCGTTATCTCCTTTGAGACGCTCGCCGTACCGATCGGCCTCTTTGCCGCCTTCGCCGCGGCACATATCGCCGTGCGCATCTTGGCGCCCGGCGCCGACCCCGCCATCCTACCCATCGTATTTATACTTTCGGGCATCGGCATCACGTTCGTGACACGCCTCGCCCCCGCTCTCGCCATCTCACAGCTCATCATCCTGTTTGTCTCGGTGGCCCTGATGGTGGGAACGCTCGCACTGGTCAAAAACCTCGACGTGGTCATGCGCTACAAGTACACCTTTGGCATTCTCACAGCTCATCATCCTGTTTGTCTCGGTGGCCCTGATGGTGGGAACGCTCGCGTTGGTTAAGAACCTCGACGTAGTCATGCGCTACAAGTACACCTTTGGCATTATCGGCATCATTCTGTTGATGCTGCCTATCTTTATCGGCACCACGATCTCGGGCTCCAAGCTGTGGATTCGCATCGCAGGCTTTACCATCCAGCCCGGCGAGTTCGCCAAGGTCTTTATCGTGCTGTTCCTGGCCGGGTACCTGGCCGAGAACCGCGAGCTGCTCTCCATCTCCAACCGCAAGATCTTAGGTCTTAAGATCCCTCGCCTGCGACTGCTGCTGCCGCTGTTTGCCGTGTGGGGTGTGTGCCTGCTCGTCGTCGTCTTCGAACGCGATCTGGGTTCGGCCGTGCTGTTCTACACCATCTTCTTGCTGATGCTCTACGTTGCCACGGGACGATTCTCGTATGTCGTTATCGGCCTTGCGCTCTTAGCTGTCGGAGCCGTGGGCGCCTACAAGTTCCTATCGCACGTTCAGGTGCGTTTCCAGGTTTGGGTCGATCCGTTTAAGGACGCCCAGGGCCAGGGCTACCAGATCGTCCAGTCGCTCTTCTCGCTTGCCGATGGCGGTCTGGTCGGTGTTGGTATCGGCAACGGCATGGCCAACAACATCCCTGTCGTCGAGTCCGACTTTATCTTCTCGGCTATCGGCGAGGAGATGGGCCTTTTGGGCGGCGGCGCCGTGCTCATCCTGTTTATGCTCTTTGCCGTGCGTGGCCTCACCACGGCTGCCCGCGCTAAATCCGACCTCGCCGCCTTTAGCGCCACGGGCCTTACGGCCGCCATCAGCTTCCAGGCCTTTTTAATCGTGGGCGGCGTTACCCGCCTGATCCCGCTGACCGGCGTCACCCTACCCTTTATGAGCCAGGGCGGTTCCTCGCTGCTGGCAAGCTTTATCATCGTCGCGCTCCTGCTGCGCGCCGGTGACGAAGCGACCGGACGCGAGGCCGAGCTTACCGGCACCGGCACTATGGCCGCCATCACCGATGATCAGGTCGCATCTGCCGCCGCCCCGACGGGCACGCGCTTTGCCACCTCGTCTTCCTACGGCAGCGGCAGCCATTCCGTCGGCTCGCGCATGCGCCGTCGCCTGCTCGACACGCCTGAATCCGGTGTGCTCGGCCGCGTTGCGCTCGCCAACCGTCTAACCCGTGCGGTGCTCGCCTTTACGGCGCTATTCGCCATCCTTATCGGCAACCTCACCTATGTCCAGGTCATCAAGGCCAAGGACTATCAGGACATGCCGACCAACAACCACACTATCGCCCGCTCCAAGTACATCCAGCGCGGTTCCATCATCACGTCCGACGGCGTGACGCTGGCCGAGTCGCTGCAGCAGGAGGACGGCACCTACGTACGCTCCTACCCCAACGGTAACCTGGCAGCGCACGTGGTTGGCTACGTGAGCCAGCAGTATGGCACCACCGCCATCGAGAGCGTCATGAACGACACGCTCACCGGTTCTAAGGACTACTCCAGCTGGAACAACGCCATCGCGTC
>OOAU01001354.1_pt1 | contig 10057 bp, 7 predicted proteins | sample 1670931 | NCBI WGS metagenome assembly OOAU01 (sample SAMN06348105, study PRJEB24527) | human gut metagenome | biome: human gut; feature: ankylosing spondylitis patient; material: feces | host: Homo sapiens | place: China | collected 2015-10 | reverse complement strand
CGGCGCGCGACCTGGGGTTTAGGGACCGTATTCTCGTTGCGCATGCTGGGCATGTTTATGGTTCTGCCGGTTCTGACCACATACGGCATGGCTCTGCAAGGTGCCAGCGAAGCATTAATCGGTATTGCCATTGGTATTTATGGTCTGACGCAGGCCGTTTTTCAGATTCCGTTTGGTCTGCTTTCCGACCGCATTGGTCGCAAACCATTAATTGTCGGCGGACTGGCGGTGTTTGCTGTTGGTAGCGTTATCGCTGCGCTTTCCGACTCCATCTGGGGAATTATTCTGGGTCGGGCGTTACAAGGCTCTGGTGCGATTGCCGCCGCCGTTATGGCGCTGCTTTCCGATCTCACGCGCGAACAAAACCGCACCAAAGCAATGGCGTTTATCGGCGTGAGCTTTGGCATTACCTTTGCCATTGCGATGGTGCTTGGCCCGATCATCACTCACAAACTTGGGCTGCACGCGCTGTTCTGGATGATCGCTATTCTGGCAACAACCGGCATTGCGTTGACCATTTGGGTTGTGCCCAACAGTAGCACTCACGTACTTAATCGTGAGTCCGGAATGGTGAAAGGCAGTTTCAGTAAAGTGCTGGCGGAACCGCGGCTGCTGAAACTCAACTTTGGCATTATGTGTCTGCATATTTTGCTGATGTCGACGTTTGTTGCCCTGCCAGGGCAACTGGCTGATGCGGGATTTCCGGCGGCTGAACACTGGAAGGTCTACCTGGCAACGATGTTAATCGCCTTTGGCTCGGTCGTGCCTTTCATTATCTACGCTGAAGTTAAGCGCAAAATGAAGCAAGTCTTTGTCTTCTGCGTCGGGTTGATCGTGGTTGCGGAAATTGTGTTGTGGAACGCACAAACGCAGTTCTGGCAACTGGTGGTCGGCGTGCAGCTTTTCTTTGTGGCGTTTAATTTGATGGAAGCCCTTCTGCCTTCACTTATCAGTAAAGAGTCGCCAGCAGGTTACAAAGGTACGGCGATGGGTGTTTACTCCACCAGCCAGTTTCTTGGCGTGGCGATTGGCGGTTCGCTGGGCGGCTGGATTGACGGCATGTTTGACGGTCAGGGGGTATTTCTCGCTGGCGCAATGCTGGCCGCAGTGTGGCTGGCAGTCGCCAGTACCATGAAAGAACCGCCGTATGTCAGCAGCTTACGCATTGAAATCCCGGCGGACATTGCCGCAAACGAGGCGTTAAAAGTGCGTTTGCTGGAAACTGAAGGCGTCAAAGAAGTGTTGATTGCAGAAGAAGAACATTCAGCTTATGTGAAAATCGACAGCAAAGTGACGAATCGCTTTGAGGTTGAACAGGCAATTCGTCAGGCATAAAAAACGAGGCGAATTGCCTGCTGCGCTACGCTTACCAGGCCTACAAAGTTCCTGAGTTATAAACCTTTGTAGGCCGAATTAGCTGTTCATGCTGCATTCGGCATGAACAAAACGCACATTGTCGCGATTAATCGCGGAAGTTTTTGAACTGGAACGGCCACCACGTACCATCGCCATGACAGCCTGCAAATCATCACGAGATTTACCCGTTACGCGGATCTCATCGCCCTGAATTTGCGCCTGCACTTTCAGTTTGCTGTCTTTGATCATCTTGACGATTTTCTTCTGGGTCGCACTCTCAATGCCCTGTTTCAGTTTCGCTTCCACAAACCAGGTTTTACCGCTATGAACGATATTTTCCGGTACATCCAGCGAACTGCCTTCAATGCCGCGCTTCAGCAGCTTGGCACGCAGAATATCCAGCAACTGATTGACCTGGAAATCGGACTCGCTCAACACTTTGATGGTTTTGCTGGCGTCGTTCAGCTCAAATGAGGCTTCAACATTACGGAAGTCAAAACGGGACTCCACTTCGCGGCTCGCGTTATCGACCGCGTTACGTGCTTCCTGAAGATCAACTTCAGAGACAATATCGAAAGATGGCATCTTTTCCTCTCCCTTCATTTTTGATGCGAAGCATAATACCTGCAAAGTTAAATAACCAACAGTCCTGCACCAGGACGTATCCCTTAATTGTGCATAGTCGCAACAGCATGCACAATTAAGGGATAGCCTTATTGAACACCCGGAGTGGTTGCGGGTGAGGAGGAACAATGAAAATTACCGTATTGGGATGCGGTGCCTTAGGGCAATTATGGCTTACAGCACTTTGTAAACAGGGTCACGAGGTTCAGGGCTGGCTGCGCGTACCACAACCTTATTGTAGTGTGAATCTGGTTGAGACAGATGGTTCGATATTTAACGAATCGCTGACCGCCAACGATCCCGATTTTCTCGCCACCAGCGATCTGCTCCTGGTGACGCTGAAAGCATGGCAGGTTTCCGATGCCGTCAAAAGCCTCGCGTCCACACTGCCTGTAACTACGCCAATACTGTTAATTCACAACGGCATGGGCACCATCGAAGAGTTGCAAAACATTCAGCAGCCATTACTGATGGGCACCACCACCCATGCCGCCCGCCGCGACGGCAATGTCATTATTCATGTGGCAAACGGAATCACGCATATTGGTCCGGCACGGCAACAGGACGGCGATTACAGTTATCTGGCGGATATTTTGCAAACCGTGTTACCTGACGTCGCGTGGCATAACAATATTCGCGCCGAGCTGTGGCGCAAGCTGGCAGTCAACTGTGTGATTAATCCACTGACCGCCATCTGGAATTGCCCGAATGGTGAATTACGTCATCATCCGCAAGAAATTATGCAGATATGCGAAGAAGTCGCGGCAGTAATCGAACGCGAAGGGCATCATACTTCAGCAGAAGATTTGCGTGATTACGTGATGCAGGTGATTGATGCCACAGCGGAAAATATCTCGTCGATGTTGCAGGATATCCGTGCGCTGCGCCACACCGAAATCGACTATATCAATGGTTTTCTCTTACGCCGCGCCCGCGCGCATGGGATTGCCGTACCGGAAAACACCCGCCTGTTTGAAATGGTAAAAAGAAAGGAGAGTGAATATGAGCGCATCGGCACTGGTTTGCCTCGCCCCTGGTAGTGAAGAGACTGAAGCCGTCACCACTATCGACCTCTTGGTTCGTGGCGGAATCAAAGTCACCACTGCCAGCGTCGCCAGCGATGGCAACCTGGCCATTACCTGCTCGCGCGGCGTGAAGCTGCTGGCGGATGCGCCGCTGGTCGAAGTGGCTGACGGTGAATATGACGTGATCGTGCTGCCTGGTGGCATTAAAGGCGCAGAGTGTTTTCGCGATAGCACTCTGCTGGTTGAAACCGTTAAACAGTTCCACCGTTCCGGGCGTATCGTCGCGGCTATTTGCGCCGCGCCAGCCACCGTGCTGGTGCCGCACGATATCTTCCCGATTGGCAATATGACCGGCTTCCCGACGCTGAAAGACAAAATACCCGCCGAACAATGGCAGGACAAGCGCGTCGTCTGGGATGCACGGGTAAAATTGCTGACCAGTCAGGGGCCGGGTACAGCTATCGACTTTGGTCTGAAAATTATCGACCTGCTGGTTGGGCGTGAAAAAGCCCATGAAGTGGCATCACAACTGGTGATGGCGGCAGGGATTTATAATTATTACGAGTAGTGGCGGATGCGGCAAACGTCGCATCTGACCAGATGCGACGTAAAAACCACAAATTACGGGCGATATACCTTCACATTGTTAAAGCCCTGCTCGCGCAGATAGAGCGCCTGCAGGCGGCTCATCACCCCGCGCTCACACCACAACAGCCAGGTTTTGTTCTGGTCGAGATCGCCAAATTTGGTGCTCAGTTTATAGAACGGCAGAGAAACCACATCAATCCCTTCGACTTTCAGCGGCTTATCTTCCTGTTCATCGATAGAACGGATATCGAGGATCACGTCGTTCGGGCCGAAGCCATTGACGGTTTCCACTTCCACCACTTCCTGCTCGGTCTGCTGGGCGATTTCGCGGATATCAACGTTATTCGCTTCCTCAACCACTTTATCGAGAATGCTGAAGTCGAACTTCTCTTCTTCCGCTTCAATCTTCGATTTAACCGCTTTCACCGTCGGGCTTTTGGAGATCACACCGCAATATTCGGGCATCGTGCGGGCAAAGTCTTCAGTGCCAATCTGGCGAGCCAGGTTGATGATGTGCTCTTTGTCGTAAGAAATCAGCGGACGCAGGATCAGCGTGTCGGAGACGTTATCAATCAACCTCAACTTAGTCAGCGTCTGGCTAGACACCTGGCCCAGTGCTTCGCCAGTGACCAGCGCCTGTACACCGTAACGTTCAGCCACTTTAGACGCGGCACGCACCATCATACGTTTGAGGATAACACCCATCTGACCGTCGTCGATTTTCTCGAGAATTTCCCCGACGACAGGTTCGAAATTAATAGCGACAAAACGCACGCGGTGGGAGCTGCCAAAGCGGTTCCACAGATAATGCGCCACCTGACGCACGCCAATTTCATGCGCCGCGCCGCCGAGGTTAAAGAAGCAGTAATGCACGCGGCAGCCGCGACGCATCAACATATAGCTGGAAACGCCGGAGTCGAAACCACCGGAAATGAGCGACAGCACATCTTCCTGGGTACCAATCGGGAAACCGCCAATACCTTCATAGCGACCTTTAATCAGCAGGAGACGATCGTCTTCCACTTCCAGATGGACAGTGACATCCGGGTTAGTCAGCTTCACGCGCGCGGATTCAATATGCTGATTTAAACCGCCGCCGACGTAACGTTCCACATCAATCGAGCTAAAATCATGTTTGCCGCGGCGCTTCACGCGTACGCAGAAGGTTTTCCCTTCCAGCTGATCGCGATACTGAACCAACGCTTTCTCAAAAATATCGTGCATGTCGGTAAACGGCACGTCTTCGACTTCGAGAATATGGTGGATACCCGGAATACGGGTCAGGGCGTCGCGAATGGCCAGACGCTGGTTTTCATCTTTTGCGCGAACTTCGATGTTATCCCAGTGGCGGACGACAGCGAGCGTCTCATCATAGTGCTTTAAAACGTTACGAATGTTCCCGGTAAGGATTTTTATAAAGCGCAAGCGCACAGATTGGCTTTTGATGGTGATTTCCGGGAACAATTTAATGATAAACTTCATGGCGGCAATGGTTCGTTGGCAAGCCTTAAGCCACTTGTATAGGGAAAAATACAGCAGCCCACACCTGCGGCTGCATCCAGGCGCGGAAGTATACCACTAACATCGCTTTGCTGCGCACATCACCTTACCATTGCGCGTTATTTGCTATTTGCCCTGAGTCCGTTACCATGACGGGGCGAAAAATATTGAGAGTCAGACATTCATTATGCCGAAGAAAAATGAGGCGCCCGCCAGCTTTGAAAAGGCGCTGAGCGAGCTGGAACAGATTGTAACCCGTCTGGAAAGTGGCGACCTGCCGCTGGAAGAGGCGCTGAACGAGTTCGAACGCGGCGTGCAGCTGGCACGTCAGGGGCAGGCCAAATTACAACAAGCCGAACAGCGCGTACAAATTCTGCTGTCTGACAATGAAGACGCCTCTCTAACCCCTTTTACACCGGACAATGAGTAATGGACTTTCCGCAGCAACTCGAAGCCTGCGTTAAGCAGGCCAACCAGGCGCTGAGCCGTTTTATCGCCCCACTGCCCTTTCAGAACACTCCCGTGGTCGAAACCATGCAGTATGGCGCATTATTAGGTGGTAAGCGCCTGCGACCTTTCCTGGTTTATGCCACCGGTCATATGTTCGGCGTTAGCACAAACACGCTGGACGCACCCGCTGCCGCCGTAGAGTGTATCCACGCTTACTCATTAATTCATGATGATTTACCGGCAATGGATGATGACGATCTGCGTCGCGGTTTGCCAACCTGCCATGTGAAGTTTGGCGAAGCAAACGCGATTCTCGCTGGCGACGCTTTACAAACGCTGGCGTTCTCGATTTTAAGCGATGCCGATATGCCGGAAGTGTCGGATCGCGACAGAATTTCGATGATTTCAGAACTGGCGAGCGCCAGCGGTATTGCCGGAATGTGCGGTGGTCAGGCATTAGATTTAGATGCGGAAGGCAAACACGTACCTCTGGACGCGCTTGAGCGTATTCATCGTCATAAAACCGGCGCATTGATTCGCGCCGCCGTTCGCCTTGGTGCATTAAGCGCCGGAGATAAAGGACGTCGTGCTCTGCCAGTACTCGACAAGTACGCAGAGAGCATCGGCCTTGCCTTCCAGGTTCAGGATGACATCCTGGATGTGGTAGGAGATACTGCAACGTTAGGAAAACGCCAGGGTGCCGATCAGCAACTTGGTAAAAGTACCTACCCTGCACTTCTGGGTCTTGAGCAAGCCCGGAAGAAAGCCCGGGATCTGATCGACGATGCCCGTCAGTCGCTGAAACAACTGGCTGAACAGTCACTCGATACCTCGGCACTGGAAGCGCTAGCGGACTACATCATCCAGCGTAATAAATAAACAATAAGTATTAATAGGCCCCTGATGAGTTTTGATATTGCCAAATACCCGACCCTGGCACTGGTCGACTCCACCCAGGAGTTACGACTGTTGCCGAAAGAAAGTTTACCGAAACTCTGAGCCGTTCCAGCGGGCACTTCGCCTCCGGGCTGGGCACGGTCGAACTGACCGTGGCGCTGCACTATGTCTACAACACCCCGTTTGACCAATTGATTTGGGATGTGGGGCATCAGGCTTATCCGCATAAAATTTTGACCGGACGCCGCGACAAAATCGGCACCATCCGTCAGAAAGGCGGCCTGCACCCGTTCCCGTGGCGCGGCGAGAGCGAATATGACGTATTAAGCGTCGGGCATTCATCAACCTCCATCAGTGCCGGAATTGGTATTGCGGTTGCTGCCGAGAAAGAAGGCAAAAATCGCCGTACCGTTTCTGTCATCGGCGACGGGGCTATGACAGGAGGCATGGTCTACGAAGCGATGAATAATGCTGGAGCTATGAATACCGGGTTTATCGTCATCCTCAACGACAATGAAATGTCGATTTCCGAAAATGTTGGCGCGCTCAACAACCATCTGGCGCAACTGCTTTCCGGTAAGCTTTACTCTTCACTGCGCGAAGGCGGGAAAAAAGTTTTCTCTGGCGTGCCCCCCATTAAAGAGCTGCTCAAACGTACCGAAGAACATATTAAAGGCATGGTAGTGCCTGGCACGTTGTTTGAAGAGCTGGGCTTTAACTACATCGGCCCGGTTGACGGTCACGATGTGCTGGGGCTTATCACTACGCTTAAGAACATGCGCGACCTGAAAGGACCGCAGTTCCTGCATATCATGACCAAAAAAGGTCGTGGTTATGAACCGGCAGAAAAAGACCCAATCACCTTCCACGCCGTGCCTAAATTTGATCCCTCCAGCGGTTGTTTGCCGAAAAGTAGCGGCGGTTTGCCGAGCTATTCAAAAATCTTTGGCGACTGGTTGTGCGAAACGGCGGCGAAAGATAACAAGCTGATGGCGATTACTCCGGCGATGCGTGAAGGTTCCGGCATGGTCGAGTTTTCACGTAAATTCCCGGATCGCTACTTCGACGTGGCAATTGCCGAGCAACACGCAGTGACCTTTGCGGCGGGTCTGGCGATTGGTGGCTACAAACCCGTTGTCGCGATCTACTCCACTTTCCTGCAACGCGCCTATGATCAGGTGCTGCATGACGTGGCAATTCAAAAGCTTCCGGTCCTGTTCGCAATCGACCGCGCGGGCATTGTTGGTGCTGATGGTCAAACCCACCAGGGCGCTTTTGATCTCTCTTACCTGCGCTGCATACCGGAAATGGTCATTATGACCCCGAGCGATGAAAACGAATGTCGCCAGATGCTCTATACCGGCTATCACTATAACGATGGCCCGTCAGCGGTACGCTACCCGCGTGGCAACGCGGTTGGCGTGGAACTGACGCCGCTGGAAAAACTGCCAATTGGCAAAGGCATTGTGAAGCGTCGTGGCGAGAAACTGGCGATCCTTAACTTTGGTACGCTGATGCCAGAAGCGGCGAAAGTCGCTGAATCGCTGAACGCTACGCTGGTCGATATGCGTTTTGTGAAACCGCTTGATGAAGCGTTAATTCTGGAAATGGCCGCCAGCCATGAAGCGCTGGTCACCGTAGAAGAAAACGCCATTATGGGCGGCGCAGGCAGCGGAGTGAACGAAGTGCTGATGGCCCATCGTAAACCAGTACCCGTGCTGAACATTGGCCTGCCTGACTTCTTTATTCCACAAGGAACGCAGGAAGAAATGCGCGCCGAACTCAGCCTCGATGCCGCCGGTATGGAAGCCAAAATCAAGGCCTGGCTGGCATAATCCCTACTCCACTCCTGCTATGCTTAAGAAATTATTCATGGCAGGAGTGGCAGCATGCAATACAACCCCTTAGGAAAAACCGACCTTCGCGTTTCCCGACTTTGCCTCGGCTGTATGACCTTTGGCGAGCCAGATCGTGGTAATCACGCATGGACACTGCCGGAAGAGAGCAGTCGTCCCATAATTAAACGCGCGCTGGAAGGCGGCATAAATTTCTTTGACACCGCCAATAGCTATTCCGATGGCAGCAGCGAAGAGATCGTTGGTCGCGCACTGCGGGATTTCGCCCGTCGTGAAGACGTGGTCGTTGCCACCAAAGTGTTCCATCGCGTTGGTGATTTGCCGGAAGGATTATCCCGTGCGCAAATATTGCGCTCTATCGACGACAGCCTGCGCCGTCTCGGCATGGATTATGTCGATATCCTGCAAATTCATCGCTGGGATTACAACACGCCGATCGAAGAGACGCTGGAAGCCCTGAACGACGTGGTAAAAGCCGGGAAAGCGCGTTATATCGGCGCGTCATCCATGCACGCTTCGCAGTTTGCTCAGGCACTGGAACTACAAAAACAGCACGGCTGGGCGCAGTTTGTCAGTATGCAGGATCACTACAATCTGATTTATCGAGAAGAAGAGCGCGAGATGCTGCCACTGTGTTACCAGGAGGGCGTAGCGGTGATTCCATGGAGCCCGCTGGCGCGGGGTCGTCTGACACGTCCGTGGGGAGAAACTACCGCACGACTGGTGTCTGATGAGGTGGGGAAAAATCTCTATAAAGAAAGCGATGAAAATGACGCGCAGATCGCAGAGCGGTTAACGGGCGTCAGTGAAGAACTGGGTGCAACACGAGCACAAGTTGCGCTGGCCTGGTTGTTGAGTAAACGGGGCATTGCCGCACCGATTATCGGAACTTCGCGGGAAGAACAGCTTGATGAGCTGCTGAACGCGGTGGATATCACCTTGAAGCCGGAACAGATTGCTGAACTGGAAACGCCGTATAAACCGCATCCGGTCGTAGGATTTAAGTAAATTTCGCTTTTCAGCCATTTTATCTGCTGAATTCCCCATCGTCTGCGATGATGGGGACAACGTACCTCCCATCATCTTCTGTAACCATAATCCACCTCTGCAAGAGAAATTCTTCGTGAATGAGTTTGCAGCTATTCATCATCTTCATCCCTTTGAGCGATTTTTGATAGTTTCTCCAGGTAATACTCCCTAAAACTGTCTTATTTAGTCAACGTAAGAGGATTACAATCATGACGAAAACTATCACCAAACAACCGATCCTGTTTGCAGATTTAAGAAACTCAATGAAGCACGATTTAAATCAAAATCTTATCGAAAGGCTATGGAACAAAATTCGTGATTTTTTTCTGGACAGTGATAAACAAAAGGCATTTAAATCGATTCATAAATACATCAATACATTGTCAGTTCTAAGTTATAATTCAGCGTTAACTCCAGATCCCAATTTTAATATAGATGCATCGTCAGATTTAGACTCATATTTAAACCTGAAATTTGATAACCTCTCGCCCAAACAAAAGCAGACCACGCTTTGTTGTTTCTGGAATAAAATTGCATCCTCATTGCCAGAGCCATACAACAGCACCATCAAACATAACATTATTTTTTATAAAGTCGGAGAAAATCTGATGATACGTGGAACTATCTCTATTGTTAACGAGGTAGTAAAGACTTATTCACTCCCAATAGAAAAGGATGACAATGGATATTACGATTTCAGCGGTCTATATCTAGCACACAGCAATATTTCCG
>OOAU01001347.1_pt1 | contig 10129 bp, 7 predicted proteins | sample 1670931 | NCBI WGS metagenome assembly OOAU01 (sample SAMN06348105, study PRJEB24527) | human gut metagenome | biome: human gut; feature: ankylosing spondylitis patient; material: feces | host: Homo sapiens | place: China | collected 2015-10 | reverse complement strand
CGAAGCGTCCGCTTTCAAAGCCCTGCCGTTTTTATTTCAGTTCCAGTATTCGGTCTTTTCCTTCAGGTCGATGTCCGCGGCCCGGAACACGGGGTTCTTGCCGGCCCTGCGCTGCTCGGTATAGTTCCGCAGGGCTGCCGCCGCCGGACGGGAGAGGACCGCGATCACCGGAATGTTGATGAGCACCATGACGCCCATCAGCACGTCAGACAGGTTCCACACCAGATCCAGCGTGAGGCCGGCGCCCAGGAAAATCAGTCCCATGGCAATCAGGCGGAACACCACCATGAACCGCTTGGAGGGCACGTGCCCCAGCAGATACGCCAGGGCATTGTCCACATAGTAGAGGTTTCCGATCAGAGTTGTGAAGGCAAAGAGCACCATGGCCACGGTGATAAAAACGGGACCCAGGGTGCCGAAGGAGGCGGCCAGGGCCGACTGCACATAGGGGGCGCCCTGCAGCTCCACTGCGGGCTCCACACCGGAGCACAGCAGCATGAAGGCGGTGGCGGAGCAGATCACCAGCGTGTCCAGGAAGACAGACAGCATCTGGACCAGCCCCTGCTTCACCGGATGGCTGACATTGGCAGAGGCGGCAGCGTTGGGGGCGGAGCCCACGCCGGCCTCGTTGGAAAAGAGGCCCCGCTTCACGCCCTGCATCACGGCAGAGCCGGTGAAGCCGGCGAAGATGGCTTGGAAATCGAACGCCTCGGAGAAGATCCGTCCGAACACCTGGGGAATCAGCCCCACGTTCATGACGATGACCACCAGGGCCACCAGCACGTACAGTCCGCCCATGATGGGCACCAGAGTGGAGGCGAAGGCGATGATCCGCTTGCCGCCGCCCATGACGCAGTACCCGGTCAGCAGCGCCACGATGCCGCCGATGATCCAGGGCGTCCACTCCGGGGAATAAAAGCTGTATCCGGAGAAGGTGGACTGGAGGTTGTAGGAGCAGAGCATATTGAAGCCGCCGGCGTAGGTGGCGATGAGGCTCAGGGCAAACAGCACCGCCAGGGGACGGCTGTGGAGGGCCGCCTCAATATAATAGGCAGGGCCGCCGTAACTCTCGCCGGTCTCCGGGTTCCGGCGCTTGTAAATCTGCGCCAGCGTGGATTCGGTAAAGGCCGTGGCGCCGCCCAGCAGGGCGATGAGCCACATCCAGAACACGGCGCCGTAACCGCCCATGCAGATGGCCACGGACACGCCGATGATGTTGCCCGTACCTACCCGGGAGGCGGTGGACACCATCAGCGCCTGGAAGGAGGACACGCTTCCCTCCTTCTCCGGCCGCTCCACCACCACGCGGATGGCCTCCCGCAGCAGCCGCAGCTGCGGGAACCGGTTCCGAATGGTGAAAAACAGTCCGGCGGCCACCAGCAGAATCACCAGCAGGTAGGTATACATCCAGTTGCTCAAATCCGCAATGATCTCTCCCAGCATGTGTGCATCTCTCTCCTTTTTAATGTTGGGGAATGGTCGGGAAATCGTTTCAATCAGCCCGAATAGAATATCAGAGCTTTTGTGCCCTTGTCAATGGAAAATCCCAAGATTTTGCAGTATTCTACGGAAAAACCGGCAAACCGCCGGCCCCGCAGTCTCTATTCCGCCGGATAGCCGCAGAGATCGCCGGGATCAGTCAGTTCAGCGTCCGGCACAAAGTCAACCGTCAGCGTGCCGTCCTTCTCCGTTTCATAAGTGATGTGCAGGAGTGCTCCGGATTCCAGCCAGGAAAGGTCCCTCACTGCCGTGGCCCGGTCATCCAGCTCCCGGATGGTCCAGGACCTGCTCCATGTTCCGCTCTCCGGGTCACAGCGTATGACGCTGAATTCTGCAGGGTCCTCCGTCAGGGAAGCAGCCCGCATCCCGTCGCCTGACCAGATCCGATAGCGGGCGGTATTTTCCGCCAGCCGGTCATCTGTCATCGCTTCCGCCGCGGGTACCAGGAAGGATCCGGAGCCGGAGGGCAGCAGAAACGCCTTCTCACTGTCGTACTGTTCTGTGCTCTCCCAGTCTGCGCCGTTGGAGAGGTATACGTCCGTGCCGTCCGTCACGATGTAGGAAAATCGTTTCTCCGTGATCTCTCCGCCGGTCCGCATCCGCCAGAGAAAGCCGCGGCCGTCATAGATGACGTCGATCAGCATGGGCCAGCTCTCATAGTAGTTCTGAAGGGTCCGCAGCTGGCAGGGGATGCCCAGGGAGACCTTCTCCAAAAATATCTCCGCCGCATCCGCATTCTCCGTTCCCGCCTCGGTGAACACCACGGCACCGCCGGCGGAGAGCTCCGCCGGGTCGCCGTACTCCGGTACCTCCTCCATGGGGCCGAAGCCGTAAGGCGTCTCTGCGGAGATGACCGCCCCCTTTGTCAGGGTGAACTCCGCCGCGGCCGTATATTCTCCGATCTCTTTGATGACGCGGAACGTACCGCCGCCGGAGAAGTCGTAGTCAAACAGGGACAGGATGCACGGAAACGCCTGCTTTTCACCGGACGGCAGGGTATACAGCATGGCATCCCATCCGGCGTTCTCAGCCAGGGGCACCTGGGTCCAGCTGCCGTCCGCCTCCCGCACATCCAGCCAATAGGGCGCCCCATACTCCAGAGATTCCCCTTCCCCCTCATAGGACAGGATGCACCACACCGTCTCCACCGACGGGTCGTAGGTCTCCCACTCCGTGGTCAGGGCGGTCCGGGGCGGGTCATCTGTTTCGTATACCGTTGTCACCGCAATGTCGCCGGAATCGCCGCATCCCGTCAGCAGCGCAAAAGCCAGCAGGCAAATCCAAAGCCGTTTCATTCTGACGCCTCCTCTTTCTCTGATTCCATCGCTTTCTTTATTTTATTTCATGTAGACGGACCCGGTTGGGAATAAGTTCCGCCGCTTTCCGGCAAACTACACAAAATCCATCTGAAAATTTTTGAGCTTCCCTGCTTGCATTTTAGGCTGCTGTCCGGTAAAATACAAGTACAAGGGAAGAATGATAGCTGCAACGAAGTGCTGCGCGCACGGGCTGACACCTATCATTCCGGTCTTTTGGTAGGTGTTTCAAACCGACAGCGGTTTGAAGCGCCTTTTCTTTTTATCAGATATGCAAAAGACGGACAAAAGGAGGTCATTTTTATGATTTTACTGGCAAACGGCAAGGTCATCACCCGGGATCCGGAGGGCATCGGCTACCTGCCGGACGGCGGCGTGGTCACCGATGGCGGCAAGATCGTGGAGGTCGGCACCACCGCGGATCTGAAGGCCAAGTACCCCCAGGCGGAATTTGTGGACGCTCGTGGCGGCGTCATCATGCCGGGCCTTATCAATGCCCACACCCACATCTACTCCGCCCTGGCCCGGGGCCTCTCCATCGATGGGTACAACCCCACCAGCTTCTATGAGGTGCTGGACGGCCAGTGGTGGTACATTGACCGGAATCTGGACCTGGAGGCCACCAAGGCCAGCGCCCAGGCCCTGGTGATCGACTCCATCAAGCAGGGCGTCACCACCATTTTCGACCATCACGCCAGCTTCTGTGAGGTCCCCGGCTCCCTGATGCGGATCGCCGAGGTGACGAGGGAATTCGGGATGCGGGCGTGCCTGTGCTATGAGGTCAGCGACCGGGACGGGGAGGAGAAATCCCTTCAGTCCGTGCAGGAGAACAAGGACTTCATCGACTACTGCGAGCAGAACCCCTCCGATATGCTGAAGGCCATGTTCGGCGGACATGCCCTGTTCACCATCTCCGACAAGACCTTTGACCGGATGGCGGCGGCCAACAGCGGCCGGGTGGGCTATCACATCCACGTGTCCGAGGGCATGAACGACGTGTACGACTCCCTCCAGAACTACGGCCGCCGGCCCGTCCAGCGGCTCCAGGACCACGGCATCCTGGGACCCAAGACCATCCTGGGCCACTGCATCCATGTGAACACGGCGGAAATGGATATCATCAAGGCCACGGACACCATGTGCGTCAACAACCCGGAGAGCAACATGGGCAACGCCGTGGGTATCTCTCCGGTGCTGCAGCTCTACAAGAAGGGCATTCTGATCGGTCTGGGTACCGACGCCTACACCAACGACATGCTGGAGTCCATCAAGGTGGCCCTGTGCTCCCAGCGGCACAACGCCTGTATGCCCAACGTGGGCTGGTGCGAGGTGACGGACATGCTGTTCCGCAACAACGCCAAGATGGCGGAGCGCACCGGCTTCCCCACTCTGGGCGTGCTGAAGCCCGGCGCGGCGGCGGACGTGATCGTCATGGACTACAAGCCCTTCACACCGTTCTCTGATGCCAACATCGACGGGCACATGCTCTTCGGCATGACGGGGCGGCAGTGCCAGACCACCATGATTAACGGCAGAATCCTGATGAAGGACCGGGTCCTGACGGAGATCGACGAGGAGGCCGTGAATGCCCACATTCTGGAGAGCAGCAAGCGTCTGTGGGGCCGGCTGAACCACAAGGAGTATTGATGACCGGCCGATGTGCCCCTGCGGAAGCAGTGCGCATTCGTATTTCAGGAGTTATTCTGAGGAGGAAAAACTATGTCTGAGTTAATGACCCCCATTCCCTTTCGGGAATTGATGACCTGGATCACCACCGAATACCGCCGGGACGGCGCCGTGTTCGGCGTCCACAAGCCCTACAAGGCCGGCGTGAAGAAGCTCCCCATCTTCGGGGAGACCATCGAGACTCCGTTCGGCCCCGCCGCCGGCCCCAACACCCAGCTGGCCCAGAACATCATTGCCGGCTATTTCGCCGGCGCCCGGTTCTTCGAGCTGAAGACCGTCCAGAAGATGGACGGCGCGGATCTGGCCGCCTGCATCAACCGCCCCTGCATCCTGGCGGAGGATGAGTGCTACAACTGCGAGTGGTCCACGGAGCTGTATGTCCAGCAGGCCTTTGAGGAGTATGTGAAGGCCTGGTGCGCCCTGAAGATCATGGCAAAGGTCTATGGTCTGGGCGATCCCAACGGATTCGTGTTCAACATGTCCGTGGGCTATGACCTGGCAGGCATCCAGGGTGAGAAGATCGACACCTTCCTGAACGGCATGGTGGACGCCTCCAAGACGCCCATCTTCCAGGAGTGCATCGCTGTTTTGAAGGAGTTCTTCCCGGGAGAAAGCGATTATATCGACACGATCACTCCCCATGTGTCCGGATCCGTGACGGTGTCCACCCTCCACGGCTGCCCGCCGGACGAGATCGAGCGGATCGCCAGCTACCTGCTGGAGAAGAAGCACCTGCACACCTTCGTCAAGTGCAATCCCACCATCCTGGGGTACGAGACCGCCCGGTCCATTCTGGACTCCATGGGCTATGACTATATCGCCTTCGACGACCACCACTTCAAGGAGGACCTGCAGTATTCCGACGCGGTGCCCATGTTCCACCGCCTCCAGGCCCTGGCGGACCGGGAGGGTCTGGAATTTGGCCTGAAGCTCTCCAACACCTTCCCTGTGGACGTGAAGGCCGGGGAACTGCCCAGCGAGGAGATGTACATGGCGGGCAAGTCCCTCTTCCCCCTGACCACCACCATGGCCGCCATGATGGCCAAGGAGTTTGGCGGGAAGCTGCGCCTCTCTTATGCCGGCGGTGCCGACGCCTTCAACATCGACAAGCTGTTCGCCTGCGGTATCTGGCCCATCACCATGGCCACCACCGAGCTGAAGCCCGGCGGCTACCAGCGGTTCACCCAGATCGGAGACAAGCTGGACGCTCTGGACTTTAAGCCCTTCACCGGCGTGGACGTGGTCGGCATCGAGGCCCTCTCTCTGGCGGCCCGGTCCGACAAGTATCACGTGAAGGCCATCAAGCCCCTGCCCCGCCGCAAACTCTATGAAAAGGTTCCCCTGCTGGACTGCTTCACAGCTCCCTGCACGGGCGGCTGCCCCATCCACCAGGACATTCCGGAGTATATCGAGCTGTGCCGGAAGGGCGCGTACGCCTCCGCCCTGCGGCTCATCACCGAGAAGAACCCCCTGCCTTTCATCACGGGCACCATCTGCGCCCACAACTGCATGACCAAGTGTATGCGGAATTATTACGACGAGCCCGTGAACATCCGGGCCACTAAGCTGGTGGCGGCCGAAAAGGGCTATGACGCCTACATGTCCAAGATCACGCCTCCCGCGCCGGTGACGGACGGCCGGAAGGTGGCCGTCATCGGCGGCGGCCCCACCGGCATGTCCGCGGCGTACTTCGTGGGCCGGGCGGGCATCCCCGTGACGCTGTTTGAAAAAGCGGACCGCCTGGGCGGCATCGTCCGGCAGGTGATCCCTGCCTTCCGCATCAGCGACGAGGCCATCGACAAGGACGTGGCTCTGATAGAGAAGATGGGCGTGGAGGTAAAGCTGAACACCGAGGCCCCCTCTGTGGCAGAGCTGAAGGCACAGGGCTATACCCACATCTTCTTCGCCGTAGGCGCCTGGAAGGCCGGACGGCTGGACATCCCCGGCAACGTAGTGCCGGTCATCGGCTGGCTGCGCGACATGAAGGCGGGTAAGGACGTCTCCCTGGGCCATGTGGCTGTGGTGGGTGGCGGCAACACCGCCATGGACGCCGCCCGGGCCGCTCTGCGGGCCGGAGCCAAATCCTCTACCCTGGTGTACCGCCGGACGAAGAAGTATATGCCCGCCGACGCGGAGGAGCTGGAGATGGCCATTGCCGACGGCGTGGAGTTCCTGGAGCTGGTAGCCCCTGTGGAGCAGAAGGACGGCAAGCTGATTTGTGAGAAGATGAAGCTGGGCGACCCGGACGACAAGGGCCGCCGCAAGCCCGTCCCCACCGGCGAAATGGTGGAGATCCCCTGCGACACCGTGGTCTCCGCCGTGGGCGAGAAGGTTGAGAGCGAGGTTTTCACCCGGAACGGCATCACCGTGGACGAGAAGGGCATCCCCGCCTTCAAGACCAATCTCGAGGGCGTCTACGCCGGCGGCGACGCCATGCGCGGGCCCGCCACCGTGGTGGAGGGCATTGCCGACGCCCAGTATTTCGCCAATGCCGTCATCGGCGAGGCCCACAAGTTTGCCATCCCCGCCAAGGCCGTAGCCACCCGGGAGGAGGCCGTCGCCAAGAAGGGCGTCCTCTGCGAGAGCGCCAAGTGCGAGGGCGACCGGTGCCTGACCTGCAACGTGGTGTGCCAGGTCTGCGCCGACGTGTGCCCCAACCGGGCCAATGTGGTCATCGAGCTGCCGGACGGCCGCCAGCAGATCCTCCATGTGGACCGGATGTGCAACGAGTGCGGCAACTGCGCCGTGTTCTGCCCCTACGACTCCGCCCCCTACCGGGAGAAGTTCACCCTGTTCCTGACCCGGGAGGGCTTTGACGAGAGTGTAAACAATCAGGGCTTCCTGCCTCTGGGCGGGAAGAAGGTGCTGGTGCGCCTGGACAGCAAGGTGTTCGAGGCAGATCTGGACGCCAAGAACGACCTGCCCGCCGACATCGAGGTGTTCATCTGGACGGTGCTGACCAAGTACGCCTATCTGATGGGATAACCGAACAGACACAAAGGCAGGAGGCCGGGAGACCGGCCTCCTGTTTTTGTGTTTAGTGCTTTCCCCTGCCGGACCGCGTCCAGGTTATGGCTGCAGCGCAGATGAAATACACCCCAATATGGAGCACCAGCGCCACCAGGCCAAAGCCCGCCTCCGCCGTCAGCAGGAGAAGGACTCCCTGTGCGACAGTGTATAGCAGGGCAATGATCCGTTCCTGCCGCCTGCGGGTCTCGTCCGGCTCCCCGCCCAGCCGCCAAAACTGCCGCACCGTGCACCAGACCGCCGCCGCCAGGAAAAGGGCCAGCAGAGGCAGGTCTCTCAGCTTGCCCAGCTGGACATACCAGGCGGTCTGACCGACGCCGTACAGCCCTACCGCCACGCCCGCGGCGTACCAGGAGGAAAACTGGGAGGCCGTCTGCTCCCGTCGCCGGATAGGCGGCTGGGCCAGCAGCCAGAGCCCCGCCAGGGCCACCGCCGCCCACAGGGCGAAGAGCCACTCTACGCCGTGAGCTTTCAGAAAACCAGCCAGGCCGGTGTAGATGCGGACCCACTCCACCCCCGCCGGAGCCTCGGAAACCACGACAGGAAAGACGGCGCTCAGAATCCCCATGGTCACCATACCCAAAGAACCCGCGCCGGTGACGATGCCGCCGGCGATATACCAGGGCCAGTCTCTGTGAACAGAGGGCCTTTCCGTTCCCTGCAGGAACTCCGCCGCCGAAAGCCGATCCTCCCCATCCTGTTCCTCATCCAGCAGCCATTCCACGTCCACGCTGAACAGCCGGGCGCAGGGCAGCAGTTTCGCCGCGTCCGGCAGGGCCGCCCCCTGTTCCCAGCGGCTCACCGCCTGACGGGAGACGCCCAGCTGTTCCGCCAGGGCCTCCTGGCTCAGCCCCTCCCGTTTCCGCAGCCCGGTCAGCTTCTCTCCAAAGGTCATGAGTCTTCCTCCTCCAGTCTCTTTCGCTGGTCCCATCATACCAAGCGCCGCCGGGAAAGTCCACCACAGCCACCTGACACCGCCGCAACCAAACGCAACATTCCCGCCAAAACAAATGTAATGTTTTTTCTCTTTGCAGCAATTCCGCCCTCTGCCGGGTATTCCTTACAGAAGGATGTGATCACATGCCCGATACCGCCGAAGCCGTGGCGCAATACGGCTCCGCAGTCTACCGGCTGGCCTACGCCATGACCCGCTCCCGCAGCGACGCTGACGACGTGTTTCAGGAGGTTTTTCTCCGGCTCCACCGGTCCGCTCCGGATTTTGCGAATGAGGAACACCGGCGGGCGTGGCTCCTACGGGTGACGGCCAACTGCGCAAGAAGCCTGCTGGCCTCCCCCTGGCGGATGCGGACCCTCCCGCTGGAGGATGTCTATTCCTACCAAGACTCCGTGGAATCCGCTGTGGACGAGGCTCTGGCCCATCTCCCCGGCAAATACCGGGCCGTCATCCACCTGTTCTACTATGAGGGCTATCAGACGGAGGAGATCGCCCGGATTCTGGGCCGGTCTCCCTCCACCGTCCGGGCACAGCTGACCCGGGCCCGGCAGAAGCTGCGGACATTGCTGAAGGAGGATATATGAACTTTTCCAAAACCTACCGCCGGATGAACGAGCCTGTCGGCCCGTCGCCGGACCTGATCCGCAAGACTCTCTCCCACCCTGACCGACACCGCCTCCCCCTGCGCCGGCTGGCGGCGGCCGCTGCCGTGGCGGCAGTGCTGCTGGCTACCCCAGCCCTGGCGGTCCGGTCGGAGACGGGATATGCGGTTTTATACCGGATTGCCCCCGCCGTAGCCCAGTTCTTCCAGCCGGTGCAGGAAGCCTGCACGGACAGCGGCATCACCATGGAGGTAGCGGCCGTCCGGGTGGAGGGAGACACTGCCCAGGCGTACATCGTCCTCTCCGGCGGTCCTGTGGACGCCACCACAGACCTGTTTGACAGTTGGTCCTTCCACCTGCCCTTTGACCAGACCGGCCGCTGTGAGCGGGTGGCCTGGGACGAGGCCACCGGGACAGTCACTTTTCTCTGCACTGTGAAAACCATGGACGGCTCCCCCATTCCCACCGGCGGCAAGATGACCTTCTCCGTCCGGCAGCTGCTGACGGGCAAGAAGGCGATGGAGGGCGTGACGGTGGACCTGAAGCTGACGAACTATGCCCAAGAGGCGGAGACCGCCCTCACCTGGGGGGCTGATCTCCCTGCCGCAGGGGTGAGGGAGCCGGAGGTGACCTATTACTCTGCCACCGGTGGAAGCGGCGATCTGGCTTCCGTAATGCTGCAACCCGGTGAAGTCCTGGCGGAGCCCGCGGAGGGCCTGCCCATCACAGCCGCCGGTTACGCAGACGGCCTCTTCCACATCCAGCTGTGCCGGGGAGACGCCTCCAGGACGGACAACCACGCGTTTTTGTGGATGGAAGATGCCGACGGCAGGGAATTCCATTGTACCGGTATCTCTTATTTTACAGGTGAGACGGCTGGCGGCCGGACGGATTATATGGACTTTCTCTTTGCCGTCCCGCCGGAGGATCTGGCAGGATGCACCCTCCACGGCAACTTCTATACCGCCGCCACCCTGACGGAGGGCCTCTGGCAAGTGACTTTTCCCTTGGAGAATACAGATTGAGCCTTTCAGCGCGCCCGG
>OOAU01001339.1_pt1 | contig 10215 bp, 8 predicted proteins | sample 1670931 | NCBI WGS metagenome assembly OOAU01 (sample SAMN06348105, study PRJEB24527) | human gut metagenome | biome: human gut; feature: ankylosing spondylitis patient; material: feces | host: Homo sapiens | place: China | collected 2015-10 | reverse complement strand
AAAGCCTGCGGGCTTTTCAGAACCCCTTTTTCACGGGAGGGTCGTAGAGGGAAACGGCAATTGCAACTTCTCCTCTATACCACATGAAAAAAGGGATAGCAGAACCCACGCGGGTGTTCTGCTATCCCAAAATACATATTATTACTCGATCAGGCCGTTGAGCAGGGTCAGGCACTTGCGGCTATGCAGCTTGCGGATGGCCTTGGCTTCGATCTGGCGCACACGCTCACGGGTGACGCCGAAGTCGCGGCCGACCTCTTCCAGCGTGCGGGGACGGCCATCATCCAGACCAAAGCGCAGGCGGATGACCTTTTCCTCGCGGGGGGTCAGGCTCTTGAGTGCCAGATTGATCTGCTGTGCCACCATGGCGCGGTCGGCTGCCTTGCCGGGTGCTTCGGCGTTCTCATCGGCGACAAAATCGCCCAGAGAGGAATCCTCTTCCTCACCCACGGGGCTTTCCAGGCTTGCAGGCTCCTGTGCCATGCGCTGGATCTCGCGCACGCGCTCCACGCTCATGTCCATGGCCTTTGCCAGCTCTTCCGGGGTGGGCTCGTGGCCGTTCTGGTACACCAGCTGGTTGGTGGCCTGACGCATCCGGTTGATGGTCTCCACCATGTGCACCGGGATGCGGATGGTACGGGCCTGATCCGCGATGGCGCGGGTGATGGCCTGACGGATCCACCAGGTAGCATAGGTGGAGAAGCGGAAGCCGCGGTCGCAGTCGAATTTCTCGGCGGCCTTGATCAGGCCGATATTGCCCTCCTGAATGAGATCAAGGAAGGCCAGATTATGGCCGACATGCTTCTTGGCGATGGACACCACCAGACGCAGGTTTGCCTCGCTCAGGCTGCGGCGGGCGTTCAGGCCATCGCGGCGGGTCTTGAGCAGCTCCTGACGGCGTTCCTCGCTCAGGGGGCCGTTCTCCACGGCCTCCATGGCCTTTTCCTCGTCTGCCTTTTCCTCGGCATCCTCGGCAGACTTTTCGCCGTCCTCGTCCAGATCCTCGGTGTAGCTGCGGCTGTTCTCGTCCTCCTCAAAGGAGAAGCGGGCGCTGTTCTTCTTGATGTACTCCGGTGCGCCGTACTTCTGGCGGTCTGCCTGCAAAATATGTGCAGCCTCGGCACCGGCATGGATGCGGCGGCTCAGCTCCACCTCCTGCTCGGCGCTCAGCAGCGGGATCTGACCGATCTGCTTGAGGTAGTTCTTCACCGGGTCGTCCAGCAGCTCATCCATGGCAGCCTTCAGGTCTGCCGGGTTCTCCTCGGCATCCTCTTCGTTTTCATCGGCAAGGCCCATGTCATCGTTGTTGTTCTCGGCATTCTCCACCTCAGCAATGATGCTGTCCACGTCCAGACTCGGCTCGTTCTCTTCCTCCAGGACCTTAATGCCGCGCTCCTCCAGCAGGGTGTAGAGGGTGTCTACATCCATGCGGCATTGTGCCGCCAACGCCTTGGCCTCCTGTGCAGAGAGGGTGCCCTCGCCCTTAGTCAACAGTTCCTTCAAAGTCATGCCCATTTTTTCTCTCCTTCCCGCTCCGGGGAATTTCCTGTAATATTGCCGTGTGCATCAGATCACAAGGCCGCCGTTCACCCCAAACACCTGTCCGGTGATGTATCCGGCATCCTCGCTGGCCAAAAAGACCAGCAGCTTTGCAACTTCTTCCGGGGTGCCCAGCCGCCCCACAGGGGTCTCCTCGGCCAGCGCCGCCTTGTCCTCGGCGGTAAAAGCCGCCATCATGTCGGTCTCGATGACCCCCGGCGCTACGCAGTTCACCGTGATGCCGCTGGGGCCCTCTTCCTTCGCCAGTGCCTTGGTCAGGCCGATGAGCCCGGCCTTCGCGGCGGAATAGTGCACCTCGCAGCTGCCGCCGGTCTGACCCCACATACTGCTCACGGTCAGAATGCGGCCCTGCTTGCGGCGGATCATGCCGGGCAGTGCCAGCTGGCACAGGTGGAACGCGCCGCTCAGGTTCACGTCCAGCATCCGCTGCCACTCCTCCGGGGTGATGTCGGTAAACAGCTTCTGCTGCGCGATGCCGGCGTTGCACACCAACACATCCACCCTGCCCATGGCCTGCTCCACCGCGTGGAACGCCAGCTCACAGCTGGCGCGGCTGGCTACATCGCACTGGATGGCGATGCACCCGGGCAGCTGTTGTTCCAGCGCAGCGGCAGCGGCGGCGTTCTGATGGTAGAGCACCGCCACCTGATACCCTGCTGCCGCAAAGGCGCGGGCAGCGGCAGCACCGATGCCCCGGTCGCCGCCGGAGATCAGTACCCGGCGCGCCGCAGCGGGTGCGGCAGGGGCAGGCCGCTCTTTTACAGGCTCCGGCGCAGGCTTTTCGGGCAGCTCCACCGCAGGCGGCTCTGCAGGCTTTTCCAGCGTGATCACCCGGGTGGGCTCGTCCACCGCAGGCGCTGCCGTTTTTCCCAGCGTCATGATGCGGGTAGGCTCGTCCGCCACCGGCTCCATCGGCGCAGCCGGCTTTGCGGCCGGTGCGGCAAGGGGCTCCGGTGCGCTCTCTTCCTCCGGCACCTGAAAGGTCAGTTCAAACTCGTCCTCGTACAAGAGTGTATCCCTCCTGTTCGGTATTCTCGGCCGGGCGCAGTGCCCAAACCGGAAAAACCCTGTGCCCATCCCCAGACAGTGCAGCGTTCCGTTTATGTGTCCGGCAAAGGTCCGGTGCTTTGGCGTGCCTGCCTGCAGTTGCGATGGGTTTCGACAAGATTCCATTGAATAATATACCACAATCCAGCCCAAAAAGAAAGTGGGAACTGCAATTTTTTACGCAGTTCCCACTATTTTTCCTTATTTTCCCCTGTTTTCGGGCACCGGGGGCTTCCAGCGGGGTCTGCCCGCCCGCTTTTCCCGCAGAGAAACAAAAAACGCCTGCAAAAGCTGCTGCGCCTCGGCCTCCCGCAGCCCCTTTTCCACCACCGGATGGTGGTTGAAGGGCAGCGCAAACAGGTCGGTCACCGAGCCGCAGCACCCGGCTTTGGTGTCGGCAGCGCCGTACACCACCCGGCGCAGACGGCTGTTGATGATGCCGCCCGCGCACATAGGGCAGGGCTCTAAGGTAACAAACAGCTCGCACTCCCACAGCCGCCAGCCGCCCAGCGCCTTGCAGGCGGCGTCAATGGCCAGCAGCTCCGCGTGGTGCAGGGCGTTTTTCTCGGTCTCCCGGGTGTTGTGCGCCGTGGCGATCACCTCGCCGTGCCGCGCCACCACCGCACCCACCGGCACCTCGCCCAAGGCGGCGGCTTTGGCGGCCTCCTCCAGCGCAAGACCCATCAGTTCAAAATCGGTCATGTATTCCATCCTCTCATCCCATCGCCAGCACCAGCAGGTTGTTTGCGCTGTGCAGCAGCATCCCCGGCCAGAGATGCCCCGTGCGGTCTGCCAGCCACCCCAGACCCAGCCCGCACACTAGCGCATAGGCCATGGCGGCAGCGCTGCCGTGCTGCAAGGCAAACAGCGCCGCCTGCAAAAGAACAGCCTGTCCCCTGCCCAGCGGCTGCGCCCGGCGCTGCACTGCGCCCCGGAACACCCCTTCCTCCGCCAGCGGAGCCAGCAGGCAGACCCGGAAAAACCGCGCCGCGCCGCCGGGCGGCACGGGCAGCAGCACCGCCAGCACCTTGCCCGCCAGCAGATACCCCACCGCCCAGCCAAAGGCCGAAAGCAGCGCAGCGGTGCGGGGGTTCAGCTTGTGCATGGTCGGTCTCCCTCCTCCTGCTATGGTTCGTTCCCGGTTATAGTACCATATCTGCCGCCGGGTGCGCAAGGTTTGGGCGTTCTGTCGCGGCAAATTTATGCAAATCATTGACACATCGCCCTAAATGGTGGTATAATGATTTCCAACCTTTTTTATGAAAGCGTCGTATATACTGTATTTTACCGGTAGACCGGAGGTATTATTATGATCCGTATCCTCACCGATTCCGCCTGCGACATCCTGCCCGCCGAGGCGCAGCAGCTGGGCGTGACCGTGATCCCCCTGAACGTGACGCTGGAGGACGGCACCGTCCTGCGGGACGGCATCGACATGACCCCCAGCGAATACTATACCCATCTGGCAGCCTGCCGCAAGCTGCCCACCACCAGCCAGCCCAGCCCGGAGCAGTTCGAGCGGCTGTATCTGGACGCCGCTGCCGCCGGAGACGAGGTGCTGGGCATCTTTTTGTCCGATGCGCTGTCCGGCACCGGTCAGTGCGCCAGACTTGCTGCCGACCTTGCCAACGTGGATAATGTGGTGTTCGTGAACACCGAGAACGTCTGTCTGGGGCAGTCCTTGCTGGTGCGGCTGGCTGTGCAGCTGCGGGACGCCGGTAAGACGATCACCCAGATCGCCGCCGATCTGGAAAAAGCCAAGCAGCACCTGCATCTGGTAGCTGCCGTGGACGATCTGAAGTACCTGCGCAAGGGCGGCAGACTGTCCGCTGCCGCAGCTGTGGCGGGCGGTATGCTGGGCATCAAGCCCATCCTCGCCGTCATGGAGGGTAAGGTGGCGCTGGCCGGTAAGGCACGCGGTCTGCCCGGCGTGTATGTGGCGCTGTTCAAAAAGATCGACGAGATGGGCGGCATCCACCCGGGCTACACCCCGCTGCTGGGCTACACCGTCAACCACCGGGAGCTGCAGCCGCTGCTGACCTACCTGCAGGACAACCTGCATCTGGACGCACCGCTGGTGCGCCAGATCGGTTGCGTCATCGGCACCCACACCGGCCCCGGCGCCTTCGGCATCGCGTTCTTTGATAAAGAGCTGACGCTGGAATAAAACCTATTCGCAAAAACAAGTCGGACAGCCCGCGGGCTCCCCGCCTTTATTTTTACCCGTGAAAAAGTAGTTCCGAAACGCCTGCAGGCGTTTCGGAACTACAAATAAAATATTCTTTCCGCTGATTATGGCCAGAGCAAAGCGGAGACCATTCCAAATCGTCCCGCCTTGCCCTTACAGCACTGCGTCCGAGATCAGCTTGCCCAGCAGCAGCACCAGCACCACCAGCATCATAGGGCGGATGAAGCGGGCACCTTTTTTCAGGGCGAAGTGGGAGCCCAGCAGGTTGCCCAGAATGTTGCTGATGGCGCAGGGGATGCCGATGTGGAACACCACCAGACCGTTCATCAGGTAGGTGAACAGGCTGGCGTAGTTGCTGGCCAGATTGAGCACCTTGCCGTTGCCGTTGGCGGTGCGCAGGTCAAAGCCCATCAGGGTGGTAAAGGCAATGATGGCAAAGGTGCCGGTGCCCGGGCCCATGACGCCATCGTACAGGCCGATGCCCAAACCGATGGCCAGCGCCAGCAAAATCTCTTTCAGATCCAGCGTGCCGTCGTCCCGGTTCTCGTCCGGCAGGTTGCGCTGCCACAGAATGATGACCGCCGCCACCGGCAGGATGATGAACATCATGGTGCGCAGCATCTCGTCACTGAGCAGCAGCACGATGTGCGCGCCCAGCGCACTGCCCGCAAAGCTGCCGATGGCTGCAAGAACACCCACCTTCACGTTCATGGCACCGCTTTTGAAAAAGCTTGCCGTGGCAAAGGTGGTGCCGCAGGCAGCACTGAACTTGTTGGTGGCATAGGTGTAGTGGGGCGGCAGCCCGGCAAACAGATAGGCAGGCAGACTGATCAGCCCGCCGCCGCCGGCTGCCGAATCCACAAAGCCTGCAAAGCCGGTCATCAGCATGAGAAACGCCATCATCCACGGCGAGATCGTGATACCCATTGTTATAATTCCTCTTATCTTTCCAAGTCGTTTGTTCTTTTTCAGGGGACGCGCGCCTCAGACCATATAAAACCTCCCCTCGCAGGGCAATACACAGCCCGGGACACCCGCACACAGCAGGGCATCTCCGGGCATTTTTTGCAATTTTAGAAGTTATTATTACAGATTGTTTTTAAAGAAGCGGTATGCGTTGCGCCAGTAGATGGCCTCTACCTCATCCTCAGTAAAGCCCTCGCGGCGCAGTGCCTCGGCCAGCAGCGGCATATCTGCCGCCGTTTCCAACTCATGCTGACCGCCGATGCCGTCAAAGTCGCTGCCAAGGCTGATGACCTCAATGCCGCCCACCTGCTTGAAGTGTGCGGCGTGCTTTGCCAGCCGCTCCACCGTGCTGCGGCAGAGCTTGGGGTGTGCCGAGTCTGCGTCCACAAAGGAAGCACAGTAGTTCAGCCCCGCAATGCCGCCCTTTTCTGCCAATGCGCGGATCATCTCATCGGTCAGGTTGCGGTTGTGGGGTGACAGGGCACGGCAGTTGGAATGGCTTGCCGCAAAGGGACGGGTGCTGTGGTTTGCGATGTCCCAGAAGCCCTTATCGGAAAGGTGGCTCACGTCTGCGGTGATGTGCAGCTTTTCCATCTCCTCCAAAAAGGCAAAGCCCCGCTCGGTCAGGCCTGTCTCGGTATTGGCCACCAGCGGCCCGCCGGGGTTTGCGTTGGGGGCTGCCAGCTCGTTGGGGTAGTTCCATGTCAGGGTCATCATGCGCACGCCCAGCTCCTGCAGCCGCCGCAGCACGCCCAGACTGCCCTTGCAGCAGCCGCCCTCTTCCACCGTCAGCATGGCGCTGAGTTTGCCCTCGGCGCGGTTGCGCTCAAGGTCGGCAGCGGTGTACACCGGGGCGATTTTTTCCGGGTAAGCTGCCATGAGCCGCTTGAAGATGTCGATCTCCTCCAGCACGCTTACCAGCGGGTCGGCCCCGGGTGCGGGGTCGGCCAGATCCACATAGGCCGCAAAGCATTGCAGCAGATAATCCCCCTGCTGCAATTTTTCAAGGTCGATATGCAGGTCGTTGTGCAAAAAGCTTTTGGGTGCGCCCGCCTTTTCGGCGCGGCGCAGTTCGTACAGGGTATCGCAATGCAGATCCCAAACCTTCATGATGGATACACTCCTTTATGCTTCTTCTCCCAGCAGCTGCAGCAGCTGTTCGGGATTCATGGACAAAATCGCGCCGTCTGCCCCACCGGTAACGGTATCGGCCAGCGACTGCTTGGCCTGTTGCAGCTCCACGATCTTTTCCTCAATGGTGTCCTGCGCGATCAGCCGATACACCTGCACCGGGTTGCGCTGACCGATGCGGTAGGCGCGGTCAGTGGCCTGATTCTGCGCGGCAAGGTTCCACCACGGGTCGTAGTGGATGACGATATCGGCGGCGGTCAGGTTGAGGCCCGTGCCGCCCGCCCGCAGCGAGATCAGAAAGACGTCCGCCTCGCCCTGATTGAACCGGCGCACCTGCTCGGCACGCACCGGCTTCGGGGTAGAGCCTTGCAGGGTGAAGTGGCTCACCCCGGCCTCGTCCAGCCGCTTTGCCAGCAGCTCCAGCATGGAGGTGAACTGACTGAACAGCAGAATGCGGTGCCCGCCCGCCACCGCCTCGGTGACAAGCTCCAGACAGGCCTCCAGCTTGGCGCTGCTGCCGGTCCAGTTGTCCGCCACAAGACGCGGGTCGCAGCAGATCTCCCGCAGCCGCATCAGCACGGCAAACACGGTCATCTTGTCCTCCGGCTTTGCCGCCCGCAGCTTTTCCCGGGCGTCCACCACCGCTGCCAGATACAGCTTGCGCTGCTCGGTCTCCAACTCAACGCGGCGCACATTCTCCGTTTTGGGCGGCAGCTCCCGCAGCACCTCGGACTTCATGCGCCGCAGGATGAAGGGGCCGGTGAACTGGTTCAGCCGCCGCACGGCGTTGGCATCCTCGTCCTGCACGATGGGCTTTTCGAACCGGGCGCAGAAGGTCTTGTAGGGGGGCAGATACCCCGGCATCAAAAAGGAAAAGATGCTCCACAGTTCGCCCAAGCGGTTCTCCACCGGGGTGCCGGTCAGGGCAAAGCGCACCCGGCTGTTCACCCGGCACACCGCCTTGTATTTCTGGGTGGTGTGGTTTTTGATGGCCTGCGCTTCGTCCAGTATGCAGGCGTAAAAGCTTTGCCCGGCATACAGTTTTTCGTCCCGGCGCAGCAAATCGTAGCTGGTGATGACGAGATCCGCCTGCGCCCACCCATCGACCAGCGCGGCACGGTGGGCGGCATCGCCGTCCATGGCAACACTTTGCAGCTGCGGGGTGAACTTCTGGCATTCCTCCTGCCAGTTCAGCACCAGCGACGCCGGGCAGACGATGAGGCTGGGCAGCTGCTGCCCGCCCTCCTTCATGGCCAGCAGGTAGCTGAGCACCTGCACGGTCTTGCCCAGACCCATATCATCGGCCAGAATGCCGCCCATGCCGTAGCCATCCAGTGTGCGCAGCCAGCGGTAGCCATCCCGCTGGTATTTGCGCAGGGTCTTTTGCAGGGAGAGCGGCGGGGTATACTCGCTGTCCCGCACGGCGTGGAAGCTGCGGCTGATGCGCCGGAAAGCATCGTCCCGGTCGAACCGCAGACCGTTCTGCCCCGAAAGCGCCCAGTCCAGCGTGGGGGCGCGGTAGAGCGGCAGAGCGGCGTGGCCGTCCTTCAGCTTTGCGCCGGAAAGCTCCAGCGTGTCGTTCAGCTCGTCCAGCCCTTCCAGACTGTCATCCAGCCGCAGCAGACTGCCGTCCCGCAGGCGGTGGTAGCGTTTTTTCTGGTGCAGGGACTGCAAAAGTTCCCGCAGTTCCTCCACCGGGAACGCGCCGGTGTCCACCTCCAAATCCAGCACGCTGCCGTGCACCGACACCCCCACCGAGATCTTAGGCGGGGCGGCCTGCAGGTTGCGGAAGGCATCGGTCTGGTACACCTCGCCCATGGCCAGCAGGGCGGGAATGCCCTCTTCCAGCAGTTGGAAAAGCGCCTCCTCCCCGGAAATGCTGTAATGCCCGGGCTCGCCGGGCTGGGGTTCCAGATAGGTCTCCAGCAGCCGCTTTGCCCGGTTCTCGGTGCGGGCGTCCCGCAAAAGATCCGGCGGCACCGGCTCGCCGGGGGCTACCCGGTCCTCTCCGTAGAGAAAGACCGGGTACGCCGTGACGGTAAGCCCCCGGTCGGCATCCAGATAAAACTGCACCACCGGCTCCAGCGGGATCTGGTTCAGCAGCAGCCGGTCGGGGTCCACGATGTTGACCCGGTTGCCCAGTTCCGGCAGCACATAGCTGCAAAAAGCGGCGGCGTCTGCGCTGGTAAAGAACAAACTGCGCCCGCCAAAGGTGTCCAGTACCGGCAAAACCCGGCGGCATTCCTCCCGCTGCATCCGCCAGAGGGTGCTTTCGCCCAGCAGATAGGCATAGTCCAGCCCCTGCACCCCGCGGAGCACCGGGGTACAGCTCAGCTGCACGCCGCCCTTGCGGCGCTCCACCTTCAGGCTGATGACCGGCAGGCCCTCTTTAAGGGTGTAGCCGCCCACAACGCCCTCGGCGGCGTAAAGCTCCACAAGAGCATCCAGCCCCTCGCCGGTCAACGGCAGGCCGCCTGCCGGGCCTTTGTCCCAGCCGGAGCGCATGGTGCCCTCGGCTTCAAACGCCTGCCGGGCGCTCACCTGACGGCGCAGCAGCCGCAGCAGCTGCTGTGCATCCGGAGCAAAGGCGTCCCACCGGTGCACAAAGGCCAGCGACTTCCCGTAGCTGACGCTTTCGCCCTGCTCGATCGCATCCAGAAACTGCGGGATGCTTTTTACCAGATACTGCCGCCCGCCGATGCCGTCCGAGACCCGCAGTCGCAGCCAGATACGGCCATTGTGCGGCGTAAGCTCCGGTTCCAGCAGAGCAAAGCCTGTACGCTGGGCGGCGTTCTGGGGCTGGGGCTGCGCATCCTCCCGCTGGTAGCGCTTCAGCAGCAGCTGGGCCTCATAGTCGGTCTCTGGCTCCTCGCCCCGCCACTTGCGGCCGAACAGCATATCCAGCCCGGCGCTGTAACTGTCCTTGCGGGGCTCGGTGCTCAAGCCTGCCACGCCCCGCTGCACCCCGGGGATGCTCTCCGGCTTTTTTTCCGGGGCAGGCGGGTTCTTTTCCGCGTCCTGTAATAGCAGCGCACCGATATGCTTGCAGTAGGTGCCGTCGCCGTTCTGGTTATAGGGGCAGTCGCAGGAGGCACTGACAAAGCTGCCGTTTTCCCGCAGCCAGACCTGCGTATAATAGCAGTCCGGCCCGCTGCCCTGCACCAGCGCTGTCAGGTGCCGCACCCCGTCCTCGTTGGTGGTGCAGCTGCTTTGCAGGATACGCTTGCGGTACTTCTGCGCCCGCTCAAAGATGCTTTTGCCCAGCAATGTGCGGATCTCCTGTGCGTCCATGTAGTCTCCCTCCCCTGTGCTGTCGCGGTTCC
>OOAU01001322.1_pt1 | contig 10304 bp, 5 predicted proteins | sample 1670931 | NCBI WGS metagenome assembly OOAU01 (sample SAMN06348105, study PRJEB24527) | human gut metagenome | biome: human gut; feature: ankylosing spondylitis patient; material: feces | host: Homo sapiens | place: China | collected 2015-10 | reverse complement strand
TTCTCCGCCGTGACGCCGGTCATGGGCTGGAACCAGTGGGTGAAATGGGTGGCGCCTTTTTCCACGGCCCACTGCTTCATGGCCTCAGCGATCTCATTGGCGGTGGAGAGGTCCAGGGGCGTCCCCTCCGTTACGCACTTCTTCCAGGCGCTGTAAGACGCCGAGGAGAGACGCTCCTTCATAGTGCCTTCGTTAAATACCAGACTCCCAAACAGCTCCGGCAATTTCTTCGTCTCACACATCACACAAAACCTCCTGTCTCAAATTCGTTCTGTATCAAAAAGGAATGCGGAGAGCTTTCTCACATTCCGCTCTGACCGTAGTTGGAGAGGACCCGGGCGGAGGGATCGTCCACGTCGCAGCCCTCCCAGGACCGGTTGGGCATCCAGAAGTCCCGGATCATCCGGGCCTGGCCGGGGTAACACTGCTCAAAGATCTCCCGGTACAGCAGGCTCTCCTTGGTGAAGGGCGGACAGTAGTCATACTGTTTGCGTCGGGTCTCAAACTCAGAATCCGTGTACTTCTCCTCCGCGTAAGCCTTCAGGTCGTCCACCATGGAGTGGCCCACTGCGTCGGAGAAGGCGGCCTTCTGCCGCCAGAGGATGCTGTCCGGCAGCAGGCGGTCCTTTTCAAACGCGTGGCGCAGCAGGTACTTGCCCATGCCATAGGTGTTCATTTTCAGCGCCGGCTCCACCGCCATGACGTATTTCACGAAGTCCAGGTCGCCGAAGGGGACCCGGGCCTCCAGAGAGTTGACGGAGATGCACCGGTCCGCCCGCAGCACATCGTACATGTGCAGCTCATCCACCCGCTTTTTGGACTCCTGCTGGAAGGCTCTGGCGCTGGGGGCAAAGTCTGTGTACTTGTAGCCGAACAGCTCATCGCTGATCTCGCCGGTCAGCAGCACCCGGATGTCCGTCTTTTCGTGGATGGCCTTGCAGCAGAGATACATGCCCATGCTGGCCCGAATGGTGGTGATGTCCCAGGTGCCCAGGGCGGCGATGACGACGGGCAGGGCCGCCAGAACCTCCTTCCGGGTCATATAGACCTCCGTGTGATCGGCGCCGATGAACTCCGCCGCCTCCCGGGCGTACTTCAGGTCGATGGCATCCGTGTCCATGCCGATGGCGAAGGTACGGATCTTCTTCCCCAGAATTACGGAGCTGATGGCGCATACCAGAGAGGAGTCCAGCCCGCCGGAGAGCAGGAAGCCCAGGGGAGCGTCCGCGTCCAGCCGTTTATCCACCGCCGCGATCAGCTTGTTGCGGATGTTGCGGCAGACGGTCTCCAAGTCATCGGGGGAGTACTGCGTGACGGTGGTGAGATCCGCATAGCGGACAAATTTTCCGTCCGCGTAATAGTGTCCCGGCGGGAAGGGGCGGATCCCCTTACATAACCCCACTAGGTTTTTCGGTTCGCTGGCAAAGACGATGGCGCCGGAGCGGTCATAGCCGTAGTACAGGGGCCGAATGCCGATGGGATCCCGGGCTGCGATGAGCTCATCCCGCTTGGAATCGTAGATGATGAGGGCGAACTCCGCGTCCAGCTTGGCGAACATCTCCAGGCCGTACTCCCGGTACAGAGGAAGCAGGATCTCACAGTCGCTGCCGCTGCGGAAGGAGTAGCCTTTTTCCGTCAGCTGCCGCTTCAGGGGGCGGAAGCCGTAGATCTCGCCGTTGCAGACCACATAGTCCCCGTCCAGCTCAAAGGGCTGCATCCCCGCCTCCGTCAGGCCCATGATGGCCAGCCGGTGAAAGCACAGCCAGCCGGACGGCGTCTCGAGGATCTGAGACATGTCCGGTCCCCGGGACCGGGTCCGGTCGAAGAAGGGCAGCAGTTCCTCCTTGGTGTAGGTCTTTTTGGAAAAACCCATAATTGCGCACATAGATAGAAGCACCTCCGAAATAAAAAAGATCGCAGCTCCGTCCTGAAATTTCAGGACGAATAGCTGCGATCCGCGGTGCCACCTGACTTGCCCCCTGATCGGGGACCTCTTTGACTAGGCTCCAACAAGCCCGCGTGAGGTAACGGTCACGACTCGTTTCACTTACTGGCGGTCTCCCGCGTTCAGATCACAGCTACGGAGTGTTCTTCCCGCGGACTCTTTGGTACGGGGTTCTCACCATCCCCCGCTCACTGGCCCGGAACATCCGCGGTACTTTTCTCCATCAACGCCTTTGCTGATGTTAAAATTATGGTCTAAAGATTACCACTGGGGATATCCGCTGTCAATGTGGGAATATCCCAAAACCCAGCTGAAAATTTCCTGAAATTTCTCCATCCTTGTGTCAGGGGGATGTCCCATCTACCCGATGGAGCGTACCAGATTCGTGTAGCCGGTCAGATACCGGTCCACCTCCGCAGCGGCGGAGCGCCCTTCGGCGATGGCCCACACCACCAGGGATTGGCCCCGGCGCATATCGCCAGCGGCGAACACCTTGTCCGCATTGGCAGCATAGCTCCCCGGCGCTGTGCGGACCGTCCTGTCTGCCTCCACACCGAAGGCCTCGCACACGCCCCGCTCACACCCGGCAAAGCCGGTGGCGCCGATCAACAGCTGGCAGGGCAGGGTATCCCCCTCCGTGGTGACCACACCGGTCAGGGAACCGCTTTCCCCCGCCACCAGGCTCTGGACCTGGACGCCGAACCGCCGGGGATCCTGGCCCGTAACGGCCAGCGCCTCTTCGTGGGCGTAATCCAGCGGCAGGCTTCCCGCAGCGTCCAGGTAATCCGTCCGGGGACGGCGCACCAGCTGGGTCACGGAGCGGCAGCCTTGCCGCAGGGCGGTGGCCACACAGTCGCTGGCGGTATCGCCAGTGCCGATGATAACCACATCCAGCCCGGAGGCGGAGGGAACCGCCGCCTCCGCCTTGCCGAACTGAGCCCGCTCCACAGCAGCCTTCAGGTACTCGGTGCCGTAGCATACGCCGGAGATGCCGGTGGTGTCCAGTCCCAAGGGCCGGGGCGCTCCGGCCCCGCAGCAGAGGATCACCGCGTCGTACTCCGCCAGCAGCCGCTTTGCCACGGCACCCTCTGAGGCGTCCACACCGCAGACGAAGGTGACGCCCTCCTCGGTCATCAGGTCGATGCGCCGCCGGACCACAGATTTTGGCAGCTTCATATTGGGGATGCCGTACATCAGCAGACCGCCGGGGTGCTCCGCCCGCTCGATGACGGTGACCATGTGGCCCCGGCGGTTCAGCTGGTCCGCTGCCGCCAGGCCCGCCGGGCCCGAGCCTACCACGCAGACCTTCTTCCCCGACCACTGGGGCGGCCGGCGTGGGCGGAGCTTCCCGGCGCCAAAGGCCGCTTCGATGATGCTCAACTCATTGTCCCGGACCGTAATGGGGTCCCCATAGATGCCGCAGATGCAGGCGTTTTCGCAAGGGGCGGGGCACACACGGCCGGTGAACTCCGGAAAGCTGTTGGCCTTCAGCAGCCGGCTGAGGGCGTGGCCCCAGTTGCCGGAGAGGATCATGTCGTTCCACTCGGGGATCAGGTTGTGCAGGGGACAGCCAAAGGCCTTTCCCTCATATATCATCCCCGCCTGGCAGAAGGGGACGCCGCAGTTCATGCACCGGGCGCCCTGCTGGCGCCGGATCTCCTCCGGCAGGGGAAGGTGGAACTCCTCCCAGTCCCGGACCCGCTCCGCCGCGGGCCGGCGGCCATCCTCCCGGCGGGTATATTCCAAAAAGCCGGTGGGTTTTCCCATGTCGTCCAGCCTCCTCTCAAGCTCTGGTATTGGCGTAGAACGCCTCGATCTCCGCCTGCTGACGGGTCATGCCTTTCTCCTCGTACTGGGCGATGGACCGGAGCATCCGGTCGTAGTCCCGGGGCATGACCTTCTTGAAGCAGGGGACGTAGGAGTGGAAGGCCGCCAGGATCTTCTTCCCCCGGGGGGAGCCGGTGGCGGCCACATGGGCCTCAATGAGGGAGCGGAGCTCGGCGATGTCGTGAGGCTCCGTCAGGGTGTCCGTCATCACCTGGTCCTTGTTGAGGCGCATATAGAGGTCGTGCTTTTCGTCCAGCACATAGGCGATGCCGCCGGACATCCCGGCTGCGAAGTTCTTTCCCGTGGGGCCAAGAATCACGCAGCGGCCGCCGGTCATGTACTCGCAGCCATGGTCCCCCACGCCCTCCACCACGGCGATGGCGCCGGAGTTGCGGACGCAGAACCGCTCGCCGGCCATCCCGTTGATGAACGCCTGGCCGGAGGTGGCGCCGTACAGAGCCACGTTGCCCACGATGATGTTCTCGCCGGGGTCGAAGGTGCTGTCCTTGGGTGGATAGAGTACCAGCTTGCCGCCGGAGAGGCCCTTGCCCAGCCCATCGTTGCAGTCGCCCTCCAGCTCCAGGGTCAGTCCTTTGGGGATGAAGGCGCCGAAGGACTGGCCTCCGCCGCCATGGCAGGTGATGACATAGCTGTCGTCCGGCAGGGAGTCCCCGCACTGCCGGGTGATCTCGGCGCCGAACAGCGTGCCGAAGGCCCGGTCCGTGGAGGAGACGGTGAGCTCCAACCGGCCGGTCCGCTTCCCCTTCAGCGTCTTGCCCAGTTTGGCCAGCAGCACGCTCTCATCCAGGGTCCGCTCCAGATGGAAGTCGTAAACATCTCCGGGATTGAAGTGGGACGGCCCGCCGCTCCAGGGATTTTCCAGCAGGCTGCGGAGGTCCAGGGTCTCCGCCCGGTGGGTCACCAGCTTCTCCCGGACCCGCAGTAGGTCACTGCGGCCCACCAGTTCATCCACGGTGCGGATGCCCAGGGCCGCCATATACTCCCGCAGCTCCTGGGCCACGAATTCCATGAAGTTCACCACGTACTCCGGCTTGCCGGAGAAGCGGGACCGGAGCTGGGGATTCTGGGTGGCAATGCCCGCCGGGCAGGTGTCCAGGTTGCACACCCGCATCATGCAGCAGCCTAGGGCCACCAGGGGCGCGGTGGCAAAGCCGAATTCCTCCGCCCCCAGCATACAGGCGATGGCCACATCCCGCCCGGTCATCAGCTTGCCGTCGGCCTCCAGGGCCACCTGGCTCCGCAGACCGTTGGCGATCAGGGCTTGGTGGGCCTCCGCCACGCCCAGCTCCCAGGGCAGGCCCGCCCCGTGGATGGAGCTGCGGGGCGCGGCGCCGGTGCCGCCGTCATGGCCGGAGATCAGCACCACCTGGGCACCGGCCTTGGCCACGCCGGCGGCGATGGTGCCAACCCCCGCCTCGCTGACCAGCTTCACGCTGATCCGGGCCCGGCGGTTGGCGTTTTTCAGGTCATAGATCAGCTGGGCCAGGTCCTCGATAGAGTAGATGTCGTGGTGAGGCGGCGGAGAGATCAGTGTCACGCCGGGGGTGGAGCACCGGGTCCTGGCAATCCAGGGATAGACCTTTTTCCCGGGCAGATGGCCGCCCTCGCCGGGCTTGGCACCCTGAGCCATCTTGATCTGGATCTCCTGGGCGCTGGTGAGGTAGGCGCTGGTAACGCCGAACCGGCCGGAGGCTACCTGCTTGATGGCGGAGCACCGCTCATCGCGCAGGCGCGCCGCGTCCTCGCCGCCCTCGCCGGAGTTGGACTTGCCGCCGATGCGGTTCATGGCGATGGCCAGGCACTCGTGGGCCTCCTGGGAGATGGAGCCGTAGCTCATGGCGCCGGTTTTGAATCGCTTGACAATGGACGCCACAGGCTCCACCTCGTCGATGGAGATGCCGCCGCTCTCATCGAACTGGAAGTCCAGCAGCCCCCGCAGGGTATGGGGCTTGGCAGGCTCGTCCACCAGGGCGGAATACTCCTTGAAGGTCTCGTAGCTGCCCTCCCGGACGGCCTTCTGCAGCAGCAGGATGGTCCGGGGGTTGTACATGTGGTCCTCCTTGTCCGGGCCGGACCGCAGCTTGTGAATGCCGGTGGAGTCCAGCGTGGAGTCGTAGCCCAGGCCCAGGGGATCGAAGGCCTGGCTGTGGTTCCACTCCACGCCCTCCTCGATCTCCGCCAGGCCGATGCCCTCCACCCGGCTGACTGTGTTGGTGAAGTACTTGTCCACCACGTCCCGGTTGATGCCCAGGCACTCGAAGATCTGGGCGGACTGGTAGGACTGGATGGTGGAGATGCCCATTTTGGAGGCGATCTTCACGATGCCGTGGAGGATGGCGCTGTTGTAGTCGTTGACGGCCGCAGTGGGATCCTTATCCAGCATCCCCAGGGTCACCAGCTCCTCTACGCACTCCTGGGCCAGATAGGGGTTGATGGCCTGGGCGCCGTAGCCCAGGAGGGTGGCGAAGTGGTGGACGTCCCGGGGCTCGGCGCTCTCCAGGATCATGGAGACTGCGGTGCGCTTTTTCGTCCGCACCAGATACTGCTCCAGGGCGGACACCGCCAGCAGAGAGGGGATGGCTACATGGTTCTCGTCCACCCCACGGTCTGACAGGATCAGGATGTTGGTGCCATTCTTGTAGGCCCGGTCCACGTTGACGAACAGCCGGTCCAGGGCATTGGCCAAGGGAGAGCCCTTGTAGTACAGCAGGGAGATGGTCTCCACATGGAAGCCAGGCCGGTCCATGTAGCGGATCTTCATCAGATCCACGGAGGTGAGGATGGGGTTGTGGATCTGGAGGACTGTGCAGTTCTCCGCTCTTTCCTCCAGCAGATTGCCGCCGGAGCCCACATACACCGTGGTGTCGGTGACGATCTCCTCGCGGATGGCGTCCATGGGCGGGTTGGTCACCTGGGCGAAGAGCTGCTTGAAGTAGCTGAACAGGGGCTGGTGCTTTTCCGACAGCACCGCCAGCGGTGTGTCCACGCCCATGGCGGAGGTGGGCTCCGCCCCACCCCGGGCCATGGGGAGGATAGCGTCCTTCACCTCCTCATAGGTGTAGCCGAAGGCCTTGTACAGCCGGTCCCGCCGCTCCTGGGAGGACCGCTCCACACGCCGGTTGGGGATGGGAAGATCCCGCAGGTATACCAAGTGGGCATCGAGCCACTCGCCGTAGGGCTGCTGGCGGGCGTACCGCTCCTTGACCTCGGCGTCGTCCACCAGTCGACCGGCAGTCAGGTCTGCCAGCAGCATCCGCCCCGGCTGGAGCCGGGACTTCTTCACGATCTTCTCCGGCGGGATGTCCAGCACCCCCACCTCGGAGGAGAGAATCAGCTGCTTGTCGGTAGTGAGATACCACCGGCAGGGGCGCAGGCCGTTCCGGTCCAGCACCGCGCCCACCGTGTCCCCATCGGAGAACACGATGGCCGCCGGGCCGTCCCAGGGCTCCATCATGGTGGCATAGTAGTGGTAGAAGTCCCGCTTCTCCCGGCTCATTTTCCGGTCGTTGGCCCAGGGTTCCGGGATGCACATCATCACCGCCTGGGGCAGTGGGATGTCGCTCATCATCAGGAACTCCAGGGTGTTGTCCAGCATGGCGGAGTCGGAGCCGCTCTGGTCTACCACCGGCAGGATCTTGTCCATGTCCGCCTCCAGTACGGCCGAGTGCATAGTCTCCTCCCTGGCCAGCATCCGGTCCACGTTGCCCCGGATGGTGTTGATTTCACCGTTATGGAGGATGTAGCGGTTGGGATGGGCCCGCTCCCAGCTGGGGGTGGTGTTGGTGGAGAACCGGGAGTGGACCAGGGCGATGGCGCTCTCACAATCCGGCTCCGTCAGGTCCGTGTAGAACTTCCGCAGCTGCCCCACCAGGAACATGCCCTTGTACACGATGGTCCGGCTGGAGAAGGAGCAAATGTAGGTGTTCACATTGGATTGCTCGAACTCCCGGCGGACCACATACAGCTTCCGGTCAAAGTCCAGGCCACGGGCGCAGTCTACAGGCCGGGCCACAAAGCACTGGCAGATGCAGGGCATACAGTCCAGGGCCTTCCGGCCCAGCACCTCCGGATGGGTGGGCACATCCCGCCAGCCCAGGAAGTCCAGCCCCTCCTTGGACGCGATGATCTCCAGCATCTTCTGGGCCTGGGCCCGCTTCAGCGCGTCTGCGGGGAAGAAGAACATGCCCACGCCATAATCCCGGGGGCCGCCCAGGGCGATGCCCTCGGCGGAGGCCGCCTTCACCATCAGCTTGTGTGGCACCTGAATCATCAGCCCCACGCCGTCACCGGTCTCGCCGGTGGCGTCTTTACCTGCCCGGTGCTCCAGCTTTTCCACGATCTTCAGGGCACTGTCCACTGTGGCGTGGGACGGCGTGCCCTTCAAATTGACCACGGCGCCGATGCCGCAGGCGTCGTGCTCCCACAGGGGATCATAGATATTGTGTATGTTCTGCGCTGGTCCACTCATTGGGACTGCCTCCCTTGTCGTTTCATCGTCAGGCTTCAGCCTGTTGTGTACCGCTCCAGGATCAGCCGGGCGGTCTCTGCAAGCCGCAGCCCCGTGTCCATGCTGTACTTCTGCAGAAAGCGGTGGGCCTCCGCCTCGCTCATGAGGTTTACCTCCATCAGCACCGCCTTGGCCCGGCAGATCAGCCGCTCCTCCTCGGCACTTCGCTGGATATGAAGCCGGGGAGCCGGGGCGCCGCCTGCAAGGACTCCCTGGGCCAGATCCAGCGAGGCGAAGAACTCCGCCCGGGAGGAGGGGACGGCCAACTTGATGAGGTTCCTGTCCCCGCACAGCTCCAGATTCCCGGGAGAGGAGATGACCAGCACCGGGGCGATGCCCGTGAGGTCCACGGCCAGCATCTCCGCAGTCATGTCCCGCAGCCGGAAACCGCAGATGACGACGGCTCCGCCCAGCTTCCGGGCGGCTCGGATGGTTTCCGCGCCGCTGAAGCAGGAGATGGACGGCGCGAGGCCGCCGGAGCCCAGAATGCGGGTGATCTGGGCGTGGGCTTTCTCAGAGGCAAACGCCAATATGATCCTGTCCATGGAATTTGCCCCCCTCCTCTCTCTGCGGCCCTGTCAGAAGGGCCGGCAGGTCAGTACGCCACCAGATACTGTTCCAGCTCCCACTGGGACACCTGGGCGGCGTACGACCGGCACTCCCGACGCTTTCCGGCCAGATACTGCTCCGTCACGTGGGCACCTAGCGCGTCCGTAATGACGCTGTCTGCCTCCAGGGCCCGGACGGCCTCCTCCAGAGAGCCGGGGAGCCGCTGGATGCCGGAGGCGTCTCCCACCTCGTAAAGGTTGCCGGTGAGGGGGGCGGGGGGCGTCATCTGCTGCTCGATCCCGTCCAGTCCCGCGGCAAGGCATGCCGCCAGGGCCAGATAGGGGTTGCAGGCGGGATCAGGGCTCCGCAGCTCCACCCGGGTGCTGTTTCCCCGCGGTGTTGGAATGCGGACCAAGGCGGAGCGGTTGCCGGTGGACCAGGCCAGATGGCAGGGGGCTTCGTAGCCGGGCACCAGCCGCTTGTAGCTGTTCACCAGTGGATTGGTAACGGCACAGCATCCCCGTACGTGTCCCAGCAGTCCCGCGATGAACTGATAGGCCAGCGGGGACAGGTGCCGGGGATCCGCCTCGTCATAGAAGGCATTTTTTCCATCCCGAAACAGGGACATATTTACGTGCATGCCGCTGCCGGCGGCGCCGCTGACGGGCTTGGGCATGAAGGTGGCGTGGAGGCCGTTCTTCTGGGCCAGGGTCTTCACCGCCAGCTTGAAGGTCATGATGTTGTCCTCAGCCCGCAGGGCGTCGGTGTACTGGAGGTCGATCTCGTGCTGGCCGGCTGCCACCTCGTGGTGGCTGGCCTCCACCGCCACGCCCATCTGCTCCAGATTCAGGCAGATCTCCCGGCGGGTCCCCTCCCCATGGTCCAGAGGGCCCAGGTCAAAATAGCTGGCCTCGTCGGAAGTCCGGATGGTGGGCTGACCGTCTTCATCGGTCTGGAACAGAAAGAACTCCAGTTCCGCTCCCACATTGCAGGTGAAGCCCAGGGCGTCGGCACGGCGGAGCACCCGCTTCAGCACACCTCGGGGATCACCGGCGAAGGCGGTACCATCGGGGTTGTGGACGTCGCAGATCAGCCGGGCCACCTTGCCGTACTGGGGCCGCCAGGGCAGGATGGCAAAGGTGTCCAGGTCCGGCCAGAGATACTGGTCTGATTCTTCAATGCGGACGAATCCCGCGATGGAGCTGCCATCCATCATAATCTGGTTGTCCAGCGCCCGCCCGATCTGAGAGGCGGTGATGGCTACGTTTTTCAGCTGGCCGAAAATGTCTGTGAACTGCATACGGATGAACTGGGCATCCTCCTCCCGGACCAGCCGGATGATGTCCTCCTTGGTGTAGTGACGCATGAGCCTGACTCCTTTCCGATGGTGACCGTGTATGGACGCGGAGCGCCCCTCCGCGAAAAATTTTAAAAAGAAAAAAGAGCAAAGGATAC
>OOAU01001308.1_pt1 | contig 10362 bp, 8 predicted proteins | sample 1670931 | NCBI WGS metagenome assembly OOAU01 (sample SAMN06348105, study PRJEB24527) | human gut metagenome | biome: human gut; feature: ankylosing spondylitis patient; material: feces | host: Homo sapiens | place: China | collected 2015-10 | reverse complement strand
ATCCATGCGAGCTGGGATCGCGTGATGCGCAAACTCGGCCGCAAGCCTCAGACGCCCTCTGCGCCCACTAAGCCGCACCCCACGAATGCTGTTACCGTTGATCCCAGGAAGCACGCTCAGAAGGCTTCTGGGACCGCTAAGCCGGCTCATAAAGCCTATGTGCGCCAGACGGGCGACGGTATCCGCGTATCTCCGTCGGCGCTCAATAAGAAGAAGCACCCTAAGTCGCAGTAGGGCAGTCGTGCGTTCTTCATATTGCCGGGCTTTTTTGTGCCGGATGGGGGATAATCCTCTTACGTAGATTATCTCTCATCTGTTGATGTATGCCCGCATATCGAAGGGACACGCCCATGGCCACCAGCAAACCGCGTATTGATCGCCGCATCGTTCGCAGCCGCAATGCCATCCTTTCCGCTTTCGAGCGCCTGCTCATGGAAAAGCCGCTGGCAGACATTACGGTGAGTGCCATCGCGCGCGAGGCCAATGTCGACCGCAAGACCTTTTACGTTCACTTTGGTACGGTCGACGGCCTGCTCGATGCCATTGCCGTCGATGTGGTGGAGATGATTGTCGACTCGGTCGAGAAAACGCTTGCTTCAATGGACGGTGACACCAACGAGCGCGCCCTGGGAGCGGCGGCGACCTTCTTTAAAACCGTTAACGAGGCGTTATGCAACAACCTGGTGCTCAATCGTCAGCTGATCGAGAACATTCCGCTCGATGATTTTATGGCTCGTCTTCGTGCACCTCTCGAGCACGAGATTGCCGAGCGCAATCTGCTGCCCCAAGGCCTTAAGGATGAGATGTTCGACTACTATCTGGCGTTTTTGCTGTCAGGCATTATCGGTATCTATCGCACGTGGGCGCTGTCTGACGGCTCGGTTCCTATTGAGCGCGTCTCTGAGGTCGCCAACGACCTGACTCTCAATGGCCTGTCGAGTCTGGAATCTCGCTTGGATTAGGCCTAATTGGGCTCGTCGGCGTGGAAATTCCTGTTCATGAAGTTCTCCGGCGCCTTGTAGACCTCGCCGCGTAGGAGCTGTAGCCTGAGGATCCTTAAAAGAAAGTCCAGTTTATCCTTCCCACTCCAATTGGGAATCCTCCGATGCGCCTTCGCACGCTTGCATGACCTCGATACCATGCGATCGTGCGAACTCGACGAGCTCTACGTTGCGGGCGTTTATGGTGCCGAAGGCGGCGGGGCACACGATAAGACGCGCGCAGTGGACGAGGAGCTCTTTGGCGCGGGCTATGGTTTTATCCCCGATCGGCTCGAAGGCGCGCTCGGCCACGCATTCCGCCGCTAGGTCGCGCGCAAGCTCGCAGTCGATGTCCCCTTCGTGCAGAACGCCCGCGTAGAACGCCTTGCCCTGCCGGATGAGCTGGCGAAACACAGCCGACCCCGTACCTGCGCCGGCGATGACGAACGTGTGCGCATCGCCGTGCGGGCGTCCAATTTCCACGCTGCCGAAGCGCTCGTTGAAGGTGCCATGTTGAAGGCCGTAGAGCTCGCCAATCGTCTCGCGCGTGAATATGTCCTCGGGTGCGCCGGCGCGGAAGACCCGGCCGTCCTTCACGCAAATCACCTTGTCGGCGCTTTTCTGCGCGAGCTCGAGTTCGTGGATGGACATGATGACAGCCACATTCCGCGATTTCGCAAGGTGGCGAAGTATTCGCAGCAGGTCGATCTGGTAGCGGATATCGAGATACGACGTGGGCTCGTCGAGCACGAGCACACGCGGATCCTGTGCGATGGCGCGTGCGAGCATGACGCGCTGGCGTTGCCCGTCGCTTATCTGCATGAAGTCGCACTCGGCGAGCTCTTCCATATGTGCGGTTTTCATGGCCTCGTCGACCCGACTATGGTCGTCGGGCGAGAGTGCGCCCATTCGCCCGGTGTAGGGATGTCTTCCCGCCTCTACGATATCGCGGCAGGTGAGGAGCTCGGTCCGGGGGCGATCTGTCAGCATAACGGCAAGGTTCCTTGCGAACTCCGCCGTCTTCCATCGGGAAATCTCCCGCCCGTCGAGCTCGACCGCGCCGGCAAGCGGTGCCAGATGGCGTGTGATGGTTTTCAAGATGGTCGACTTGCCCGAGCCGTTCGGCCCGATGAGCGCCACGACATCGCCCGCGCGAACCTCCAGATCGACGCCTTCGACTACGACCTTCTTGTCGTAGCCCGCCGACAGGTCGCTTATGCGGAAAAGCGGCGCTCCGTCAGCCTGCGTTTCGACCGGAGTTTCGAGGTTCGGCTCCGCTCGGAGGAGGCGTTCCTCGCGCAGTTCCGCACGAGCCGAAAGTGCCTTCTGGCGCTTTCGTGCGAGCTCAGGACTGTCTAAGCATGGAATGTCCCCTCCGAGCGTTTTGGGCCGCGGCGCGAATTCTCCCATCTACCTCACCCGCTTCTTCAACATGAGCGCGATAACCACCGGCGCGCCGAAGATGGCGGTGACAGCGCTGATGGAAAGTTCGACGGGAGAGAACAGTGTGCGCGCGATCAAATCGCAGCCCGCGCAGAAGATGGCGCCTCCCAAGAAGCACGCAGGAATCACGCGGATGGGCTTCGACGACTTTAGCGCCGACTTCACGAGATGCGGAACCGCAATGCCTACGAACGACACCGGACCAGCGAACGCGGTCACGCAGGCGGAGAGCATGCTCGCTAGAAGGACGAGCGCCACGCGGAAGCGTGCGACGTTCACGCCGACGCTTTTCGCGTAGGCTTCTCCCAGCTGGAAGGCGGAAAGGGGCTTCGATATCGCGAATACGCATGCGCTTACGGTGATCACCACGACCGTGATGACCGCGACGTCGTCCCAGCTCGAACCCGAGAAGCTACCCAAAGACCAGTTGTGCAGGTTCACGATGGACTGGTCGTCGGCGAAGGCGATGAGGAAGTTCGTCGCCGCCGAGCAGATGTATCCCACCATGACGCCCGCCACGATGAGCATGGCCATGGAACTTATGCGCCGTGCAATGAGGAGCACGAAACCGATGGTGATAAGCGAGCCCAGAAACGCTGCGGCCACCATGGCCGGCGAGGACATGGCCTGGTTTGCGCCCAGAAGTACGATCATCGTAAGCGCGACGACGAACTTTGCGCCCGAGGAGACGCCCAAGATGAACGGGTCGGCGATGGGGTTGTTGAAAAACGTCTGCAGCAGGAACCCGGAGAGCGAAAGTGCCCCGCCGAGAAGCACGGCTGAAAGTACGCGCGGCAGTCGAATCTCCCAGATGACCTGGCTTTCCATGGAATTGGCCGCGCCGCCCGAAAGGATGCCGGGGATGTGGTCTGCGGGCACGAGCACGCTCCCGATGCACAGGTTGGTCCCGACGAGCACGATGAGGGCAACAGCGAGCAGCGCCGTCACGACGCGACACCGCGCGGCGCGCCCCGATTCGTCGTATGCCATGGAAAGTCGGCTTCTCATGGTGCTAGCCGAGCTTCCTCAGATAATGGAAGTCGCTCGTGTCATCGCCGGTGAACGCCCCGTGCAGCTCGTCGATAATGTCGGCGGTAGAAGTCATCTGCTGGTACATGTCGGCGCTTGTGACCCAGACGTTGCCGTTCTTCACGGCTTTGAACTGCGACAATAGCGCGTTTTTGCCTACGAAGTCGTTCAAGGTGGCAACCGATTCGTCGATGGTGCCGTTGTAGACGATGATGTCGGCATCCTTCGCTGTCGCGTAGAAGCGCTCCATTTCGAGCGTTACTGACGAACCTGACGTCGACGCCGTCTGCGCGTCATCGAGCGCGTAGCTGCCGCCTGCAAGCTCGATCATCTGCGCCACGTAGTCGCCCGCCCGCCGCGTGACGGCGGCCCCGTTCGAGTTAATGTAGAAATACGCCACGGTTTTACCTGACGACGCGAGCCCCGACGTTTGCTCGACGCGGGCCTTCTGCTCGTTGAACAGGTGCGTGGCCTCGTCTTCCTTGTCGAACAGGACGCCGAAAAGCTTAATCCACTCGACGCGCCCGAGTGCTTTGGGCTCGCTCGACGACTGTTCGGTGAGCACGACGAGCCCGAGCTTCTGCAGCTTTTCCTTCACATCGGGCGAGTGGTTGATCATGGTGTTCTCGATGGCGAGCGTGCAGCCCGAGGCCGATATTCGCTCGTAGTCGGGCGCGCTGTACTTGCCGCCGTAGGCGATCGCCCCACTTTCGAGCGCGCTTTTGAAGCCCGCGACCGAGCAATCGTCGGCTTTCGTGCCCGACATTAAGATATTGTCGTTCGCATCGAGCGCGTCGACCAGGCACATCGTCGCCGACGACACGAGGTACACCTTGTCGGCGGGGCGCCTTATGACCGCGATGTCGGAGCTTAACCCATCAGGTACCTTCGCATCTTGCGGCACCACGAGGAAGCGCTCCCCGTTCGAAACGCAGATAAGCCGCAGGCCGCCTTCGAACTCGTCGACAGTGAAGTGCTCGGCGTATTCAAGCTGAAGCGCTCCCGTCGGCTCCCAGCCGCAGCCCAAATCGGCGTTGTGGAAGTCGGCCGCGGCGCTTGAAGCCGTTCCCGCAGGGGATCCGCCGCTTGCATCGTCGCCCGATTTCTCCTTCATGGTGGATGAGTCGAAGTGGAGCGTGTAGTCGATGGTGTGCGGCGTCGACATGGCGACGGTCTCAGCCGACACGGCGATGTCCTCGTCGAGCGTGACGGGTATCTCGAACGTGGAGTTGCCGCCGTCGTTTACGGGCGCGTAGTCCACGCCGTCGACGGTCATCTTGTCGTAGTTCGAACTCGACCAGGTGATGGTCGCGGTGTAGGTGTCGCCATCGTTCACAATTGTGGTGGGTGAGGCGATGCTTGCGCGCCCTGACCCGCCGGAAAGCGAGACGCTCACCGTGTATTCCTGAGAGCCCGCCGTGCCACCGGTCGCGTTCGGGCTCGCACTGCACCCCGCGAAGGGAAGCGCGAGCAGGGCGACGAGAACGCAGGCGATCGCGCGCGCCGCGATGCTGTGGAGCTTCCTGTTTTCCCCCTTGGGAAGAATCGACCGCATGGCGTTACTTCAGTGCGTCGGCGCGCAGATCGACGCCGGCGGATTCGAACACAAGTGTGCGGTCGTACCACTGCTCTTTTCTAATACTCCACGCGGCACAGGCGGTGTCCTCGTCGAGCGCATCAACGGGCACGTCGTAGGTGTACTTGCCTTCCGCGTTTTCCACATAGGGGATGAAGTCGGCCTCGCTCGCGGCGGCAGCCTCGTCGCCCGTGCCCATGAAGAGCTTGCCGTAGCCCGTGCCGGAAAGCGTCATCACGCAGTGCATGGAGCCGTTTTCCACGATGAGCTGGGCGTCCACGATCCTGAACATGTTCGAGCTGGAATCTACGGTGATTGGATAGGTGCCGTCGGCCACCTTGTCGGCGGTGATGGGGGCAGCGCTTGCGCCCGCGGGCGCATCGGCCGCCTGTTCGGTCTTTTCCTGGGAATCGGCATCGCTTGCCTTTGCGCTGTCGATTGAATTTCCGGCGCAGCCGGCGAGCGAGAACGCGCAAAGCGCCGCCGACAGGGCGAAGACGAGGGTTTTCTTCAACATGGAGGGGGTTCCTTTCAATCGCTTCGACCGCCCGTGCCGTGCGGTGGGCGGTCGGGATGCGAATGCAACGGGCATGCGTCGTCAGTCGGGGAAAGGCGCATGCCCGTTGCACGGGGACGCGACCGGCGCCCCCGTGCGCGGCGAGTTTAGAGCTTGGCGATGGCGTCGTCCACGTGTGAGACGTAGATGTCGTCGACCGCGACGTTCTGTCCCAGACCCTGGAGCAGGCCCGTCACTTCGAAGCCGGCGGCCACGAACTTCGCAGCCCAGCTGTCAGGGTCGGTCTCGTCTGCCATGTCGTTGTTCGCGTGGTCGCCCGCGACCACCATGAACGGCGCGAGCACGGCCTTCTTGTACCCTGCGGCGCTCGCGGCGGCGATAACATCCTCGCAGGTCGGTTCAGCCTCGACGGTGCCGACGAAGAACTGCGTCAAGCCCTCGTTCTTGAACACTTCCTGCATCTTGGCATAGTCGGCGTTGGAATCGGCTTCGGTGCCGTGGCCCATGAGGCACAGCGCCGTCTTGCCGTCGTCGAAGGACGCCATGTTCTCCTTAATGGCTGCGGCCACCTTCTTGTAGTCGTCGTCGGAGGTGAGCAACGGGTCGCCGAGCGAGATCTTGTCGAACTTGTCGGCGTACTTGTCGAGCTCGTCTTTCACGTCGGTGTATTCCAGGCCGCCCATGAGATGCGTCGGCTGCACGACGATTTCCTTCACGCCGTCTTTCACGCAGCGGTCGAGCGCCTCGGTCATGTTGTCGATCGTGATGCCGTCGCGCTTCTTCAGCTTGTCGATGATGATCTGCGCGGTGAAGGCGCGGCGGATGTCGTAGTCCTGCCAGTACTTCTCGCGGATAGCGTCTTCGATGGCGCCGATGGTGATGTGGCGCGAGTCGTTGTAGCTCGTGCCGAAGCTCGTGACGAGGATGACCGGCTTCACGGCCTTCTCCTTTTCGCTCGATTTCTCGGAACTTGCGGAGGTGCTGGAGCAGCCCGCGAGCGTGATTCCGGCGAGCGCGACGGCTCCGGTTGCTGCGGCGCCCATGAAGCTGCGGCGTGACATCTGGTCGGACATGGTTTTTCCTTTCCTCGGTTTGCCGGTCCCCCGGCGACAGTTGCTTGTCGGCACAAGCGAAAGAAAAGCGCACCCCTCGGGGTTCACAAGGAGCTAACGCCACGGCGATGCCGTGAGGAAAAGGCGAAGCAGTCTGGCTTGGGGCGCGAGGCGGTTCGCCCGCGCGTCCTATACAGTAATGCCCCTTGCCCAGGATTCCCACCTGGTTCCCTCCGCAAGCCAGCGCGGGCTGTGCGGACGCCGCGCCGGTCATTTCCTTTTATCCGATTGTCATATGCTCGTTGCCGAATCTTTTACTATGATAGTGGGCACTTGTGAACGTGTCAAAGCCAGGGCGGGCGGCATTGCGCCTCCTGCCTGCGTATTTGCGCCGATTGCCGCTTCGGGCGCCGTGTTTTGCCCGCTGCGCGAATGGCGGCGTAAACGGTTGCGATGAGAAACGGGAAGGGAAGGCTCGGATGATTCATATCGTTGGCGCAGGCTCGGGCGCCGCCGACCTTATCACGCTGCGCGGGGCGCGCCTTCTGCGCGCGGCCGACGTGGTCGTTTGGGCGGGAAGCCTTGTGAATCCCGAGCTGCTCGCTGAGTGCAAGGAACCCTGCATCGTCTACGACAGCGCGCACATGACCTTGGAGGAAGTGCTCGACGTGATGTGCGCGGCAGATGCGCGGGGCGAGGAAGTGGTGCGCCTGCACACGGGCGACCCGTGCCTGTACGGCGCCATCCAGGAGCAGATGGACGCGCTCGACGCGCGCGGCGTGGACTACGAGGTGGTGCCCGGCGTGTCGAGCTTTTGCGGTGCCGCGGCGGCGCTTCGCCAGGAATATACGCTGCCGGGAATCAGCCAGTCGGTCGTGATCACGCGGCTTTCCGGGCGCACCTCCATGCCCGCGGGCGAGGACATGCGCACCATGGCGGAAAGCGGCTCGACTATGGTCATCTTCCTGAGCTCGGGTATGCTCGCCGAGCTTTCCGCCGAGCTTTTGGCCGCGGGCCGCAGCTCCGACGAGCCGGCGGCGCTCGTGTACAAGGCGACCTGGCCTGAGGAGCGCGTGGTGCGCTGCACAGTGGGCACGATCGCCGATGCGGGCGCGCGAGAGGGCATCGACCGCACGGCGCTCGTGGTGGTGGGCCGCGTGCTCGGAGCTCGCGGTGGGCTTGCGCACATCGGCGCGCAAGCGGAGTCGTACGAGCGCAGCAAGCTTTACGACCCTTCGTTTGCCACGGGGTATCGAAAGGCGAGCAGCTAGCGTGGCCTTCGAGCACTACATATATACCGGGACAACCCGCCTGCGCTGCGGCTACACGACGGGGAGCTGCGCCGCGCTCGCGGCGAAGGCGGCCTGCGAGATGCTCTTGTCACGAAAGCCCGTCGGCCGCGTGTCGATCGTCACCCCCGGCGGGCTGCCCGTCGAGGCGAACGTGGTCGACGCATGCATCGGCGAGGGGTGCGCCCAGTGCGCCGTGCGAAAGGACGCAGGCGACGATGCCGATGTGACCGACGGCGTGCTCGTGTACGCGCGCGTGGAACATGCGGGGTCGGGCACGGGCGCTGCGGGCAGCAAGGGTGTGCCCGCGCGCGAATCGGAAGTTTCCGTCGATGGCGGCGTGGGCGTGGGGCGCGTGACGTTGCCCGGGCTCGAGCAGCCGGTGGGGGCGGCCGCCATCAACGCGACGCCGCGCGCGATGATCACTTCGGCGGTGCGCGAGGTGTGCGCCGCGCACGGCTTTTCTGGAAATATTGCTGTGACGATTTCGGTACCCGAGGGCGTTTCCCTTGCCGAAAAGACCTTCAACCCGCACCTGGGGATAGAGGGCGGCATCTCCATCCTGGGCACGACGGGCATCGTCGAGCCGCGCAGCCTCGCTGCCTTGCGCGACAGCATCGAGCTCGAGATCCGGCAGCATGCGGCTATGGGGCGGCGCGGAGTCGTGCTCACGCCCGGCAACTACGGCGGGCAGTTCATCTCGGGGCATTTCCACCTAAACGGTGCGCCGGTGGTCTTCATCTCCAACTTTGTGGGCGATGCGATTGATTGCTGCGTTCGCGAGGGATTTACCAATGTCCTTCTTGTGGGACACATCGGTAAGCTGGTGAAGGTCGCGGGCGGCATCATGGACACCCATTCGCGTACCGCCGACTGCCGCGCGGAGATTCTGGCCGCCCACGCGGCCTTGGCCGGCGCGGGCGCGAAGACCGTGTGCGAGATCATGTCGTCGGTCACGACCACGGCGGCGCTCGATGTAATCGAGGCCGCCGGCGTGGGGGACGCTGCGCGCGCCTCGCTCGCTGCGGCAATCGAGGACAGGTTGCGCCGCCGCGCGGCGGGCGCATGCGACATCGCCGCGGTCGTGTTTGACGCCGGGCGCCGCGAGCTTTTTCGCTCGTCGGGCGCCGATGCAGTTATCGGGGAATTGGGGGCGACGTATGAGTAAAGGCGTGCTGTACGGGGTGGGCACGGGGCCTGGCGACCCTGAGCTGCTCACGATCAAGGCCGTCCGCACAATCGAATCGTGTCCGGTCATCGCCGCGCCGCAGACGGCGGACGGGGCCATGGTCGCGCTTGACATCGTGCGCGGCGCCGTCGACCTTACAGGCAAGACGGTGATCCCCGTGCGATTCTCGATGCCGCGCGACGCCGAGCGCCGCGCGGCCGAGCATGCCTCGCTTGTTCGCGAGCTTGTCGCGCACCTGGATGCGGTCCGCGACGTCGCGCTGCTGAACCTGGGGGACCCGAGCATCTACGCCACATTCCAGCGCATAGCGCCCGACGTGCGCGCCCGCGGGTTCGAGGCGTGCGCTATTCCCGGCGTGCCGAGCTTCTGCGCGGTCGCCGCGGCGCTCGAGCGCGACCTCACGCCCGAGATGTCGTCGCCTCTGCACATCGTGCCCGGCGGCTACGACGACGTGCGCCACGCAATCGGCTGGCCGGGGACGAAGGTGGTCATGAAGGCGCGCCGCTCGCTTGCGGACACGAAGCGCATCCTTCGCGAGGAGGGCGCCTTCGACGGTGCCGAGCTCGTAGAGGACTGTGGGCTTCCGGGCGAGCGCGTGTACCGCTCGCTCGACGATGTGCCCGATCGGGGCAGCTACTTCTCGACGATGGTGGTGCGCTAGATGAGGATTTCCTGCATAGCGTTCACTGAGAGGGGGTATGCGTTGGCGGGGCGCGTCGCACGTGCGCTTTCCGATTGCGCGCAGACAGGTGAAGATGACCCTGGCTGGAACGTTTCCGTTTCGCGCGGGTTCGGCGAGGGGAAGGCCGACCTGCGCGCATGGACGGCGCTCGCGTGGGAAGCGTCGGACGCGCTCCTGTTCGTGGGCGCGGCGGGCATCGCCGTGCGGGCGATCGCGCCGCATGTCGCCTCGAAGGCAAGCGATTCCGCGGTTGTGGCGATCGACGAGGCGGGGCGCTTTGCCGTCCCGCTTTTGTCGGGGCATTTGGGCGGTGCGAACGAGCTTGCGCAAACTGTGGCACGCGCGGCAGGGGCCATCCCCGTCATCACCACGGCGACCGACGTCCGCGGCGTGTGGGCGGTGGATACGTGGGCGCGCTGTGCGGGGCTCGCCGTTTCGAATCCCGAGGCCATCAAGCGAGTGTCGGCGCGGCTGCTTTCGGGCGGGCGCGTGGCGCTCTATTCCGACATGCCGATTTCGGGACAGCCGCCTGAGGGGGTTGACATTGCGTCCGACCGCGCTCGGGCCGATATCGTCGTGTCGCCGTTCGCTGGCGCGAATGCAGG
>OOAU01001302.1_pt1 | contig 10423 bp, 7 predicted proteins | sample 1670931 | NCBI WGS metagenome assembly OOAU01 (sample SAMN06348105, study PRJEB24527) | human gut metagenome | biome: human gut; feature: ankylosing spondylitis patient; material: feces | host: Homo sapiens | place: China | collected 2015-10 | reverse complement strand
TGAGTAATATATTTTAGTAGTGGAAATAATTTCCTCTGCATCAATAACATCAGTTGAGTTTTCATTTGGTTGATTAAGTTTTTTAATATATTCTGTTAAAGAATTATTAACTGTAATATTAACATTGTACCACGGAATTTCTTGCCCATCTCTTACAATAATGATTGATGCTTTTGCGTTACTTTGTAAAGGAATTCGAACGGAAAAACCAACTTGACTTGCGCTTTCAGGTAGTTGTATTTTCGATAAATGTGCTTTTAATACTTCGGGTCTATTAACTCGGATAGTATTAAATTCATGTTGCTCATTATTTTCTTCAACTTTTACAATAACTTGAATATTATTATTTAAAGGATCGGAAGGTAGAATCCAGCCTGCAATTAATAAAGTATCGGAATTATCATATCCACATGTGGGATAATCTAAACATGCTTTTAGGCCATCTAAATTACCACAGCCTTCATTGTTAATATCTATATTTCGAATCATTTCATCACTCTCGGTAAAATGAAAAATCTTCACGATCTTTTGTCAGATTTTTGCTGTAGAAAGGATCTACCTCAAGATGTTTGCCCCATTTTGATTTCATAAAATTCACTTCTCTTGTGAATCGGGCTATTTTCTCTGGTGAGTCCTCTGCACCACGACTAATCGACTCGTAATGATAAAGTTCAGCATAAGGTGTCCATAGATTACGATAGCCTGCTTCACGAACTTTCAGACAGAAATCAACATCATTAAAGGCAACATGTAAATTCTCTTCATCAAGACCATTAACATGTTCGAAAATTTCTTTTCGAATCAATAAACAGGCAGCAGTTACAGCAGAAAGTGATTGAGTCAGTAATAAACGACTGAAATAGCCTGGATGATGACGAGGGAAGTGTTTATGTGAATGTCCACCGACTCCTCCAATCCCCAGAATAACCCCACCGTGTTGTACAGTGTCGTTGCTGTAATAGAGTTTGGCACCTACGCAACCAATTTCAGGTCGCAGGCACTGACTGACCATTTCGGTCAACCACTCTGGATTGATCACTTCGACATCATTATTGACCAGACCAATAACAGAACCTCTGGCATGACGTGCACCGAAGTTGTTAATCGCTGAGTAGTTGAAAGGGAAGTCGTACGCCAACACTTTAACGCGACGATCTTCCAGTTGGATCTGGCGGAAAAATTCCAGCGTGTCGGCTTCGACGCTGCCGTTATCCAGAATAAGAATCTCGAAATTGGTATAGGTACTCTTCTCAAGAATACTGCGCACAGCAGTTTCAGTCAGTGAACGACGGTCACGGGTAGGAATCAGCAAGCTAACCAGTGGTGCAGGTTCAGGTATTGGATAACGTACGCGATAGGTGTTGGGCACCAGACCGGCATCAACTTCTACACCCGGTTGCTGGTTTGCAAAATAATCGCGTAAGGCTTTGATGCCCGCATCGGTGGTATAGCTTTTCTCGCCTGAAGCAAGAGCAGTTGAGCCCTCTATGGTACGCCAGTGGTAGAGCACGCGAGGTATATGCACGATCTGATTTGCTTGCACATGCGGCAGGCAACGCAGCAGAAGATCTTGATCCTGACTACCTTCTACGCCCAGACGGAAGCCACCGATTTGCTGAAGCAATTTACGACGATATACCCCAAGGTGAGAAACGTAGTTTTGCGAGAAGAACAGATCCGGGTTCCAGTCGCTCTTGAAATGAGGATCAAAGCGCTCGCCGCGGCCGTTGAGCTTGTCTTCATCGCTGTAGAGAATTTGGGTTTCTGGCTGAGCGCAGATTGCTTGCGCCATAAACAGAAGTGCATGTTCAGGCAGAGCATCATCGTGATCCAGTAAAGCCACGAAATCACCTTTAGCGATTTCCAGGGCGCTATTAGACGCTGCCGAAATGTGCCCATTCTGTTGACGGTAGACCACATTAATACGCTTATCTTTAGCTTCGTATTCACGCAGTACACGCTGAACATGCTCTTTTGGTGATTTGTCGTCAGCGATGCACAGCTCCCAGTAAGGGTAACTTTGCGCAATGACAGAGTCTAAACAGGCGCGTAAGTAGATTTCTACCGGGTTATAGACCGGCATCACTACTGAAATAACAGGCGGTGTAGCCAGCTTCGCCAGTATCGTGGCAACTTCTGCCTTATCAGGAAGCGATGGTGTTTCGACGGTTTCAATCCACTCTTCATAGTCCACGGAGGGTAGCGTGAAACTAAAGGTCTCGTTATAGAGAGATACCAGGCGATCCATGGACAGGCTACCGCTTTCAGAAGAAATAGACTCCTTAATCTTAGTCAATTCCATATTACGATAGCTTTGGTGTTCCTGCTGAATACGTGCCAGCAATGCGGGCTCTATTTGGCTGTCGCTGATTGCCGTGATTTCGAACTGACTGACCGAGAATGGGCCCTCCTGTTCCAGGGGATCAAAACGCAGCGCGACCAGCGGAGAATCGAGATAAAAAAGGCGGCTCGCCGTTACTGCTTTTTTGTAGGGCAGAGTCACGGTTTCAAATTCATTAAATCCTTTTCCGGTATCCAGATAGAACTTGGCTAGCCCATGTTTTGTTGGGCAATCCAGCGTCAGGTTAAACTGATACCACCCTTTTCCGGTTTGAGACAGGTGCTCTAAATCGAGGATGAAATAAGGGTCATTCCCTTCTGAAGCCCACCCATGCTTGCGCTCAGGATCTACAGAAAGCTGGTTCAGCGCAATCCAGGGCAGATGTACTGCTGATGCTGCTGGGCTTTGGGCCGAAATTGCCCAATCAGCACAAGGTTTACGTCCCAGCAGCCTACCATAGCGTTTGAAATGTTCTCTGGCAGGTAATCCTGTCTGGCTTACGTCCCGATAGGTCTGTAGATACCATTGCTCATCAAAATGTGTGAGCAGTTCGTCCTTATTGTATTCAACTGTCATTGTTATTTTCTCGTGTTGTCTGGCAGGCAATGACGCTGTTCTGCCTTTCCGTGCAGTATGTAGTGAAGTAAAGGATTGATAGAGCCTTGCGCTACGTCCGCATAAGTTTGCAAGTACCAGCGCGTATCAAATAAAGCACTTGGGCTGTAACCTTTATCAGCGCCAACCTGGATAAAGTGTTCAATAGCCGACAGACCGGAGCCCGCTACTTCCGGATAACGATGCAGATACCACAGCTCGTCGAACAGGCCAGATGCCGCAATACGTTCTGCATTGCTTATGGAAACCGCTGGTGTGGCGGTTGGGTTCTCTTTAAAGATACGGCCCAGGGCACGCACAGGCGCGGTCAGTTTCCAGGACACGGTCTGCTTCAGGTTTTGCGCACGATCTTTCGCTTTCTGAAGTTGCTGTTCTTTTTGTTGCAGTTCGCGAGTTAATTGCTCGGTATGGCGTGTCATGGTCGCCAGTTCGCGGAAACGTTCGTTGATACTGGATTCCAGCGCTTCGTTTTGCTTAACTAGCTCATTAATCCGGGTTCCAAGCTGAGCTTGCTGCTGAGTGGCTTGCTGTTGGAGCGTCGTTAGCTCCTGTTGCAGGTCTGCATTCGCCTGAGCCATGCTGGCTTGCTCTGCATGGTGCCGCTGAAGCAATACCGCGAGTTCATCACGGGCCAGTTCAAGCTCACTATTCTGTTTATCAATTGCCTGATTGCTTTCTGCAAGGCTTTGGTTCAGGTGAGCAATTTCACGCTCACGAGCATTTAAGGCGCTATCCAAATCCTGCTCACGTGTCTGCCAGACTTGCTGTGCCGCTTCAAACTGCTCCAGTACAGCGCGACTTGCCGCGAGATCGGTGGTCAGGACATCACACTTATTCTGTAGCTCATCATTGGCTTCAGTCAGAATTTGCTTCTGCTGTTGCCATTGACTGGCTTCGGTCGCCAGAGTCTGACTGAGTTCATCCTGCTGCTGATGTGCTGCAGTCAATGCAGTCGTCAGCTCGTTGACCTTCTGTTGCCATTGGCTGGCTTCGGTCGCCAGGGTCTGGCTGAGCTCATCCTGTTGCTGGTGCGCAGTAGTCAACGCGGTGGTCAGCTCATCAATATGCTGCTGCAACGCGCTGAGCTGTTGCGAGTACTCACTAAGCACAACGTTGTTTTTATTGAGTGCGAGAGTCAGCTGTGCGGCACGCTGGGTCTCTTCATTAAGGTGCAATGCTTGCTCATGCAGTTGCTGTTGCAGAGCGCTCTGCTGTTCTTGCGCTTCTGTTTGTTGCGCCAGCAGCGTTTGCTTTTCTTGTGCAATCAGATCGCGTTCGGCAACCGTCTGGGTAAATTGCTCCCGGGTTTCTGAGAGTTGAGTTTTCAGGTTTTGAAGGCTCGCCAGACTTTCATCTCGTTGTTGTTCACAGACGGCGAGGCTAGTTTGCAATTCGGCGGCATGCTGGTTAGATGTCTCCAACTCTGCGGTTAACGCGCTAACCTGCTGCTTTTGAAGGGTGAGTTCAGCGGTTTGATCGGCATGTTGTGCGAGCTTTTCTTCCTGCGCTTTTATGGTGTGATGCTGCGCGGTGATGCGCTCTGCCAGGCGTCCCCTTTCCAGGGCCTGTTGCTCCATCACATCCTGGGTTTCTGCTTGCTGGGTTGCTTGCAGCGCGACCATCTGACGCTTTATTTCGCTGTTTTCCCAGCTGTAACCACAGGCTTTACCCAGGCGAGAGAAGACTTCTTGTACCTGTCTGGTCGCAGATGGATTATCTGAGAGACCGTACAGGCTCATCATCTCTGAGGATTGCTCGCTGCCGACACCAATCACGCCCAGCCCGTGACCATGGGCAAACTCAAAATGAGGATACTGCTGCTTAAGCTCATCCAGAAGCTGGAATACCCCAAAGCCGCGCTCACGTACGTTGGTGTCATGCATGATGACAACGGCTCTGTCAGAGAGCTTCGGCAACCAGCTTTCAAAATCATGACGTACAGCTTCGAGGGTATGCAGGCCATCGATATGCAGCAAATCAATACTGCCTTGCGGGAAGTGTTCCAGTGCCTGGTCGAATGTGCTGCGTACAAGGGTGGAAAAGTCAGAGTAATGTTGCTGGTTGTATTCGGATACCTGGCGATAAACCTCTTCGCCATACTGGCCCGCATGTTCATCACCGCTCCAGGTATCTACCGCATAGCATTGGGTCTGAAGATCCAGCTTCGTCACGGCCTGGCAGAAAGAAAAATAGGAGCTGCCGTAATGGGTGCCCAGTTCAACAATCTTACGAGGTTGCAGGGTATCGATTAACCAGAAAGCAAACGGAATATGTTCTAACCAGGCGGATTGCGCAATGTAAGACGGGCGCCAAAAAATAGGGCGCTTAAAAATAAAATCCAGCTCGGTATTGGTTTGTTTTTCGGATGCTTGCTTCAGGCGCGCCTGTGAACGGCTGCTTTGCTGAGTGCCCATGGGGTATCCCTTCAATATGAGAACAATGGTTAATTAGCGTGATCGGCGGGGTGACCACTTTATGATTAACTGCGACAGGTCAGAACTCGCGTAAGAGTTCTGACCTTAGTTTCAATGCATGTCGTTGTTAGTCCTGATGCTCACGCAGGGTTGCTATACCCATCACAATCAGGCCATACAGAAGACACAGCAGTACTCCTGTAGTAAGCAGGTTATAAAGACGACGTGGATACTCTGCGTCTTCTGCCAATGTTGGTTGGCTGATGACTAACAGGTGCTTAAGCTTGCGATACGCTTCTACACGAGCCTGCTCCAGGCTAATAAGTCCGGATTTGTACAGATCCGCAGCCAGGGTCGCCTGGGTTTGAACATCCATATAGCGAGCCGTCACTTCGTTCATTGCATCTTTATCAGCACCGGTAAGTCTGGATTGTTCCTGAGCCAGTTGCTGCGTTAAGGCATCAACCCTGGCCTGCACAGAAACAACCGCAGGCGCGGTTTCTTTCATATAGCTTTGTAGCTGTTTTAACTGGGCCTGTTGCTGTGCCAGTTGAGCTTCTATCTGACTCACCACACCAAGGCGGGCACTGCTTGTTGATTCCGGGCTGATCAAATGATGGTTATTCTGGAAGTCCAGTACTTTGGCTTTTTCCGTCTGTACACGCTGATAGGCGCGATCGACTTCTTTCTCGACAAAGGCCAGTTGTTCCAGTGCTACCTGATGACCTAATTTATTGATAAAGCGGTCAGATTCCTGAAGCATCAATGCAACGACGCGCTGGCCATAGGCAGGATCAAAGGCCTGTAACTCAATTGTCAGCACACCGGACAGTTCATCCAGGTGCAATGACAGGTGCTGACGGTAATATTTAATGAACTCTTCCCGGCTTACATTATCTGGCAGGCGGGAAAAATAATCGATTTTGTGGCTTTGATAATGAGCTTTCAGGCCCAGCTCCTTATCGAGCTTGTTGAGCAGATCGGGGGATTTAAGATAATCCTGGATGATCAGTATATCTTCATGGTTACTGCCTCCAATTCCCAGCATTGAAAGGGCATCGGGCAGTATCTTAATTTGATCCGCCTGCTTAACTACCAGCTCGGCCCGACTGACATAGCGATCGGACACAATGACGCAAAAATAAAGCGCAGCAATAGCAAAACACACTACTACCCATAAAAAACTGCCGAGTTTAAGGCTCTTTTTCCATGAGCGGTGGGCAAGCTTGAAACCGCTGGAGTCAACAATGAAATGTTTGGGTTTGGTCTTTAATTTATTTAGCTTGCGCATCAAACCGGAGGATTTGTTAGAGCGGGTTGGCTGAATCATGATTTTTGGGCTTGTTATAGTTTCTGATAAATACGGATGGCATCTTCGATATCGTCGAACAACTCAAGGGTGCTGTTGCGCAGCAAAATACCCATATCGCATTGTTGGCGTAAGTTTTTCATATCGTGCGAGACCATGATCAAACTGGCGGTCTCGCGTTTTTGGTTAAAAACATCAATACATTTTTGTTTAAAGCGGGCGTCGCCCACTGACATAATTTCGTCGGTCAGGTAGATATCAAAATCAAAGGCCATGCTGACAGCAAAGGAAAATTTTGATCTCATCCCACTGGAGTAGCCTTTAATCGGCAGTTCAAAGTGTTGACCAATTTCCGAGAACTCTTTTACCCACTCTTCGATAGCCAGCGTATCGCGTACGCCGTGAATCCGGCACACAAAACGGGTGTTCTCCCGACCGGTCATACTACCCTGAAATCCGCCGCCAAGGGCGAGAGGCCATGAGACGCGACAGTGACGTGTTACCTTCCCTTTACTTGGCGTATCCATACCACCCAGCAGGCGCAGCAGCGTTGATTTTCCGGCTCCGTTGACACCTAAAATACCGATATTACGATCGCGGGGCAGCGTAATGTTCACGTCGCGCAATACATAGTTGCGACCAAATTTGGTGGGGTAATACTTCGAGACGTTATCTAAAATAATCATCGTTATTCGCTTTAGCTGGCTATCAGGCGACGATGGCTCAGACGATAGCAACTCATCGCAAAAGTCAGCAGCACCAATGTGACAGCAGACAAATAAACCCAACTGACATTCGGGCTGGCATAACCTGCAATCCAGCCAGAGCGAATCAGCTCAATGGCATGCACCAATGGATTCCATAAAAACCAGTGCTGAAACTGTGTAGGTACGGTTGCAAGGGGATACATGACGCAGGAAACAAACATCAGTGGCATCATTATTAGACTCAGAAACTTATCTGCTTCCTTGAATAAACTGCTCAGCACACAAAAAACGATACCTAATGAAAATGAAAAGATCATGAGCAGGCAATAGATAAGAATGACCTCTAAAGGATCGCTGGGTATAGCATCAAAACCAAACCACATTAACCCCAATACTAATATGACACCGACCACCAGTCCGATGATGGATTCGAGGATGAAACGGGCAACGAAGGTGGCAAAAGGTGTAACTTGCCGATAGCAGAACAACCCCATATTGGCATTAACTGCTGATTTTAACTGGCTGACCACTTTATTAAAAAACATGAATGGCAAATAGCCAGCAGTTATAAATACCTGCACAGGTACACCGCCAAATCCACTTTGACTACGCATCCCAAAAATCGCGCTAAACAGACCAATCATCAACAACGGATCCAACAGCGCCCAGGCATACCCCAGCCGGTAACTGCCAAATCTTGTTTTCAGTTCACGAATAAGCAGGCCAAACGTCACATCCCTCAGCACCTGGAACGAGCTGCGGGGCGTCTGGTTGAGAACAGGTTTAAGCATAAGAAGGCCGATATCACAGAACGGGCCCGCGAGGGGGCGAGCCCGCATTGAGGGTTAGTTCAGGACCACGTTGGCCGCCACGGCAACCTGATAGATGACCTGGGTGATGTCCTTGATGGACTGCATCATTTTGCTGTCCACTTTCGGCATGACCAGAATCTGATCGCCCGGCATCACATCGCCACCGTCTTTAAACTCCATCAGCCCGTTGGCATGCACCACGGCAATGCGCTTGTCGTTCGCACGGTCGGTATAGCCGCCCGCCCAGGCTACGTAGTCTTCCAGACTGGCGTTTTTGTTGTAGACCACCGCCTGCGGCATCATCACTTCGCCACCCACCTGAATCAGGTCGGTTTTGTTCGGGATCACAATCTGGTCGCCCTGTTCCAGCAGGATGTTGGCGATCACGCCCTTATCGGACACCACCACTTTACCCAGCGGCTGGATCTTGCGGGCTTTTTCCACAAAGCGCATCACCAGTTCGGCCTCTTTGGTGCGAATGGAGGCCTCGCCGTCAGAGCTGGCAGGTGCGGTAAAGACGCTGCGCTCCAGGCGGTTGAGGGAGTCTTCCAGCATCTCTTTCTGCCGCGCGGCCACGCTCTTACGCATGATATAGATCGAGCCGTAATCTGCCATGTTCGGGTCAATCGGGATGTGGTTCAGCAGATCGTGCAGACGGGTCTCTTTACGCACGGTGAAGTAGGATGGCCCGCGATAGCTGCCCATCACCTGCACATCGTACACCTGCGCATGCATGTCGTCGTTGAACAGCACTTTATCGCCGTCGCTCAGCTGAATGCGGTCGAAATCTTTATAGGGCATATAGACCGAGAACGGGCCACTGGCGCGATCGCCAATCACGCCCACGTGGCTCACCTTGGCGAGGGGCAGGGCGTAGTCGATCAGCTCTGAGCCGAGCGCGGTGCTGTTCTTCAGCTCGAAGCGGAACGGGTTACGCACTTTACCCGCCACGTTGATCATCGGCCCCTGGGGTTCAACCAGAATCACATCCTGATCTTTGAGGGACAGCTTCGGCATTTTGCCCTGCTGCATAAACTCATACAGGTCGATCTGCTGGATCACGCGGTTCTGGCGCAATACTTTAATATGACGATAGCTTCCGCGGTCGGAGTCGATGCCGCCAGCGCGTTTCAGGAAATATAAAACGCTGTCGGAAGATTGTCCGGCATATTGTCCCGGACGAATGACGGGTCCGGTGACATATACACTGACCGGCGTCGCGGTAAGTAAATTAACGTAAACATTAACGTTATTGGTGAAAACTTCGCTGATATGGCTGGTAACCAGGTTATTAACCTTACTGGCCGCCACATTCTTGACATTAATCGGCCCGACATCGGGAATAAAAATATTGCCCTGATTATCGACGGTCACGACGTTGGAAAAATTGACTGCGCCCCAGATCCAGATATTCAGCTTATCGCCGGGGGCGATCAGGTAATTATCGTTTAAGCCGTCGCTGCGCTCGGTTTCATAACCACCGGCAAACAGGTTGGCACCGTATGGAGGGGGGAGCCCGGACTCGGACTGCGGCAGTAATTTACGCACATCAGACTCGCCCGGCAATAACATGCCCTGGCGGTTTTGCTGTGCGAAAGTCCCGGTGGTGGAGGAGGTGTTTGCCTGGCCGCTCATCGCTTGCTCGCCGCCAAGCTGCAGTCGGCCATCGCCGTTGTCTGCCGGGGTGTTCATCCCAAATGCCTGGGCTTCTTGCTGGGTGGGGGCGGCGAAAGAGGCGCAGGAGACGCAGGCCAGTAACAGGACGGCACTCAATTGCCGAAAATTCGTTATCTTCACAACATTTCTCTTCAAAATTATTGCACGGCAAGCAGGTTACTGGCGGAAGCCTGTTCCAGCTGCGGTACCAGATACCAGGTGTCACCGTTCTTACAGGTCACACCGTGCTGCGACTGGTTGTAGTTGCGATTACGCAGCAGTTCTATGCATTCCAGCCCCAGGGCGGAGACATAACGCTGGCCCAGAATATAGGTATTGCCATTGGCGCTGAGCGCGGCGTCCTGCGGCAGGGTGTTCAGAGGTTGTTGCAGATTGGCTGCCATAGCCTGGAGGTCGGTAGAAGCAGTCTGATTCACAAGCGGTCGGGATGCTTCAACCTGCTTCGGGGAATATGCACAGCCGCTCAACATGAGGGCGAGCGAAATCACCAGAAGGCGAGTTGCGTTCTTCATAGATCAATATTTTCCAACAATGCAATAACTGGAATG
>OOAU01001301.1_pt1 | contig 10431 bp, 13 predicted proteins | sample 1670931 | NCBI WGS metagenome assembly OOAU01 (sample SAMN06348105, study PRJEB24527) | human gut metagenome | biome: human gut; feature: ankylosing spondylitis patient; material: feces | host: Homo sapiens | place: China | collected 2015-10 | reverse complement strand
GCGCGGAGATCTTCTGTATCACCGATTACGGCGGCAGCGAGGGGATCTATACCGACATCTCCCTGAGATGGTATCAGGACGGCAAGTCCATAATCGAGAGCTTTGCCACCGGGAAGACCTTGGGGGAAAGCGGTTCCGACCTGGACCGGATGTACCTTATTGCCTCCGCCATCATTAAGGCATTCCAAGGGGACAGGGGGACCTACGCCCGGTACCTTCGCTTGGGTGAACAGCCGGAGCCGGAAAACATGATCCTGCACTTAAATCCCGCCGAACAGCGGACCTTTATCAACGCGCTGGTGGAACAACGGGAGCGGCAGGAGCAGGCCATGTCCCAGACAGAACAGCTCCTGCGCCGCATGACAGGGAGCATCACCGCCTATATGGACGAGGTTGGCCAACGGCCCCTCCGCCTCAGCGACTATGACAGAGCGGTGCTGGCGATCCGAGACGGGGAATTTGATGCGTTCTGTTCGCTCTATCCCAAGGTACCGGATCAGGCGGACGATCTGCTGATCGAGGCGGCGGGGCGCCCCGGAAGAACAGGAGGAAACATGGTCCGGGCGCTTCTGTCGGCAGTGGGGCGGTTTTCCCCGGAGGCGTACCTGACCGCCTGCAAGCGGGCGGTGGAGACCGGGGACAGCCAGCGGGTGCGGACGATGGTGGAGGAGGCGGAAAGCCACCTCTCTGAGCCATACCCGTCCCTCGCCGGCGAGGTCATATTGCACGCCTATGCCAACGACCGAAAGGGCATCGTCAAAGACCTGATCGGCAAATGTTCTCCCGAGCAGATCGCCGCCGCACCCCCAATCCTACTCCGTCAGGCCGCTGCCAGCCTGGACTTTCAAACTGCGGTAACATTGGTGGACAAGGGCATCCAGCCGGGCGATTATGCGGTGGATGTTCTCCATACCCTCACGGGACAGCACCAGGAGTGGATGGCGGAACAACTGCTGGCGCACGGGATGCCAGTGGGGCCAGACAACTATGCCGCCCTGTATGTCTGCATCAACAACGGGATGCCCGGTGTTGCCAAACTGGTGCTGGACCAGGGGATCGATTTTGACAAATACCGAGCTTGGGCAGACAATAAGCCCAAAAGCGCAGAGTATGAAGCAGCGATGGAGGCGTTGTATGGATACGTGACGGAACAGAAGAATACCGTACAGCGCGACGGACCAACCATGGGGGGGAATGTGTCGATGAGTCCTCATGCGGATGATCGTTCCACCCTAAAAAACGCACAGTTCGGAACGGAAGGTAGAATATGAACATCGTTGGATATGGCGGGGGCACAGACAGCACCGCCATGCTGGTGGGGCTGTGGCAGCATCATGTTCCGGTGGACCTGATTCTATTCGCTGACCCGGGAGCGGAGCAGCCTCACACCTATCACTACTTGCGGATCATGGATCAGTGGCTGCGAGAACACGGAATGCCTGGGATCACAAGAGTGTGGTACACAGACCGTCAGGGACAGAGGCTGACACTGGAACAGGAGTGCCTGCGTTCCGCTTCCCTTCCGTCTATCGCGTATGGCTGGAAGAAGTGTTCTCTCAAACACAAAGTGGCTCCTCAGGAGAAATTCTGTGCCCACTACCCACCATGTCAGAATGCCTGGGCCAGAGGAGAGAATGTTGTGAAGATGATCGGCTATGATGCGGGAGAGGAAAAAAGGCGGTTAAGGGCCCTGCCCCATGATCTGACGGATCGGAAATATCAGAAAGCGTATCCTCTGATGGATTTGTGCCGATCCAGGAATCGGTGCAACCAGGAGATACAAAACGCGGGGCTTCCCTTACCAGGGAAGTCCTCTTGCTTTTTCTGCCCCTCGATGAAGCGAAGGGAGATCCGGACCCTCTATCACCGATACCCGGATCTGCTGGCAAGAGCGTTGGCGATAGAGGATCGAGCGCGGCCCAATCTCCTTACTGTGAGGGGATTGGGCCGAAATTATGCCTGGCGGGATTTCATTGAGGCAGATCAGGCACAGCTGGCAATTCCCGGTGTATTCTCCTCTGAAGACCTTCCCTGCTCCTGTGTCGAAGAAACAGAAGAAGTGACCAGAAAGGACGTGGCACAAGATGGCAATAACTGCCGCGGCAGTTAAGGCTGCACTGGCAGCCCTGACAGATGAACAAGCCAGAAAAACCGTGGGATGGATCGCGGCAGCGGTCCTTGCCCCGATCATCCTCATCGCCGCCCTGCTGCTGTCGTTGCTCTCTGGCACCACTCAACACAACAACGCCGCCGTGGACCTGGTGTTCAACGGCGGCGTTGTTCCGTCTTCCATGTCCGCGGAATACGCTGCCCAGGTACGTGTCATGCAGACCTGTTTGGAGGAACTGGACAGTGCGGTGGCGGAGGTCAACGATCAAATGGAGAGCGGAAGCCTGGACGGGAACTGGGTCAAGGCGGTGTTCTTCTCCCTGTGCTTCTGGGACGAGCACCTGAAGCTCACCCCGTCCGAGGCGCGGGACTTTGCGGACTGCTTCGTCCGATACGAGGAGCGGACTCGCACGGTGGCCTCCGGTACGGACCCGGACACCGGCGAGACCATCTACACGGAAGAGACCTACACAGTGGCGGTGCCGGTCGATCAAGAGATCGCCTTTAACAACCTTGACGCAGCAGGGTATCCCATCACCGAGGACCTGGTGGTCAATGCCCAGGCGGTCTACGACCGGATCGCCTACGGAGCGGCAGATGGCTACACCGGAGAAATCCAGTATGGCAGCAGCAGGATCACGGAGCTGGATACTTCGGATTTCACTGCTCCGACTACCAAGAACGCGGAGGATCTGGTGGCATACGTCACCCATGCCTGGGAGTCCGGCTGGGGATATGTCTGGGGCACCTTCGGTCAGACCTTGACGGAGTCTCTGATGGAGTCCAAAATCCGTCAGTATCCGGATGGTGTGGGCAGCTATGCGGACGTCATCCGCTCCAAGTGGTTGGGCGGTCGGACGGCGGACTGTGTGGGGCTCATCAAGGGGTACGGCTGGCTGGACACGGACTCCATGACGATCCGGTACGGCACCAACGGGATGCCGGACATCGGCGCCGACACCATGTACCGCAATGCCGCAGTCAAGGGGCCCATAAGTACGATCCCGGAGTCGACTGGCCTGGCCGTCTGGAAGAGCGGACACATCGGCGTGTACATTGGAGGCGGAGAGGTAATTGAGGCTATGGGTACCCACTACGGCGTGGTCAAGACCCAGCTGACGGACCGAAACTGGACCGCCTGGCTGGAGATCCCGTACATTCAGTACGACTGAAGATCCCAGAGATATGAGATAAGGATGAGGTGCGCCATGGAAAAGATTGAGATCACGCTGGCCTTTGACGGCGAGAAGCTCGACGCGCTAGAATACGCGCTCCGAAAGGAGCGGACCACCGTTCAGAAGCAGATGGACGAGGCCCTCCGGCAGCTCTACGAGGCAAAGGTGCCGGAGGCGGTCCGAGACTACCTGGACAACAAGAACAAGCCCACACCGCCGAAACGGCCGCCCCGGCATACCAAAGCTGCCGATTCTGTTGAGAAGAAACGGGATTTGGAGGTACAGGAGGATGGGGACAATCGAGACGGACCGGTTCGAGAGCGTCAATAGTCCCCCCTGGATCAGCGGCATGGTTGCTTTTGCTAAAAGAGGGATTCTGTTTCTCATTGCTTTTGGTGAAGGGATTTTCCAAGGCACACGTGGCATTGTGTGCTTATCCCAAGTGGAACGAAATAAAAGGAGGATCACAAAATGGATATCACGAGAGGCAGAGAATTACAGGAGCGGATCGGTCTGGACGCGCTGACGCAGTGGACACTGTTTGGAACAGCTACGGACACAGGGATGCAGGAGAGATGCATCCGCATCGTTGGAAAGACATGGGACATCCCGGAAGAGGAAACGCAGGCATGGCTGGATGCCATCGCAAGAGAACGCAGCTATGCCGAGAGCGGCTCCTCTGAGCACGTGCGGCCGGATGATGAACTGCCCGTCAATCTCAGCGGTCTGGAGACGCTGAATATGACCTGGGACCTGTTCGAAACCGCCGCCCAGATGGATGATCTGTCAGACCGGCAGGAAATGCTCAACTTCGCAAAATGGATGGAGGAATCCCAGAACCTCCTGGATTGGATCAAATTGACCCAGGCTGAACGGGAGGCTTGGAAAGAAGGTTCTGCCTCCGCATAACTCCCCCGAGACCCGCACCGCCTCGACCACGAGGCGGTGCGCCTTTCTGCCCTCTGTAAGATTGCTTGAGATGATGATTTGAGAGGGGCCTGCATAAATACGAAAAATGAACCGGAGTTTGATGAACAGAACGTGCCTGAATTGTGCGGTAGTCGGCGGCTACTCCTGGAAGAGGTTACTCTCGAGGGTGAGATTGAAGAGGTAGATGGCGTCCTCAATTTCTACCTAGCGTGTTGGTTTGATGTGGACCAGGTCTTCGGTACCCATGTGGAAACGACCGAGAATGGCGATTGGATCAACGTCTACGCCAACTACGATATGCGGACGCGGCATGTGTGCGGCGTTCTGGATGTGGTACTCCATCGGGAAGATGGGAGCGACGAGTTCTATATCTACAAATTGGATGAGGAAGAGCGCATGGTTGTTCTGAGCAAGATGGAGGATTACTGTGTGCAGAGAACGGGCCAGACCTTGGGAGAACTTTGCGAAATGTATCTGGAACCTCCAGATCATCCAGTGATGGAGATGCGGATGCGGTAGCACAGGAACCGCATAGGCCATGATGGTTTGCCGGAAACGATGGCTGACCGAAAAAAGTACGAGGATAAAGGACCGCCGTGGTGTGCCCCGGCGGTCCAGCCACAAAGCCCCGCAGTGCGGGGCTTTTCGGAGGGTTTCATACCGCCGTCGGTTTTGCAGCTTTGAAAAAATTCCGCCGTGGTTCTGCTGCAAGAGACTACTGCCGCAGGGGATTCCGGCTGCTTTTACCGCCGTATATGGCCTTTTGAGAGATTTGGAGGAAATATGGAACAAGAGAACAGATTGAAGATCACTGTCTGGCTGAAGCCGGACGTCGTACAGCGTATGGATGGCTGGCTCAGAGCGGACAACTGCAAAAGCCGTGGAGAGTTCACAGAGAAGGCCCTCCGGTTCTACATGGGATACCTAGCAGCAGAGGACACATCTGTGTTTCTCTCCCGCACGTTGGTGGACACCCTCCAGGGGATCGTAGCGGACAGCCACAACCGCCTGCGCTCCATGATCTTCAAGTGGTGTGTGGAGCTGAACATGATGGGCCACACCATCGCCGCCCACTTCCGGGCGGACCCCATCAACCGCCGGGAGCTGCGGGCCTATGCCGTGGACGAAGTGCGGCGCACCAACGGTCAGATCAGCTTCGACAGGGCACTGGATCAGCAGCGCCGGTTCCCGGAGGATGTCTTTGACGATGACGTATGAGTGACCTTCGATTCATGTCACCATATCTCAAAGGCGGAGGAGACAGCGCCCGGAGAGCAAACCGTATCCGCTACTTTGCCACTCGCCCCGGTGTGGAGGTGCTCTCCGATGGGGGAAGTCAACCCGCCACCAAAAAGCAGAAAGCCTATATCCAGCGGTTGCTCCGGGCCTTCCCTGACGCCAGGGAGCTGTTGGAGTATGAGGACTATCTGAAAAACCAGACGCAGGAGTCCGCGTCGGAGTTCATCCGACAGGCTCGAGAGGACTTTGCGGTGCCCATGAGCCAGCGGGAGAACTACCTGGACTACGTGTCCCACCGCCCCGGCGTCGAACTCCGGGGAGAGCATAGCCTCTGGACCAGCGGCGGCAAGGTGGAGAATCTGGCCGAGGCGGTGCGGGAGGTGGCGGAGCATCCCGGCAACGTCTAGACGCCGGTGGTGGCGATCCGTCGACAGGACGCGGAGCGGCTGGGCTACGACAACGCGGAGAACTGGCGCGCTCTGGTAAACGCCTGCCTTTGCGACATCGCCAAGGGCTACAAGATCCATCCGGATCACCTGCGGTGGTACGCCGCCTTCCATGAAAAAGAGAAGCGCGTCCATATCCACATGGTGATCTTCTCCACGGCCCCCAAAGAAGGGTATCTCACCCAGGATGGTATCCGGCAGGTGAAATCCGCCTTCGCCCGGCGGATCTTCCGACAGGACCTGATGCACGTCTATGAACAGAAGACAGCGTACCGCAACCAGCTGCAGCAGAATGCCGCGGAGGCCATGCAGGAGCTGATCCGGCAGATGCGGGATGGGACCCTGGAGAACCCGCAGCTGGAAGATCAGATAGAGGCCTTGGCGCGGCGCCTGCGGACGGTCCGAGGGAAAAAGGTCTACGGCTACCTGCCGCCGGAGGTGAAGCTGATGGTGGATGGGATTGTGGATGCGCTGGCTGCTGATGAGCGAGTGACAAAAGCCTATGACCTCTGGAATGAAATGCGGGAGTCTATCTGCCGGACCTACTCGGAGCACTTGCCAGAGCGGCTGCCTCTGTCCAAGCAGAAGGAGTTCAAGCCGGTACGGAACATGGTGATCCGGGAGGCACTGCAGCTGGGTCAACAGGAAGCGAGTATCGCAGAAGCGCCGGTGCGAGGGATGGACATGGACCTCCCCCAACCGGCGGCTGACATGGTGTTGGGCGCCGTAGACAATGCATACACCCAGAAAACGAATGGCCCCCATGAGACAACGGAAGAAAGCATAACACATATTACGGAACACGGGTATCATAATACCCGGCCGTCACCGGAACCCAAATTGCTTCCGGCGGCGCGGGCAGTCTCAAGGCTCCTCTATCACATGAGCCGGATCTTCGAGGACAACTGCAAGACAGACGCCATGCACCGGGGGTTGCAGATTGACCGCAAGCGCCGCCAACAGCTCCGGGAGCGGCGGCTGGCCATGGGCCATAAGCCGGATGACTACGAGAATGAGGAGATCCGTCTCCGATAATACAGTCTAACAATCATTAGAGCAATAGATGCGTATTTTCGCTGGACAGCGGAACGGATATTGAGTATACTAGTGACAGCCGAAAAGGTTCATCTGATTGGTTTGGGGGCTGTCTGATGGATGGAGCCATGGAAAACCTATATCGAAGGATCGCCGCGATTGGACGGAAGTTCCACGCGGAGCGTGTGGTGCTGTTCGGCTCCAGGGCCAGAGGGGACAACCGTGCCCGCAGCGATATCGACATCGCAGTTTACGGAGTTCCAATGAACGACCTGCCCGCGTTCCGAGCGCAGCTGGATGAACTGCCGACCCTTCTGGAATTTGATCTGGTTTTTGTGACAGAGCAAACCGACCCCAAACTGTTGGCCAACATTGATCGGGATGGTGTGATCTTAATGGACAAGATGCAGGAGAAGTATGAAAAGCTGGTCCAGGCCTCGCGGCGTTTGGAGGAAGCCATTGCCGACTACGAAAAACTCGGCCTGGACTCCATTCGGGATGGCGTCATCCAAAGGTTCGAATTCTGTACGGAGTTGGCCTGGAAGACACTGCGTGAATATCTGCTGGACCAGGGGTATACGGAGATCAACAGTCCGAAGTCTGTGATGAAACAGGCGTTCGCAGACGGCATTCTGGATCACGAAGAAGGCTGGCTCCAGCTTCTGGATGCCCGCAATGAGACCTCTCATATTTATGACGAGGCCACGGCTACGACCGTGTTCGGGAACATCCGAACCATTTACGTCCCGCTCCTGAAAGACCTGATCCAAAAATTAGGGGAAGTAAAATAATTCCCCCATTATAAATTTCATTCGATTTTGAGGCACCCGTTCTCCTGCTGGAGAGCGGGTGCTTTTTCTGGAGGCGAAACGATCATGAGAGAATATATCTCCCTCACGGATGAACAGAAGCGCCGGGCCAATGCGGTGGATCTGGAGGACTTCCTGCTTCGGAGAGGGGAGAGGCTGATCCCCTCCGGCCACGACAAGCGGCTTGCCTCAGACCATAGCGTCACGATCCGCGGCAGCGAGTGGTACGATCACGAGATCAGACAAGGAGGCCGCGCCATCGACTTCGTGCGGATGTATGACGGCTGCTCCTTCCAGGAGGCGGTCACGAAGCTGTTGAATGGGGAGCAGGGACAGGCATTTCGTCCGGCAAAGGAAAGAAAATCGGAACCACCCAAACCCTTTGCGCTGCCTCCCGTCCATCACAGTATGCGCCGCGTATATGCCTATCTCATGAAGCAGCGGCACATCGACCGGGATATCATCGGGCGGGAACGCTCTATGAGGATGCGGAATATCACAACGCCGTGTTCGTCGGGACAGACGAACACAGCGTTCCACGTCATGCACAGAAGCGCAGCACCAATAGCTGTGGAAGAGCCATCAAGCTCAATGTAGAGGGCAGCGAGGCACGATACAGCTTTCACCACCTGGGAGACGATGGGGACCTGTATGTGTTTGAGGCTCCCATCGACCTGCTCTCCTATCTCACCCTGCATCCGGAAAACTGGCAACACCACAGCTATGTGGCCTGCTGCGGCACCAGCTATGAGCCGGTGCGGTGGATGCTGAGGCAAATGGAGACACCGCAAATGGTCTCTCTGTGTCTGGACCACGACAGAGCAGGGGAACGTGGAAGTGAGCGGATGGCGGAACAGATCGCATCGGAGTTCGGCATTCCCACTCGGCGACTGATATCAGAACAAAAGGATTGGAATGAAGACCTCTGCGCCATGCAGGAACACCCAAAGCAGGGGATGGAAATGAAAATGAGGTGAGAAATCCAAATGAACCAGAATGTCTGGTCATTGATCGGATTTGCCGCGGTGGCTTTGATCGTGGTGGGCGGGCTGACGTTTCTCTCCCAGCACTACACCCTGGACAATATCAAGAGTAAAACTGTGGGTGACGGGCAGTACGGCACAGCCCGCTGGGCGACAAAGCGGGAGGTTCAAAAGACGTACCGCCATGTGCCTTTCCGACCGCACCGCTGGCGGAGGGGCAAGCAGTTGCCGAAGCAGCAGGGGCTGGTGCTGGGCAGCGTGGGCCGGAAAAACCGTGTCACAGCCTTAGTGGATTGCGACGACATCCACTGCCTGATGATCGGCGCCAGCGGCGTCGGCAAGACGGCCTTCTTTCTGTATCCAAATTTGGAATATGCCTGCGCCAGCGGCATGAGCTATCTGGCCCTGGATACCAAAGGAGGTGCGACACGTTCCTGACTGAAAAGGTCAGGCGTGGAGCCAAAAGAAATCAGAAGATTGAAAGGAGCTTCTGAACAGGTTTCATAGAACTGATTGTTCAACAGGTGGAATGAAGGAGTAACGCCCGGAAACGCCTGCTCTAATCCTCCGAATGGCATGACGGTTATCAAGAACTGGATTGTCATAAGCTCGGTGAAGTCGGCTGAGAGCGCACCCTAAAGACGCAGAAATGCGGTACAGGAACAGCGAACCAGAGGTGGTCGAGTGCGTGATAGGCCGGGAGTCCAACGATACCTATGGTTAGAATCGTGTGCGGGGACAACGCACATGGGACGTATCCTTGAGTGTACGGGTCTAAATAGTGTATTCGTCTAACTGGCGAATCTCACCAGCGAGTGAGGTCTGTGGGGATGAGTAAGACTCTTCCTTTATGAAAGTCCCTGCGCCGTTACAGGCGGCGGCAAGCAGACAGGCTTATAGAGGAGACCTAAGGGTATTGAATATGGATAGAACAATCGGAACGTGGAAAGCCGGCAGCGTGGAGAACTTGATTTTTATGAAGCGCCGGCAGGGAAAATCCTACGGGATATAACCTGCCCTTATGCCGGGGAATGTGGTGGCACAGTACCGATGAAGCGGAGTTAATAAAGCCGTGGAGGAATAGCCACCAGTCAGTGTTCTACATTAAAACCATTTTATAGTTCAAATGACACAAATCATTCTGCATAAGGTTCGAGAACGACTAAGAGAGGCAAAATCTTCAAGAAATTGGAGTGAGCCGACTTATGGCGGCCAAGAAACCAAAGAAAAAACAGTCCATACGCAACAGCGAATATTATAACACCCAGGAATGCTTTGACCAGCTCTATCAGGACAGCCTACATAGAAAACGCTTCACACAACTGATGGACATCGTAACCAGCGAAGAAAATATCATGCTGGCATACCGCTCTATCAAGAAGAACAAGGGGAGCAAGACAAAGGGTACAAATAACTCCACCATTGTACAAATGGGAGAAAAGGCCCCGAATGAATTGATTTCCTATGTTCGGAAAAGATTACAAAATTTTCATCCTCATGCAATCCGCAGAGTAGAGATACCAAAACCGGATGGACGGTTACGTCCGTTGGGAATCCCCACAATAGAGGATCGAATCATCCAGCAGTGTATCAAACAGGTGCTGGAACCGATATGTGAAGCAAAATTCTATAAGCACAGCTATGGATTTCGCCCAAACCGCAGTGCGCACCACGCCATTGCAAGAGCCATGTTTTTGGCAAACCA
>OOAU01001299.1_pt1 | contig 10434 bp, 11 predicted proteins | sample 1670931 | NCBI WGS metagenome assembly OOAU01 (sample SAMN06348105, study PRJEB24527) | human gut metagenome | biome: human gut; feature: ankylosing spondylitis patient; material: feces | host: Homo sapiens | place: China | collected 2015-10 | reverse complement strand
AAATCTCCATTTTCCCTTTTAATTGCAGCTTTTTACATAAAAGGAAAGTGCAGCCCCGCTGATAGAATAGACAAGAGCTACACTTTCTTTGGTTACTTCTTTTCTGTCAAAGTCTTTTTTAAGCGTTGAAAACTACTCTCGCTGATGACATGCTCAATCCGGCAGGCGTCCCGCTCGGCAGCAATGGGGTCTACCCCAGCATTTGTCAGCATTTTTGTAAAGAAGCGGTGCTTTTCGTAGATTTGTTCCGCCACTTCCCTACCTGCATCGGTCAGGTGAAGGAAATAATCCTCGTCCATCGTGAGAAATCCCCCGTCCCGCAATGTCGCCACCGCATGACACACGCTGGGCTTCGACACATCCATGTGTCGGGCCACATCTACGGAGCGCACCACGCCTTTCTCTTTCTGAAGCATCAATATAGCTTCCAGGTAGTCTTCACCGGACTGGTGCAACGCCAAACAATCTCCCCCTTTTTTTGGAAACACATCCTTTGACAAGGAGCCGATCTAAGCAGACCGGCTCCTTGTTGCATATTCTGTTGCTCAATAATGGATGCTACGCTCCGTTACTCCGCCGGCTGGATCAACCGCACATCAAAGAACATGGGGGTGCTGGAGAAATCGTAGCCCGCAATCTTGTCCGTGTTGTAGACGATCATATCCTTAACGAACAGCAGAGGCAGATCCAGTACATTGTCATTGTCGAAGTTCAGCAACTGATCAAAAATTTCCTGAACTCTGGCGGAATCATCTGTGGTCTGGAACTCTTCAATCAGTGCCAGAAACTCGTCGCTGCCTTCCACAGCGGGGAGACTGGGCACATGGGGAGACCGAGACAGCATGGGAATGAAGTAGTTGTGAGGACTGGTATAGGGCTGCTCGGTGTTCCACATGATAAGATCGTAGTTGCCGGCAACGCCCTCCTGCCACCAGGTCATCATTTCCTGGCCTTCCGTCTCTACATTGATGCCCACCGCCGCCAGCTGGCTCTTGACTGCTGTGGCCAGAGACTTGTTCAGAGCGTCTCCCGAGTCATAGGTGTATTTCAGGGACAGCGCCTGCCCACCCTTTTCCCGGATGCCGGTGGACTCATTTATCACCCATCCAGCTTCATCCATAAGCGCGTTGGCTTTTTCGGGGTCGTAGGTGCGGATCACATTCAGCTCCACATCTGTATAGGGGATGCCATCGGGGAACAGGTGGTCGGCGGGCGTTTCCTCGCCGTAGGTCAGCCCTTCGGAGAGGGTTTCCTTGTCGATGGCATAGGCTACTGCCTCGCGCACTTTCAAATCGGACAGAACGCCGGATGCATTGAGCACCAAGTTACGAGTTTTGGAATCGCTCTCCGCCACCGCTCCGGCGATATTGGGGAGGGAGGTAGCCTGCTGATAGTCATCCCAAGTCAGAAGCGCGCTGCCGTAGATCAGGTCGATCTCACCGCTCTGGAGTGCCTGGAGCCGTGCTGAAGCGTCGGGGATGTATTTGACAATGACTTCATCGTAGTAGGGCTGTTCTCCCCAGTAGTTTTCGTTGCGGACAAAGCGGACATAATCACCGTCCACGATTTCCTCATACACATATGGGCCGGTGCCTACCACGCCATTCATGGATTGGTAGTTCCCCTCCTCCAGTACGGCGGGAGATACCAGGACCATGGTTTCCGGATAGCAGAAGTCCATCAGATAGGCGAAGTAGGCATTGGGATAGTGGAATGTCACTGTGTACTCATCCACGACCTCAATGCTCTCCAGTTTGGCTACAGCGGAAATGTTGCTGAAATTAGGATTGGGGTGTGCAAACTCAAAGTCTGTCTTGACAGCCTCTGCATTGAACGGCGTCCCATCGTGGAAAGTAACCCCCTCTTTCAGATGGAAGGTCAGAGCCGTTCCGTCATCGGAAAACTCCCAGCTCTCCGCCAGACAGGGGACAATGTCCCCGTTTTCATAGTTGACAAGGCCCTCATAGCAAAGCTTTGTTCCGATATTGTTCTGCACATCCATGTTGAGTGGATAAAGGGTGTTCAGCTCTGCGCCGACCGCGGTGGTTAGAATCTTCGATTCCTCTGCCGCCTGGCTGGAGGACGGTTCCTGCGAGGCAGAAGTCGTTTCATTTCCACCGCAGCCTGCCAGTGCGCCGCAGAGCAGAGCGCCGCAAAGGGCAAGAGAAAGCAGTCTCTTTTTCATGGTTTACTTCCTTTCGTTACTGTTTTATGCCAACACGGACGATTTGTCCGGCTTGCATCGTGAGAATGGTATCGGACAGGCGATAGGCGCTGTCCATATCGTGAGTGATAAGCAGAAAAGCACAGTCGAATTCCCGGTGATATTGTTCCAGGACGTGCATGACGGCATCAGCGGAGATCAGGTCCAAGCCGCTGAGTACTTCATCTAAAATAAGGTACTTGGGACGGATGGACATGGCCCGCACCAAAGAGAGCCTCCGTTGCTCCCCGCCAGATAGCTGCCGGGCGGGAATCTCCAAAAGCCGTTCTTCCATGTGGGTCAGTTCCATGAGTTCGCCAATGCGCTCCCGGCGCTGCCGCTTTGAGAGAGAGGTAAGGTTGACCATCGCCTCCTCTACATTACTGCGGACAGAGCGCATGGGGTTCAGTGTTCCGCTGGCATCCTGAAAAACCGCCTGGAGCTTTGTACGCCGTTTTCGCCAGTCCTCGGTGCTGCAGCTGGAGGTGTCCTCTCCATCCAGGAAAATCGTCCCTTGATCCGGGGGTTCCAGGCCGACCAACAGACGAGCCAGGGTACTTTTCCCGGAGCCGGACTCTCCAACCAGAGAGGTAAAGGAGCCGGGTTCCAGACGAATGGATACATTCCGAAGTGCGGAAAATGAGAGTCCGTGTGTGCCGGTATAGGTTTTGCTGATGTTCTCGGCAATCAGTCCGTCCATGTCCATCCCTCCCTGCTCATCGGGTGATTTGCTGCGGCATATTCCTTTGTCCACGCCTGTTTCGGGTGTCCCAGAAGTTCCTGCATCGTCCCCTGTTCGGTCAGCATTCCATGCTCCATCACATAAACCGTCCCGCAGAGAGTGCGGAGTGCGGCAACATCGTGGGAAATAAACAAGATGCCGGTGCTTTCCCGCTGCTGTTCCAGAAGTTCCAGCAAAAGCGTCCGATTTTCCGCATCCAGTGCGGAGGTGGGCTCATCGGCTAAAATGTATCTGGGATGCAGGGCCAGCAGCAGAGCGGCTGCCGCCCGTTGTAGCATCCCTCCAGAGAGCTGGGCGGGGTAGCTGTCGAGCACCCGCCGAGGCTGGGACAATCCCAGATCCGCCAAAAGCGTTTCCGACAGCTCCAGCGCCGTTTTCCCAGAGGCACCTGTTCTCAACCGCAGGGTTTCTTCCATCTGCCGTCCCAGCTTGAGCCTGGGGTCAAAGGCGGTCATTGGGTTTTGCGGGATAAAGCCCAAGGTCGTTCCGCACAGCTCCCGGCGTTTCCGTGGGGACAGGGCCCATAGCGATTGTCCGTCCACCTGGATTGTACCGCCGCTGACCTGGCAACCGCCGCTTAAAATGCCAAGCAGAGCCTTGAGCAGTGTAGTCTTGCCTGCCCCGCTTTGCCCGGTCAGGCCCACAGCCTCTCCGGTCTCGATTTGAAAAGAGATCTGCTTCAAAAGCTGGGCGCCGTTCCGGGCTGTTACAGATAAGTTTTGTACCTCAAGCATGAGCGGACACCCTCCTTTCAATCCAGCGTCCCAGCGTATGGAATGCCATGGTACACACCACAATCATCAAAACCGGGTACAGCGTGAGGCCGGGATAAGAGAGCAGATAGTGGTGTGTCTCCGACACCATGCTGCCCCCGTCCACTACATTGTCGCCCATGCCCAAGCCGATGAACGAAAAGCTGACGATGGACAGCGTCATATCCGCACAGGAGAGGCAGATAAAGTGAAGGACATCCCAGACCAGATTCGGGAGGATATGGACAAACAGGATGCGGTGCGGCCTTGCACCGGAGGCCACCGCACACATCACATAGGCTTTCCCATGTTCGATCCCAGTCCGTGTCTGAACCAGCTTGATGACCCGCAGCATCAGGGAAGCGGACACCGCCACTACCATAGTGAACACACTGTTGCCCCAGGCGGCAATGAAAATAATCAGGTAAGCGATGGGCGGGATTGCGGTGACCGCATTCAGTACACCCTCCAAAATCAGGTTTTTGCCGTTCTTTCCGCCGCCCATGAGCAGGCCGGCCAGCGTTCCCAACACGGAGACCGTGACAGAGCCCACCAGGACAATCCCCAGTGTGGTCCGTCCGCCATAGAGCAGGCGGGACAGCACACAGCGCCCCAGGTTATCCGTGCCGAGAGGGAACTCTGAACAAGGGGATAGAAATTTCTTGGTTAGATCCACCAGATCAGGATCATTGGGGGCGAGCAGGAATCCAAAAGCACAGACGCAGAGCACCAGAAGCGGCAGTATCAGCCCAGCCTTTGCCACAAAAGAATGTTTTCTCATGCTCGGCCTCCCACGGCCCGCATATCGCTTCTCAGGCCATATTGTAAAAGCTCCGCCGCTGTGTCCAAAAGCACCAGTGTCAGCGCCAACACCAGAACTGCGGCGTGGATCACCGGCGAGTCCCGCTTTACCACCGCGTCAATAATCAGGTAGCCCAGCCCGGACAGGGAGAACACCCGCTCTACAATGGCTGCATTGGCAAGGCACAGCCCCAGCATCTGGGCGAAGCTGGGTAAGAGGTCCACCACGGCGTGGGGGAATGCATGAAACAGAAGGATGCGCCCTTCCCTCAGTCCGCGGCACCGTAAGTACATGGCATAGTCCTGCTCCATTTCTCGTTCCAAAGAGGCCGCCAACATCTGCCCATAGAAGCAGATACCCAGGACCGACAGGCAGAGAGCCACCGGAAAGTAGCGGGTAAAGCCGCTGTTCCCCGACACGCTGATCCAGCCCAGTCGCACCGCAAACAGGTCGATGAAAGCGGTGCCCAGATAGAAGCCGGGCACGGAAATGCCGATCATGGTCAGGAATGAGAGAATCATGCTTCCGGCCTTCTGTCGCCAGAGATACCCCAGCATCCCCACTCCCAGAACCCCAAGGGACATGATTACGGCGGAATACGCCACCACCGTCAGGGTAACCGGCACCGTTTTCGCCAATTCCTCCGTCACCGGGTTTCCTGTCCCCAGTGAAATACCAAAGTCCATGTGGAGCGCGTCCACCACCCAATCGAAATACTGCACCGGCAGCGGCTTGTCCAGGCCCAGCATGACGCGTGCTTCGTCGATCTGCTCTTGAGTGACGACGGCGGAATTGCGCTTCACATACGCTGTGGCCGGATCAATGGGAGAGAGGCGCATCAGCAGAAAAGAAAGAAGCGTGACCACAAACAAGGTCAGCAGGACGACAACAGCCCGCCGAGTGAGATAGCGTCTGGTCCGCTGTGCCATAAGATCACCTCCGAAAGTTAGTTGTCGCTAATCGTCTGTCAAGGAAAAAGCGCACCGAACTCGATGCGCTTTCTGGCAAATGTCCTCGCATGCAAGGGCATTATAGACGATTTTCTGTTGTTTCACCACTCCCGCAGGACGCTGTCTGCTCCTATAAGACAAAAAGTTTTTCGGTACTCCGTTGGGGTGTGCCCTGTGTACTGCCGGAACACCTCGGAAAACTTACTGGCGTTCTGGTACCCCACCTTGCCGGCAATCTCCGTCACATCCAGCTTCGTTTCCCGCAGAAGCCCCGCCGCTGTGTGGATGCGGTAAGACTGCAGGTAGGAATTGATGGTGGTCCCATATACCTCCTTGAAGCATTTTTTCATGGAGGTCAGCGGAAAGGAAAAGGTCTGGGAGAGTGCTTGCAGGGTAATGCGGCGATCCAGGTGCTCTACCAGATACTGCCGGACTGATTTGATCTGTTCCACCTGGGTCCGGTCTACATACGGCCGTTCTTCTCCGCGTGTCGTGATCTCCGGGGAGCCGAGGAAGAGGAACAGCTCCATCACCTTGGGCTTGAAATGGCCCGCCCGCAGATTGGCCCGCATGATGAAGCAAGAGTTGCGTGCGCACAGACGGTCTCGCATGGCGAAGAGGTCGCAGTACATCCCTTCACCCAGTGCCTCCGATACCTGACGCAGCACCCTGTCCGCCACCGGAATATCCACCGCGATGGTGATGCCGTGGTAGTGGGACAGGGGGAACCAGGTCTCGCGGGTCCGGTTGGTCATGACATTGACGGCCAGATCACCCTCTCCCAGATAGACCGCGCTCCCATCTGAAAATTCACACTCAAATCGGCCAAGCCGGCAGTGATTGATCTCCAGCAGGTCAGCCCGGGGGTCCTCCCGGTGCGCTACCCCGCAGGACATATGAATATCATCATAGAGCAATTCGATTCCGGGGAACACTGGGTATCGGGTAATGACGCCCTCCCCGGTTTCGTTTTCCATCTTGTAGACAGAACAATTCTCTCCCTGAATGATAGTTTGAGCCGCCTCTCCATGCAGAACCTGGGTTTTAATCAACTCCTCGTCCGCAAAGCGGACATGATTCAAGCCGCCTCGTTTCTCTTAGCTGTACTCCATCAACCACACCACCTCCTCTGATGCGCTGCAAAAAACATACCTCGGCGCTCCTGTGTTAAGTCCGCTTAGGATTTTGGGGAAACCACCCCCGCTCTACCCGCCGTGCCTGTTCTTTCAGTTCCCGGATGCTCCAAAGAAAAGCCACGCCCACAAGGCCCAAAAGAATGGAGAGCAGCCTCCGCATCAAGCCTCCAGCTTCCAGCTGTTGGCCTTGGCCCGGACATATACGAAGTCGGCATATAGGCCCGGTTGGGCGATCAGTTCCTCATGAGTACCCCGCTGGACAATGTGCCCGCCATTGAGAACCAGGATCTGGTCGGCATTACGCACCGTTTTCAGCCGGTGGGCGATCAGGATCAGGGTTTTCCCCTTTGTCAGAGAGGAGATCGCGGCCTGGAGTTCCGCTTCGTTCTCCGGGTCTACACTGGCCGTGGCCTCGTCCAGAATTACGATGGGCGCATCCTTGAGCATGGCCCGGGCGATGGAGATACGCTGTTTCTCGCCCCCGGAGAGAGAACCGCCGCCCTCTCCCAAAACTGTGTCGTAGCCATCCGGCAGAGCCGTGATGAAATCGTGGCAGCAGGCGGCTTTGGCGGCGGCCACCACCTGTTCATGGGTGGCCGTCGGGCGACTGAACTTGATGTTGTTCTCCACAGTATCGTTGAAAAGATACACCGACTGGAACACCATGGAAATGTTCTTCATCAGGCTGTCCAGCTTGTACTCCCGCACATCATGGCCGCCCACGGTGATTCTTCCGCCCTGGACATCCCAGAAGCGGGCGATAAGATTACACAGAGTGGTCTTGCCGCCGCCGGAGGGGCCTACCACGGCGGTGGTGCTGCCGGTGGGGACTGTAAGGCTCACATGATCCAGAATGGTCCGCTCCCCATAGGAAAAAGAGACATCCTCAAACTGGACAGAAGCATCCTCCGGACGGAGTTCCGCTCCGTCAATATCCATCACCGGCGTATCGTCGATGGAATTGGCCTTATCCATAGAGGCGCCCAGCATCTGGAGATTGTCCGCCATATTCCCGGCGCTCTCCAGCTCCGCGTAAAGCATGAAAGAGGCAATAAGCATCAGCAGGCACCGGGTCAGAGGCAGGCTCCCGCCGGAATAGAGTGCCAGGGCGCACACGGCCAGCGCCACGGCAAATACGCGCACTGTGATCTGCCGCGCCCCCATCCAGGGGGCTACGGAGCGTTCCAGCCCCAGGGCCTTTTCACAGCTTTCATCCACGGTTTTCTGCACAGCCTGGCCGCTGTCCTTATCCAAGCCGTAAGCCTTTACCACACTCATGCCCTGGATGTACTCCAGCACCGCCTCCACCAGTTTCATCTGGGCACGCTGGCGGGCAGGCCCCGTCTTGAGCAGAGACCGCTGGCTCAGTTCCGCAATCAGCAGATAGCCGCCAGTCTACAAGCAGGATTGCAAGACTCATAGCCAGAGTGTTGAGGAACCCGCCAATGACGCTGACCAGGCAGCGGGCGGCGTTATTCTCCACATCTCCCAGTGTGGTGGTGACTACGGCGGTAATGTTGCCCAAGGAGTTGTCATTGAAGTAGCCCATGGGGATATAGCGCAGCCGGTCTCCGATATGAATCCTCTTTTCCGCCACCATGAAATAGCCTGTCTCTGTCTCCGCATTGGTGGACCAGTAGGAGCAGGCGGTCCGTCCTGCCACAGAGACCAGCATGACGCCGATCACCGGCCATATGCTCAAGCTCGCGCCGGCCACCAGGATCTCCAAGGTCAGCATCAAGGCCCAGAACTGGAACGCGGTGAACACAGCTCCCAGGAAAGCCACGAGCATAGATTTTTTTAAAAGACCTCTGCGGCTGCCTGCAAAAGCGGAAATTTTCCGAAGTACGCTGAACATCTCTTATTCCTCCTCTCCGTCCCGCACGCCCAGATAGGACTGCCACATTTGCCGGTACAGCGGGCAGGAGGCCAGCAATTCCTCCTGCTTTCCCTGAGCAACGAATCGGCCATCTTCCACCACAACGATGTTGTCTGCGCCGGCCACCGTACCCAGCCGGTGGGCAATGACGATCAGCGTCTTGCCCTCTGTCAGCCGGGAGATAGCCTGCTGAATGACCGCTTCATTCTCCGGGTCGATGCTGGCAGTGGCTTCGTCGAGAATGACGATGGGTGCATCCTTCAGCATGGCGCGGGCAATGGAAATGCGCTGCTTTTCGCCGCCGGAAAGATGGCCGCCGCCCCCGCCGCAGATGGTGTCGTAGCCCTGAGCCAGTTGGCGGATGAAATCATCGCACCCGGCAGCCTTGGCTACCGCCTCGACTTCCGCATCGGTGGCGTTCAGGCGGCCCATGCGGATGTTGTCCCGCACCGTGCGGTCAAAGAGGTAGTTGTCCTGAGATACATAGGCAATCTGGCGGTTGAGCTGCTCCAGCGGGATCTTCCGCAGATTCACACCGCCCAAGGCGACAGAGCCACCCGTCACATCCCAGAAACCAGCGATGAGCTTAGCGATGGTGCTTTTGCCGGAGCCGGAAGGACCCACCAGAGCGGTGACCGTCCCCGGCTGGATGTCCAGATTTACATCGTGGAGCACTTCACCGTCCTCCTGCCTGTAGGCAAAGGACACATGATCCATTCGGATACCCAGCCCATTCAGCTTCATCTCTGCGGCGGGGCGCTCCAGTTCCGGAGCCTCCAGAATGGCGGAAATCTCACCCACATTGGTACCCACCACCGCCAATTCATCCACAAAGGTCATGGCCGATACCAGAGGACCGGTAAGCCCCAGGGACAGCACTACGATGGTGAGGAATACAGCAGTGCTCAGGCTTCCATCGCCCCACAGTAGCAGTCCCACCGGCAGGACGGGTAGCAGCACCGAGGGGATGACTGCCTGCATGATCGCCATATACTTCTGATTGTCCGCCATCCAGTCCACATAGTATTGGGCGTTCTCGGTCACAGCATCGGAGTACCGCTTATAAGACCCAGCGGACTGGCTGAACGCCTTGACCACCTGGATGCCTCCTACATACTCCACGATGGCATTTGCCATACAGCGGCCCACCTCTACGGCGCCCTGCCAGCGGTCGGCGTAAGTCTTGCCGCTCTGGGAGGCTACTGTGAACCCGATCCCCGTGGTCACCAGGGAGGCGAGCCCCATTCGCCAATCCAGGACGAAGATATAGACCGCGATGCTCACTGGCACCAGCAAATTGGAGGTCATCTCTGGCAGCAGATGGGCAAGAGTGGGCTCCATGCCTTCCACACGGTCCACAATGGTAGTCTTGTACTGGCCGGAGGGCGTGTCCAGAATCGTCCCCATTGGCACCCGGCTCAGTTTTGAGAGCAGATTTTGCCGCACACGCCGCAGCGTGTGATATGTGGCCGTGTGGGACAGGCTGGTAGACCATGTGGAAAACAGTGCCTTTCCCGCATAGCCTGCCAGGGCCAGACCACACCAGGGCAGGCATTCCGCAAGGCCGCCTCCTTCCAGCAACAGCCCAATCATAGCAGCCACGCAGAAGTATGGCACCATACCGCAGGCCACCCCCAGCACCGCCAGGGCTACCGAAGCATAATATCCGCCGTGCTCACCACTTGCCCACCCCCACAGCACAGCAAAGGGTGAAGGCGCTTTCTTGTTATCCATAGCTTAAAACCCCTTTCTTGTGGTTAGCAAATGCTAACTTAAAATCAAAAGGAAAACCCTTTATTCAAAGGGTATTCCAAGGAGACGGAACCAGCCCGCGGAGTAAAAATTCCGTAGGTCATCCATATAAACCATCGCTTTCTCCCGTGGCATATCATGGCGGATTGTTTCAAACATGCCGTTGAAGAGTGCGGTAGACATGATGTGGATCAGTTCATCATCCAGACGGCGAATGG
>OOAU01001296.1_pt1 | contig 10487 bp, 8 predicted proteins | sample 1670931 | NCBI WGS metagenome assembly OOAU01 (sample SAMN06348105, study PRJEB24527) | human gut metagenome | biome: human gut; feature: ankylosing spondylitis patient; material: feces | host: Homo sapiens | place: China | collected 2015-10 | reverse complement strand
GGTTGTGGCAGGCCACGAAGTCAGCCTGGTTGATGTAGTAGGGGCTGCGGATGGGGTGATCGCCGAAGCGCAGGTGGCTGATGGTCACGCCGCCGGTCTTCTTGGAGTCGTACTGGAAGTACGCCTGAACATACTTGTCGGTGTGGTCGCCGATGATCTTGATGGAGTTCTTGTTGGCGCCCACGGTGCCGTCGCCGCCCAGGCCCCAGAACTTGCACTCGATGGTGCCTTCCGCGGCGGTGTTGGGGGCGTCCTTCTCCACCAGGGAGGTGTTGGTGACGTCGTCCACGATGCCCATGGTGAAGTGGTTCTTGGGGGCGTCCTGAGCCAGGTTCTCATACACAGCGAACACGCTCTTGGGAGGCGTGTCCTTGGAGCCCAGACCATAGCGGCCAGCCACAACGGTCTTATCGGTGATGCCGGCGCCGGCCAGAGCGGTGATCACGTCCAGGTACAGAGGATCGCCCAGAGCGCCGGGCTCCTTGGTGCGGTCCAGCACCGCAATCTTCTTGGCGGTGGCGGGGATGGCGGCGATCAGCTTGTCCGCGCGGAAGGGGCGGTACAGGCGGACCTTCACCAGGCCGACCTTCTCGCCCTGGGCGTTCAGGTAGTCGATGACCTCCTCAGCCACGTCGCAGATGGAGCCCATGGCGATGATGACGCGGTCCGCGTCGGCAGCGCCGTAGTAGTTGAACAGCTGATAGTCGGTACCCAGCTTGGCGTTGACCTTGCCCATGTACTCCTCGACGATCTCAGGCAGAGCGTCGTAGTACTTGTTGGAGGCCTCGCGGTGCTGGAAGAAGATGTCGCCGTTCTCGTGGGAGCCGCGCATGGTGGGATGCTCGGGGTTCAGAGCGCGCTTGCGGAAGGCCTCAACGGCGTCCATGTCCACCATCTCGGCCAGATCCTTGTAGTCCCAGATGGCGACCTTCTGGATCTCGTGGGAGGTGCGGAAGCCGTCGAAGAAGTTGATGAAGGGGACGCGGCCCTTGATGGCGGACAGGTGGGCCACAGGAGCCAGGTCCATGACCTCCTGCACGTTGCCCTCGGCCAGCATGGCAAAGCCGGTCTGGCGGCAGGCCATCACGTCGGAGTGGTCGCCGAAGATGTTCAGGGACTGGGCGGCCACGGTACGGGCGGAAACGTGGAACACGCAGGGCAGCAGCTCGCCGGCGATCTTGTACATATTGGGGATCATCAGCAGCAGGCCCTGGGAGGCGGTATAGGTGGTGGTCAGAGCGCCGGCGGCCAGGGAGCCGTGGACGGTGCCGGCGGCGCCGGCCTCAGACTGCATCTCAATGACCTTCACGGTGGTGCCGAAGATATTCTTCTGGCCCTGGGCGGCCCACTGGTCCACATAGTCGGCCATGGGGCTGGACGGAGTGATGGGGTAGATGCCGGCTACCTCAGTGAACGCATAGCTGACGTATGCAGCGGCGTTGTTGCCGTCCATGGTTTTGAACTTTCTTGCCATAGAGTTCCCTACTTTCTTCCTTAATCAATGATACTGTGCAGAGGACAAGGCCCGCGGGCCCTCTCCTCCAAACGGTTCTCTGCCCTATTTTACTGTCTTCCCGTCAAAAAGCCTATGTCGGAAATGGTTATGATCTTTATAAGTATTCACTTATAAAATCACATGACAGCACCGCCCCCGGACAGGTGGGAGCGGTTGGATCTTCTTGGCGTCCTTTAGTTTATCACTTTTTGTACCACTTGTAAATTCATTCGGCGGGTTTTTTTATTCTTTTTATACACAAAAATACCCGTTCCTATTGCAATAATTCTTGCAAAAGCTTACAATAGATACAAATCGGAGCCCTGTTTTCCCGGCGCTCCCCCGCGTTTCCGGGATCCGGCCCGGGACTTTCATCCCAAATCACTTATTGACCTTTTGCGGTCGAGGAGGCGCTCTCCCATGGTCTATCCTGTCCAATCCCTCGGGCTCCACGGCATCACGGGCTATCCGGTGTCAGTGGAGTGCGACCTGTCCGGCGGACTGCCCGCCTTCACCGTGGTCGGCCTGCCGGACGCGGCGGTGAACGAGGCCCGGGAGCGGGTGCGCTCCGCCATCAAAAACTGCGGCTTCACCTTCCCGGTCAGCCGGATCACCGTCAATCTGGCCCCCGCCCATGTGAAGAAGCTGGGCACTCTGTACGACCTGCCCATTCTGGTGGGGCTGCTGGCCGCCGGGGGGCAGCTGAAAATCCGGGAGGAGGGCTGCGCCTTCCTGGGGGAGCTCTCCCTGTCCGGGCAGCTGCGCCCCTGCGCGGGGATGCTGCCCATGGCCCTGGCCGCCCGGGAGCTGGGCGTCCAAAAGCTCTTCGTCCCCCGGGAAAACGCCGCCGAGGCCACCCTGGCCGGCGGGCCGGAGATCTATCCCGTGGCCGATGTTCTCCAGCTGGCGCGCCACTTCACCGGAGAGGAGCCCATCTCTCCCGCCCCCCGCTGGGAGGGCAGCTGGGAGCCGGAGCCCGGCCCCGATTTCGCCCAGGTGAAGGGGCAGGCCCCGGTGAAGCGCGCCCTGGAGATCGCCGCCGCGGGCAGCCACAACATTTTAATGGTGGGGCCGCCGGGCTCCGGCAAATCCATGCTGGCCAAGCGCCTGCCCTCCATCCTCCCCAGCCTGACCCGGGAGGAGGCCCTGGAGGTCACTCAGATCCATTCGGTGCTGGGGCTGACCGATCCCAGCCACCCCCTCATCACCCGCCGCCCCTTCCGCTCCCCCCACCACAGCATCTCCGCCGTGGGTATGTCCGGCGGCGGAGCCAATCCCCGCCCCGGCGAGATCTCTCTGGCCCACAACGGGGTCCTGTTTCTGGACGAGCTTCCGGAGTTTCAAAAGGATGTGCTGGAGGTGCTCCGCCAGCCCCTGGAGGACGGACGGGTGCAGATCTCCCGGGCCTCCGGCTCTGTGACCTACCCCAGCCGCTTTATGCTGGTGTGCGCCATGAACCCCTGTAAATGCGGCTGGTACGGCCACCCCTCCGGGCGGTGCCGCTGCACGGAAAACGAGGTGCAGAAGTACCTCTCCCGCCTGTCCGGCCCTCTGCTGGACCGCATCGACCTGTTCGTGGAGGTGGACGCCCTGGACTTTGAGGAGCTGGCCCAGCGGGAGCCCGGAGAGTCCTCCGCCGCGGTGAAGGAGCGGGTGGACCGGGCCCGGGCGGTCCAAAACCGCCGGGAGGGCTGCCGGTGCAGCGCCCAGATGGACCCATCCGCCCTGGAGCAGTTCTGCGCCCTGGACGGCTCCTGTCAGAAGATCATGCGGGGGGCCTTCGCCCGGATGGGACTCACCGCCCGCGGCTATGACCGCATCCGACGGGTGGCCCGGACCATCGCCGACCTGGACGGCGCCCCGGACATCCAGCCCCAGCACCTGGCCGAGGCCCTGCAATACCGCCCGCCGGAGTATCTGCGCCGCTAGCCTTCCCTGAGGAGTAAACTCTCTCAAATCAGCAGAGAATTAAAAAATTCTGTAAATGGACCCAAACTGGTTCTCTCCTTCCCTTCCTTGTCCTTATAATTAAATTAAATGGCATCAAACAAACCAATATAAAAGAGGGATATAGTGTGGAGCAAACGGAAATTTTAGATACACTGTGGGAACAGCTGTATGCGGAAGCGAAAATACGGGAGCAAGGCAGCAGGGAAAGCTGTTACTTCCAGCAGTGGATGTGCAATATGGAAAATCTTCTGATGGACGCGCTCTCTCTGGAACAGCGGGATCTGGTGCAGGAGATCGCCGGGGATATTCTGCAACATTACGAACACAAGACAGTATCCTTTTACCGGCAGGGATTTTATGATGGCGTCCGACTGCTCACCCTTCTCCAAAGCCCTCCCGGTAACTGCTAGACATTTTCCGCCAGGTCCGCTATAATATGAGGCACACATCAACAAAGTGAGGAATTTCAATGAACGAGATCATTCTGCTCAAGCTGGGCGAGCTGGTCCTCAAGGGCCTGAACCGCCGCAGCTTTGAGGATAAATTACAGGCCAACATCCACCGCCGCCTCCACCCCTACGGCCAGTTCCGGGTGTATACCCGGCAGTCCGCCACCTATGTGGAGCCCAAGGATGACAGCTGCGATGTGCGGGGCGCTTACGAGGCCCTGACCAAGGTGTTCGGCATCGCGGGGCTGTCCCTGGCCCGCCCCTGCGAGAAGGACAAGGACGCCATCCTGGCCTGTGCCCGGGACTTTCTGGACGAGCAGCTCCGGACCGCCCGGACCTTCAAGGTAGAGACCAAGCGGGCGGATAAATCCTTCCCCATGACCTCCATCCAGCTCAGCCAGTATGTGGGCGGCGAGCTCCATGAGGCCTACGGCAACCTGGAGGTGGACGTTCACCACCCGGAGCTGACAGTCTACATCGAGGTCCGGGACTACGCCGCCTATGTCCACGCCCAGCCCCAGCCCGGGGCGGGCGGCCTGCCTGTGGGCATCAATGGCCGGGCGGTCTCCCTGCTGTCCGGCGGCATCGACAGCCCGGTTGCCTCCTGGATGATCGCCAAGCGGGGGGTGGCCCTGGAGATGGTGCATTTCTTCTCCTACCCCTACACCTCTCCGGAGGCCAAGGAGAAGGTGCTGGAGCTGGCCCGCCTGCTCACCCCCTACACCGGCCGCCTCACCGTCCATGTGGTGCCCTTCACCGCCATTCAGGAGGAGCTGCGCCGCTCCTGCCCCGAGGAGCTGTTCACCATCATCATGCGCCGCTTTATGATGCGCATTTCCCAGGCGGTGGCCAAGCGGTGCGGGGCCAAGGCCCTGGTCACCGGCGAGTGCCTGGGCCAGGTAGCCAGCCAGACCATGGACGCCATGCTGGTCACCGGCTCTGTGGTGGAGCTGCCCATCCTGCGCCCCTGTGTGGGGATGGACAAGGAGGAGATCGTTCAGATCGCCCGGAAGATCGGCACCTTTGAGACCTCCATCCTCCCCTATGAGGACTGCTGCACCGTATTCACCCCCCGCCACCCCCGCCTGCGCCCCATGCCCGGCGAGGTGGAGGCCGCCGAGCAGGCCCTGGACATCGAGGCCATGGTCCAGGCGGCTGTGGACGGCATCGAGCGGGTCCAGGTCAACCTGTAAGGCCCGCCCCGCCCCATCCAGACGCTCCGGCGGGCGGCCTGCCTTCCCGGCGGGCGGCCTGCCCTGTGTTCCGTGTTCCGCATCCTGCGGCTCTGCCGCAGCAACACTCTGAAAGGTGGTCTTTTTGTGTCGCATAAGGTCGAGATCCTGTCGGTGGGCACCGAGCTGCTGCTGGGCAGCATCGCCAACACCGACGCTCAGATGCTCTCCCAGGGGCTGTCCGCCCTGGGTCTGAACGTGTTTTGGCACACGGTGGTGGGGGACAACCCCCAGCGCGCCCGGGAGGCGGTGGAGCTGGCCCGGAGCCGGGCCGACATCATCATCACCACCGGCGGCCTGGGCCCCACCTGTGACGACCTGACCAAAAACGTCCTGGCCGAGGCGTTTGGGAAAAAGCTGGTCTATCACCAGGAATCTCTGGAGCGTATCAAGGACTATGCCCGGGTCACCGGACGTCCCCTGACGGAAAACAACTTCCAGCAGGCCCTGGTCCCCGAGGGGAGCACCGTTCTGGTCAACGACTGGGGCTCCGCTCCCGGCTGTGCCTTCGAGGCGGACGGCGTCCATGTCATCATGCTCCCCGGCCCCCCCAGTGAGTGCCGCCCCATGTTCCACCACCGGGCGGTCCCCTATCTCCAGGCCCTGTCCGAGGGGGTCATCGCCTCCCACACTCTGAAGCTGTTCGGCATCGGCGAATCCGCCATGGAGGCCCAGCTTCGGGACGAGATGAACGCCATGTCCAACCCCACCCTGGCTCCCTACGCCAAGGAGGGGGAGTGTGAGCTGCGGGTCACCGCCAAGGCCCCCACCCAGGAGGAGGCCCAGGCCCTCCTCCTCCCCAAGGTAGAGGAGCTGAAGGCCCGGTTCGGCGCTCTGGTCTACGGGGTGGACGTCCCCTCCCTGGAGTATGTGGTGCTGGAGGAGCTGAAGGCCCGGGGGCTCACCCTGGGCGCCGCGGAGAGCTGCACCGGCGGCCTGATCGCCAAGCGGCTCACCGACGTCTCCGGGGCCTCCCAGGTGTTCCGGGGCGGCGTGGTCTCCTATACCAACGAGGTCAAGCACGGCGTTCTGGGCGTCCCCCAGGCCCTGCTGGAACAGTACGGCGCGGTGTCCGAGCCTGTGGCCCGGGCGATGGCGGAGGGGGCGCGGCGGGCCCTGGGCTGTGACCTGGCCCTGTCCTCCACCGGCGTGGCCGGTCCGGACCGGGACGACCGGGGCAACGAGGTGGGCACCATGTTCGTCGCCATCGCCGCGCCGGACGGCACCCACGTCCGGCCCCTCCGCCTGGGCGGCCGCCCGGTCCGGGACCGCCTGCGCACCCAGACCGCCCACCACGCCCTGGACCTGGCCCGGCGGTGGCTGTCCGGCCTGCCCCTGGAGGACTGACGGCGGTCCGCTCCGGACGCCGGTGATAAAATCAGGGGGCCGGGGGAAAAATATCCTCCCGACCCCCTTGCAATCCTCCCCGGGCTGTGATATAGTAAGAACGTAAATTATGGTAGTATTGGCTAGAGTGGGGTTTCGGCTCCGCTCTTTTTGATTGACCAAACGGCCCGGACCTCCCTGCTTCAGGCGGTCCGGACGGGGACAGGAGGTTTTCTTTTATGGCAAAGGTAACGGATACCGTGGCCCAGCTGGCCCTCCCCTTTGTTGAGGCGGCGGGCTGCTCCCTGTGGGATGTGGAGTACGTCAAGGAGGCCGGCGAATGGTTCCTGCGGATCTACATCGACAAGGAGGGCGGCATCTCCATCGAGGACTGCGAGGCAGTCTCCCGCCCCCTGTCCGACAAGCTGGACGAGGTCGATCCCATCGAGGGGAGCTACACCTTCGAGGTATCCTCCGCCGGGGCGGACCGGGTGCTGAAAAAGCCGGAGCACTTCGCCCAGTTCCAGGGCAGCGAGGTGGAGGTCCGCCTCTACCGCGCCCGGGACGGCCGGAAGGAGTTTGTGGGCCTGCTCCAGTCCTGGCAGGACGGAGACGTGGTCCTGGAGGTGGGCGGCCAGCCCATGTCCTTTGAAAAGAAAGAGGTGGCCCAGACGCGGCTCTATCCCCGCTTCTGAGGCTTGTCTTGATAGTTTAGCGTTAGGAGGAAACGATCGTGGCTAAGAAAACGACCAAGAAGGTCAACAACAATGAGCTGGACGGCCAGGAGTTTTTTGCCGCCATCGCTCAGATCGAGCAGGAAAAGGGCATCAAGCCCGGCTACATGATGGAGAAGATCACCCAGGCGCTGGTGTCCGCCTACCGGCGGGACCACGAGGGCGTGGGCGACAATCTGGTGGTGGACGCCAATCCGGAGACCAACACCGTCCGGATGTTCCTGAAGAAGGACGTGGTGGAGGAGGTGGACAACCCCGCCTGTGAGATCAGCCTGGCCGAGGCCCAGGCCGCCCTCCCCCGCGCCCAGCTGGGGGACGTGATCCGCATCGAGGTCAAGCCCAAGAGCTTTGGCCGCATCGCCGCCCAGACCGCCCGACAGGTCATCATCCAGGGCATCCGGGAGGCCGAGCAGGGTATGGTGTACGACGAATTCTCCTCCAAGGAGCACGAGCTGCTCACCGGCGTGGTCACCCGCATCGACCCCCGCAGCGGCGCGGCCACAGTGCGCATCAGCTCCGGCTCTGAGTTCACCGACGCCTATCTGGGCGTCAACGAGCAGGTCCGGGGCGAGACCTACACCGAGGGCCAGCGCCTGAAGGTCTATATGGTCGAGGTCCGCAAGGCCACCAAGGGCCCCCAGGTCATCATCTCCCGCACCCACCCCGGACTGGTCAAGCGCCTGTTCGAGCTGGAGGTCCCGGAGATCTATGACGGCACCGTGGAGATCAAGTCCATCTCCCGTGAGGCCGGCTCCCGCACCAAGCTGGCGGTCTGGTCCGCCGACCCCAACGTGGACCCCATCGGCGCCTGCGTGGGCCCCCGGGGCCAGCGGGTGAACACCATCGTGGAGGAGCTCAAGGGCGAGAAGATGGACATCATCAAGTGGTCCGAGGACCCGGAGGCCTATATTGCCGCCGCCCTCGCCCCCTCCGACGTGATCAGCGTGGAGCCCTTCCCCGACGGCAAGAGCTGCCGCGTGGTGGTGCCCGACGATCAGCTGTCCCTGGCCATCGGCAAGGAGGGACAGAACGCCCGTCTGGCCGCCAAGCTCACCGGCTATAAGATCGACATCAAGCCCGCCTCCGCCCCCCTGGAGCCCATCGAGGCCCCAGAGGAGGACCTGTCCGCAGAGGAGGAGCCCATCCAGGCTCCCGAGGACCTGGAGGAGGCCCCCGTCGAGGAGGCCGTTACTACGGAGGAGGCGTAAACCCCTCCCATCCCTCATTGCCAATTCACAGAAGGGTGGTGCAGAACGTGCCCAAGAAGATTCCCATGCGTCAGTGTGTGGGCTGCCGGGAGATGAAGCCCAAAAAGGAGCTGATCCGGGTGGTCCGCTCCCCCGAGGGGCAGGTCTCTCTGGATTTTAAGGGCAAGCTGCCCGGACGGGGGGCCTACCTGTGTCCCGCCCCCGCCTGCCTGGCCAGAGCCAAAAAGAGCCGGGCCCTGGAACGCGCCTTCTCCGCCCAGCTGCCAGATGAAGTGTGGGCCGGACTGGAGGCCCAGATGAAGGAGGTGCCCCAAGATGCCCAATGATCCCATCCTCCATTTGCTCGGCCTGGCCCGCAAGGCCGGCCGTCTGGAGATCGGCGAGGAGCCGGTGGGCGCGGCCTGCCGCGCCCGGCAGGCCCGCCTGGTCCTTTTGGCCAGCGACGCCGCCCCCAATACCTGCCGCCGGGCCGCCCACTTCGGCGAGGCTGGAAATGTCCTGTGGCTGGAGGTCCCCTTCACCAAGGCGGAGCTGGGCTTCGCCCTCGGCCGGGGCTCCTGCGCCATGCTGGCCCTGACGGACGCCGGCTTTGCCGCCTCTCTCACCCAGAAGCTGGCGGTCCGCGCCCCGGAGCGCTACGGCCCCGCCGCCCAGCAGCTCCGCGAGAAGGCCGACCGTGTCCTTCAGCGGCAGCGGGAGCAGCGGCAGCACGAGAAAAACCTCCGTGAGGGCAAAAAGGCCCCCTGGGCTCCGCCCCCGCCCAAGCGGAACGAGCCGTCCAAACAGGACGGCAGGCCCGCTCAGAAGGGCAAGCAGCCCCCGCGCAAAGGCCGCGGCGGCTCCGCTCCCCATCCCTCCGCCCCCGGCGGCAGAAAGGGCTCCGGCCCCTCCTCCCGCCCCGGCGGTCCCCATAATCCCGGCCCCGGCGGCCGCAGGCTGTCCGGCAAGTTCCGGCATAATCCCTAAGAAATGAGGTGGCTTCCGAATATGATGATCAAATATCCCATCCACAAGGTCGCAAAGGATTTCAAGCATGGCTCCAAGGAGCTCCCCTCCAAGGAGGTCATGGACATCCTCACCCAGTACGGACATCCCCCCAAGAACCACATGCAGCCCCTGACCGAGCAGGAGCTGGCCATTGTCTTTGAATACCTGACCCAGCACAATCAGGTGGAGTCCATCGCCTCCATCTATGAGGATGTGTACCACGAGCCCTCCAAGCCCGCCGCGCAGCAGGCCAAGCAGGCCCCCGCCGCCCACCAGAAGGGCGGGGCCTCCAAGCAGTCCGCCCACGGCCAGCAGGCCGCCGCCCCTCAGAGCGGCAAGCCCCAGCAGCAGGCCCGCTCCGGCGGCAAGCCCCAGCAGCAGGCCGTCCAGAGCCAGCCCGCATCCCGCATCCCCGCCAAGAAGGTGGTGGACACCCGCGGCAGCGGCGCGGTGAACCTGGATAAGTATGACGAGCGGTTGGAGAGTTTCACCACCGAGCGTCAGCAGCAGGGCGGCGGCAAGCAGAAGTTCCAGGGCCGCAACGCCCAGCGCCAGCGCGGCCGCCAGCAGGGCCCCGGCAACAAGCGCAAGCAGGAGGAGGCCGAGAAGATGCGCCGCCTCCAGCTGGAGATCGCCAAAAAAGCCCCGCTGAAGGTGATGATCCCCGACGAGATCGGCGTGGGCGAGCTGGCCTCCCGCATGAAAAAGACCGGCGCCGAGGTGGTCAAGGCCCTGATGAAGATGGGCGTGATGGCCTCCCTCAGCGAGATCATCGACTACGACACCGCCGCCCTGGTGGCTATGGAGCTGGGCTGCAAGGTGGAGAAGGAGGTCGTGGTCACCATCGAGGAGAAGCTGATCGACACCACCGAGGACAAGGAGGAGGACCTCCAGCCCCGCGCCCCCGTGGTAGTGGTCATGGGCCACGTTGACCACGGTAAGACCTCCCTGCTGGACTATATCCGCCACGCCAACGTGGTCTCCGGCGAGGCGGGCGGCATCACCCAGCACATCGGCGCCTATCAGGTGGACGTCAAGGGCAGCCCGGTCACCTTCCTGGACACCCCCGGCCATGAGGCCTTCACCGCCATGCGCGCCCGGGGCGC
>OOAU01001291.1_pt1 | contig 10522 bp, 6 predicted proteins | sample 1670931 | NCBI WGS metagenome assembly OOAU01 (sample SAMN06348105, study PRJEB24527) | human gut metagenome | biome: human gut; feature: ankylosing spondylitis patient; material: feces | host: Homo sapiens | place: China | collected 2015-10 | reverse complement strand
CCAGGAACTTCTCCTTGGGCGCAGCGAGCTCGTGCTTGACGACGGTCATCTTGTTTTGAGTAAGGGTACCGGTCTTGTCGGAGCAGATGGTCTGCGTGCAGCCGAGGGTCTCGACAGCAGAGAGCTTGCGGATGATCGCCTGGCGCTTGGCCATCTTGGTCACGCCGAGCGAAAGGACGATGGTCACGACGGCGACCAGGCCCTCGGGGATGGCGGCGACGGCGAGCGAAACGGCGACCATAAAGGTGTCGAGCAGGGCAGTCGGGTCGGTGAGAACGTTGCCCACGCCGTGGCGGACGATGTCGACGCCAAAGATCACGACGCAGATGACGATAACCATAATGGTAAGGATGCGGCTGAGCTCGGCGAGCTTCACCTGCAACGGCGTGAGCTCTTCCTTGGCCTCGGCAAGAGCACCGGCAATCTTGCCCATCTCGGTGTTCATACCGGTGCCGACCACGACGGCGCGACCGCGACCGTACACCACGGTGGAGCCCATGTAGCACATGTTCTTACGGTCGCCGAGTGGCACGTCGTCGATGCCCGCGGCGAGCTCGATCACGTTAGCGTGCTTCTCTACGGGCACGGACTCGCCGGTCAGCGCGGCCTCTTCGATCTTCATCGTGGCGCTCTCGAGCACGCGGCAGTCGGCCGGAACCGAGTCGCCCGCCTCGAGCATGATCACGTCGCCAGGCACGAGCTCGGCGCTCGGCAGATGCACGAGCTTGCCGTCGCGCAGCACCTTGGACTGCGCCGCGCTCATCTCCTGCAGGGCCTCGAGGGCCTCCTCGCTCTTGGCTTCCTGGACCACGCCCAGCACCGAGTTGACGATAACGACGAACATGATGATGGCAACATCGGCAAAGTCGGGCTCGCCCTTGACCATGCCCGTGAGCGCGCTGATAACGGCGGCAACGATCAGCATGATGACCATGGGGTCGGCCATCTGCTCAAAGAAACGCTTCCACAGCGGCGTCTTCTCGGCTTCCTCGAGCTTGTTAGGGCCTGTCTTGGCGAGGCGCGAAGACGCCTCGTCGTTGCTCAGGCCGAGGTTCTCATCGACACCTTGGTCGCTGAGCACCTCCGCCGCGGCGGACAGGTATTCCTTTTGCATATAGAGTCCCCTCCTGGGATTCGGGCCACTCAGCAGATTGATGCCCGATCATAATTCCCAGGAGAAGGGCAAGGGCTCATCAAGGCTGCCGTGCTGAGCGGCAGTTGATAGTGGAGCTATGGTACCCCAAAGCGACGCGTCTAGCCAAAACAATCGGTTTGGAAATATGGTCCGCACGCAACGGTGCAGACCGTGTGATGCTCAACATTGGTAAAACGTTTTTTCTTCGGCACATCGCCAAACTGACATATCGCCCAGATAGCAGCGGTTAGAGCGGTTGGTAAATTTTCTCCATATACCGTTTTTCCGCAAAAAATGAACTTCTAATTCGGCATACGGTCGATTTTTTGGGGTATTCGGTCGCCATTTCGTTATAATCAACTCAGTTTTATTTCTTATGGTTTATCTATCAGCGCAAGACGATGTCAGATGGAGGTCTGAATGTACAAGCGCACTAAGATTGTATGCACCATGGGTCCCGCCTGCGATAGCGACGAGACCATCCGCGAGATGATCAAGGCGGGCATGAACGTCGCCCGTTTTAACTTCTCGCACGGCTCCTACGACGAGCACCACGGTCGCATCGAGCGCGTCCGTCGTATTTCCAAGGAGCTCGGTATGCCCGTCGGCATCCTGCTCGACACCAAGGGCCCCGAGGTCCGCACCGGCCTTCTGGTCGACGGCAAGAAGGTTGCCGTCAAGACCGGCGATAAGATCGTCGTCACCGCTCAGCCCACGTCCGAGGATTTCCACGGCACCGCTGAGCACATCTCCCTCGACTACCTGGCTCTGCCCTCCGAGGTCGAGAAGGGCTCCCTCATCCTGATCGATGACGGCCTGGTTGCCCTCGAGGTCGAGTCCGTCGACGGCCAGGACATGACCTGCGTCGTCAAGAACGACGGCCTGATCGGCGAGCGCAAGGGCGTCAACATGCCCAACGTCAACATCTCGCTGCCCGCCATCACCGAGCGCGATCGTCAGGACATCCTCTTTGGCCTGACCGAGAACATCGACTACATCGCCGCTTCCTTCATCCGTGACGGCGAGTCCGTCCGTGGCATCCGCAAGCTTTGCCGCGAGAACGGCGGCGAGCACGTGACGATCTTCCCGAAGATCGAGTGCGCCCTGGGCGTCGAGAACTTCGACGAGATCCTCGAGGCTTCCGACGGCATCATGGTCGCCCGTGGCGACCTGGGCATCGAGATCAAGCCCGAGCTCGTTCCCCACATCCAGAAGGAGATCATCGCCAAGTGCAACGCGGCCTACAAGCCCGTTATCACTGCTACGCAGATGCTCGACTCCATGCAGCAGAACCCGCGCCCGACGCGCGCCGAGGTTGCCGACGTTGCTAACGCCATTTACGACGGCACCGACGCCGTCATGCTGTCCGGCGAGTCCGCTGCCGGTAAGTACCCGGTTGAGGCCGTCAAGATGCAGGCCAGCATTGCTCTCGAGACCGAGAAGTACCTCCCGGCTCACGCTCCGCTCGAGGTTCCGGCCGATGCTCACGGCACCCGCGTCGTCAACAACGTTGTGGGTATGTCCGCTGTGAACATGGCCACCACCGTTGGCGCCAAGTGCATCACCGTGCCGACGACAACCGGTCGTACCGCACGCCTGATCTCGCACTTCCGTCCCAACATGCCGATCTGCGCGTTCTCCCGCCACGAGTGGGCCGTCCAGCAGATGATCATGTACTGGGGCGTTATCCCGCATCAGGCCGAGATTACCCAGGGCACCGTCAACGGCACGATCGTCAAGGCGATCGAGACCGCTAAGGAGCTCGGCTACGTCGAGGCTGGCGATTTGACCGTCGCTACCGCCGGCGATCCCCGCATGAGCGTCCAGCTCGAGGACAAGGTCTCCTCGACCAACGTCGCTTACGTCGCTCAGGTCCGCTAAATCGTACTTGCAAGCAGATTTGCATTGCAAAGGGCCCGGAAGGCATTCCTTCCGGGCCCTTTTTCTGTGCCAATGCCGGCGCACAGCAAAACACGCACTCATTTCTTTACCAAAAGTGCGAAATCCACCCTTCGAGGCCCATAAAATAAAGTCCCAAGCGCTAAAAGTGTTCGCCCGGTGGCAAACCCACACCTTAACCGACGCTGATAAATCGTTTTATCAAGAGCCAGATCGACCTGGTTTTCGGAAGTATGCGGCAAATTCTGAGACCACCGAGCACACCTCGTTTTTTCGCAACAAAATGCCTGATAAACTAGCCTCAAAAGCCAGGTCTGCTCACAGGGTTTAGATTTTGCCGCATACTTCCGAATTGACACTGGCATCGCACGGTCCAAAAGCATATTTCGACCAGGAGGACGTCATGGACCTGACGCTATGCGGTCAATCCGCCTTTAACTATTACCGTATCCCGCCGCAGGTATTAGGACTTTACCCCGCTGTCAGTCTAGACAACATGGATCGCAGGTGTTGCGCCCTTGGGAACCATGTGCTTGTTGAAGACCTTCTTCATATGCCGCTTCATCGATTTGTGTTCAGTCGCGAGCAAGTCGGATCACGGAGTTTGTTCAAGTCACACCTCCTGACCCAAGAGCCGCCTCCTGGGTCGTTTAGGCAGACTGAGCATGGGTTTGATGTCACTTCACCGGAGTTCACGCTGCTCGGCCTTGCTACGCAGGTCTCACGCAACCAGTTACTCATGGCTTGCTACGAGATGTGCGGCTCCTTTGCAGTGTTTACGCCCTGCGAGCGAACGCAACAACAACTCGATGAAGCCATTTCGCTTAAGCTCATTCCACCCAACTGCGGTTGGGAGCGTGTTGTCGACACCAAGGGCAATGACACCAATTTGTGGAAGCGCCCGCCGCTCCTCAGCGCGGCGGATATCGCCGCGTTCGCCAAGCAGGCTGCAGGCCTGCGCGGCGTTAAACAACTGCGCTGGGCGGCCGAGCACATGACGGGGCAGACCGCCTCGCCCTTCGAAGTACAGACCTCCATACTTGTCTCGCTCCCCCGCAACGAGGGCGGCATGGGTATCAACATCGCAAACAACGTGCGCATCCCACTCAGCGACGCCGCGCGCTCACTGTATGACAAAACCTGTTGCTACGCCGATATCCTCATCGAGAGCAACACCGACAGCATGGGCGTCATCTTGGAATGCCAAGGCCGCTCCGCCCACGATGGCGAAGCCGCAAGTCTCTCCGATGCCGAGCGCGCCACCGCGCTCACCAGCATGGGCTACGACGTCATCCAAATTACCTTTGGCCAGATTAAGGATAAGAAGAGCTTCGACCACATAGCCGAGCTCATCCATAAAAAGGCTGGACTTTCCTACACCCCAAAGACCAAACAGGAGCGCATTGCCGAAGATACCTTACGGCAAGAGCTACTTGTCGATTGGGTTGAGCTATTCACTGCCGGGCCGGCCAGCTAGCAGCTCGCGATCAGGGGCAGAGCAGGCACACCGGGTGATGCGACGCGGGCGGCAAATCCCGCCTCGGTCAGCTCGATGACCTCGGTAAACGTTGCGTCGAAGAACTCCTCGGTTAGCAGGCGATACGGCGGATGATCGGGCTCGCCGGGGTTTTCGCGTACAATCTCGTGCATGACGCCGATGGTCTTGAGCACAAACTCCTTATGGATGGGATACTGCCCAAAACGCGTCGCAGCGGTATACAGGCGATCGGTCGCACGCGGGATGGAAACAATGCCCAGCGTCTTGCCAAACCAGTCAAAATCGCCCTGCTTTTTAATGCGGAACTCCTCGCACGGCTTGCCGCCGTGTGCTTCCAGATACTGGTTCACACGCGTGTTCCATACCGTGTCGGCCACCAGATGCGACCAGACGCCCAGCGTTAAATCGAGCAGCGACTGCGCCACATCTTCGGACGCAAGCGAGAACTCACTAGCGCCGGGACCGGCAACCGGCTCGGCATCCTTGTAGCGCTGGGGATAGTGTACGCGGTTCAGTCGCTCGCGTTCCTCGATAATCGAGGTCGCCGCGGCCGGCGCACCGGTGGGCGAGCTTTTAAGCAACGGTGCCACATAGGTATCCCAGAACTCATGCTCACGAGGCTTAGGGATGGGCTCAGGCTTGGCAAAGTGCGTAATGCGGTACGGGATGGGATCGGCGATGCCAGGGACCATATAGCCCACGAAGATATCCGGAACCACGCAGCCAAACAAAAAGGCATTGCGGTCGCGCACGCTATTGGCAAGCGCACCGGTGCGCTCCAGCAAACGCTCCGTCTGAGCGATATGAATGTTCCAGCTTGGCATAGCCACCCCCATAAAAACCTGGATAACTATACCATCACGGCAAAGCCGCGCGGGCGGCTACGCACGCTCTACGCAGCAACTAGTCCGCAGCGCCGCTCTCGGCTCCATACGACGGCGAAAGCGCCTCAACCACATGGTGATATCGATCGATATAGATTGCACGGGCACCCAGGCGTCGCACCAAATCCTGGTGATGCGTGCTCATCAAGACCGTCTTACCCGCCGCAACGTAGGCCAGCAAAAAGTTGACCACGATGTCGCATGAATCCTCGTCGAGCCCATTGGTAGGCTCGTCGAGGACCAAGATATCCGGGTTCATCGACACGACGGCCGCCAGCGCCACACGCTTCTTTTGCCCACCCGAAAGCTGATAAGGCGAGACGTCGGCAAGGTCGGCAACTTGGAACAGTCCCATGGCATCGCGCACGCGGCGCTCGAGCTCGTCTGCTGGCAACCCCATCTGCGCGGGACCAAAAGCAACTTCCTCGCCCACCGTAGCGCAAAAGAGCTGCGCGTCGGCATTCTGGAACACAAAGCCCACGCGCTGATGGAACCGCTGGGCCGTCGCGGAATCCTTGAGATATGCCACATCGATCACGTGCCCGTCGAACAGGTACGCACCCGCGTCCGCAAGCTCAAGGCCGTTGATAAGACGCATGATCGTCGTCTTGCCGCAGCCGTTAGGACCAAGCAGAGCAACGAGCTCCCCACGGTTCACCCGCAATGAAACGCCGTCGACCACCGTATGACCCGCATAGGAAAACACCACGTCGCGAAACTCGATGAGCGGCGTGACCTCGGCGCCGGCAGCACCGCTCGCACCCATCGCGTTATTCGTATCGTTTGCCAAAACGTCGCCCTTCCCTACTCACATCGACGGTTCGACCGTCCGCGCTACAACACCGCGCACAACACGGCGAGCAACGCCACAACGGCCGCGTAAACCACATCGCGCCAGCCAAAGCCGCTCCGTGCAGGCGCCGGATACACGCCGGCGAAGCCGCGGCACAGCATGGCCTCGTCCATCGCGCGGCTGCATTCCATCGCCTTGATAAACGTCATGCCCATGATACCCGCCAGCGAGTCGGTGCGCGAAAAACCCGCAGGCGCGGAACCGACGCTGCGCAGCATGACCGATTCGCACAGATCGTGCGCCGTGCGTCCCAGCACCTCGATATGCTTGAGTGCCATATCAAACGTAAAGATGACCTCGTCGGGCAGGTGCAGCATTTTGAGCGCCGCCGACATGCGGCTCCAGGTAAGCGTCCACGAAACGCCCAGCACCAGCGACACATTAATGAAAGTCTTGAGCGCGATCTTGAGCATGGCGCCCGCGGCAGACGCGCCCAGCAGCAGGGCAGGCAGTGCCAGAACCACCGCAAGCCCCGTGGCGCCGAGCGCCGGTACAAAGGTCGCACGCAGCCCGCGTGCGGGGCGCACCGCGACCAACACCAGCGCGATAGCCGCCATCAGCATCAGGTACAGCGGGCTCTGCGTCAGACACACGCACAGGACGCAGACGAACATCCCCACCAGGCGCACCGGAGCCGAAACGCAAGAAAGGGCGCGGTCGACCATCGACCCGCCCTCGTGCGCGCCTCCACCCAGACGAACCCGCTCAAGCAGGCTCGCCAGGTGCAGGACGTTCTTTTGCATCACACGATGCCGAGCCCCCGCGGGCTCGTATCGCTCCTCGGCCGCAAGCCAACTAGGCAGCCCGGCTATTGCCATGAGCACCGCTTTCCTTGACCGTCAGCGAGACCAGGCGGAATGCGATGGTGAGCACCGCCACGCCAATCACGCCCGAAAGAATATACATCGCGGCCTGGCCGGCAAAGCCAAGGCCCTGCTCCTCGGAATAGGCCTGCAGATAATCGCCCGTGGGCAGGGCATCGGCAAAGGTCGGGGTATCGAGACCGACCGAAGCCTGCAGGCTGTCATCGCCAGCCTCCTGAACGGCGGTCGCGGCGCCCTCGGCGTCCCACTCACCCCAGGCGTCACCGGTTGCAAGCAGGCCGAGCGGCGTAGCGACCACCAGGGCCACGACGAGGATAATCGTCGGGATCAGCGAAGTCTTCTTGGCAGTCACGGCCTTGGCAGAAAGCAGGCCGTCAGTCGCCTCGGGCCCAACGATGATGCTGGGGGCCGTCTTCTTGATAAAGCCGTAGATAGCGGCAGACGCGACGCCCTCAACCACACCGGCAACCAGCATGTGCGGAATCAGCATAGCGGGAATGGAAACCGACAGCGGGAAGGGGCAGTACAGCGGAGCGCCCGAGGCGTTCGTGAAGAGCATCGGCTGAATACCAAACTCAATCGCCGCGCACAGGGCCGCCAGGCACAGGCCGACCCAACCGCTCACGATGGCAGAAACCGAGGTGCCCCAGCTCTTGTCGTGCAGACGGCTGTTGAGCGCACGGAACACGATAGCAGCGACAAACGGCAGCACAAAGGCCATGTTAAAGCAGTTGGCGCCAAACGACAGAACGCCGCCGTCGCCAAACAGCAGCGCCTGCAGCGCCAGCGCGACCGAGACAGCGATAGCCGCGGCCTCGGGACCCAGCAGCAGCGCGATGAGTGCGCCGCCAACGGCGTGACCCGTGGTACCACCGGGCAGAGGCACGTTGAACATCATGAGCAGGAAGGAGAATGCGGCGCAGATGCCCAGGAACGCCATGTGCTCGCGATCGAGCGTGGCGCGCACCTTCTTGATGCAGTGGACCCACACGGGCACCATCGCGACCGCCATGACAGCATCGGTCTGCGGGGACAGGTAATTATCTGGAATGTGCATATATGCCTCCCGGTTGTCGGCGCACGGAATTGCAGCGCCGGTTGAACCACGTTATCGGTGTTACGCTTCAACCGATTCGTAACACGCCGCGGGCCATGATAGCAAAACGGCACACTGCCGACAAAGCAGTGCGCCGTTTTGTAATACTTCCGTCACATATGATTGGTCAGCGGTGCCCTATTCCGAACACAGCGGTCTCCCAGGACCCGGCAGCGGCCACCACTGACCCATACCCCCGTGCAGGACCTAGCCGCGGACCTCGCCGTTTACGCCCTTGCACACCTTGGTGACGATCTTCTGGTGCGCTTTCTCGACCTCTTCGCTGGTGAGCGTGTGGTCGTCGGAGCGATACGTAAGCGCAAAGGCCATGGACTTCTTGCCCGCTCCGATGCGGATGGGATCGCGGTAGACGTCGAATAGACGCACGCCCTCGAGCAGCTTGCCGCCGGCGCTGGTAATGCGGCGCTCAAGGTCCTCGCAGGTCACAGCGTTGTCGACCACGATAGCAAGGTCGTGCTCAACGGCAGGGTACTGCGAGAACTCGCGGTAGTTCTCCTGATTGCGGGCGCCCTTGATCAGCTTGTCCAGATCGAGCTCAAAGGCAACGACGACCTCATCGATGCCCATCGCCTCGCGCGCCTCGGGGTGGATCTCGCCGACCCAGCCCAGCACGGTACCGCCCGACAGAACCTCGGCGGCACGGCCCGGCTGCAAGAAAGCATAGCCCTCGCCCTCGACGGGACGGAAGCGGACCTTCTCGATGCGCAGCTGGGCAAGCAGCTCCTCGACAATGCCCTTGCCAAAGAAGAAACGCAGCTTGCGGTACTTCATGTTCCAGGACTGCTCGCTCCACTGGCCCGAGAGCACACCCGCCACGGACTTGGTCTCCTTGGGCAGGCTGGCGTTCTCGCGACCGTGGAACAGGCTGCCGACCTCATACAGGTGCACGTTGGGCGTGCCGTGGGCCTCGTTGTAGGCAACGGACTGGAGCAGGCCCGGCAGCAGCGAGCGGCGCATCTCGGTATGCTCGGCCACCAGCGGATTCATGAGCACCACGGGGCAGCCGCGGCCTTCGGTGGACATGCCGATCTTCTCCAGGTCGCCCGGGGCGGCAAAGCCAAAAGTCGTGGTCTCGTTGAGGCCGCAGGCGCGCAGGATCTCACCGACCTTACGGGTGAGCTTCTGCTCGCGGGTCAGGCCGCCGATGTGGTTCTTGGCAGCCGGGATGGTCGCCGTCACGCGACCCATGCCCCACAGGCGCAGGACCTCCTCGATCAGATCGATCTCGCGCGGCAGGTCGGGACGGAAGCTCGGCGGGGTGACCATAAAGTCCTCGCCGTCGCGCTCGACGGTGCAGCCCAGACGGGTGAGCGAGCGCTCGATAAAGTCAGGCTCGATGTCGGCACCGCAGATGGCATGCACGCGGGCCAGGCGCAGCTTAATGCTGTCGATGGTCTTGGGCGCGGGGAAAACGTCGACGTAGCCGGGAGCAACCTCGCCGCCGGCGATCTCCTCGATGAGCGCGCACGTGACGTCGGCGACATCCACGCAGCCGGTCTCATCGACCTGGCGCTCAAAGCGGATGGAAGCATCGGAGATCAGCGACAGGTCGCGGCTGGTGTGCGAGGTGCGACCGGCGTTGAAGCAGGCACTCTCGACCATCACGTCGACGGTGTCGTCCTCGATCTCGGAATCCATGCCGCCCATAACGCCGGCCAGCGCCACGGGGCGCTCGCCGTCGGTGATGAGGCCCATGCCGGCGTCGAGCACGCGCTCTTCGCCATCGAGCGTCGTGAATTTCTCATCCTGCTGGGCGGCGCGAACCACCACGCGACGGTGGCCATCGCGCTCGGCAAAGGTGTCCAGGTCAAAGGCGTGCAGCGGCTGACCGGTGAGCATCATCACATAGTTGGTGATGTCGACGATGTTGTTGTGCGGGCGCACGCCCAGGGCGTTGAGGCGCTTGACCATCCAGTCGGGCGACGGACCGACCTTCACGTTACGCACGATGCGGGCGACGTAGCGGTCGCACAGGCCCTCGTCGGCGATCTCGACGGAAAGCTCGTCGTCGGTCGCGCGGCCGGTCTCGGCCTTGATGGCGGGCAGCTCAACGTGGAAATCGCGGTCGAAGATGGCGCCGGTCTCGCGGGCCATGCCGATCATGGACAGGCAGTCGGGACGGTTGGGCGTGATCTCGCAGTCGAGCACGGTATCACTCGAGCCCACGTACTCGGCAAACGGCATGCCGCAGGGCGTATCCTCGGGCAGGATCATGATGCCGGAGTGGTCGCCGCCCAGGCCGAGCTCGCGCGCGGAGCAGTTCATGCCCATGGACACGACGCCGCGAAGCTTGCTCTTCTTGATCTTGACGT
>OOAU01001278.1_pt1 | contig 10655 bp, 10 predicted proteins | sample 1670931 | NCBI WGS metagenome assembly OOAU01 (sample SAMN06348105, study PRJEB24527) | human gut metagenome | biome: human gut; feature: ankylosing spondylitis patient; material: feces | host: Homo sapiens | place: China | collected 2015-10 | reverse complement strand
CCTCGATCAGCATGGGGGTGACCTTGAACAGGTCGCCGCAGATGCCGTAGTCGGCGATCTCGAAGATAGGAGCGGTCTCGCTCTTGTTCACCGCGATGATGCACTCGGAATCCTGCATACCGGCCTTGTGCTGGATGGCGCCGGAGATGCCCAGAGCAACATAGATCTTGGGGTGAACGGTCTTGCCGGTCTGACCGACCTGATGGTCGGCGGACAGCCAGCCAGAGTCGATGGTAGCACGGGAGCCGCCAACGACGCCGCCCAGCTCAGCAGCCAGCTCCTCAGCCAGCTTGATGCCACCCTGGACGTCCTTGGAGATACCACGGCCCACGGAGACGACCACGTCAGCGCCGATCAGATCGACCAGCTTCTTGGCAGCCTTGACGACCTCGACCACCTGGGTCTCCATGTCGTTCTCAGTCAGCGCGATGGTGGGCTTGATCAGCTCACAGGCGTCGGCCTTGGCCTGATCGAACTCAGCCTTCTTCATCACGCCGGGGCGCACAGTGGCCATGGCGGGACGGAAGCGGGGGCAGATGATGGTGGCCATCAGGTGGCCGCCGAAGGCGGGACGGGTCATCTTCAGGTTGCGGTCCTCCTCGGGGATCCCGTCGATCATCGCAGGGGCCAGAGTGGAGGAGTCACGCAGGAACTGCTTGTACTTGGGCACATCGATGTCCAGGTGAGTACAGTCGGCGCACAGACCGGTGTGCAGACGGGCGGCGCAGCGGGGGCCCAAATCGCGGCCGATGTTGGTGGCGCCGATCAGCATGACCTCGGGCTTGTACTCCATAATGGTGTCACAGATCACCTTGGTGTAGCCATCGGTGGTGTAGTTCTCCAGCAGGGGGTGGTCGCAGACGTACACGCCGTCAGCGCCGTAGCCGCCCAGCTCCTTGGCGATGCCCTCAATGTTGTGGCCCAGCAGAATACCATACAGCTTGGTCCCCAGCTCGTCGGCCAGCTTGCGGCCCTCGGAGATCAGCTCGAAGGAGGTAGGCATCATGGTGCCCTGACGCTGCTCGCAGAATACCCACACGCCGCCGTTGAAGGCAGCAATATCAGCACTGTTATAAGTAGACATATTCTTCCGTTCTCCCTTCTATCAGATCAAATGCTTGGCAGCCAGAATGCCGGCCAGCTTGTCGCAGGTGTCTTTGTCGGCGCCTTCCAGCATCATGCCGGCACCCTTCTGGGGAGGCGTGAAGGACTTAAAGATGTTGGTGGGGGAGCCCTTCAGACCGATGGTGGTGGGGTCGATCAGGGGATCGTCCTTCAGGGTGTTGTAGTCAAAGACCTCATAGGGCTTCTCATAGCACTCGAAGATGCCGCCCACGCTCATGTAACGGGGAGCGTTCAGCTCCTTGATGCAGGTGATCAGGCAGGGAGTGTTGACCTTGATGGTCATGTAGCCGTCCTCCAGCATACGCTTGATGGTGAGGGTGCGGCCCTCCTTAGTGATCTCAGCGGCATAGGAGACCTGGGGCAGGCCCAGCTTCTCAGCGATCTGAGGACCGACCTGAGCGGTGTCGCCGTCGATAGCCTGACGGCCGCACATCACGATGTCCTCCTCGCCCACGCCGATCTTGTTGATGGCGGCAGCCAGGATCTGAGAGGTGGCATAGGTGTCGGAGCCGCCGAACTCACGGGCGGAGACCAGAACGGCACGGTCAGCGCCGCGGGCGATGACCTCACGCAGCATACCCTCGGCAGGAGGGGGGCCCATGGAGACGACCACGACCTCGGCGCCGGTCTGCTCCTTCAGGGTCAGAGCGGCCTCGACGGCGTTCAGGTCGTCGGGGTTGGTAATGGTAGCCATGGAGGCGCGGTTCAGAGTACCATCGGGATTCACGGCCACCTTACCGGAGGTATCGGGGACCTGCTTGACACAAACAATGATTTTCATTTCCATCTGCCTCCTATCTTATTTCACACCCAGAGCACGGGAGATGACCATGCGCTGGACCTCGGAAGTACCCTCATAGATCTCGGTGATCTTGGCGTCACGCATCATGCGCTCCACGGGATACTCACGGGTGTAGCCGTAACCGCCGAACAGCTGAACGGCGCGGCGGGTCACGTCAGAGGCGGACTCAGCAGCGAACAGCTTCGCCATGGCGGCGTCCACGCTGTAAGGCTCGTGCTTCTCCTTCTTCATGGCAGCGGCATACACCAGGTACTGAGCGGCCTGCATCCGGGTGTGCATATCGGCCAGCTGGAACTGGGTGTTCTGGAACTGAGACAGACGCTTCTTGAACTGAACGCGCTCCTGGGTGTACTTGACGGCCTCGTCAATGGCGCCCTCGCCCAGGCCCAGAGCCTGCGCGGCAATGCCGATACGACCGCCGTCCAGGGTCTGCATGGCGATCTTGAAGCCCTGGCCCTCCTTGCCCAGCAGGTTCTCCTTGGGCACGACACAGTCCTCGAAGATCAGGTCGCAGGTGGAGGAGCCACGGATACCCATCTTCTTCTCCTTCTTGCCCACGGAGAAGCCGGGGAAGGAGCTCTCCACGATGAAGGCGGAGATGCCGTGGTTGCCGGCCTTCTGGTCGGTCATGGCGAACACAACGATGGTGCTGGCCACGGTGCCGTTGGTGATGAAGCACTTGGAGCCGTTGAGCACATAGTCGCCGTTCTCGTTCTTCACGGCGGTGGTCTGCTGGCCGGAAGCGTCGGTACCGGCGTTGGGCTCAGTCAGGCCGAAGGCGCCGATCTTCTTGCCGGACAGCAGGTCAGGCAGGTACTTCATTTTCTGCTCCTCGGTGCCGTGCTCATAGATGGGGGCGCAGCACAGAGAGGTGTGAGCGGAGACGATGACGCCGGTGGTGCCGCACACCTTGGACAGCTCCTCAACGCACATGGCGTAGGACAGCACATCGCCGCCGGCTCCGCCGTACTTCTTGGGGAAGTAAATGCCCATCATGCCCAGCTTGCCCATCTTTTCGACGGTCTCCATGGGGAAGCGCTCTTCCTCATCGAGTTCCTCGGCCAGAGGCTTGACCTCATTTTCCGCAAACTCACGGTACATTTTGCGGACCATCTCTTGCTCTCTAGTCAGATGAAAATCCATTTTCCAGTCCTCCTAAAATTTTTACTTCTTGGAATAATCGTAAAACCCCTTGCCGGATTTGACGCCCAGCAGACCACCGCGGACCATCTTCTTCAGCAGCAGGGCAGGACGATACTTAGAGTCGCCTGTCTCATCGTACAGGGTGTTCATAATGGCCAGGCAGATGTCCAGGCCGATAAAGTCGCCCAGAGCCAGGGGGCCCATGGGATGGTTGGCGCCCAGGCGCATAGACTTGTCGATGTCCTCCACAGAGGCGGTGCCGGACTCCACCAGGCCGATGGCGTCGTTGATCATGGGGATCAGCAGCTTGTTGACCACAAAGCCGGGGGCCTCAGCCACCTCAACGGGATCCTTGCCAATATCCTGAGCCAGCTTGTACACGAAGTCAAAGGTCTCCTGAGGCGTGTTCACACCCCGGATGACCTCAATGAGCTTCATACTGGGCACGGGGTTGAAGAAGTGCATCCCGATGAGGGCGTGCTTCAGCCCATGGCCCATCTCCGTAATGGACAGGGAGGAAGTGTTGGAAGCAAAAACCGTCTCCGGCTTGCACAGCTCATCCAGCCGGCGGAACAACTCCTTCTTGGGACCCATCTCCTCCGCGATGCACTCGATCACCAGATCGGCGTCCGCAGCGGCGGATTCCTCTTCCACCAAAACATTGGCCATCAGGGCATCCTTGGTACCCTGGGACATCTTGCCCTTGGCTACCCGCTTCTGCAGAGATGCGTCCAGCTGCTCTTTATGCCGCTGGGCGGAGGCGATGCTGCTGGCGTACATCAGGGCAGTGTGGCCGTTGGCGGCGAAGACCTGAGCAATGCCGCGGCCCATAGTGCCGGCGCCGAAAATTGCAACCTTCATTGTGTTTCCTCCTAAAAAGACGATTTGGGAGCGCCAAATCTCTACGATTTGACGGAACATAGACGGTTTCGTTAGAAAATTAACAAATGATGACCAGAAAAATCGCAACATAGGGGACGCCCCCTCTTGTTGCGGCGTATATTTCCAAACGAACTGTTTATGTACTTCTCAAAGTATATCGTTTTTCATGGCGAGAAGCAAGGGGTTGAACACCAGCAAAATAAACAGTTTTTACGCTCTTATTTTGTTCTCTTTTACAAAAGCATTGGAGCGTGCCGGCAGAAGCAGAAACATTTTCCACAGTCGATGCAAAAACGGAATCTTTAAAAGAAAACCTTGGAATCTTAAAGCCTGTCAAGGCATCCTCCTGCCCGCCTCCCTCCAAGGCCCGCACCGCCGCGCGCCCGCCCGGCCGTCTCTCTGAAAACAGGGAGCCCGGACCGGCCTCAGCCGGTTCGGGCTCCCCCTCGATCACATTCAGAATCACTTGTTGGCGGCGAGATACTGGAACATGACGTAGCCCTCGTCATAGACTCCGCCACCGGTGGCATACTTGATCTTGCACCAGCCGTTGCCCGCGTCCTCCAAAACGGTGACCACAGCTCCGTCAGCGGTGCTGGCCTTGGCCTCATAGTTAGTGCCCGGGCCGGAGCGGATGTTCAAGCCGCCGGAGGCGCCGGTGATCACGGCCTCTGTGTTGGGAGCCAGGGTCCCGGATGTACCAGCGCTCTGTCCGCCCTGTCCAGTTTCCTCCTGCCCGCTCCCGCTGGGCGCGATATTGGCGCCGGAGCCATCGCCGGTACACTGGACCATGCACTGGGCGGTCTGCCCGCCCGCTGCGGCGGTGATGGTGACGGAGACGGTATCGCTCCCCCGGTACACATTGGTCACATTGCCAAACTGGTCCACAGTGGCCACATCTGTGTCGCTGCTGGTCCACTCCACCGTGACCTGGGCGTCCGCTGGGTCTGTGGTCGCAATGAGCTGATAGGGCTCCCCCGCCTGAAGGGCCACTTCTGTCCGGCTCAGAGTCAGACCGTTCAGGGTGACCTCCGCCCCCTGGACGCCCTGACTGGAGGAGGACTGTCCGGAGCCCGAGGCGTCTCCGGACGGAGTTTTATGGAAGATCATAGGGGCCAGACTGGTAAAGACGATGACCACCGCAGTGATGATCAGAGCCAGTGAGATCACCAGCCCGGCGAGCTGCATGGGATTGGGCCTGCGGCTCCGGCCGCCGCCGGAAACCCGGCGCCCTCCCACCGGGGCGCGGCCTTGGCTGCCGGGGCGTTCGTCGCAGAATGGGCAGCGCTTATAGGTAGTGGAGTATTCCTCCCCACAGTTCTCACAGCGGATCACGTCGGTATTCCGACGGGGCGGTGCTTTCTTGGTCGCCATAATTTGGACTCCCTCCTAAAACAGGAAAATGGCCACAAAGCCGATGTGGTTTCAGCCTCCATTTTACAGGGAATCCCCCGCTCCGTCAACGGAAAAAGGCGAAATAACAGAAAGTTCACAAATTTTCCTCTTATTTCACCCTTCCGTCCGCCGGCGTGCCGAAGTGGGCCCGCCGATGGGAATGCCGCCTTGACCGTGGCTGCAGTTTCTTTTATAATGGGAGCGTCTGAACCGGCCGCGCGCCCTGACATCCAACGGCCGGGGAAAGGGAGGACATACCTATGAGGGAGAGTGTGACCGCCGCCGAAGCCCACCGGCAGTATCAGGAGACCGTAAGCGCCTTTCGCCGGTGGATCCCGGACCCCACCCTGCGCATGGCCTTCAGCCGGGAGGCAGACGGCTTCTTCCGCCTCTGTGCCCTGGGGGTCTGGCAGGCGGACAACGCTGTTGGGATCACCCCCCGGCACGTGGAATTTTACAACGCCATCTACTCCGGAACCGGCCCCGCCCCCTCCGCCCTGTACTGGGAGGTGGCCACCGGAGTGGCCGACTATGACCTGTTTCAGCCCCCCGCCTTTTTTTCCGCCCTGCGGGACTACGACCGGCGGAAGGGGACCACGCTGGCCCGGCGCTTCACCGACCAACTCACCCTGCTTCTCCTGCTCTTCGCCGCAGTGGACGGAGTGGTCAGCGAGGCGGAGGCGGGCTTTGTCAACGCCTGCTCCGATACGCTGCTGGCCCTGTGCGAGCGGGACGGCCTCAGCGGAGACCGCCCAGCTCTGAAGGCTGACGAATTCGTGACCCATGTTCCCGCCCCCGCCCAGCCTCCCGCGGAGGTGGTCCCGGCGGCGGAACAGGAGGAAACTCCTCTCCCCGAGTCAGAGCCCACTCTGGAGGAGCTGCTGGCCGAGCTGGACGGGCTGTGCGGACTGGACCAGGTGAAGCGGGATGTGAAAAGCCTGACCAATCTGGTGAAGGTGCGCCGCCTCCGGGAGGAGGCGGGCCTGCCCGTCCCCCCCATGTCACTGCATCTGGTGTTTCTGGGCAACCCGGGGACAGGCAAGACTACGGTGGCCCGCCTTCTGGCCAAGCTGTATCACGCCATCGGCGTGCTGCCCAAGGGCCAGCTGGTGGAGGTGGACCGCTCCGGCCTGGTGGCCGGCTTTGTGGGGCAGACCGCCCTGAAGACCCAAGAGGTCATCCAGAAGGCCATCGGCGGCGTGCTGTTCATCGACGAGGCCTATGCCCTGGTGAATCAGGACAACGGGAACGACTTCGGCCGGGAGGCCGTCGAGGTCCTGCTGAAAAACATGGAGGACCACCGGAAGGACCTGGTGGTCATCGTGGCGGGCTACTCCCAGCTGATGGAGAAGTTCATCCACTCCAATCCAGGGCTGGAATCCCGCTTCAACAAATATTTCTATTTTGAGGACTATGATGGGGCGCAGCTGTTCACCATTCTCCAGTCCATGTGCGCCAAAAACGGCTATGTCCTCACACCAGAGGGAGAGGCGCTGGCCCGGCGGGAGCTGATGGACCTCTATGAGGACCGGGATGAAAATTTCGGCAACGCCCGGGATGTGCGCAATTTGTTCGAGCAGGCCGTGGCCCGGCAATCCGACCGGGTAGCCCGGCTGGAGGCTCCCACCCGGGAGCAGCTGATGGAGCTGCGTCCGGAGGACCTGACGGAGCCGGGAGTTGCACCCTCCCCCAAGGACTGACGGAGGTTTGAGGTTAACTGTGTTATGAAGATCGCGTTTTATACATTGGGTTGTAAGGTAAATCAGTATGAGACCCAGGCCCTGGAGCAGCTGGCCGTCCAGCGGGGCCACACCCTGGTCCCCTTCGAGGGGGAGGCGGACGCCTATGTCATCAACACCTGCACCGTCACGGCGGTGAGCGATAAGAAGTCCCGTCAGGTCATCCGGCGGGCCCGCAAGACGGCTCCCGATGGGATCATCGCCGTGTGCGGCTGCTATCCCCAGACCCATCCGGAGGATGTGGGCCGGCTGGGGGTGGACCTGATTGCCGGGACCGGGGACCGGACCGGCTTTGTGGAGCTACTGGAGCGGACCTGGCAGGAGCGCCAGCCCATCACCGCCCTGGACAACGCATTCCACCGCCGGAGCTTTGAGCCGCTCCCCGCCGGCGGACTGGAGGGACGCACCCGGGCCATGCTGAAGATCGAGGACGGATGCGTCAACTTCTGCTCCTACTGCATCATCCCATACGCCCGGGGCCGGGTGCGCTCCCTGCCTCTGGAGCAGTGCGCCCACGAGGCCCAGGCCCTGGCGGAGGCCGGTTATCAGGAGATCGTCCTCACCGGGATCGAGATCTCCTCCTGGGGGCAGGACCTGGGGGACGGCCTGTCCCTCATCGACGCGGTGGAGGCCATCTGCCGGGCGCTCCCCGGCCATATCCGGGTGCGGCTGGGCAGCCTGGAGCCCCGGACTATCACCCCGGAGTTCTGCCGCCGGGCGGCCGCCCTGACCAACCTGTGTCCCCACTTCCACCTGTCTATGCAGTCGGGGTGTGACACAGTGCTGGCCCGGATGAACCGGAAATACAATTCCGCTCGGTATTATGAAAGTGTAAAATTACTAAACGAGGCGTACGAGACCCCCGGGATCACCACAGACCTGATCGTGGGCTTCCCCGGGGAGACCGAGGAGGAGTTCCAGCAAACCCTGGCGTTCATCCGCCGCTGCGCCTTCTCCGCAATGCACATCTTTCCCTATTCCAGACGGCCGGGAACCCCGGCGGACAGTATGACCGGTCAGATCCTGAACAGCGTTAAGGAGGAGCGGGCCCACAGGGCCCAGCAGGCCGCCCTGGAGATGGAGGCGGCCTATCTGGACCGCTGGGTGGGGCGGACGGTCCCGGTTCTCTTTGAGGAGGAGCGGGACGGTCTGTGGCGGGGGCATACCACCCGGTACAGCGAGGTGGCAGTCCCCGCGGAAGCGAACCTGCACAACCAGCTCCGCGAGGTGCGCGTCACCGGCCGGAATGGAAATATCCTCTGTGGGGAACTGCTGTAAAGGGCGGGAGGAATGGAGCACAGACCCAGTGAAGGGAGGTGAAAACCTTGACCAAGCAGGAATTTGACGCATTGTTTGAACGGTGTAAGGCCAACTGTCTGCCCTCCGATCAGGGGCAGATCCAACAAAAGCTGGCCCGCTTCACCGACCAAAATGGGCAGGTATCGGCCCAGGCCCTGGCGGTGTTCACCTATGTGGAGACCATCCAGTACACCAACGATCTGCTTTACTCCGTGCTTTCGGAGGCTCTGGACATCCAGGAGTAAGCGCTCCCCGGCCTCGCCCCCGGCCCCATTCCGCCAGCCGGGGGCAGACCGGAGAACCGGGAGAAATTGCGGAAATGTCTTGACTTCTCCATCAAAATCCGCTAAAATAGCAGAGCATCCTGTATTGCAGAGATGCGCTGGTGTGGCTCAATGGCAGAGCACATCACTCGTAATGATGGGGTTGTGGGTTCGATTCCCACCACCAGCTCCAGCTCCCCGCAAGCGGCCGCTTGCGGGGAGCTTTTATTCTACCAGCGCGTGCTTATTCTCGTCCTATTTCCAGAACTTGACCGCCCTTCCGCTTCGATTTTGCTTTGGGGCAAAATTGAAATCCGGAACAGCTGAGGGAGTTGATTCTTTTGTCTCTCGATCTGCAAACAGTTTTCCTCAACCTGCTTGAGTTGTTCCTCCTCATTGGGGCGGGCTATGGCGTGGTCCGGAGCGGAGCCCTGCCCGCCTCCGCTTCCAGCGCGTTCAGCGGACTGTTGATGAATGTCACCCTCCCAGCCACCATTCTCACCTCTCTGGTCCGCCCATACGACCCCGCCTTCATCCGGGACGGCGTGCTCACCGCTGTGCTGGGCGCGGTTCTGATTTTGGGCTACGGCCTGTTTTGTATCCCTGCTCTGTGCCTTTTTCGTGTCCCGGAGGGGCGCAGGGGCGTCTGGATCCTCTGCTGCACCTTCTGCAACAACGGATTCATGGGCTTCCCCATTACTCTGGCGCTGTTCGGGGAGGAAGGGCTGGCCCTGGCGGTCTTTTTGGCGATTCCCTTTAATCTGCTGATCTACACCGCCGGCCCCCGGCTGGTCTGTCTGGACCGGCCCTCCTCCAGCGGCCCCAACACCTCTCCTGGCGCGCGATCCTGTTCACCGCCACCAACCTGGCCACCCTGCTGGGCATCCTGCTCTATGCGCTCCGGATCCCTCTGCCGGCGGTAATCGCCTCCCCCCTGGGCTATCTCTCGGACATCACCACCCCTTTGTCCATGGTGGTCATCGGTATGAATCTGGTGGGCCAGAGGGTGTCCGCCATCCTCCGGGACCGGGACGTCCTCTCCGCCTCCCTTCTGCGCCTTCTGGTCCTCCCTGTTTTGACCTGGGCCCTGCTGGAGCTTCTCCCCATCTCCAATCCCCTGGTGGTGGGGGTGATCGTCGTGATCATGGCTATGCCCTGCGCCGCTGTCACCTCGATCCTGGCGGAGAGCTACGGCGGCAACACGGAGTTTCCCTCCAAGAGCGTCTTTCTCTCCAGCCTGTTCTGCCTGGTGACCATCCCACTGATCTCTCTGCTGCTGTAAAACCGGGCCAGGGCAGCAAAAAAGCGGGCCGCCTGCCCGCCATACTGTCTTTTTGCAAAAAGAAATGACCCTTGACTGCCCGTTTTGTAATCCGTTGCAGTCAAGGGTCATTTCTGGTGCTCCTTGTTATCTAACATCATATGGTTACCTCTCTTTCTATTGAATCACCGCTCCCGCACGTTCCACTCACAAGAATCCGCTTCACTAAATCCAACGTTTTATGCGCCCTCTGGCTGCATCCCTCATACATGAGGTTCTGTTCTGTTGTGTGATCTCGCATCATTCCTGTGGTTTTCTGTGGTCTCGGTGTGCTCCAGCTTTCTTCCTCTCTGACCGGCATCTCGTTTGGAATAGGTTTTGCAGCGTTTTCTCAAGGTCTCTTTCAAGTGGAATCGCTCAGGTCTGCTTGGATCCATACGGTTCTTTTGCTTCCCCAGGGTTTCAAGTGATCCAGATTTTGAGTTCCTGCTTCCGTTTCCTTTTTTCTGACTTCTACGTTGGATGCGATCCTTTCTGATTTACTCTGCCAGTCTGAGGGTCCTCCGGAGATCCAGGTTGTTTACCACATCGGTATCACCCTTTCTGGCTATAATATAGCATCAGCCTCCGATTTTGTCAATAGTTTTTTGGGGAAAATTACAATTTCTTTTTATCTTTTCTGAAAACTCTTTGCAGAATGCACAGTTTCTTCCTGCCCTTTGACGTCAACGGGCCCGGCGCCGCCT
>OOAU01001277.1_pt1 | contig 10659 bp, 6 predicted proteins | sample 1670931 | NCBI WGS metagenome assembly OOAU01 (sample SAMN06348105, study PRJEB24527) | human gut metagenome | biome: human gut; feature: ankylosing spondylitis patient; material: feces | host: Homo sapiens | place: China | collected 2015-10 | reverse complement strand
GAAGGTTTACGGATCGCCGCTGTAGGGGGGCGGCGTCCCCGACGCCCCCCTACAGCGGCGACGGGAGGTACACGGGAGGGATGAATCCCTCCCCTACGGATATACCGTTGACGGCAGTTTCCCGGGAGGTGGCGGAGGGGTCAAGACCCCTCCCTACAAAGCAAACCGTTAAGGGGGATTCAACCGTTAGGCTGCGGGCCGGGCATGCCCGGCCCCTACGGGGCATTCATGATAGCCACGCCCTCGCCAGCGCCTGCGCCACCTCCTCCACATCGTCCTCCTTCAGGGCCGAGTACCCCGCTACCACGGTATCCGCCCGGCAGCGCTCGGGCCGGGCGAGATAATACTCACTCAGGCCGCGCAGCCGCACGCCCTGCTGTGCCGCGGCGGCGACCATGGCACGCTCGCCGCCGGCTCCCGGCAGCGTCAGCAGAAAATGCAGCCCGCTGTGTACGCCGTCCAGTTCCACGCCCGGCAGCGCCGCGCGCAGCGCTGCCGCAAATGCCTCCATGCGGCGCTTGTAGGCAAGGCGCATCCGGGCAAGATGCCGCGTGAAATACCCGCCCGCCATGAACTCGCAAAGCGTCTGCTGCTCAAAGCGGCTGACCGTGTTGGCGTAGGTCGCAAAATCCCGGCGATAGCGCGCCAGCAGGCTTTGCGGCAGCACCATGCAGGCAATGCGGATGCCCGGGGCCAGACTTTTTGAAAACGTCGTCAGGTAGACCACCGGGCCGTCCGGGCCCGCCATGCCCTGCAAACTGGGCAGAGGGCGCGTATCAAAGCGGAACTCCGAGTCGTAGTCGTCCTCCAAAATGTACCGCCCGGGCCGGGCCGCTGCCCAGGCCAGCAGCTGGGCGCGGCGGGTCGCAGGCATCGTAACACCAGTCGGAAAGTGATGACTGGGCGTCAGATAGCAGAGGTTTGCGCCGCTTTTTTCCAGCGCGTCGGCGGGCAGGCCCTCGCGGTCAATGTCCACCAGCGTGCAGGGAATGCCGCTGTTCTGCAGGACCGTCCGCGTGCGGAAGTAGCCGGGGTTCTCGATGGCCGCCATGCCGTCGCTGAACAGGTGTGCCAGGCACCCGAGCAGATACTCAATGCCCGCGCCGACGACGATCTGCTCCGGCGTGCATTCCACACCGCGGTACACCGACAAATATTCCGCGATCTGTGTGCGGAGCGGGGCGTCGCCCTGCATTTCACCGCGCTGTAAAAGCTCGGGCCGCTGGTAGAGCAGCTCCTTCTGGATGCGTCCCCAGCTGCGCGCCGGGAACAGCGCCGTGTCCACGCTGCCGGTGGACAGGTCGTAGACCGGCTGCGGCGCGGCGGGCGGCTGCGGTGCAGGGGCGGCGGGGGCGCGGCGGGCGCGGCTGTGCAGCATGCCGTAGGTCTTTTGCACATAAAAGCCGCTGCGGGGGCGCGGCTCGGCCAGACCCTCGGCGGCCAGCATCTGGTAGGCGGCGTCCACCGTGTTGACGCTGACGCCCTGCTGCGCAGCCATTGTGCGGCGGCCCGGCAGCGGCGTTCCGGGTGCGCGCTGGCCGGTGCGGATCTCATCCGCCAGGGCGGCGTACAGCTGCTCATACAGCGGCGTTTTTTGGTCGGCATCCAACTCTATCATGACAGTCCTCCATACTGGCCCCATAAAAAATTTAAAAACTGAGCATTTATTCAGAGCCAGAAATCAGTATAATAAAAACATACCTTCCCGGAAGGAAAATGTCAATAGAGGTGTACGAAACTATGTCTACCGCAACGATGTGGCTGCTGCTGTTCGTCGTAGCAGCCCTGGCACTGCTGATCGCAGCGCTGACCAAAACGAAATTCACCGTGCAGAAAATCAGCATCATCGGCATCATGGCCGCGCTGAGCTTTGTCGCGTATGAGTTCTTCCGCATCCCGAACGTCTTTGGCACGGGGTCCAGCTTCCATCTGGGCAACACCTTCACGGCGCTGACCGCCATGCTGCTGGACGGTGTGTCCGGCGGTCTGGCCGGTGCCATCGGCCTGGCGCTGGCCGACGTTGTCGCCGGTGACCCGGGCTACGCCATCACGACCTTTATTCTGAAATTCATCATCGGTCTGGTCTGCGGCGCGGTGTCCCACAAGGTCATCCACCTCAGGACCTTCCCCACCGGCAACAAGTTCAAGTACGTGGCCGCCGTCACGGCCTCGGCCTTCAGCGGCCTGCTGGTCAACGTGTTCACCGACCCGTTCATCGGCTACTTCCGCAACCTGTACATCTTTGGCCAGCCCGCGGAGTTCGTCTCCGTCGTGACCAAGATCGCCAGCGGTGTGACGCTGGTCAACTCCCTGCTCTCCACCGTCTGCGCCGTTGTCCTGTACATCGCCCTGCGCCCCGCCCTGGAGAAGGCACATCTGCTGCCGAAGGAGTGATTCTCCCAAAGCCTTCCCCTTGGGGGGAAGGTGGCCCCGCAGGGCCGGATGAGGGGGAAGCCTTTTAACACAGCTATCCTCATTTCTGTTTACCCCCGCTTCGGCGGGGTTTTTGTTTTGCGGCAAATTATGTAAAAATTGCGAAAAGACTGGCGTTCCGGTGGAAAATGGTGTAAAATGAATTTATATATTGTGTAAACACACCATGCTCCCACGCGAAAGGAGCCTTTCATGGCAGGCAAAACCAAATCACAAAAGAAAAAAGCGCTGGATATGCGCAGCAAGATGTATCTGGTGCTGGCTTTGTGCAGCGTCATGCTGCTGGTCAGCGTCGGCATCTCGCTGGTGCTCATCGGCGGCATCGACCTCGGCGGCGCGGACGCCCAGAGCGTGTCCACCGTGGACAGCGCGTCCATGGTCGTCGAGAGCGGCTATAATAAAGAGGAAAACACCATCGATACCCAGGCCTACACCTCCACGATCCTTGAGCAGACCTCCGACGCGGGCGACAGCTATGTGGACGAGACGCTGTTTCTGGGCGACAGCAACACGGCCCGCATGTACCGTATGTTCGACTATTGCAGCTACGACAACGCCATCGGCTCGGTGGGCATGACCGCCAAGAGCCTGGTGACCTTTGCCTGCGTGCAGGTAAGCACTTCGTCCGGCTACATCACGATGCCCCAGGCCGTGGCGAAATTGCAGCCGCGCCGGGTCATCCTGACCTTCGGCACAAACGACCTGAACCCCGGCTATAAGGCCGCGGACTTCGTCAAAAACTACCGGACCGGCATCGAGGCCATCGTCACCGCCTACCCCAGCGTGGACATCATCGTCAACGCCATCCCGCCCATCGGGCAGCAGCACTCCAACCAGAGCCTGACCCAGACCCAGGTGGACGAGTACAACAAAGCGCTCGTCGAAATGTGCCAGGAGAAGGACTGGAAGTTCCTGAACAGCGCCGAGGTGCTGAAGGATTCCGTCACCGGCTACGCCAAGAGCGGCTATGTAGAGACGAGCGACGGCATCCATCTGACCCGCACGGCGATGGACGCGCTGTTCACCTACATCCGCACCCACAGCTACATTACCGAGGATGACCGCCCCGCGCTGACGACGATCCCGAAGCACACCGGCGACAAGGACGCCGTGGTCTACACGGTGCCGGTGGTCAGCTCCTCCAGCACCGCCACGGCGACGGCCACGCCCGAGCCGACGGAGGAGCCCGCCGACAGCGAGAGCACGAGTGACAGCTATGTGGAGACCACGCCGACGCCGACACCCGAGGTCACGGCCACCCCGTCCCCGACACCTGAGCCGACTGCAACGCCGAGTCCCACACCCGAACCGACTACAGAGCCGACACCGGCACCCACGCCTGAACCGACCGCCGCCCCCACGCCCGAGCCGACCGCGGAGCCGACACCCACGCCCCCGGAGAACACCTCCGATGCAGATGTTCCCGCCGGGAATGACGGAACTCAACCTACATAAAACACCGACCCCCGCAGCACCTGACGCTGCGGGGGTCTTTTTCTTATGCTTTTTTGCCGAGAAGCTCAGTGCGGATATACCGGAAGCAGGCATCCTCGCCCTCATCGCGCAGGATCAGCAGGCAGGTCTCCAACTCCTTGCGGGTCTCGGGGTGCAGGATGTAGTGGTCCCTGCTGCGGTCATAGTACTCCCACGCCGCTGCGTCGGTGTACTTGTCGCCCTTATAGTTCTTGCTGGCGGCAATGCGGTCACAGACCATCTCGGCCACGTAGCGGGCGGGCATCCGCATACCGGCCATGGCATGGTCGCCGTCCGGCGCGTAGTCGATCCAGTATTCCAGATGGTGCTTGTTGCGGCCCTTATGGTGCAGCCAGGCGGCGCTGTAGCCCTCGGCCTGGCGCTGGGCGTTGTTGGGGCTGCACGTCCCCTGCCAGTATTTGGCCCCGGCCCAGAACTCCACGGGGGCTAGCTTGCTTAAATCGTGGGTCAGGCCCTGCCAGTACAGCCCGCAGCGGAAGCAGTTTTTCATCACCAGCATTTTGTGATGGCGGATCGTTTTGTAGTGTTTAATGGGATGCCACAAGGTCTTTTTTCCTCCCCGGGATCATGAGTTTTGCCAGCACCGGCAGCAGCATACAGCTGATCGGCACAAACGCAAAGTGCCACAGCATCGGTACAAGGTGGGCATGGATCGCAGCGTGCGCCTTGGACAGCACCATCCAGGACGCCGGGGCCGCCAGCCCCAGCCCCCAGACGATGCACGGCGGCACCAGCTGCGCCGCCGTGCCGCGGCGCAGGCAGACAACAACGCACACCGCGCCGACCAGCAGCGCAAGCAGCAGCAGCTGCCATGCCGTGACGCTGACGGGTCCGAGCTGCAAAAGCGGCTCCGTACTCTCACGGAAATACTGCGCGAGCACCTGCGGCACGTTCACGTCCCGCACCGCGCTGTCCGTCAGGCTGACGCGGTCCGTGACAGCCCGGGTCATGTTCTGCCAGGCGTCCGCCGCGCTGCCGAAGCAGAGCCATTCCTGTGCGAACCAGAGCGCCAGCGCCGCAGTCACACCGCCCAGCGCCGAGACACCCGCCCCGACGGTGCGGCCCAGCCAGACCAGCGCGCCGTGCGGGTCGCGCCGCACAAAATACGCCTTGGCGGCAGCGTAGCAGAGCGGGATCTCACACAGGATCAAAAATGTTGTGATAAATTCAAACCCGCACATGCAGCGCACCATGCAGGCGGCAGCCACCAGCGGCCAGCACCCGCGGGGCGTTTTGCCGCGCACGCGGGTGCAATGGCAGAGCCAAAGCGCCGCCAGCAGCGGCAGCAGCCAGGTCCAGAGGCACCAGTACAGGTCCTTCATGCCGCGCTGCAGCCAGGGGGCCAGCAGCACCGACGCAAACCCGAACGCTGCCGCCAGCGGGCCGAATTCTTCCCACACGGCCAGCGCCACAAGCAGCTCCGCCGCGTAGAACAGCGTGCTGTTCAGCCAGTAAAGGGCGGTCTCCCGCGCCAGACCGTCGGGCAGCCGGTGCCGCAGCAGACGGTTGACCCTGCCGAACAGCCAGCCCTGCAGGCCCGACTGGTGGGTGTAGGGGTGGAACGCCGCCGCGTCGGTGGGGGTGTCGTCCCGGAACAGTGCGCGGTTCGTGTCGTCGCTCCAATCGTCGGTGTAGACACCCAGAAAGCCGCCGGGGGCGTACTGCCCCTGCTCCATCTGGTGGATGCGGCCATAGACGAGCGTCTGGGAGCCTGTATCCCACACGCCGGTCAGGTAGGCGCTGGCATTGTGCCGCACCGTGGTCAGCAGCGCGGCCAGCGCCAGCACTGCCAGCAGGGTCGCCGCGCCGCGCAGGGGTGCGGGCAGCATCTGCCATATTCCTTTTGCTTTTGTCAATGTTATCGATCCCATTTGTCGCACAGCGCAGCGATCTGGCCGGCAAATTTTGCAAGGTCCTTGTTGGCCCCGCCCCGGTTGTGACGGATGACCTCCAGCAGGCGCTGGCCCATGTTGGCCAGACGGTCATAGGCCGCGCTGGTGCGCACGGTCTCGGCGGATTTCGTCTTGATGATCTTCCGGGTGTTGCCGACCTCGGCGCAGGCGACGCGGCCCTCGGCGGCGATCCAGATCGAGCCGTTGTAGGGGGCGTCGGCCTCGTAGCCCTCCTCCTTCAGATGGTTGGCCCAGTGCTCGGCGACGGCGTCCTCGCCGTGGTTGACAAAGACGAACTTCGGCTTTTCGTCAAAGGCGCGGAGCCAGGCTTCCAGCCCGTCCTTGTCGGCGTGACCCGAAAGCCCGCCCAGCTGCGCAATGCGGGCCTTGACCTGCACCGGCTCGCCAAAGAGCTTGACCTCCTGCGCACCGTTGACCAGCGCGTTGCCTAAGGTGCCGGGGCTTTGGTAGCCGACGAACAGCACCGTACACTCGGGCCGCCAGAGGTTATATTTTAAGTGGTGGCGGATGCGGCCCGCGTCGCACATGCCGGCGGCGGAGAGGATGACCTTGGGCGTCGGGTCGCCGTTGATGGCCATGGATTCCTCTTTCGTCTCGCTGACGTGCAGACCCGGGAACTGCAGGGGGTTTTGGCCGCTCTGCACCAGGGCGAGGGCTTCGTCGTCGTAGCACTCGGCAAAGTTTTCCCGGAAGATCGTGGTGGATTTGCTCGCCAGCGGGCTGTCCACAAAGACCGGGAAGTTTTCGTGGCCCTTGATACGGCCCTCGGCCTTGATCTGGCGGATAAAATACAAAAGCTCCTGCGTGCGGCCCACGGCAAAGCTGGGGATGACGACATTGCCGCCCTTGTCGAACGTCGATTGCAGCACGGCGCTCAAATCGCCGATATAATCCGGTTTCGGCCCGTGGCTGCGGTCCCCGTAGGTGGATTCCATGACAAGGTAATCCGCGTGGCCCGGGTTGGACGGGTCCTTGATAAGCGGCTGATGGGTGTTGCCGATGTCGCCCGAGAAAACGATGATCTCCGGCGTGCGGCCCGGCTCCGCAATGCGCAGCGAGACGGACGCGCATCTTCGGCGGTGCCCCACATCGGTAAAGCGCATCTCGATTTTGCCGGTTGGCCCGTCGAACAGCGTCTGCCACGTCTCATAGGGGCAGGGCACAAACTGCTTCATAACGTTCTGCGCGTCCTCGACGGTGTAGTCCGGCTCGATCATCTCGGCACCGCTGCGCATGGCCTTGCGGTTTTTCCACTCGGCCTCCTGCTCCTGAATGTGGGCGGAGTCCTCCAGCATGATGGCGCAGAGGTCGCGGGTCGCATCGGTGGTATAGATGGGGCCGCGGTAGCCGTTTTTGTACAGGTACGGGATGCGGCCCGAGTGGTCGATGTGCGCATGGGTCAGCAGCAGTGCCTCATAGGTGCCGGGCGCGCAGGGCAGGTCAGCGTTCTCATACACGTCGCGGCCCTGCTCCATGCCGCAGTCGATCAGAAAGCGGTGTCCCGCCGCCTCCAGCTGTGTGCAGCTGCCGGTCACTTCCCGGTCAGCGCCTAAGAATGTGAGCTTCATGTGGGAGAACCTCCTTTATTTGGGGATGTTGCGGGTGGGGACCGAGAATGGGCGGCCACGGAAAGCCCGTCGGGACCCTTCAGGCCTCGCAAGCTCGGCCAGCTCCCCTAAAAGGGGAGCCTTTTTGCGCGGGCGGAGCCCGCGAAGAAAGCCTCCCCATCAGGGGAGGTGGCCGCGAAGCAGGCCGGAAGGGTTCGGAAAGTTGGCGGGAGGCTGCCGTCCCCGGTTCAGCCTCTGCGTCCGACCCCGTACTGCGGGGCCTCCGGCAGCACAAACTCTGTGGTAAAGTTGGCGGTCAGGTCGTTGATGTTCATCCGAACACTCCAAAAGACATCGCCGTAATCGCGCAGGACCGTGTACTCCGCACCCAGACCGGCCAGAGTCGCCGTGTCGGTGACGATGTAGACTACATCCCCCTCGGGGGCGTACTCGGTCAGACTGTTCTGGTAGACGCGGCTGACCGTGCCGCCGTCGGCCAGCACCCGGGCGGCTTCTGCGGTGGTGCTGACCAGCTGAATGCGCGCTGTCGCGGGCAGGGCGGCCATCAAATCCCCGCGGGTGATCTCGCCGTATTCCGGCTCGGTCACGCCGCCCGCGAACGCCTCGACGGACGCCCCCTCCGGCAGCCCCGTAGCCGGATCATTTGTGACGATCTCGGCGTAGAGCGCCGCCAGATAGTTGCCGAAGCTGATGGTTTTGTTGGCGTCGGGGTTGGCCGCGTAGGTGAACAGCGGCGTGTAGAGGATGCTCTGGTCGTCGGCGTCCAGCGTGGCGATCTCCGCCGCGGCGCTGGTATAGGCATCCGCACCGGCCTGCTGGGCCGCGTCTGCCGTCTCGGTGGGGGCGGTGGTGTCACTGCCGCCCACGGCCTCGGTGTCCTTGCCGGGGTCGGCGGCATCGGCGGCGGTGTCGGCCTGCGCGGCGTCGGCGGTGCTCATCGCCAGCCAGGTGGCGCGGCGGCTCTCCATCTCGGCAGCCGCCACAGGCTGCCGGAGCTCGACGCGGCAGCCGCCGCCCTGGGTAAAGACCAGGTCCAGCTGCGCCACGCCGGTCAGACCCAGGTCCGCGCCTAGCACGTTCGTGCCGTTTTCCGCCGTTGTGCCGTCAATAATAGCCGTCACACCCTGGCTCAGCAGGGCCTTCTGCCAGTCGCCCGCCGGGGCGGTGGAGACAATCGCAAGGATGGCATCGCACCCGGCGTTCTGCAGGGCGGTGATCTGCTCGGCGGCGGTGTCGTTCCAGTCGCGGGCCGTGATGAACTCCCCGTTGGACGCCGAGATGGCCGCGGCCTGCGCCGGGTCGTTCAGCACAAAGAAGCCGATTTTATACCCCGCGCGCTCCACGACGGTGTAGCGGCCATTGGTCACGCGGTTGCGGCTCCAGCTTGTGGAGCGGTAGAATACAGCGGTGCCCTCGTTGTTCAGCAGGTTGGACGCCAGCGACGGGCCGCTGCCCATGTTGGCGTCGCTGACCAGGCGGGTCGTGCCGTAGGCAAAGTCGGTCAGCGCCATGGCGTGCAGGTCGTACCCCGCCGCCGAGAACGCCGACAGCATATCCATACCGCCGGTCAGGCTGGCGTTCTCGGTGCCGTGCAGGCTGTCGCCCGCGTCCAGCAGGATGGAATCCGGGGTCGCGCCCTTGAGCGCGGCGGCGTCCGCCAGCGTGGCGCGGTCCCCGCGCAGGCCCGCCGTGGCAAAGATCGGAACCGTGATGTCCCCGACCCGCACGCGGCAGGTCAGGCTCTCGGTGCCGTCGGCCAGCGTGGCCGTGATCGTGCATTCCCCACTGTCGGTGCGGGCGCGGACCGTGCCGTTTTTGTCCACGGTGGCTACGGTCTTGTCGCTCGTCGTCCAGTAGACCCTGCGTCCGCCGTCCTCCTCGCCCGGCTCGTTCGTCGCCAGCGTGGCGTAGGCGTCCTTGCCGTCCATGTGCAGCTCGTCGGTGTAGGTATCGTTCAGGAGCACCGGCGCGGCGGTCTTGCCGTTGCAGGCGGACACGCCGGTAAATTTGAACGGTCTCATGACAAAATCCAGATCCACTGTCTCACTCTGGACGCCGTAGTCCGCGCCCGGGGCGCTGAAGGTGCACTGCCACATATCGTAGGTGCCCGCGTAGTCCAGATCGTCGGAGAACCGCGCGATCCAGAGGTTGTCGCGCCATTTGTCAAAGGCGGGATCCGTCATGCGGGCGCGTACCCAGTTGCGGGAGGCATACAACCCCTGCGCACCGGTGTAGCCGTACTCGGTCAGGCGGTCAAAGAACGCCTGCGTGATCTCGGCCATCTCGGAGGGGAAAACGCCGCTGATGTACTTATCCTCGAGGTCGTAGTAGACCGGGTAGCTCAGCCGGTAGGGCGCGGCGGTGTAGTCGTCCAGCCCCTCCTGCGGCGGGGCGGTCAGGCCCAGCAGCCGCGCGACGTGGTCGGCCTCGCTGCGGGCCTCCTCCACCGTCGTGGCGTAGGAATAAAGGTACGCGCCGAACGGGATTCCCAGCCGGGTGCATTCGTCGGCGTTGCGCCGCCACTGGGGGTCATCCTGCGCCCAGTTTTCCTCCTGGCCGTCCCACTCGCCGCCGAAGCCGCAGCGGATGATGGCAAAGTCGATGCCGGCAGCCTTGGCCTTTTCCCAGTCGATCTCGCCCTGGAACTTGGAGACGTCCATGCCTTTGAGCACCGCGGCGGGCATGGCCCGGCCGCTTGTGTTGAAGTAGTAGCCCAGATCGTTCTTCTGCCAGGCCGCGGCGGGCGTGCCGAAGTCCGCCTCGGCGGGGCCTTTCTCCTCTGCCGAGCAGCGCACCAGCACCACCGACACAATGACCACGACCAGCAGGCAGAGCAAACACAGCCCCAGCACAAGGCGGCTGCGGCGGCGTTTGGCGCCGGGACGTTTCTTTTTCTTCTGCGGCGGGGGCGCGTCGGGGCGCGGGGCCGCTTGCCCGGCCTGCGGGGCGGGCGCAGCCGTCCGGGCAGGGCGGCGGTAGACTTTGCGTTCTTCTGGCACGGTGCGTTACCTCTCTTGGGCAGATTTTATGCTGTGGATAGATAATATTAGTGTAGCATTTTGTCGAAGAAATTACAATCGGAAACGCGGGATATTGGGGAATTTTACAGAATAAAAAAGCGGCGGCCAGCTTCCTGACCGCCGTTCTTTGCCTTTTCCCTCGGGGACAGACTCCCCCGATACGGGGGAGGTGGCGCGCAGCGCCGGAAGGGGTGCGGTGGCCCCGCAGGGTCGGATGCGGGCAAAGCTACC
>OOAU01001268.1_pt1 | contig 10712 bp, 12 predicted proteins | sample 1670931 | NCBI WGS metagenome assembly OOAU01 (sample SAMN06348105, study PRJEB24527) | human gut metagenome | biome: human gut; feature: ankylosing spondylitis patient; material: feces | host: Homo sapiens | place: China | collected 2015-10 | reverse complement strand
AGCAGGGCTTGCTGTTCGGGCGGCAGGGTGGGGGAAACGGATTCTTTTTGTCCGCTTCCTGAAAAATGAAAATTCAGGAGAAATTAAAATCCTGGACAGGATTCCTGAAATTCAGGTTATTCATCTGGAAAAATCATTTGGTTTCTATTCTTCTCTGAGAGGAGAGGAAAAAAGGGAGGCTGAAGAAACCTTCCGGAAGCTGTGGGAAAAAACTGTGCAGCTTGTATCCGGAGGCTCTTATGACGTGCTTGTAGTGGACGAATTTATGGCTGCCTATAATTACGGCCTGATTCCGAAGGAAGAGGCACTTCGTTTCCTGAGAGAGAAACCGGAAGGTCTGGAAGTCGTCCTGACCGGACGCAGTCCGGATCCCCGTCTTGTGGAACTGGCAGATTATGTGTCGGAGATCCGCAAGATCAGACATCCCTTTGACCGGGGCGTTGCTGCCCGGAAGGGAATCGAATATTAGTCTTCACGGTGAGAAAATCTGTTCACCGGAAGAGGTAACAGTGCCAGGTCTGGCATATTTTGAAAGAGCAGTTATCTCTGCCTGTTATGGAATCTGCATGAGAAATGCCGGAAAGGCGGGAAGTCTGTGCAGAAAACTGCGGGGCGTATTTCCCGTGAGGATCCCGGAACAGGAAAAGATACGAGGAAGTCGGGTGAGAATCCCGCGCAATACCCGTTGCTGTATTGGAGGAGCAATGTTCCATTCTGAGCCGTACCTGAATGTGTACAGAGAGAACAGCGGCTGTATGCCGTTATGGTTTTGACAGTATGCAAAAGAGGAGGACGGTACAGAGGTCACTGCGGACGGCAGTCTGTGGGAAGGCGGAACATCTGTGATGATGCCTGAGCCAGAATATTCACTTTCAAAGGACCTGGAGAGATTACGGGATTATGATCAAAAAGGAGAGAAAAATGCCGAAAAAAGAGAAATACTTACTTAAGGCATCCATTGCGCTGGCCGCAGTGTTTGCCGTCGCGCCTGCATCCAATGCGATGCACATCATGGAGGGTTACCTGCCGGCAGGCTACTGTGTGGCATGGGGACTCATCTGCCTGCCGTTTCTGATCGCAGGCTTCTTTTCCCTGAGAAACAAAGTAAAGGAAAACAGAAGAAATCTGACACTGATTGCCATGTCGGGAGCGTTTATCTTTGTAATTTCTTCTCTGAAGATTCCGTCTGTGACGGGAAGCTGTTCCCACATGACAGGAACCGGTCTGGGAGCAATTCTGTTCGGACCGGCCTCTGTCAGTGTGCTGGGAATTATTGTGCTGATTTTCCAGGCAGTGCTTCTGGCACACGGAGGCCTGACGACACTGGGGGCCAATACCTTTTCCATGGCTATCGCGGGGCCGCTGATATCTTTCGGAATCTACAGACTCAGTCAGAAGATGAGGATAAACAAAAGAATCGGAATCTTCCTGGCGGCGTGTCTGGGGGATCTGTTTACTTACTGTGTAACCAGTATCCAGCTTGCCCTTGCCTATCCGTCTGAAGCAGGCGGCGTGGGGGCTTCTGTGGTGAAGTTCCTGGGTGTGTTTGCACCGACTCAGCTTCCGCTGGCTGTAATCGAGGGGATACTGACCGTGGTGATTGTGATCGGGCTGGAGACATATGCAAAGCCTGAATTAAAGAGCATTGGTTTTTTCAAAGAGAAGGAGGCGCGGTAAGATGAGCAAAAACAGGAAAACCGTGCTGATCCTGCTTGCCGCAGCTGTTCTTATTGCAGTTGTGCCGCTGTTTGCCTTAAAAGGCGCTGAATTCGGCGGCTCAGATAATGCGGGAAGCGAGATGGCATCTGAAATAAACGAAGAGTATGAACCCTGGTTTACCCCGGTGCTGGAAACCGCGCTGGGAGGAGAACTGCCCGGCGAGGTGGAAAGTCTGATTTTCTGTGTCCAGACCGGAATCGGAGTGGGCGTCATTGCATTTTTCATGGGACGTTTTGTAGAACGGGAGAAGTGGATGAAAGAAGAAACGGATCATGATAGTAATTGATAAGCTGTGTTACCGCTCCCGGCTCAGATATGTAAATGCGTCGGAGAAGTTTCTGTATACTGTTGCTACACTTGTGATCTGTATTGCGGGCCGCTCCCCTGCAGCGGCGGCCGCTGCTTTCGCGGCAAACGGGATCCTGACGGTGAGGAAGGGGGGAATTCCCCTTTCCCGCTATTTGAAACTTCTTATGGTGCCGCTGGCTTTTCTGATTCCGGGATGTGCGGCAGTGATTGTAAATGTTTCAGAAACGCCCCTGGACGCCTTTGCGTTTCCGGTTGGAGACTGGTATATTACCGGAAGCAGAGCTTCTGTAATGAACGGCGCGCTGCTGTGGGCGGTGGCGCTTTCGGCAGTCAGCTGCCTGTATTTTCTGTCGCTGAATACGACCATGACAGATATACTGGGAGTTTTCCGGAAACTGCATGTCCCGGAGCTGATGATTGAGCTGATGCTGCTGATCTACCGGTTTATCTTTGTGCTTCTGGAGACGGCATCCGCTATAACGACTGCTCAGAAATCCCGGCTGGGAAACCGGAATTACCGGACAAAAGTACGGGCCTTCGGCAGTATGGGAAGCGCCCTTTTTATTCAGGCTTTCCGAAGAGCGAATGCCTTGTATGACGCTATGGAGTCCCGGTGCTATGACGGAACCATCCGGGTGCTTTCAGAGGAGCAGCCGGTGAGGAAAAAAGAAATATGTTATATTGCAGTATTTGAAATTATGCTGCTGGCTGTTACAATAGGGAGTAGAGCGATATGAACCATACAGAAGACTGGGTGATCGAGGCTGAAAATCTGTCCTATTCTTATGAAGAAAATGACAGAAAGGCACTGGACGGCCTGAGCGTCCGGATCGGACGGGGAAAGAAAGTGGCTTTTATGGGCGGAAATGGTTCCGGGAAATCCACATTTTTTCTGTGCCTGAACGGGATCCTCCGGCCGGATAAGGGCCGGGTGCTGATTGATGGAAAACCTGTCTCCTATACGCGGAAAGGTCTGCTGGAAGTGAGAAAAAAGGTGGGAATTGTATTCCAGGAACCGGACAACCAGCTGTTTTCCGCCAGTGTTTTTCAGGAGATTTCTTTCGGGATTCTGAATCTGGGTACGGAGGAAGAGACCGCCCGGAAGGAAGTGGAACAGGTGATCCGGGAGTTGGATATTACGCCTTTTAAAGACCGTCCGGCCCATGCGTTAAGCGGGGGACAGAAAAAGCAGGTGGCTATTGCTGATATACTAGTCATGCATCCGCAGGTGATGATTCTGGATGAACCGGCTTCGGCCCTGGATGCAGTTCACACGAAAAAGGTGCATGAACTGATCCGGAGACTTACGGAGCAGGGCATTACGGTTCTTATGTCTCTTCACGATATTGATTATGCCTGGTCCTGGGCGGATGAGATTGTGCTGATGGACAGGGGCAGGGTGATCCGGCAGGGAACGCCCCGGGAAGTATGTGAAGATGAGGCGGCCCTGAGACAGGCAGGCCTGGAGCGCCCGGCCGTGCTGCGGATCTATGAGAAACTGAAAGAAAAGGGAGTGCTGTCCGGTGGCCGGATCCCCGGAAGTATGGATGAACTGACAGAGATGCTGTTATAAAAATTTCAGACAGAGAAGGAGTATTAGCGGGATGAAAAAAGGGATTCTGATTGTAAGCTTCGGCACAAGCTATCTGGATACGCTGGAAAAGACGATCGCAGTGATTGAACGGGAAGCGGCGGAGAAGTTCCCCCAGGCCGGTGTATACCGTGCGTTTACCAGTTCGGTTATTATCCGCAAGCTGAAGCGGACAGCCGGCCTTGCTGTTGATACAGTGGGAGAGGCGCTGAAACGGATGGCGGCAGACGGGGTGGAGGAAGTAATCGTCCAGCCCACTCATATTATTAACGGAATAGAAAACGATGTTATGATGGAAAGTCTGATGGCCCATATGGGACAGTTCCGTCAGATCCGCGCGGGGAAACCTCTCCTGAGCAGTGTGGATGATTATAAAAAGTCTGTTCATGCGGTGATGGCGGAGACAGAGCTGGAACCGGATGAAATGCTTGTGCTGATGGGACACGGCACTGACCATCACGCCAATTCCGCTTACCCTACTTTGGAGTACACCTTTCACGCTCTGGGATATACCCAGGTTCTGGTAGGGACAGTGGAGAGTTTTCCGGAGCTGAAGAACGTTATATCCAGACTGGAGATTTCCGGAAAGAAAAAGGCGGTGCTTATGCCGTTTCTTCTTGTGGCCGGTGACCATGCAAAAAATGATATGGCAGGAGAGGAAGATTCCTGGAAGAGCCAGTTGGAAGAAGCGGGGTATGAAGTACGGGTGATTCTGAAAGGACTGGGAGAACTGGAGGGAATCCGGAAGATTTTTCTGGAGCATATTGAGGAAGCAGCGGAAGGATGAATACAAAATCCGGGGTGGCAAAAGAAGGACAGCGCGGACTTTAAGAGGTCCGTCTGACGGTGAAAAGAAGGAGGAGAACATTATGCTGGAAATCGGAACAAAAGCGCCGGCGTTTGAACTGCCGGATCAGAATGGCGACATACACACACTGGAGGAATATAAAGGAAAGAAAGTGATTCTGTATTTCTATCCGAAAGACAACACACCGGGATGTACAAAGCAGGCCTGCGGGTTCGGGGAGCTTTATCCTCAGTTTACCGAAAAGGGCGCGGTTGTGATCGGAGTGAGCAAGGACAGCGTGGCGTCCCACAAAAAATTTGAAGAAAAATACGGTCTGCCCTTTACCCTGCTTTCCGATCCGGAACTGGCCTGTATTCAGGCCTATGACGTGTGGAAAGAGAAGAACATGTACGGCAGAAAGACAATGGGCGTAGTCCGCACCACATATCTGATCGACGAAAACGGTGTAATCATCCGTGCATTCGGCAAAGTGAAGGCAGCGGACAACCCGGCTCAGATGCTGGGAGAGCTTGAAACAGAAGAGGAGCAGTCACAGGAAAGATGAATCGGGATATCGGGACAACCCGTTCCGGCCTCCGGCTGGGATATACTACCGGGAGCTGTGCAGCCGGAGCGGCAAAAGCGGCGGCCCGGATGCTTCTCGGACAGGAGGAGATCCGGCAGGTCCGGCTGATGACGCCGAAAGGAATCGAGCTGTATCTGGATCTTGAGGAGATTACCCGGAACGATACGTACGCAGAATGCGCGGTCCGCAAATACAGCGGAGACGATCCGGATGTGACGGACGGCCTGCTTGTTTTTGTACGGGCGGAGAAGACGGCAGAACCGTCTTTGCCCGGTCCCCGGGTCCTTATAGAAGGCGGACCGGGGGTGGGACGGGTGACCAGACCCGGACTGGAACAGGAAGTGGGACAGGCAGCTATTAACAGAGTGCCCCGCCGGATGATCCGGGACGGAGTTCTTGAGATGTGTGAGAAATACGGGTACAGGGGAAGCATAAAAGTAACAGTATCTGTACCCGGAGGGGAAAAAACTGCAAAGAAGACCTTTAATCCCCGGCTGGGGATTGAAGGCGGTCTGTCCATTCTGGGAACGACAGGGATTGTGGAGCCCATGAGTGAAAAAGCTCTGACGGATACCATTTATCTGGAAATGAAAATGATCCGGGAGAGCGGCTGTCTCAGGTGCTTTGTAACGCCGGGAAACTACGGCAGCGATTTCCTGCAAAAGGAACTTTCAGCAGATCCCCGGCTGTGTGTAAAGTGCAGCAATTATGTGGGAGAGGCCATTGACTTTGGAAAGATTCTGGGCATGAAGGGAATCCTTCTTGTGGGGCATATGGGGAAATTTATCAAGCTGGCGGCCGGCGTAATGAATACCCATTCCAGACAGGCCGACTGCCGGATGGAAGTGTTTGCTTCCCACGCGGCGCTGGCAGGCGCGGGACAGAAGACGGTGGAACGGATCATGAACTGCATCAATACTTCCGAGGCTGCGGCGGTTCTCCGGGCTTCTGCAGCCGGTCCTCCGGACTGTTATGGAGCGGATGGAATTTTATCTCCGGCAGCGGGCAGGAGGAGAACTGGCGGTTGAGGCGGTTATGTTCTCTGCAGAAGACCAGATCCGGGCAGAGACCTCAGGAGCCAGGCAGATGCTTCGGAAGATTACAGAAGGAGAGACACAGATATGAGTGGAAAATTTACAGGGGCGGGGGTAGGTCCGGGGGATCCGGAACTGATTACATGCAAAGCCCTTCGCGTAATCCGGGAGAGCAGTGTGATCGCGATACCTGTATCGGATCCGGAATTAGAGGAACCGGTCCGGGACACCTGCCCGGAGAAAGGCATATACAGCAGGTATCTGCAGGGCTGCGTGGCATACCAGACAGCCCGGAAGGCGTGCCCGGAGACGGAGGACAAAGAGGTGCTGTTTCTTCCCATGCCTATGATTAAAGAGAAAGAGCGGCTGAAAGCGGTGCACGACATGGATGTCCGTCAGGTGGCGGAACTACTGGATCAGAACCGGGATGTGGTATTTCTTACCCTGGGAGATCCTTCTGTTTATTCTACCTGTATGTATGTGCACAAACGTCTGAAACGGATGGGGTATGAAACAGCTCTTGTTCCGGGAGTTACATCTTTCTGCGCGGCCGCAGCCCGGCTGGACTGTTCTCTTGCGGAAAACCGGGAAGAACTTCATATTCTTCCGGCGTCCTATGATATTGAGGAGGGGCTGAAATTGCCGGGAACGAAGGTGCTGATGAAAGCAGGCAGGAAGATGGGGCAGGTGAAAGCCCTTCTCCGGGAAAGGGATCTGGAGGCAAAGATGGTGGAAAACTGCGGCATGGAGGGGGAACGCGTTTTCCGGAGCAGGGAAGAGATACCGGATCAGGCCGGCTATTATTCCCTTCTTGTCGTGAAGGAACGGTCGGAGAAGAGCAGGGACAGGAAAAGGAGGAACAGGCCATGATTACATTTGTCGGAGCAGGTCCGGGAGCGGCGGATCTGATTACTCTGCGGGGACAGAGGCTTCTTCAGGAGGCGGATATTGTGGTTTATGCAGGTTCTCTTGTGAATCCGGACCTGCTCTCTTTGTGCCGGGAGTCCTGTAAAGTTTACAACAGCGCCGGAATGACGCTGGAAGAAGTGATGGATGTAATGGAGAAAGGCGAGATGCAGGGACTGCGTGTCGTCCGTCTCCACACAGGCGATCCCTGTCTGTACGGAGCCATAAAGGAACAGATGGACTGTCTGGATGAAAAAGGTATTGCCTATGAAGTATGTCCGGGAGTCAGCTCATTCTGCGGAGCTGCCGCAGCTCTTGGAGCAGAGTATACCCTTCCCGGCGTATCCCAGTCGGTGGTGATTACCCGTATGGCAGGAAGAACGCCGGTGCCTGAGAGGGAGTCCATCCGAAGTTTCGCGGCCCACCGGGCGACTATGGTGATCTTTTTAAGCGCCGGAATGCTTTCGGAGCTTTCCAGAGAGCTGATCAGAGGCGGATATCCCCCGGAGACTCCTGCGGCGGTTGTGTACAAAGCCACCTGGCCGGAGGAGAAAGTACTCAGATGTACGGTGGAAACTCTGGCAGAGACGGCCCGGGCGGAAGGCGTCCGGAAGACAGCGCTGATTGTTGTGGGAGAAGTGCTGGAGGGAGAATATGAGCGGTCGAAGCTCTATGATCCTTCTTTTACTACAGAATTCCGTCAGGGCACAGAATCTCCGAGGAAAGAGACGGAAGCGCAGACGGAAGAAGGAGGAGCCAATGAATAAAATCTATGTAACCGGGCTGGGGCCGGGGGCGGAAGACCAGATGACAATCCGGGCCAGAAAAGTGCTGGAGCACTGTCCGGTGATTATCGGTTATACAGTATATATTGACCTGATCCGGGATCTGTTTCCGGGAAAGGTGTTTTTAAGTACGCCCATGCGCAGAGAGGCAGACCGATGCCGGATGGCTTTTGAAGAGGCGGAAAAAGGACAGGATGTGGCGATTGTCTGCAGCGGAGACGCAGGCATCTACGGCATGGCCGGACTGATCTGTGAGATCGGAAAAGAGTATCCGCAAACGGAAATAGAGATTGTGCCCGGACTGACTGCCGCGTCAGCCGGAGCGGCCCTGCTTGGCGCGCCTCTTATGCATGATTTCGCAGTCATCAGTCTCAGTGATCTGCTGACTCCCTGGGAGACCATTGAAACGCGGCTCCGGGCGGCGGCGGCCGCGGATTTTGTGATCTGCCTTTACAATCCATCCAGTAAGAAACGGGCGGATTATCTGAACCGGGCCTGCCGGATTATTCTGGAATACAGGGACGGGGCAAATGTGTGCGGTATTGCGAAGAATATCGGACGGGAGGGGGAGTCTGTCCGGATTCTTTCTCTGGACCAGCTCAAAGATACGGGGACAGATATGTTTTCTACCGTATTTATCGGGAACTCCCGGACAGTGGAACTGAACGGGCGGATGGTTACGCCCAGAGGATATAAAGATGTGTGAGAACAGAAATCAGCAGACAGAAAAACAGAAAATCTTTCTTGTGGGAATCGGAATGGGAACGGCGGTATCCCTGACCGGCCAGGCCGGAGAGGCGATTGCGCGCTGTGATTATCTGATCGGCGCCCGGCGGATGCTGGATCTCCTTCGTGAGACGGGAAATCCGCAAGAACCGGTGGAATCCGGGACGGCCAGAGAGAGAGAATATGCGGAGGCATATGTGACGGAAGAGATCCTTTCCCTGATCCGGCAGCAGAGAGAGCGGCGGTGTATTGGCGTGCTTCTTTCCGGAGATACCGGATTTTACAGCGGAGCGAAAAAGCTGGCCCGGCGTCTGGAGGAAGCGCCGGACCTGTATGATGTGGAAGTGATACCGGGGATCAGTTCAGTCTCATATCTGGCAGCCCGGTTGTGTACTTCCTGGGAGGACGCTGCAATCGTGAGTCTTCACGGCCGGGAGGCCGGCTTTATCCGGACTGTTTTATGCAGCAGGAAAACATTTCTCCTGCTGGGAGGAAAGGACGCCGGCAGCAGGATGCTTCAGAAACTGAAATATTATGGGATAGATGATGTGACCGTGACGGTGGGAAGCCGGCTGTCGTATCCGGATGAGAAGATCCTGTCCGGTCACCCGTCAGAACTGAGCGGGGAAGATGTGGAGGGCCTGTGCACAGTGCTGATCGAAAATCCCCGGCCGGAAAACCGGGCGACTCCTCATATCCGGGATGAGGAATTTGTCCGGGGAAAGGTTCCCATGACCAAAGAGGAAGTGCGGGCGGTCAGTATTGCCCGTCTGAACCTGACCGGAGACGGGGTTGTCTATGATATCGGGGCGGGAACCGGTTCTGTGTCCGTGGAAGCCGCCTGCTGCAGTGACCGGATCCGGGTATATGCAGTGGAAAAGAATGAGCGCGCTCTGGAGCTTCTCGAGCAGAACCGGAAAAAGTTCCGGGCGGACGGCATCCGCATTGTCGGGGGACAGGCACCGGAAGTACTGGATGATCTGGAACCGCCCACCCATGTACTTATCGGGGGGAGCGGCGGCAGACTGCGGGAAATTCTGAAAGCCGTTATCCGGAAAAATCCCCGGGTCCGTATTGTGATCAACGCCATTTCAATGGAAACCATAAAAGAAGTGATGGATGCCGCGCAGGAGGGACTTCTGCCTCATATGGAGATAACCCAGCTGTGTGTATCCCGGTCCAGAGAGCTGGCCGGGTATCATATGATGACCGGGCTGAATCCGGTATATATCATTTCCGCCGGAGGGGAAGAACCGGAGGCAGACTCCGATCAGGACCGGGGTGGAATATAAGCCGGGTGTACGCCGGTATGAAGAAGAGAGGATGTTCAGATGGAGAAGCAGACGGAAGTAGTTCAGAATGATGCAGCGAAGGACAGATCTCCGGGAAACAGGCATTCAGAAAACGGGTCTGCAGAGAACAGGTCTGCAGAAAACGCATTTGCAGGAAACAGATCTTCGGCCGGTCGGAAGCAGGAGATCCTGGGTATTCTTCTTGCAGCGCCTGCCAGCGGCAGCGGAAAAACAGCGGTTTCCTGCGCCCTTATGGCGGCCTTTCAGAAAAAAGGGTTTGCAGTGAAGGCCTGCAAATGCGGCCCGGACTATATTGATCCCATGTTTCACCGGGAAGTGCTGGGTGTGGATTCGGAAAATCTGGATCTGTTTTTCACGGACGAAGATATGCTGGAGAAAATATATGCCCGCCACGGGGAAGGGGCAGATCTTGTGATTACGGAAGGTGTGATGGGATATTATGACGGCATGTCTCTGGACTCGGCGAAGGCCAGTTCCTATCATGTGGTCCGGACGCTGAAACTTCCGGTGATCCTTGTTGTCTCCGGCAGAGGCGTGGCGCTCAGTCTTGCCGCAGTGATAAAAGGAATGGCGGAGTACAGAAGGGACAGCGGGATACAGGGAATTCTGTTAAATCAGATTTCGGCAGGACTTTATCCCCGGCTGAAAGAGATGCTGGAGCGTGAGCTGGAAAGCATGGGACATTCCATCCCTCGGGTATATTCCCCGGGATCCGGCCTTCTGTTTCGAAAGCCGGCATCTGGGCCTTGTGACGCCGGAAGAAACAGACGGATTAAAAGAGCAGCTCAGAAAAGCAGGAGATATTCTATCTGAGACAGTGGATCTGGATCAGATCCTGCAGATCGCCGAAAGTGCGGTGATGCAGGAGGGGGAGCGGACGGACAGATGGGGCGGCCGGGACAGAGCAGACAGCAGAAAGTATCCGGACGGCCCCTGTATTGCCGTGGCCAGGGACC
>OOAU01001262.1_pt1 | contig 10785 bp, 17 predicted proteins | sample 1670931 | NCBI WGS metagenome assembly OOAU01 (sample SAMN06348105, study PRJEB24527) | human gut metagenome | biome: human gut; feature: ankylosing spondylitis patient; material: feces | host: Homo sapiens | place: China | collected 2015-10 | reverse complement strand
CCTCCCTGCAGCGCATCCAGTGTAAGAGACTTAAGGAGCTGGGGCAGGATGTGAGGGTAGTTTACGGGATTGATGGCTTGAGCCAGTTTTTCCAGGACATGGGCTATGAGGAGACCAGTAAAGCGCTGGACTGCCGGTATGAACTGTAGGAGGGGATCAGAATGATTTTTAAGCCGCATGGATATCAGAGCTACTGTATTCGGAAGATCCTGGAGATTAAAAAACTGGGGCTTTTTCTGGACATGGGGCTGGGGAAAACGGTGACTACGCTGACAGCGGTGAAAGAATTGAAATACAACCGGTTCGAGGTCAGGAAGAGGCTTGTGATCGCGCCGAAGAAAGTGGCCGAAGGAACCTGGACGAAAGAAAAAGAAAAATGGGAGCACACAAAGATGCTTCGGGTATCTCAGATCCTGGGGAGCCAGACAAAAAGAATCCGGGCGCTGAATACGCCGGCGGATCTCTATATCATCAACCGGGAAAACGTAGTGTGGCTGGTTGACTATTACCGGAACAGCTGGCCTTTTGACATGGTGGTTGTGGACGAAAGCAGCAGCTTCAAAAGCCATAAAGCAAAACGGTTTAAGTCCCTTGCAAGCGTCGGACCCCATATCAACCGGATGGTGGAACTGACAGGAACGCCTTCCCCGAATGGACTTGAGGATCTGTGGGCGCAGCTGTATCTTCTGGATGGCGGAGAGCGTCTGGGAAAGCGGTACACCCAGTTCAGAGAACGGTATTTCCAGCCGGACAAGCGCGGGGCAGACGCGATGGTGTACAGCTACGAGGCAAAGCCGGGGACAGAAGAAAGTATTCTGGAGAAGATTTCAGACATCTGTATTTCCATGAAGGCCGAAGATTATCTGGAGCTTCCGGAAATCACATATCATCAGATCCCGGTTGTGCTGGATGGAAAGGCGGAAAAAGCGTACCGGGAGCTGGAAAGGAAGATGGTTCTGGAGCTTCCGGAGGACGAAGAGGAGATCAGCGTTACAAGCGCGGCAGCACTCAGTAATAAGCTGCTGCAGCTGGCAAATGGCGCGATTTATGACGACGACCGGAACGTCCATGAAGTACACAGCTGTAAGATCGAGGCCTTTCTGGAGCTGATCGAGTCCCTGCAGGGAAAGCCGGCCTTAGTATTTTACAATTACCAGCATGACAGGGAGCGGATCCTGAAAGCGCTGGAAAAGTCAAAGCTGCAGGTACGGGAGCTGAAAACGACGAAGGACGAGGATGACTGGAACACGGGAAAGATTAATGTCCTTCTGACACATCCGGCCAGCAGCGCTTACGGTCTGAATCTGCAACAGGGCGGGAACCACGTGATCTGGTTTGGACTGACCTGGAATTATGAGCTGTATACCCAGGCGAATAAAAGGCTGCACCGGCAGGGGCAGACCGAGAGGGTGATTATCCATCATCTTGTGTGTGAGGGAACACGGGATGAAGATGTGATGCAGGCTTTGGAGAGAAAGGATGATGTCCAGGAATGGGTAATGCAGAGCCTGAAGGCAAGAATCAAAGCTGTGAAGGAGGGAAAATACATTGGCTGAGAAAAAGATAACGGATAGAGCCAAAAAAAAGATTATATCGGGGCATCTGAGTCCGGTCATATGTCCGGGATGCGGGAAGGAGATTACGGAAGATGAGGATCTGAGCAAGATTGAGTATGTGAGAACGAAAAGAGCAACAGATGTATTTTTCCATACGGCGTGCATGGAAAAAGTGTGGAGGTGAAAATAAATGTTTACAGGAGTAAGTTTTGAACAGGCAATAGATTACTGGAAGAAAGGCAGGGAAGTTATTGTTCTGGACCGACATTCACAGAATCCATCCGGAGGGTATGACAATTTTCCATTCGAGGAACTCTTCCGGAATGTGGAGCTGTTGGCGGATGTGCCGGCGGTAGAAAACCCGGAATTCAAACAGGCTGTTGCAGATATGGTTCAGTCTGATCCGAAGCAGGAAGAACCTTCCGAGGAGGAAAACGTTACCCCCCCCCTCAGAGCGGAGGTGAGTGAGATGCTTCCGGCCGGAAAAACAACGAAGGAGATCATCTTTGACCTGGCGGCGCAGGGGATGACAGCCCCTGAAATTGCCAGAAAGACCGGGATCAAGTATAACACGGTGTATTTTCACCTGAACCCGGAGAAATGCAGCAAGAGAAAGAAAGCGGCAAAGCCGGCCAAACCGGTGCCGGCCGTGAAGAAAAGCACGGTTGGAAAGTCTGGGTGGAACGAGGACCGACATGCATGCAAAAGCTGCAGGTACCGGGCAAGAGGAGCAAGAAGCGGATGTGATTATTATGTGATCACGGATATGGAGAGAGACTGCGATCCGGCGGACTGCGACAAGTATGCTGAGGAAGAACGGTGAGAAAGGGAAAATAAATGAGTAAAAAAGAGAAAGACCCGTCTGAGGCTCTGACGGAATTCCTGGAATACATAAATGGCTGTCGTGAAAAATATCAGGCGGCCCATGAATCTGTGAAAACAGAGGAAAGGCGCCTTCAGGATCTTCTGCATGAGCTGGAACTTGCGGAAGGGGAAAACGCCAAAAGACGGGCCGCTACAAAGCTTCGGAACAGCCGCCGGCAGCGAAGAAGGAAAAAGGACGAGGCAATGCGTCTTGAGCTGATCGTAAATTTCTTTGATGAGCCGGCGCAAAAGAATTCTATGAACAAGATGAAACAGCTTGTTAAACGGCAGAAGAAGCAGGAAGAGTTCCTGGATGGAGAAAGGCATTATAACCAGAGGGTAAAGCCTGAAGGATAGAGTTATTCATAAATCCGGCTATATATGACCGATATAGCCGGAAGTGGCTATAAAACAGAACAAACGAAAGGAGAGCGGAGATGGAGAGGTTAACACAGTGGTATGACGATGGAAAAATCCGCGGCGTGCTTGTAAAAGATGGATATGAAGAGAACTCCTTGCAAACTATTATCACGAAGATAGATGAATGCTATGCAGCAGTAGCTCTGTTAAAGGAGTATGAGGACACCGGACTCACCCCGCAGGAGATCATGGAGCTGAAAGAGCGGGATACGGAATATTTTGCAAAAACAAGTATATTCGATCATGAATCGGTTGTTTGTAAATGCGGAAACGATATAGAGAAAGATTCAGGATTTGAATTTTGCCCGTGGTGCGGACAGCGGTTGAAGTGGGAGGAATGACGATGGCAAAGTTGTTGGACAGACCGTTTACCAGAGAAGAAAAGAGGCACATTCTTGATATGCTGCAGGGAAATATAAACAGAATCTCTGTATCGAACGATATTGAAGAGATTGTGTGCCAGCTGAATTTTGCTGTAGACAGGTTATCTGCGGTGGCATATTCGAGGATTAAGGAACTGACGGGAGATGAGGACTGACATGCAGGAATTAGAGATTGTACGTGAAAAAATTCAGAATCATTACAGAGTGGTGAGGACAGACGAAGATCTGGAATGGAATAGAGCAATAGATCTGTGCACGAATATTATAAACGCGCACTTATCCCACGAAAATGACCCGGAAATCGCGAGATCGTCACGAGATACGGATTTTCGGAGAGCGATTGAAGTTTTAGACAAGTTGTCTTTCTTCGGTGGCCAGAGAGCCGGAAGAGAGCTGTGGAACGATAAGCCAAGGAAAGTGCAGGATGAAGATATCTCGAGCTTTAACCGGGATATTGAATATCTCAGAGACTTTATCCGCAAACACATGAATGACGGCTGGATCCGGGTGGGAGAGCAGCTGCCGGAAGAAGGTATGCAAGTTATTGTAACAACCGAAGATGGTATGGTTTATGGAGATATAGTGTACGGATATGCAGACGAAACAGACAGTGATCCGTGCTTTCATAGGTGGGATGATGAATATTGGCAGTATTTCAAGCCTATTGTTATCGCCTGGCGTCCTCTTCCAGAGCCATACTACCTGGAGCCCGAGGCGAAAAAAATTGGCGGGAAAACATGCTGAGGAAATTTGACAGGAGGGAGTAGTATGAGCGAGATTAAATTAAAGCCGTGCCCGTTTTGCGGAGGAGAAGCATATATTTCGATGGTATTAAAACCCCACATAGATTGTTTTCACTCTAAAAAGTGTAAGATGCGACCGGATACATGGTTGTTATCTTCCGAATCACTCAAAAAACAGATTAAAGCATGGAACAGGAGGGCAGGGAATGAATCATGGACGGACAAGGAAAGAAGTGAAACGCGACAGAGAGAGTCATTATGAAGGCTTGGCCGAGTGCACGCCGGATCAGAAGGCCCGGGACTGGTTCAAGCGCAAGTCTGGAATACAGATATTGATTCAGGCCCAGGCGGAGCAGATCCATGAAACGCCAGCGGAATACATAGCCAGGAAATACAACATAAGGGGTGATGCGGATGGACAGGATCGAAGAGAAGACAGTGAGTGAGAATGACAAGAAAAAGGAATACCTGCGGAGCTACCGGCAACACGTCCGGAGAATCCACCGGATCAATGCTGAAATTGCAGAGCTGAGAGAAATGAAGCTGCATCCGTCTATGAAGCCGGATGACGGGATGCCGCACGGTAGCGGAGGGCAGGGAGATCTCTCTACATATGCAGCAGAGCTGGACGATATGATCCGGGAGCTTCAGCAGGAGCGGTATTTGAGGATTAAGACTTATCAGGCAATTGCACGCCAGATCAAGCGAATGAAGAGCCGGAATGAGTCGGACGTTCTGTTCTACAGGTACATAAAAGCTATGGATTGGTGGGAGATTGCGGAGAAGATGGGGTTTTCAGAGCGACAGATATTCAGAATACATGGGAAGGCTCTGGCGCATTTTGAAATTCCGAAAGATGTCAGTGAATGTCAGTAATATCTGTGGTAATATGGTATCATCAGAAAAAAGAAAAAGAGAGCACCTTACCGGATGGCAGGGTGCTTTTCTTATGCCTGCCCAGATGTTTCTCTATTGCCTTCCAGCTCTTGCTGGCGTATACTTTGATCGGGTGTATGGGACAGGAGAATGGAGATGAGATGACTGCAGCAGAGATCTATGAGAGCATGGATAAATGCATGGAGGAAAACAAGGGAAAGAAAGGAAGATTGGCTGTCCTTACAATTCGAACGCATGCCAGGAGACTGGGGATGATGGTAGGAAGGACAGAAGATGATATTTTGAGGTTTTATTTTAAAATGCGAAATTTAGGGGAGCACTGATCGAATGATCGGTGCTTTTTCTTGTATAAATAAGCCAGAATTGAAGGTGGTGAAGTGAGTGAGACACAGAAATATATTTTAGCTGAAAGAGATTACCTAGCCGGAATGAAATATAAGGATATCGCTGCAAAGTATGGAGTGACTTTGAACACAGTGAAATCTTGGAAGGTCCGGTATGGATGGAATAAAAAAGGTGTGCACACAAAATCAGAAAAAGTGTGCACACAAAAAAAGAAGCGCGGTGGACAGCCCGGCAACAAGAACGCAGTCGGACATGGCGCACCGAAGGGGAATCAGAACGCCACAAAGCATGGACTCTTCTCCCGGTATCTTCCAGAGGATACCCGGGAGCTTTTCTTTTCCCTGGACTCAGCTGATCCGCTGGATCTTCTGTGGGATCAGATCAAGTTAGCGTATGCGGCGATTATGCGGGCGCAGCATATCATGCATGTCCGGGATCAGGATGATAAAACCGTTGAGAAGGTAGAGGAGAAGGACGGCAACGTGATCGGGGAGCGCTGGGAAGTGCAGCAGGCCTGGGACAAGCAGGCGTCCTTCCTGCAGGCGCAGGCAAAAGCGCAAAAAGAGCTGACTGGTATGATCAAGCAGTATGAAGAGCTGCTGCACAAGAACTGGGATCTGGCAACCGAGGAACAAAGGGCGAGAATTACCGCATTGAAAGACAAGGTAAAAACGGATGAAGACAGGGCTGTCAACATAACGTTTGTGAAGGCAAGTGAGCAGAATGGAAAAGAACATTAATTTTGCCTTAAACGATCATTTCTATGATTTTGTAGACGATTGGAATTATAAGTTCTATTTTCTGGTCGGAGGCTATGGAAGCTCTAAGAGCTATCATATCGCTGTGAAGATCATTAAGAAGCTTCTGGAGGAGAAACGGAAGGCGCTGGTTGTCAGGGAGGTTTTTGATACAATCAGGGATTCCTGTTATGATCTTCTGCAAGAGGTTGCTGAGGCTATGGGTGTTGATGAGTATTTGACATTCACTTCTTCCCCTATGCAGGTCAAGTTCGCGAACGGCAGCCGGATAATCTTTAAGGGAATGGATAAACCCGCAAAATTGAAATCACTGAACGGTGTATCAATCGTGTGGGTAGAGGAGTGTTCGGAAGTTAAATATGCCGGATTCAAGGAGATCCTTGGACGTTTGAGGCATCCGACATTAAGTAATCATATTATTCTGTCTACAAATCCGGTCAGCAAAGGAAATTGGACTTACAAATATTTCTTCCAGGATAAAAAGAAAAAGGTGTTTGTCCTGGATGATGAACAACTGTATAAAGCAAGAATCATGGTTGTCGGAAACACGTACTATCATCACAGTACTGTGGACGACAACTTTTTTGTTCCGCAGGAGTATGTGGAACAGTTGGATGATCTCCAGACTCACGATCCTGATCTATACCGTGTTGCCCGACAGGGTCACTTCGGTGTGAATGGCACTCTGGTATTCCCGCAATTTGTTGTAGAGCCGGCTGAACGGGTGTTAGAAGAAATACGATCCATTAAGGATCCTCTGGAAAAGAACGGTATGGACTTCGGATTTGTGACTTCCTACAACGCAGCACTCCGCCTCGTGGTGGATCATACGGAGAAGATTCTGTATATTTACCGGGAGTACTACAGCCGGAATAAAACAGATCCGGAGATAGCAAAGGATATGGAGGACTGGAAAGATATTCTCATCAAAGCAGACTGTGCGGAACCGAAAGCGATAAAATTTTATAAGCAATCGGGATTTCGCATGAAGCCATGCAAGAAATTTAAAGGCAGCAGGGCAATGTATACGAAGAAGGTTAAGCGATTCAGAAAGATTGTGTGTTCTGATGCCTGCCAGAATACCATTGATGAGCTTCAGGACCTGACATTTGCTGTGGACAAGGATGGAGAGATTATAGAGGATGAATTTAATATTGATCCGCACACATTATCTGCAATCTGGTACGCACTTGATGATTATGAGGTATCAGATCTGAAAGGCGGCAGCCTGGGAACATTCAGGAAATAGAGGTGGCAGCGTGAAAATAAGAGATATCATAGACAGATTAAGAAAAGGGGTGAAGGCGGGAATGGCCGCAGTAAAAGAGAGTAATTCCCTGACAGATACAAGGGTTGTATACCTGATTGAAAAGTTCAAGTCTTCGGGTAAGCACGAGCTGATGATGGAAGGAGAACGGTACTATCGGGTAGACAACGATATCAAAAACAGACGGATTACGAAAAAGGTTAATGGGCATCAGGTGGAAGAAAGCTGGAGAGCAAACAATAAGCTGGCTCATGCAAAATATAAGAATCAGGTGGACGAAAAGATCGCTTATCTGCTGTCTAAGCCGGTCACATACAAGACCAGCGAGGCTGATGATTCGTCTTATGCTGATAAGATCAAAGATATTCTGGGAAAGCATTTTCAGTACCAGCTGACACAGCTGGGGTATGAGGCATCAAATAAGGGAATTGGATGGCTGCAGGTATACGTTGACGAAGAAGGAAACATTAAGACAATGGTGATTCCGGCAGAACAGTGCATCCCGTATTGGAAAGACAAGACTCACACTGAGCTGGATACAATGATCCGTGTCTACGATACAACAGTATGGGAATACAGCACGGAAAAAACAGTTACAAATGTAGAGGTATGGACCGAAAACAGCGTTGCATTTTATCGGCTGGAAGGAAAACTCCTTATCTATGATTATGACAGGAGCATGGATGCCGGCGGCCCTGTATCACATTACAAGAATGGAGATGAATGGCAGGCCTGGGGAAAAGTGCCGTTTGTGCCATTCAAAAATAACCAGATCGAGATGCCGGATATTAAGTTTGTCAAGAGTCTGATCGACGGATATGATAAAGGCAGGAGTGAAGCGGCAAATTATGTAGAGGAAGTCAAGAATCTGATCTTTGTCCTGAAGGGATACGGAGGGGCGGATCTGGATGAGTTCATGCGTGATATCAATGAAGACCGCGCGATTAAGATTGATGATACAGAAAATGGCGGAGTTGATACGATCACGCCGCAAATGGACATTACGGCGCTTCGCGAACATTATGAGCAGCTTAATCGTGATATTGTTGAGGCGGGGCAGTCGGTAAATAAAGACCTGGACAAGTTTGGTTCTGCGCCGTCTGGCGTCGCTCTGCGGTTTATGTATTCGGGGCTGGATCTGAAGTGTAATTTGATGGAAACAGAATTCCGGATGGGATTTGAACAGCTTCTGTATTTTGTGGATATGTATCTTCAGCTTACCGGACAGGGAGATTATAAAAAGACAGAAGTTGAACTGGTATTCAACAGGGATATGGCTATGAATGAGTCAGAACAGATTCAGAACTGTACAAATTCCCGTGGCACAATTTCTGACAAGACGATCATTGCGCACCACCCCTATGTTTCCGATGTCGAAGAAGAGCTGAAGTTGCTCGAAGAACAGAAACAGGCTGCAGGCCCAGACTGGGACACCGTCCCACCCGTAAAGGATGGTGAGGGATATGGCGGCGAAGAATAGCGCATACTGGGAAAAACGGATTGCTGCAGGGACATGGAAAACATATAATTCACTGGAAGAAAAGAACCGGGATCTCCTGGAGTTTTACACGGATGCCAGTGAGCAGATAAAAAAAGAACTCTATCTGATTGCTGAAAAATACAGCAAAGATGGGGTTCTTTCTCTTTCCGATATGCACAAGCAGAACCGTTTGACAGATCTGAATCAAAAGTTTCAGGACATTATTGAGGATCTGGGGCATAAGACGGAAAAATCTGCAAAGAAGAATATGCAGGACGGTTTCAAGACTGTGTATGCGAATACTGCAGTCGGCATGGGGGATGAGGACTTCTCCATGCCGAACAAGAAGCTGATGGAAAAGCTTCTGAATGAGCCCTGGCGCGGGGACAGCTTCTCCGGCCGGTTGTGGAAGAATCAGAAGAAACTGACAGTCGGACTGAATGATCTTCTTCTGACTGGATTACAGCAGGGAAAGACTGTAACTGAGATTGCGGTCAGCCTGCATAATTTTATGGGACAGGGATTCAACGAATGCCACCGCTTAGTGCGCACAGAGACCATGCATTATCTGAATGATGCTACGCTGCGACGGTACAGGGATGCAGGGGTAGAATACGTGCAGATCTGGGCAGCTGAGGACGAGAGAACCTGTGATGAATGCTCGAAGTACCACGGGAAGATATACCCCATTGATAAGTGCCCGCATGTGCCCTTCCACCCGAACTGCCGCTGTACGATCATTCCGGTTACAGATGGAAAGCTGGTTGCAAAGCAAGAAAAGAACGACATCAAGAAAGATATTGAAAAGAAGGGCGATTCTGATATAATAAATCCATCAATATCGAAAGCAGGAGCCGCCGTGGCAGTTATACGTTCTCTTGGAAATATAAAAGAAAACATTATTGTAAAGGAATTTGGGGAAATTCAGACGGATGAGATTATTGTAACTGAAGAAAGGGAAGACCACATAAAAGAAAGACACCCGGAGGACTTTGAATTATTTAAAAAATATGGAGACAAAGCAGTTACCGACCCGGATTACATAATTCGTGATGGCAAACATGAAGGAACCGTATTCATGGTAATGAAGTTGCCTAATACGAATCTTAATGTTGTTGTAAGGATTGCCCTCGAATCAGACGGAAGCGGTCTAAAAAATTCAGTTATGACATTTTATAGAATCCGAGAACGCAACTTAAAAAAACTGATACAAAAAAACACTGCTCTTCTCGGAAAAGATGCAGTGCTTTACAAAAAAGAATAAAAGAGCTATAATATGCATACAATAAGCGGGGAGATATTTGAAGTAGAGACTGTGCTGCTACGCACCCTTGTGGTCAAAAGAAATGTGGGAAGGGGCACACCCACCAAATATCTTTCTACTTACTAAATAACGAATTTATGCCACCAGTCAGAAATGGCCGGTGGTTTTCTTTTACCCAGAAAGCAAGAAAGGAGGAAGCGCAATGAAAGCAGTCTGCATCAAGAGTTATTACGACAAACAGCTGAAAAGAAAGGTCACAGTAGGCGACGAACTGGAATTGTCTGAAAAGCGGTTCAAGGAGCTGTCAACAACACAGAATGCCGCGAAGACAGCGCTTGTGAAAGCGAAGCCTGAGAAAAAGGCGGCGGCAAAGAAAGGATAAGGTGATCCTCATATCTCCCGGCTCCGGGTTACAGAGCACATGAAGCATCCGTAAGGGTGCTATTTTTCTACCCTTTTTTATGGGTTGCAGGGTATAAAGAACAACGGTACAGCCCAGCACCGGGAGAGCCGGTATAAAAATCTATGGAGGTAAAGAAGAATGGAATGGTTACAAAAAATTTTATCAAACGCGGTTTACACACAGGACGGGAAACTGGATGTTGAGGCGACAATGAAAAAAATCAATGAAGAAGCTTCGAAGCATATCGTTTCAAAAGAACAGTATAATGCCAAGATCAAAGAACTTGATGCGGCGAACGGGACAATTAAACAGCTGAAAAAAGATGCTGAGGACAATCCGGATCTGCAGAAAGCAATTAAGGATCACGAGGCTGCAGTGAAAAAGCTGCAGGCTGAACATGCGGAG
>OOAU01001236.1_pt1 | contig 10992 bp, 8 predicted proteins | sample 1670931 | NCBI WGS metagenome assembly OOAU01 (sample SAMN06348105, study PRJEB24527) | human gut metagenome | biome: human gut; feature: ankylosing spondylitis patient; material: feces | host: Homo sapiens | place: China | collected 2015-10 | reverse complement strand
GAATGATTATTTAGTATTATTTTTTATCCAGTTAATAACTATGTATTTTTATTATAACAAAGCATCTTCCCATAAAATGCTTAATCATTATAATTTCCCAGATATCTATCAACAGAAAAATAACTGCTGTTACTACAAATGCTCTCCCGTGTATTCATACAAACATCTACTATCCAAATATATATATTTGGATTTCTAAAACACCAAATAAAAACCGCAGTTCATAAAAATGGACTGCGGTTTTATTTAGTATCTTTTTATTCCCACTCGCTCCTGTTAGATGTTTTCTAAACAGATTTGCTTATAAGATTTCGCTCAGAGTATTGGTATTCTTTTCATTATTCAGATAGTAGAGGCTGTCTGATTTTTTGTTGCCATTGTGTTGCCAGAAGTGGAGCAAGAAAATTCAGTGTTAAGAATCATTATACCACGCAAAAATCGCTCATCAAATTTATCACCATGCCAATCCTGTATACTCTTCACCCAAAATATCACTCTTGGCAAAACTCGCGATACATAATTTCAGCCAGAGCGCTTTTCAGAGCAGCATATTTCTTTGGATCACTGAACAAAATGCTGAATGCCTGGCTACTCTCCTTGTAAGCATCCATTGCGGTTTTGTCATAGGCTTTAGAAAACACACTGTTGACGAAAATTTGCTCTCCATCCTGCTGGGCAGACTTTCGCAGCACATCATCCTTAGACATCTTGCTCATAAGAATCTCCGCAAGTATCCGGTCGCCTTCTGTGATTTCTCCTGCATAGTGCTCGTTAAATTTTTCAATCACTTCTTCAAGCTGGCTTTTGCTCTCCTGCTTGGTAGCTCCCTTTTTCATGGTTGGGGTTTCATACTGGCCAGATCTGTCTTTTTCCAGAGAAATAGAACCTGCAAAAGTCTCCTCTAGCTTATAGTACTCCAATGCAACTTTGTTTCCCAGATCCCATACCTCTGTTTCATCACTAGGCAGGAGACGCGAGAGATAACTGCAAAAAATATATTCTTTATGCAAGTCCTTATCAAACATTCTGACAATCTGGGTGATATAGTTATACCACTTCACAAAGCTACGTATCTGCCGGCGAAATTCATACCGCTGCTGCTGATCCAAATTGTTATTATAGCGTTCCGCAACCGGCAACAAAGCATTTGTAATCTTTCCCTGCAAGGCCACATTATTCTTATTGTTTTCAGGGTCAAGGTAGATTGATGTAACAAGGTCGATGTCCTCATCGGTGTAAAGCTTGTACTCCCGCAATTTTTTCTGTGCGGTATAAATCAAATCGACATTGATTTCAGATTCCAGGCTAGTCTCTGCATAGAACGCTTGGAAAGCCTCCTGAATATCCTCCGCAGTGTTCACAAAGTCAAGTACATAGGTATCAATTTTGCCGGGGCAAATCCGGTTTAAACGGCTAATTGTCTGTACCGCTTTCACATCACGCAGCTTTTTATCAATAATCATGGTATGCAGAAGAGGCTCGTCAAAACCCGTCTGATATTTTTCCGCAACGATCAAGACGTCTCCCTGTTCATGGAAAACAGCCTTTGTCTGACTTTCGGTTACTCGGTTTCCGTCTGCATCCTTGTTCATTGTGCTTTCCGTGTATTCGGAGTCCGAAATATCCGGGTCTGTAACGCTGCCGGAGAATGCGATCATCACCTGAAGGCTATCATAGCCTTGCTGGCGAATGTATCGTTGAACCTCATAAAAATAGCGGACAGCAGCAAGCCGTGAGGCTGTCACCACCATCATTTTTCCCTTGCCACCAATTGCCTTGCTGGTCACTTCGCGGAAGGTCTCTACGATAATGGCCGCTTTTTGCGCAATATTATATGGGTGCAGTTCTGCATACCGGCGAATTAATTTCATTGCTTTGGATGCCGGTACCTCCGGGTTATCCGGTATGTTTTTTGCCACTTTATAGCAGGTCTTATAGGTAGTGTAGTTTGCAAGCACATCCATAATGAAGCCTTCTTCGATGGCCTGCCGCATACTGTACACATGGAAAGGATGGAATGTACCGTCCGTCCATTCCTCACCGAAAATTTCTAGTGTCTTGTCCTTGGGAGTGGCCGTAAAGGCATAAAAGCTGAGATTGCTGTGCTTCCCGGCAGTAATCAGTTCTTTCAGGAATTTGTCATTGGAGGCATCCAGTTCCTCTTCCGCTTTTCCTTCCAGTTCAGCATACTCCGCCAAAGCGTCAGAAGTGTCTGCCAAAGCCATTTTCAGCTTCATCGCACTCTGGCCGGTTTGGCTGCTATGGGCCTCATCCACAATAATCGCGAAGGCTTTGCCTGTTGTGTCTCCCACAAGATCGTAAATGACCGGAAATTTCTGAAGTGTCGTGACAATAATCCGTTTCCCGTCATTGACCGCTTTCAGCAGATCTTTGGAGCTCTTCTTTTCATCAATCAACACCACGCTGCCCAGCGTATGATCGAAGCTGTCGATGGTGTCTTGCAGCTGACTATCCAGTACTTTCCGGTCTGTAACAATGATGACTGAGTTATAAACAGCCCGGTTTTCGTCATCATGCAGACTGGCAAGGCGATAAGCGGTCCAGGCGATACTGTTGGACTTACCAGAACCGGCGCTGTGCTGGATGAGGTAGTTGTGTCCGGGACCGTGTTCTCTCGTATGGTGAACCAACTTCCGGACAACGTCTAGCTGATGATATCGGGGAAAAATGATCTTTTCGGCGGTGTCCGTGCGGACCTTTCCATCGGGCAAGGTCGTTTTCTTAACCTCTTTCTGATAACTGATAAACTTTTGTAGGATATCAAGAAAGCTATCCTTTTGGAGCACTGTTTCCCACAGATACGCTGTCACATAGCCACCAGTGGGGTTCTGTGGGTTCCCCGCTCCACCGTCTACACCAGGACCATTGCTCCCCTGGTTGAATGGTAGAAAATATGTTTTGGGTCCCAACAGTCGAGTGCTCATGGCTACTCGATACAGGTCCGCTGCAAAATAAGTAAGGATTCTGCGGTTAAACTGAAAGGCCTCCTCGCGTGGATCGCGGTCCGTCATCCACTGGGTGATGGCATTGTCAATAGTCTGCCCGGTCAGCTGGTTTTTCAATTCGATGGCAACCAGCGGAATTCCGTTGACAGCCAGCATCATATCTACGCTATTGTTATTGCGCGGACTGTAATGCCACTGGCGAATACACTGGCAGATATTTTCCTCGTAGTGGGTCAAGGCCAGTTGATTCAGCTTTGTCTCCGGTTTGAAGTAGATAACCTTAAACTCCTGGCCGCGGTGCTTGAAGCCGTGGCGTAGAACATTGACCAGGCCCTCCATGTCAACGGCATTTTGAAAGGCCTTATAAAACTTCTTCTGAGGATCACTCTTGCAGCGTTTTTCAAACAGTGCCCATTGCACCGGTTGCGTATTCTTGACAAAGGTGCACAGTGTTTCAATATCCAGGGCATAGTTTTCCGTGAACACACCTGTACTATCGCATTGAAATCCGGTGCGATACCCTGCATCTGTGGCTTTTTGCCAGCCGCCTTTGGGAGAAATCAAACAGGATTCTATATCCTGTTCAAATTGCTTTTCATTATCTGCCATCGTTACACCTCCTGCGATTCATTTTCAGTCTGGGATGCATCAAAACATTGCTTGCTTTCAACAACCGCCTGAAGCATCTTGAAATGTAGATTGACAAAATGAATATAAGCAGCTGCCGCCTCCAACAATGGTGCATTCCTTTTTTCGGGGAGCGGTTGTCCTATCTGTATTCCAATTTCATAGTTATCACAAGAATCTACGGTCTGATAGAATGCCTTTTCCGATAAATGAACATATCCGCTGGCATTGTTGTATACTTTAGAAAAGATGGGATCTATTCTTGCCACTTCATCTTTTAAGTATCCGTCAAGCATTTTATTGCCCTTTGCATCTTTCAGACTTTTGATGGGAGTTCCATCGAGAATACACCGAATAACCGCATTTCGATCCTCGGCAATAAACGCCGCATAAGTCCGCATACAGTTGTCCATCTGCATGCGGAGAAGGACTCCGACACAAGTCAAATTCCGATCTTTAAGCATGGGAATCAGGCCATCGATTAAGCGAATACATCTGTCAACAGATGCACAGAAAAACAAATCATCCATGCATAGGGTTTCGCCAATGATGCCTGTCGCTAGTGACACGGCTTCCTTCCGTAATTCCTGTAATTGCTCAATATAGGCGGCGAGCTTAATATTGTATTCTTCGTTTTTCATTAGACCACCCGCCTTTTTCCAGTCACAACTTCAAAAATCAGAGACTTTTTGTAGGATTCCAAGTCTGCAACAAGAGACTCTTTTTCAGAAATTATTGCATCTATCTTTGAGCATTGGATATTTAAATACTCAACAATCCGGAGTTGCTCTTCTATGGGCGGCACTATTACCTTAATTTTATACAGTTCCGTTGTATATAAGGGGCTAATACTATCTCCAACACCCTTCATATGGGTAATAAATTCACCGATACATCTAGGTGTCTTAAATTGATATTCAAAGTATTTAGCACAATTATCTGGAAAACATCTATATACACAATAGTTAAAGGTTACAATGCCTTCAAGCGGAGATACAAAAAACACTCCAGAATGAGCTTTATATTTGTTAAAGACAATGTCTCCAATGTGAACAATTCTCCAATCTTCTGTTGATGTAGAAGGGTTTGAAATTGTCGCATCAGAAGATTTGATAATGCCATATTTCTGCGTTACAGAAAGCATTTCTTCCGTCCCTGTTGCGGTTCTTTCTTTGCTTTCTTGCATAACATACTTTATTGATTTAGTTGTCCAATTGCTTGGAATTTTCCCAATCCACTCAACACCAGAATCTTTCATTTCTACACCTGGATCTAGACCTTTGGTCACCGCTTCATAGATAATCGATGCTTTCCAGCATTTATACTCCTCAATACTTGCTTTAGCTTCAGAAATGATGCTATCCACACGCATAATCTCATTATCCAAAAAGTTTGCAATAGCCACCTGTTCATCTTCTGCAGGAAACGGAATTTTCAATCTCTTCACTTCGCCATAATTCAATCCTTGACGAACACCAGATCCCATACCATAAAAACCTTTTCGTACATCAAATGTATGGAGTAAATAGTATAAAAACTTTGCTGTTTTTGAATTTTTAGGCCTCATAGTGATGTACGCTGAAGTAATAATACCTTTTTCAGTAGAAATTCCCACTCTTAAACTAGTATGGTCATTTTGCAAATCTGTGAGCCGTAAAACAATATCATTGGCTTCTATAATGTTATATCCATCAAAAGAAGCCGGGAGTAATCCTTCAGTTGTATCAATGGGTTTTCTCTTAATTTTTCCATAACTAAGCGACAATAAATTCTTTTCTGATAAATCAGAGTTTTTATTTTTCACTTGACTAACAACTTGAGAAAGCAAAACCATTGACCACGAGAAGGGGACATTACCCAACCATTCACTGCCAGAATCTATACCAGATTCATTGCTATTAATTAGCGGCATGTCAATTCCCCTTTCCAAACAGTTCGTGTAATTTTGCCATTAAATTTTGTTCACGTTCAGCAATACGGGCTGCAATCTCTGCACTAGGTTCAATAGGAGCATATTCATAAAATGTCCGAGTAAAAGGAATCTCATATCCAATCTTCGTTTTACCCTCATCCACCCAGGCATCCGGATTGTAGGGCAGCACCTCGCGGGAGATGTATTCCTCCACTTCCTCCGCCAGCGGGATATTTTCGGTACCCCGTTTAGCGGTATCGGCCACTTTTTTTCCACGCTTCAAAACAGGGGTGCCATTCTCATTATATATCGGGGTCTCCACCACTACTTTGCGATAACCCAAGGAAACGCCGTCCAAGATCTTGCTCTTACAGACAATGGGCTTCCCGTCTTCTTCTGCACCCTCATAGATTTCGGTGCGATATTCCCCATACGCCTGGACGATCATGTCGCGGCTATTCTTCGCAATGTCCACCCGCTTATTGCCGATGGGTTTCCGACGGGATTGGCAACACTTGCTGGCGTCAATGAGCTGGACCTTCCCCTTGCGTTCCTGGGGCTTGTCTTTGTTGACAATCCAGATATAGGTGGCAATACCGGTATTGTAGAAGGAGTCGTTGGGAAGCTGCACGATAGCGTCCAGCCAGTCATTTTCAATCAGATAGCGGCGAATCTCGCTCTGGCCACTCCCCGCATCGCCGGCGAATAGAGACGATCCGTTCTGAATGATGGCCATTCGTCCGGTATCTTTCAGCTTTTTTACGCCGTTCATCAGAAACAGCATTTGACCGTCACTCTTGCTGGGTAGGCCAGGAGCAAAGCGGCCCGCTTCACCTTTTTTGTGCTCCGTCTCCACCACGGTGGCTTCGCGCTTCCAGTCGATGCCGAAGGGAGGATTGGAAATCACGAAGTCAAACTGATAGTCGGTAAATTTATCGTCGGACAAGGTGTCGCCGAATTGCATATTGTCCGGGTCACCGCTGTGGATCATGGTATCTGCCACTGCAATTCCCATGGTAAAGGGATTGATTTCCTGCCCGAACGTCTGCACAGTGGCCTTGCTGTCCAACTGCTTTAGTCGTTCTTCCATGCAGGTCAGCATCTGGCTAGTGCCCATGGTCATGTCATAAACCGTGCAGTGGATTCCATCGTCATCCTTTACAATATCGTTATCGGTCAGCAGCAGGTCGCACATCAGGTAAATGATATCTCGACTGGTAAAATGCGCTCCGGCCTCTTCGTTATAGGACTCAGAGAACCGCTGCACCAGATTTTCAAAGATATAGCCCATATCCACTGTGGAAATACGGTTTGGGCTCATATCCAAATTTTCTGCGGAAAAGTCCACAATGACCTGATAGAGCACGCCCGCCTCAACCATGCGATCCATCTGCGCCTGGAAGTTCATACGGGAAAGGATCTGCTGTACATTATCGGAAAATCCTGCCAGATAATCCCGAAAATTATCCTCAATATTTTCCGGATCGGTAATAAGACTGGCAAAGGTGAATTTGCTGGTATTATAGAACTGATAGCCAGAAGCCTCTTTCAAAAAACCGACTTTCAGTTCTCCAAAGCTCTCGTACTGCTTGTTTGCCTCCAGCACTGCATCATGTGTGGGAAGAAGGCAGTCGTGAAAGCGCTTGATCACACACATGGGCAAAATCACCAAGCCATATTCATGGGGCTTGAAGGCACCAAAAAGGGAGTTTGCGGCGTTCCAGATCAGGTTTGCGTTTTCCTGCGCGCGCCAGCCTACTTCATTAATTTTCTGTTCACTGAGACCCATCATTTATTTCCTCCATTGTTATGTACTTGTTGATAAAAAACAGCCAGGACATCGTCAAGTGGTACGCCGCTCCAGTGTTCCAAATCCGCCTGGGCAGTGTATAAAATCCTTGCCTTCAAAACTTCATCTGAAAAGGTGCGCATACTGGAAATCAGGTTTTCCAATCTGGAAGTAAGGGCATACAGTCGCTCCGGCACAAGTTCTCTGTACTCTACATGGGATGCTATCTGCTGTTTATACGTCTGCAACTGAAATTTCGTTGCGGACATCGCTTCCTGAAATTCCGGATCTGCGGAATTCAGCCATTCTTCCAGCTCACGAAATACCCACATCTCCTCACGGTTAGCAACGATATTCCGCAGGCGGTTGAAATCGTCGTAGGCTGGTTTGATACCAGGACGGGTGTCCAATAACCGCTGCAAATCGCTCACTCTGTAGGCAAGCTCTCCTTTGGGTGTCATAATTAGGGTGTCCTTATCTTTCACTGAGCTCCATTTCAACTTTTCATGGGCAAATTCGGCAAAGTCTGCAGTTACAAGTGAAAACCAATACTCCACTGGGATGATATGGAGAGCACTCGGCAAATAACCTCGTATTGCATCCACGATAATAGGATTACAGTCCGAAAGAACTACCTGCACATTGGGAACTCCATCCTTTAAAAGTACCGCCGCAATATCAGCAGAACTGACTCCATAAACAATGTCATAGACCCGGATACCATGATCAACATTAAGGAATATTGTATACTGATCCTTGTCTGTTTTTCCGGACAGAATCGCCAATCTAGAAGGAAGCATTGCCGTTTTGCGGCAAGTTTCTTTTTTTCGTACCCAGCGATTGAAAATCTGGCCAACAGCCTGCCTGGAAATTGATCCGGATAGCTGGTTTGCAATCTGCGCATAGCTGGCTCCGTTAAGTACTTGTTGTGCAATTTCATTTTCCAGCCGGAATGTCACATTATCTCGCCGGGATGCAAAACACACTGGCTTGGAAAAAATATGTCTGCAATCTTTATTGAGACATCTGTATTTATAAAACTCATACTCCAGTTGGATTACCTTTTTCTTTCGACCATCAGAAACCAGATCCAAATATGTTTTGGAGAACAAGTCCTGCGTCTTTACTGCATCGCTTCCACAGCGAGGGCAGTACTCAATTTCCGGATCATGCAGCCAGGCGTTATAGTAGGTATCGCTGCCTTTCCCCTTTTGAACGAAGAGTTCGGCCTGTCCCAGCAATTCTGTTCGCCCCTCATCTTCTCGCCTAAAAATACGCTTAGCCATGACACACCTCTTCCCATAACAACCTCACTATAACTATACCATACAGACACCATAATTACCACCAATTGCTTTACAATAATCTATTTTATATTTATTTTTACCACTAGTTACTTTACTTTATTATCTATCTATATATTTCGATCTTGTGTATACTGTCATCATCCAAAAGCCCCTCTACTTCCTATCCTCCCCTGAAGCCGGCCAGATGGAGTCCTGTCAAATAAGGGGGCAAATAACTATGAATAAAGGAGAATTATTATGAAAGTAACTTTTTTGAGCGCAATCGGCTATACCGATCCTAGTAAAAATAATGGCGACTGCATCCTGGTGGATAACGGTTCAGAGCTCGTCATCTACGACTGCGGGTGCGAAGAACATGCCCGCAGAGTTGCTGAGTACATGGACAAACATGCTTATTCCAAAGCAAAGCTGGTTCTCTCCCACAACGATGCAGACCACTTCGATGGTATACCCTACCTTATTGAGCAAGATAAGCTTTCTGCGGTTTATACGTTATTGCTTCTGAAATACAAGGACGAACTGCTGGACAAGGTCAACGACCGGCGTCGTACCCGAGAATCTATCGCTGCCCGAATCGCAGAAATCTACGACAACATTTATTCTCTTTCTGGAAAGGTTGCTCTGAAGGATATTTTTGCTGATACCGATGTGGCTACAGGGATCACAATTCCCGGTCCCAGCAAAGAATACGCTTTGGAGGCTGTAGCAAAGAGAATCGACAGCCGTGAAAGCGACGACATTGACAAGGAAACCATAGTAAATGCTGTCAGCACCCAGCTGTCTGTAAACTTCGGTGACGCGAAAAAGCTCCTTTTGACAGGAGATAGCAGTTTCGAAGCACTCAAGGATAACCTAAAAGACCACTCCACTATCCAACTTCCCCACCATGGTAAGCTCGTTCAGGCAAAGGAAATCTTTGATGCGAAAGATAACTATACTGTTTATTTTGTGTCTGATAATACAGGTGACACCAATGGTGGCTCGGACAAGTTGGTAGAAAAATACAAGCGAGGCCATGTCATCTATAACACTAGAAATGGCGACCAGGTCTGCGAACGCTCTACATTCAGAGTCACCACCTCTGTCGGTTCCTACCTCTGGGGGAGGGGCTAATGCGCTACCTTCTGCATAAAAGCCAAGCCCATGAACTGAAAGCTCGTCAGGAGTATCTGTTCGATATTTTTCACCTGTACTTCCTTCCGGGAAAACCGGAAGGAAGCTATATTCCTTTGATTCCTGTTGGCACGAAGGGGCCTGATGTACTTTTCATTACCGGACATACAAACTATGTTGCCGATTACATGGAGATATACCATCGTCAAATTCCAGAGCACTGTATTGTCGTTACCAGCTGTTTAGGGCGCACATTCAAGAAATATACCTTCCAGAAACAATTCTACGTCCCTGATCTAAAAGCTGATTATTGTTATTTGCACAGCGGTATTCCTTACGGCTTTGGCTTCAATATTTCTGATGCCGAACTGGATTTCTATAACGCTCAGGGTAACATCTGGGAGCGTCTTGAAGTCGCTTATAGCAAGCTTTAATGAGAAAGGAGAGCCATGAAGTTAGAACTACTCGACACCTACCATATTCGCGTTCGTTTAAGCGCCAGCATTATCGTCTTAGCCCCATTGGCGATTACAATCTTCCTTTGTTTTCCAGAAATAGCTACTCTCGCCTCTTCTACGGTCCTAATTGCTGTCCTTCTGGCATTTACGAACTACCTCCCAATTGTGCAGAGGCAGATCTACCAAAAAAATCTTCCGTTCAAAAATTATGCAGCACAGTTTCTCATGCCAGATGACGAAACTATTAATCCCGCTTCTAAAAAGCGATACTATAGAATACTCACAGAAATTGATCAATCATTTTCTGGCTTTCAACATCCTGATACCAGCAAAAGTTTTTATCAGTGCTGCGAGAGTGCTGTTCGATATTTGAGAGAAAAAACTAGAGCCAACTCTTTGATTTTAGAGGAAAATATTAACTACGGCTTTTACAGGACGCTCTATTCCAATAAGACAACGGGAATTATACTGTGCATTGTGTTTGGGTGTCTTACTGCCGCATACTCGCTGTTTTCCTCTGAATCGCTTTCTCAAATACCTATCAGCAATTACATTGCCCTCTCATCAAATATAGCGCTACTTCTATTCTGGATTTTCGGTGTAACCGAAAACGGCCTAGAAAGCACCGGAAAACAGTATGCGAAGGCGCTTCTTTCAACGATTGACTTGCTTTAAAACATTCTTTCTTCTCACACCAGAAAGATTGTTTCTAGAGCGGAGATTATAGCAGCAAGCAATGCGTGTGGCTATCCACACACAAATCCGGCAAGCAATGCGAGTGTTAATACACACTCACATTTCCTGCCGTCTGCTTGTTGAG
>OOAU01001221.1_pt1 | contig 11057 bp, 4 predicted proteins | sample 1670931 | NCBI WGS metagenome assembly OOAU01 (sample SAMN06348105, study PRJEB24527) | human gut metagenome | biome: human gut; feature: ankylosing spondylitis patient; material: feces | host: Homo sapiens | place: China | collected 2015-10 | reverse complement strand
TAATAGCCTTTATCTGAATTCTTTTTTATCATATAGCTATAAGTATATTTCTTGTCAAGCAAGCGATATTCATTGTGCGGATACATTCCCCAACTATTATCTCCGCCTAATCCGCGCTGCTTCAGGTCAACGTGCAAGAAGATATTTTTTTGCGGAACAATGTCGATAGTATGCTGTAATTTACGAGTCAGACCGGGGTCAAGATCTTCCGGTGAGAAATGCAATGCGGAAAATGAGATAGGTTGCAAGCCTGTAATTTTCACTCCCAGTCCTCCGCTATCCAATAAGGACAGCCAACGAACATCTGTTTTATTTCCTGTTTCCTGCGGACGTGTATACCAATAGAACTGATTTTCAACCTTATCCTCATATCGTCCGATGAAGGAACTCGAATAACGGTCGATATAGTTCTCAAAAGGCCCTCTACCGTAATAGACCAAGTTTTCATAAGGTTGATGCAATTCCATACGCATACCAAAACGGGGAAGTTCGGGAAGTTTCGTTCCTGTCAGGTCGATACTGCCCGTCACAATGACAGTTCCGTTATCCCGTACCAAATATTCCATCGTATAAGGCACTTGAATATCGCTTAAGACCCAATCAACCCTTACGGATAACCCTTTTTCATTATTCTCCCCTATTGTCACTTTCTTCACATAGCGGTTGACATGGGCCGTCCGCCAGACACCTGCCAAAACGGGCATTTTATTCCCAAAATCATTATCTATCGGAGCACGCCAAAAGGCTGGTTCGGGATATTGCCTGATAGGTTGCTTGCCATTTATCATATAATCAAACAAGATTCCCTTTTTCAAATCAATCTTACCTGAAACGGCACCTGATTGAAAAGACAAAATATTGTCTTTTGTTTCATAAGACAGTTTTCCCGAACAAGGCGGAAGCGATGTGAAGAAACTACTTTTATTTAATTGCATTTGCTCTCTAGCTACTTCATAGCCAGCAGGTACTAAATCGGTAGCAACCCGGGTGTGCACATAGAGATTAAGGAAATACTCATTTCCGTCTTCTGGAATAACGGGGAGAGATAAACGTATCTCTTTTTCTTCATGAGGTTTTAAATCAACATTGAAATCCCCCGTAGATATTTTTTCTCCGTTTTTGTATATTTCCCACATGAAAGCATACTCATCCAGATTGGTAAAGTCATAACGGTTTTTAATAGAAATAATTCCTTTCCCCAAGTCTTTTGCGATAAACTGAATGTACTGATACACTTTCTTCACTTCATACGCTTGTGGTTTAGGAATACCATTGGCAGAAATCAAACCGTCAGTTCCCGTGTTTAGTTCCCCTTTCTTATCTTCCAGCCATTTATAACTACCCATCTTACCATTATACGTCCAATAAGTACGTCCGTCTCTTGGTTCGGTCTTTATCTTAAATCCCTGATCCATAAAATCCCAGATAAAACCGCCCTGCAAGTTAGGGCTGTCATAAATAATATCCCAAAGGTCTTTAAAATTGCCATTGCTGTTTCCTTGGGCGTGAGCATACTCACACATGATAAACGGTCGCTGTTTGCCGGACTTCCGATATTCTGTTATTTTCCACATATTGGGATACATCGGACAGACAATATCTGTATTCCAATCTTCCCAAGCCTGCTCGAACTGTACAAAACGACCGGGGTCATATTTCTTCAAACGTTTATACTCATCGTGGAACACGATTCCATTGCCACATTCGTTTCCTAATGACCATCCGATGATACATGGATGATTTTTATCCCTTTCGACCATTCGGGTGATACGGTCGACATGAGCAGCATACCATTCGGGACGATAAGCAGGATGCGGAATGGTATCTTTAAAATAAGGAACCGAACCCATTCCATGAGTTTCAATATTGGCCTCATCCACTACATAGATACCATATTGATCACACAATTGATAGAATAATGGATGATTGGGATAATGACTGGTACGAACAGCGTTCATGTTCAGTTGTTTAATCAGTCGCAAATCATTCATTATGATTTCGCGAGTCTGCGTATGTCCCAAGCTGTCGTTATGTTCGTGACGGTTAACACCTTTTATATAGGTGGGTACACCATTTACCAGTAGCCGTGTATTCTTAATCTCAATGCGACGGAATCCGACTTTATGAGCCACTACCGTCTGTTGCTTGTCGTCATTGGCTCGAAGTGTCAGAATACAGTCGTAAAGCGAAGGGTGTTCAGCGCTCCATTTCCGTACATTGCGCACAGTGCCTTCGAAAGTAAGTGTAGTACTTATATCTGAGATACAATATGCTTTCTGCGCAGATAAGACAGTCTTCCCCCCTGCGTCCTTCAATTCGAGTGTAAGTGTCCCTTTTTGTAGAGTTGCATTAGCATTGAACGAACGCAAGTCTACAGTAGCCCGAAATTGCCCGTGTCGGTAGGTATCGTCCAGTCCTGCATGCAAAAAGAAATCCCAAATGGTCGTTTGGGGATAAGCGGTCAGAAAAACATCGCGTTCGATACCGCTTAGACGCCAAAAATCCTGGTCTTCCATATAGCTGCCATCGTGCCAGCGATACACCTGTACAGCAAGTAAGTTCTCTCCTTTTTTTAAATAGTTTGTCACATTAAATTCTGCCGGAGTCTTGGATGCTTTAGTCATACCCACCTGCTGTCCGTTCACATAGATACGGGCGTAGCCGCTGATGGAACCGAAGTGCAACAACACTTCACGCCCCTGCCAGTTTTGAGGAACCGTAAATGTGCGCCGGTAAGTCCCCACAGGATTATCAACGTCGATATAAGGTGGATTGGGTGAAAACACATACTGAATGTTGCGAATTATCGGCTCACCGAATCCTTGGATTTCCCAGTTGGAAGGGACAGTAATTGTATCCCAATCATTGTCGGATAAATCTGTACAATAAAAATCTTTTATGCTTTCTGCGATAGAGGGAGCATAAACAAATTTCCACGTACCATTCAACGAGTATTGCCAAGACGATTTTTGTGGATTATCGTTCACAGCATCATCTGTCCGCTCATAAAGGCGAAAGTCAGCGTGTGGTTTCTCTTTGTTCCACTCATATTTGGTGGGATTTTCCCACTCGTTGTTTTGCGCCTTTGCCGTTTGAGATAAACCACCAAAAAGACAGGAAAGGAATAATAAGGTAGAAAATAATCTATTTATCATAAGATAAAGGGTTGTGAGGGTTTCCATTGAGTAACGTCAAGGAGTTAAGAAGCCTAACCTCTTAACTCCTTGAAATCAGTAAGAAAATCTCAAAAAGTTATTCTTCAGTATACAATAATGTTCCAAACCCCAAATCACCGGCTTCGGCAGTACCACGCTCGCCATATCCTTCGGGGCGTTCTTTTTCGGCAAAAGCTTGCGAATATGGAGCATTCATACCTTTCACCTTGGCATAATGGTTGTAAAGGAGTTCCCATCCCGGACGGGCACGCCCTTTACCGTCGGCCGACACCTTCTCGTGCCAACCGTATTTGGGGTGATAGTAAGGTTCGAAAGGCATTTCCACATCTTCGGCCGAAGTTAAGTTATACTTAGCCGTATATTCGCAGAGGTCGAGAATGATGTTGTCGTTATAGGCAAAAAGGTCGATACCCATGTTATAGGCTGTACGACAGAAGTAAGCGTGTAAGCCTACGTTGAGAGTAGCGTGCCCCTGGTCGCGTCCCATCTCTTGGCTCTGTGCCAAATGTCTGCCTTTCACTTTTCCCGCAGGATCCTCGTGCATGCCTTTCACCGACCATTCGATACAGCCCATACCTTTTCCGTGATAGAAAAATTCCAAGGCTTGTTTAATCTTGGCATCGTCATCGTTCAGCACGCCGATAGAAAGAATCGTGAGCATGGCGGGCAGATCCCAACTCATCCAGCCCGAAATGGCTGAAGAATTAAAGTGGTTATCCAAAAAATCATCACAGATAGGATAGAAAGTTTTATCTATCCATTTCTTGAAGACTTCAAAATCTTCGGTTTTCCAGCCTTCGTAATCCCGCATCAATTCAGCGGGAGCAGCAAACTGGTATCCGATAAATCCGGCGGCAAGCAGACGATGGCTGTCGTCGGGCCATGTTTTATAATTCACCCCCTTACAAGTCTTAGCCCATCCGTTCAGAATTTTAACAGCTGCCTTGGCATAATCTTCATCTCCCGAAATTTTCCAGCGTACAGCCAACTGATAAGCGGCACCGGCATCGAAAGCGGCCGTATTGAAGTTGCCACCTTGCGAGTGACGTACAATTTCTTCTTGCGGGTTTGCGTTGTAGCTCAGTTGGGCAAATCGGCTTTCGCACAATTTTTCCCAACCGCTAATCCAAGGTTCGGCACGTTCGTTCACTTTGCGGCGTGCGCGTTCAAAGTCAGCTTCGGTGTTCACCAGACAAGGATGCTTGATGATGTACTCATAATTTTCATTGGGGTTGATTTCGCGTTGCCATGGTTCGGGAGTTCCATTCTCAAACTCAGCACTACAGCCGATCAGCAACACAAACGTTATGCTGCTCACGAAGGTATAAATCAGATTTTTCATACATTCAATTTTCATTTTGTTATTCAATCAGTTTCCAGAGAAAGTAGATGCTATTGTTTACCACTTTCGTTCTTTATCAAATCTTTCAGTTCTTGTTCCGATTCGAAAGTCTTTATCCAATCCACATAAATGCTACCTGTTTCATTGGTTTCATACCATATTTTCCAAAATTGAAGTTCCACCGTGTCGTACTTCGTCAATGAGGTAGGCATATACTGTTGATTTTTGCCAAGGAATTTCTTCGTGAAGTCGGCGTAGAATACTTTGTATTCACCGCAATCTACCACAGTCATGGCATTTTTTCCTTTATCGGTATCTTCGCCATATTTACCGGCTACGGTAATACCGCTTCCGCCCCAAATGTCTAGATACCACTCTATACTCGTTGATGCTTCGAACACATTTTCGGGAAATTTCATTTTAAAGGCTAAGATGGGATAGTTGGTTACGTTGAACCCAAAACCGCCGGTGCGACAAATGCGAACAGCTTTGTAAGTCTTATCTTCACCGGGGAAAATACGAAGTACTCCGTCATTCTCCATCCATTCAAATTCCCGGTGAGTAAAGTTTCCGAATGGCTGCCAGATATTCTCGACAGTAAACTGGTCGTTCATTAAACCTTCGCTCACGCTGACACTCATCGTAGCTTTGACAGGTTTACCATCACCATAGTCGGCCAAAGCGGTAATTACTGCATTGCCATAAGCCTTCGCCACGAACCGGCCTTTTTCGTCAATCTCTACAACATCCGGCTTACTGCTTTCCCATGCGATGTACGAAAGCGTAGCATCTATCGGCGTTACATTCATCTGTGGAGTGTAGGTTTCGCCCAAAGCTAGTTTGTCTGTTTCTTTCACAAATTCCATACTTTCGATATAGATAATGGGCTTCACCTTAATTTCAAACTCTTTCGTGAAATGTTTGTCGTCGGTAGCGGTAACTTGGATGCGTGCCTTTCCTTCGGCTATGCCCTTCACCTCGCCTTTTTCATTGACGGTGGCTTTATCGGGAGTAAGGCTTTTCCAAATCACTCCGGGGTAAGTGGGATCGACCGGAGTAGTCTGCCAAATGAGCGGCAGAGTCGAGGTAACAAACACTTCAAGCTCTTCATTAGTAAGACTGATATCAGTGATGTGAATGATTTCGTTTACCACCTTCACATTGATGGTCGAAGTGGCAGAATAGCCTACAACCGGTTTGGCCGAAATGACCGTATTACCGGCCTTCACTGCAGTGATGCGTCCTTCGGCATCTACGGTAGCCACATCGGGCACAGTCGATTTCCATACCACCTCTTTGTTGAAAGCCTCATCCGGGCCTACGGTATATTTTATCAAAGTATCAGTGCCTATCAGCAGAGGCAGTTCGGGAGTCACCTCAAGGTTGATTTCCTTAACGAGCACTCTCTCTTCTAAAACGGGGGATACATCGTCATCGTTGCACGAAACGGTCACCACCAAGGCACCCGCCAACAGTGTTGCAAATGCACCCTTTTGAAGTATGTTTTTGTATGTCATAATTCGATTACTTTATAAATGAATAATGAATGGATTATTGGTTCCAACCCGGATTTTGTTTCAAGTTGGAGTTCAGTTTGAGCTGGTCGGTGGGCAGCGGCAATAAGTAATGCTTTTCATGCCAGTTGCGTCCTTTCTCGTGGATAATACAACCTTCACCATCTTTCTCCTTAAAGGAAGCATCAGGCCATCTGTTTTCAAAATCGGTACCTTTCCACTTCACACCGGTGAGGTTCATCGGCATTTCGTCTTCGGCCGTTTTCCAACGCTTCAGATCATCAATGCGGAAATTCTCATCGAAAAATTCGATGGTACGCTCACGACGAATCTCTGTGCGCATATCCAAATTATTTGCCGTAACAAAGTCGTTAGTCAAGTCAGGCATTTCGGGGTTGATGCGTTTGCGTGTCAGGTTCAAACTGATGGCTAAGTCTTCATCCGATATTTGTCCATCGCGTTCAAACACGGCTTCGGCATAGTTCAGCAGTACCTCGGCATAGCGGATGATAGGGAAATCGTAAGCTTCCATACCGGTAGGCACTCCGTCGCGTTCGCTACACCACTTGTGGGGAAAGTACCCCGTACCCGTCTGAGGCATGAAGTTCCTATGCGAGGCATTGGCTATTTCGGCTGCATTGCCGCTCCAATCAATGCGTCCGCCGTTTGTACCCCAGTAAGTTTGTCCGGGCACCATAAGCTGATTGTTCATGCGGTTGTCGCGATTTTTATATTCATCATCCACTTTCGTGTAATTCCACGTTTGGGGATTGATGGGTAACCCATTGCTTTGCAGATACATATTAGCCATTTTGCGAGTAACGTACAAGGCATTGCCCAAACGCCCTTGTGTAATGTTGAAACCAATAGAATTGATAACAGGGTCGTGGCGGCGGGTAAAGATATACTCTTTATTACCTGTTTTATTGATATTGGCAGGGTTTGACTTTTCATTCTCCAAGATAAAGAGATACTTGTAGGCTTCCGTTCCCAATTCTTGAGGAGCAAAAAGCTCGAATGCTCCGCCCGCCATTACATCATGAGCCGCCTGTGCTGCGGTATTGAGCAAATCTTTTGTACGTTCGGTATTTTGACCGCCATTATGGAATTTCTCCCATGTACCTTCATAGAGGGCTACACGCGAAAGAAATGCCAAAGCGGCTTCGCAGGAGAGGCGGCCTTCATCGCTGCTGCTGATAGCCTTATCGACGGGTAATAGTTTAGCGGCTTCTTTCAAGTCGTCAATGATGAAGTCAGCTACCTCGGTACGCGGATTACGGGCCTTCTGCATCTCAGGCGAGTCGATGTCGAGCGGTGTGCGGGTAATGATAAGATCACCATAAGCCTGCAACAACTCAAAGTAACAATAAGCACGGAAGAAACGGGCTTCCCCCACCGAAATGGCAATGTCGGCTTGTTGTTCATACGTATCGGCTTGTTGCAATAAAGTATTGGTTTGACGAATACGATTGTAATTGTCGGTATAATGTTTGTCGGATGACGGAATACTGTTTGTTCCGTTGCTATAGATGTTCACCGTGCTACCGGCAAACAAGTCCGAGCGAATATCAGCGTGCTGACTGTCGTCGAGCCATCGAAAGTCGGCCGACCAGCTGTAGAACTGGGTGGCAAAAAGTTTGAAGTGTTCGGGCGACTTCCAATAGTTGGTATCCGCCAATTGCGTCTTGGGCTCAAGGTCTAAACACGACTGCATGGTCATGGCGCAAATAATTCCTAAAATATATACTATTTTTTTCATTGTTATCTTCAATATTAAGAATAAAAATTAGAATGTGGCATTCACACCGAAAGTCACGGTGCGGTTAAACGGATAGCGTTGCTTGTTTTCCACCTTACGGGTGGCTTCGGGATCCCAACCATCGGTGATATACGATTTTTCCCATAAATCGGCGCCCGATACATAAATACGCAAGTTGCTGATGAAACCGCTCTTATTCATCCATGCCTTTGGCAATGTGTAACCAAGTACAATCTCTTTGAGACGCAGGTAAGCTCCGTTATCGGCCGACCAGGTAGAGGGAATGTAGTTGTAATTATTGATGTCATTACTGTTTGAATAAGTAGGAAAATGGTTATTGGGAGTTTCAGGACTCCATACATTACCCACCGACTGGTTGGTAGTGTTCAGCCAAATAGCCTTGAAAGGCACTTTCCAAGAGTCGATTTCACGATAGATGGTACGCTTGCCCACACCTTGGAATACGGTATTGAAATCGAATCCTTTCCACTCGCATCCGAAATTAAACGAGAACGAATATTTGGGGTCGTCGGAACCGAGAAATACAAGGTCATCTTGTGTCAGTTTACCGTCTTTGTTCACATCTTCATACATGTGGTCGCCCAAACGCAAGTTGGCAGGCAGGGCGATAGAGTTGCTGCCCACATATTTGTCCACGTAATAGTCCAGTTGGTCTTGGTTTTGTACCTTGCCCACATAGCGGTAACCAAATACCGAGTTGAGTGGGTAGCCATTCACAGCTTCGTTATAACCTGCGCTCACCACGATGTTACCTCCATCGACTAGTTTGTTGGTCATATAGGTTAACGTACCGCCAACGTGGTAGTTGAAACCGCCTATCTTGTCACGCCAAGTCAAGCTGGCATCGTAACCATTGGCCTCAAACTTACCGCTATTAGTACTGGGAGCAGTTCCACCCAATACACCGGGGTGCAGACGCGAAACCAGCATATTGTCGTTTTTCTTTTTAAAGACCTCGAACGTACCTGTAAGGCGATTGTTGAGGAATCCGAAGTCAATCCCCAAGTTATAGTTGTAGATACGTTCCCAAGTACGCATGGTGCTCACCAGTCCGGCAGATTCCACATAGGTTCCTTTCGAGTTGCCCAACAAAGCACCGCTGTTCGATTTGTAGTTGTAAAGTTGGATGCCGTCATAGCGTCCGATACCATTTTGGTTACCTACCTCACCATATGAGGCACGTAGTTTCAGTTCATTCACATAGTCACGCAAGTTCTCCATGAATTTCTCTTCAGTGATACGCCATCCGGCTGATGCGCCCCAGAAGAAGTTCCAGCGATTCTTGGGCAAGAATTTCGAAGAGCCGTCGTAGCGAGCATTCACTTCTACCATATATCTTGACTTATAGTTGTAATTCAAGCGACCGAAATAAGAGAGAATAGCTTCCTCCCAACGGTCTACCTTGTCTATGTAGATTTGTCCTTTACCGTTAAGCGATTCGATTGCCGCTTCCACGTCCATTGCTTTGGTACCGCTATAATCGTAAGCGGCATAGTCATATTGCACACCTCCCATAAGCGATATGTCGTGAGCCTCATCAAATAATTTCTTATAAGTGAGAAAAGCTGATGCCGTGTAATTATCGGTACGTGCAGAGCTTTTAGTATACGATGATTTTTCTTTTGCAGGATAGGGAGAGTTCTCGTTTTGAATCGGTGTGCCATCGTATTGATACCAATCAATTGAAAGATACTGTTCGTCACGGGCCGCATTGTTCGTTGAGTACCCCAAAGTACCTTGAAAATCAAGGCCATCCAATATGTTCACTTTCAAAATCTCGTTCACATTCATAGTGGTCACTACAAGTTTGTTGTCACCTCCCAACTCGGCCGACCAGTTGGGAGTATGAATGCCTCCCCACGCATACGGTTTGCCATCGATGGTCGAAACCGGTAACCCTGGCTGCGGTATGCTACTGCCTAATATACTACCAATCTGTGTAGGAGCCACCTGATGCTGACGACTGGCTGACATGTTGGTTTCCAGGCTGATACGGTTGTTTATCTTGAAACTGTTGAATAAACGTACGTTATAGCGTTCGTTCGAGTTGTTCCCCCATTGCAACGTCCCCTGGTCGTTCAAATAACCCAACGAAAGTCGGTAGGTCGATTTTTCCGAACCTCCGCTTACGCTGAGGTTATGCTGGGTAGAAGTGGCATTTCCCCAAAGCACATCAGTCCAGTTCATATCGTGAAACACAAAATCGGCCACACCACGGAATCCTCCCGGAATGGGATCTTCATCGGGGTTGTTTCCACCATGCAGATTAATCCAACTCCCCTTCATCGCTTTAGCCAAACGGGCATAGCGCACCCAGTTGTCGTCTTCTCCATAGCCATCATTCAAACGGGCTTGGAGCACACCGTCCGTCCATTCGTCCATGCTCATCATGCGGGGCTGTAAACCCACAATTTTACGTGTAACCGAACCACTATATTCCACTTTGGTTTTGCCGGCATCGGGACGTTTGGTAGTTACCAAAATCACACCACCCGCTGCTTTTGCGCCATAAATAGCAGCCGAAGCATCTTTCAGAAAGTTAATGGTTTCGATGTCATCGGCATTGAGTTGAGCCATCTCGCTCACACCACTGGCTGGTACACCGTCAATAATCAAGAGAGGTTCTACCTTGTTTTTCGAGACAGAGCCACGAATTGAGACACCCCATCCTTCTTCACCAGGAGCAGCCGACGATCGGGTGATGCGTAAGCCCGGAACCTGACCTTGCATAGCCGAAAGCGGATTGGGCACCGTACCTTTGTCTTTAAAAAGTTTTTGGTCGACCACTGTTACCGAGCCTGTCAACGATTCTTTTTTCTGAGTACCATAACCTACCACGACAACCTCATCCAGCACCTCTGTATCTTCGTGCATGATAATTTTAGCCAGATTCGTCCCTTTTACAGAAACTTCCAACGTCTTATAACCAATAAAAGAAATCACCAACGTACCACCTGATACATTATTCAAAGTAAAGTTTCCATCCATATCCGTTATCGTACCATTGGTAGTGCCTTTCACCTTGACATTGGCACCAATAACAGGTTCTCCATAGGAATCCACGATTTTACCTTTGATTGTCCCAGTCTGCGAAACAGCCTGTACTTCTCCCACATAGGCAAATACCGCCTGCGGAGCACCTGTTACAAGGGCAGAGGCCATCACCGTAGAGAATAGAAATCTTCTCGATGAGAATCTGAAGAGATTTTTTTTCATATACATAAAATTTAAAACTAACATTTATA
>OOAU01001212.1_pt1 | contig 11161 bp, 10 predicted proteins | sample 1670931 | NCBI WGS metagenome assembly OOAU01 (sample SAMN06348105, study PRJEB24527) | human gut metagenome | biome: human gut; feature: ankylosing spondylitis patient; material: feces | host: Homo sapiens | place: China | collected 2015-10 | reverse complement strand
GCACAGAAAAGCCGCGAGCGCTCTCTCACCTTCGCTCGCGGCCGGACTGCGCCATCACTCCGTACACCCTCACATGATTAGGATGTGATATTCAGTGGTTACGCTCGGAAAGAACATGCGCAGCGTCTCGATTGTAGGCGTAGGCTGCACCCCGTTCAAGGATTTTGAGGAGCATCCCGAGACCCAGGGCATTGGCGAGGGCGAGGCGTTTGGCTATGCTGCCCTCGAGGCAATTGCCGATGCCGGTCTTGAGCCCCGCGATATCGACTTTTTCTACCACGGCAGCGCCAATCCGTATCTTGTTGGCGATTGCATTACCCCCAACATGCAGGTTGCCGATTGGTTTGGCGTTCGCGCCAAGGGTTCCGTCCATCATTCCGAGGCTTGCTGCACGGGCTACGTCGCCCTTGAGCAGGCCGTGATGGCAGTCGCCTCCGGTGCCTACGATGTCGTCCTTACGGGTGCCTGCGATTTGGCTTCGACCCTTCCCGTTGAGCACATGCCCTCGCATATTCGCCAGGACTTTACGCTTGACGTCATGATTCCCTCGCTCGATAAGATCTATGACCGCGCGTATGGTCGCCCGCTCGATGGTGCCTTTGGCGTGTCGTTCGACAACTGGATCAACGAGTATTCGATGCAGTACGACCTTACTGCCGATCAGATCGATGACGCCCTGAACGGCCTTACCAAGAGCCTTCGCCGCGGTGCCGTCCTGAATCCCCTTGCCTGGTACGAGACCACGGTCGAGGAGGATGCGAAGGCGGCTGGGTTCGATACCGCCGACGAGTATCTCAAGAGCATGTACAACCCGCGCGTTACGCAGTACCTGCGCGTTACCGGCTTTGAGAAGAAATGCGACGGTGCCGCCGCTGTTGTCGTGATGCCCACGGAGAAGGCCAAGGCCATGGGTGTCCCGTATGCACCTATCGAGGTTCTGGGCACGGGCGCCTCTGCCGTCGAAGCCGGCCTGCTTCACAACGAGCACTGGGCTACCGAGCTTGCTGCCAAGCAGGTCTACGACCTTACCGGCGTGAGCCCCGATGAGATCGACCTGTTTATGTGCAATGACTTCTTCCTGGCTTCCGAGATCGTCTCGGCCGAGGAGTGCGGCTATATTCCGCGCGGCGAGGCTTGGAAGTATGCGATCGATGGCCGCACCGCTTTTGACGGCGATAAGCCCATCAACCCGCACGGTGGCCGTTGCAACTTCGGCCACGCTCATGGCGCATCCGGTATCGCCGATATCGTCGAGGCCGTCAAGCAGATGCGCGGCGTCGCCGGTGCAACCCAGATGAAGAAGATTCCTGAGACGGCCTTCCTGCGCGGTTTTGGCGGTTCTCAGAATGTGCGCTGCCAGATTCTTCGTACCGTCGCCTAAGCGACCGCGGTTTTCGATTTCCCATAAGGAGTATTCTCATGCAACTCAAAGATATGGAGCCCGTGGTCAAGAAGTTCTACACGGGTCTTGAAGAGGGCATCTATTGGGCACGTCAGTGCCCCGAGTGCGGAGCCGTCGAGTTTCCGCCTCACCTTGCCTGCAATGCCTGCGGCTACCACAAGACCGATTGGGTCCAGGTTTCCGGTCACGGCCATCTGATCGATTTTACCCTGCCTGGTCCGCAGAACGACAAGCCCTACCTCAAGGAGTATGGCAAGTACGCCTACGGCGCCGTCGATATTGACGAGGGTTCTCAGTACACCTACGTCATCTACGGCATTACCAAGAAGAAGGCCCCCGAGATCCGCGCCAAGCTCATGGCGGGCGAGACCGTTGGTGTCCATGCCAAGGTCATCGATCGACCGGGTTACAAAGAGCTCACGTTTGAGCTTGACGACTAGGTTTTCACCCTTTTAACAATTCGATTCCTCTCTTAGGCCACGGCGGGACCCGTGTCTCCCGCCCGCCGTGGCCGCCCCTCTTTTTATCTTAGAAAGGCACCATCATGAACGAAGAACTCACTCAGCAGATCTGCGATTTTGCCAAGTCCGCTTACAACTACGATGGCGATGTGACCCCCGAGACGACGTTTGAGACCCTGGGCAAGGGCTCGATGAAGATGATCGCCCTGACCTCCATGATCGAGAACGAGCTCGATGCCGAGGTCCCCGTTCGCGAGGTCATGGTCATGAAGACCATCGGCGAGCTTATCGAGCGCACTGCCGAAGAGATGGAGTAGCTGCCATGGACCTGATGCAGACCCTGCGCGAGCAGGCTGCCGCCAAGCCTATGCGCGTTGCTTTTCCCGAGGGCGAAAACGAGACCATGATGCAGGCGGTCGCAAAGATCGCCGCCGAGCATCTTGCCGAATGTGTGCTGGTCGGCGACGGCGGTAAGCTCAAGGAGCTTGCCGATGAGCGCGGCATCTCCCTTGACGGCATCGAGATTGTCGGTGTGACCGACGAGGAGGCGAACGCTGCCTGCTGCGAGCGCTACCTTTCGCATCCGGATTGCAAGTTTAAGCCCAAGGGCGCCGCGCGCCGTATGGCGCGTCCGCTTGAGCGCGCCCTGATTTTGCAGGTGCTCGGCGATGTCGACGTAATGTTCGCCGGCATTGATAACGCCACGGGCGATATTATCCTGGCGGGTCAGACCATCGTCGGCCTTGCCGACGGGGTGGACACCGTGAGCTCGTGCGGTATCGCCGACATTCCCAACTGGAACGGCGGCGAAGGTGGCCTTTTGGCTTTTGGCGATTCCGCCGTTTGCGTCGACCCTACGAGCGAGGAACTTGCCTCGATCGCGATTTCGTCGAGCGAAACGGTGCGCTCGCTGACCGGATGGGATATCCGTTGCGCGCTGCTTTCGCATTCGACTGACGGCTCGATGGATAACGAACTCGTCGACAAAGTACGCCGCGCTCGCGAGATTGCCAACGATCGCCGTCCCGACCTTGCCATCGACGGCGAGTTCCAGTTTGACTCGGCGATTAACCCCAAGGTTGCGGCCAAGAAGGTACGTCGTGAGTCCGCTGTTGCGGGACAGGCCAACGTGGTCATCTGGCCTGATATCAACGTGGGCAATATCGGCGTCAAGATCATCCAGAACCTGACCGGCGCCAATGCTTACGGCCCCATGCTTCAGGGCTTCAAGAAGATCGTGTGCGATTGCTCGCGCTCTGCGCCCGTCGACGAGATCGTCGGCAACGTGGTGATGAGCTGCGTGCGCGCCCAGGCGCTTAAGGAGGCTTAAGATATGTCCGATAAAAAGACTCCCTGGCGCATCCTGGTAATCAACCCGGGTTCCACTTCCACGAAGGTGGGCGTTTTTGAGGGTGATGAGTGCAAGCTCAGCAAGAACGTTGCGCACGATGCGAAGGACCTCGCCCAGTTCGATGGGGTTTCGGCTCAGATGCCGTATCGCTGCGATCTGATTCTTGGAGCACTGGGGGAGGCGGGCCTGAAGCTCGAGGACTTTGATGCATTTGTCGGTCGCGGCGGCGGCTTGCTTTCGTTGCCCGGCGGCACGTATGCCATCAATGAGGTCATGCTCGAGCATGCCCGCATCGGGGCGAAGGGGATTCAGCACCCGGCGCAGCTTGGCCCCCAGATTGCCCATGAGTTCGCTTCAAAGACGGGCAAGCCCTCTTTTGTGGTGAATCCTCCCGATACCGATGAGCTGTGCGACCTCGCACGTATGACGGGCATTAAGGGCGTGTATCGAAACGTGCACCTGCACGCCCTTAATCTTAAAGAGACCGCCATTCGTCACGCGGCAAAGCTCGGTCGCGCATATGACGAGTGTAACTTTATTGTTTGTCATATCGGCGGTGGCATTTCGATTTCCGCTCACCTTAAGGGCAAGATGGTCGACGGCAACGACATCGTCGGCGGCGAGGGCCCCATGGCGCCGACGCGCTGTGGCTCGGTCCCCGCAATCGAGGTCGCGAAGTATACGGCGGAACATGGTCTCGACGTTGCCCGCGCCCATTGCATGAAGACCGGTGGCTTCGTTGACCTTTTGGGTACGTCCGATGCCATCGAGGTGTGTGAACGTGCCGCTGCGGGCGATAAGGCTGCAGCACGCGCTTGGGATGCAATGGTTTACCAAATCTGCAAGTGGATTGGCGAGATGGCCTGCGTGCTGAAGGGCGACGTCGACGGCATCTTGCTCGGAGGCGGCATGGTCCACAGCAAGGAGCTCGTTGCCTCGATTGAGGAATGCTGCTCTTGGATCGCTCCCGTATCGGCTTATCCCGGCGAGTTTGAGCTCGAGGCGATGGCGTCTGGCGCCTGCCGCGTGCTCGATGGTGTCGAGGAAGCGCTCGTGTACAGCGGAGAACCCGTGTTCACCGGATTCAACGACTAATAGTGCTGTGTTTGGGGCGGCCGCTGGTGATGTCTGGCCGCTCCGACCCTTTTCTTTAAGTGTAAGGATGGATCATGGATAAAACCAAGATCAAGTACCTGGTGGGCATTTACGCAGCCGCCATGTGCATCATGGGCATGCTCGTGCCCGTTCCCATCGTGGCCTCTGTTGCGGCCGCGTTTCCCAACGAGAACATCGCTGCCGTTCAGATGATTATCGGCATCATCCCGTTGATGATGGCGTTGTCCGCCATGCTCGTCTCTTCACAGCTTGCCTCTCGCGTGTCCAAGAAGAAGACGACGCTCGTCGGTCACATTATCGTGATGCTGGCAGGCGCCTCGGTGCTGGTGTTCCACGACTCGCTCGGCCAAGTCTTAGCGGCTTCTGCTGTCATGGGCCTTGGTCTCGGTGCCGTGCAGAATTCAACGGACGCTCTTATCGCGGATTACTTTGGCGGAAAGCAGCGCTCGTTTGTCATGGGCATCTACTCCACTTTTGTTGCACTGGGCGGCATTATCTGGACGATGGTTTCCGGCATCTTGGGTTCTGCCGAGTGGTTCCACAGCTATGCGGCGTACTTCATCATGATCATTTTCATCGTAATCGAGGCTGTTTGCCTTCCTGAGGGTCATCTTGAGCCCAAGCGCGAGGTCAACGTGTTTGCCAATATGCCTAAAGAGGTCGCGATTATCACGCTCATGAGCTTTGTGTTCGTACTTACGTTCCAGCTCTTTAGCTCCAATGTCTCGCTGCTTGTCGTGGGCCGTGGCTTTGGCGGTACCGTGGAGGCCGGTCTTGCCTCTACCGTTATGACCGTTGCCGGTATTGCGGCTGGTCTTTTGGTCGGTCCGCTGTTTGCCAAGTTTAAGAACCTGGCTATGCCGATCGCGTGGGGCGTGACGCTCGTCGGCCTGGGCCTGACGCTGGTTGCGCCCGCCTTTATGGTGCTGTGCGTTGCGGGTTTTGTCGTTGCGCTGGGCAAGGAGACCTACGTGCCGCTGGAGGGCAATTTTGCCGCCGGCAACTCTGCCCCCGAGGGACGTGCGTTTAACCTCGCCATTGGCATGGCAGGTATCAACTTTGGCATGGCATTGTCTCCCATTGTGTTTGAGGCCGTGACGTCGCCGTTTGGTGCAACGATTGACCAGAAGTTCATCGCCGGCATGATCGTCTGTGCGGCTTGTGTCGTCTTTGGCGCCATTAAGTATCGCAAGCTCACCCCGGCCCAGCTTGCCGAGGCCGAGAAGATGGCGGCCGGCGGCGAGGCGGAGTAGCCGCTCGAGTAGTTGCTTTGCCGCACATCATGTTTTATCGGGGCCGCCGACATATGCCGGCGGCCCTCTTTCTATCAATGACTTTGAAAGGCTTACGGCTATGAAGTTACCTGTCAGGCGCGTTATCGGTATTCTCAACGGCTTCTTTAACCCGCTATTGCTCTGCGCGTTTCTCCCCATCATTGAAGGGGCGCCTGGCTTGGATCTGACGGGCCCCACGGGCTTTTGGGGACAACTCATCGTGGCCACGGTGATCGCCGAGGTTCTGAGCGCACTCCCGCTGTTTGGCAAAACGGTTGGTATGTGCCTGGACTTTTTTGGTTTTGAGCAGGGGAGTGCATCACACAAGATCGCCGGTACGGTCATCGGTGCCACGCTCCTTTTTATGGTGATCGGTTTTGGCGAGATTGCCTTCCAAGGAGGATTCGGAACGATTGAAGGCCGTACGTTCTTCGCGCGTTGGGCCGGCCTCGTCACAAAGGGATGGGCCTTTGTGGTTATCGCCGGCGTGCTGCTCGATCCCTTTACAGCGGCTCTCGGCCGCATGATGGTTCGCGAAGAGAGGTAATAGATCCTCGCCTATCGAATGCCGGCGGACGGGGCGCCGGGGCTGTAGTCTTCCGAGCGTTTACAGTCCTGTCGCTCCGTCCGCCGGCATTCGACCGCAACATGTTGGTCAAGCATAATCTTTTGGATTCTTTTGGCGTGAGCGGCTTGGTTTTGGTAGGATTTGTCAGCGGCGCGGTTGAGGGGGTTTCAAAACTGCCGTGCAGGTAGTCGAGCTGATAACGTTTTAGCACTCTGCCAAGAGCCCTTCATTTTTAATGCGTTTGCAAAATGACTAATTGCTTTGACCTGCTGAAACACTATATGTTGTGTTTGACCTAAAAAAAGAATACAGGATATAGATGCCTCTTTGTCGTATGATAGATGGCGGACAGAGAACGAGAACCTTATTCGCCCCATTATTTGGATGGATCTTTGAGCCCCTTGATTGGCTGCGAGGATTGTCCGCATGAGGGCCTATGGTTATCGAAAACACAGATTGCGCGACGGCGCCGCAAGACAGGGTAAGCCCTGCCGGGCATCGTTTGGCTCTGAAGCGCAATGAGGCTACGATGCGAAAGAGGCAAGAGGATGAAGATCATCAAGCGCAGCGGCACCGAGGTTACCTTTGACATCGATAAGATCGTCAATGCGATCCGCGCCGCAAACTTGGAGGTCGAGGAAGGCTCTCGCCTTACCGACCGCCAGGTGATCTATGCGGCACAAAACGTCGCCGAGGCATGTGAGAAGGCCGGCCACACCGTATCGGTCGAGGAGATCCAGGATCTGGTCGAGGACGAGATTATGCGTCTCGACTGCTACGAGGTCGCTCGCCACTACATCATCTACCGCTATGTTCAGAGCCTGAAGCGCCAAAAGAACACGACCGATGACAAGATTCTGTCGCTGATTGAGTGCAATAACGAAGAGGTCAAGCAGGAGAACTCCAACAAGAATCCGACCGTCAACTCCGTTCAGCGTGACTACATGGCCGGCGAGATCTCCAAGGATCTGACCCAGCGCGTGCTGCTGCCCCAGGAGATCGTGGATGCGCACAACGAGGGCCTGATTCACTTCCATGATTCGGATTACTTTGCCCAGCACATGCATAACTGCGACCTGGTGAACCTGGAGGACATGCTCCAGAACGGTACTGTTATCTCGGGCACGCTGATTGAGAAGCCGCATAGCTTCTCGACTGCCTGCAACATTGCGACGCAGATCATCGCCCAGGTTGCTTCCTCCCAGTACGGCGGCCAGTCGATTTCGCTGACCCATCTTGCCCCGTTCGTCGAGGTGAGCCGCCAGAAGATTCGCGGCGAGGTTGCCCGCGAGCTTGAGGAGCTCGGTGTTTCCGCTCCCGCAGAGAAGGTGCGTGAGGTCGTAGAGGACCGTCTGCGTGATGAGATCCGTCGCGGTGTCCAGACGATTCAGTATCAGGTCGTGACCCTTATGACCACCAACGGCCAGGCACCATTCGTGACGGTCTTCATGTACCTCAACGAGGCCCGCTCGGTCCAGGAGAAGCACGATCTTGCCATGATCGTGGAGGAGACGCTTCGCCAGCGCTATGAGGGCGTTAAGAACGAGGCGGGCGTGTGGATCACCCCGGCGTTCCCCAAGCTTATCTATGTGCTCGAGGACGATAACGTTTACGAGGATTCCCCGTACTTCTATCTGACTCAGCTGGCCGCCAAGTGCACCGCCAAGCGCATGGTGCCCGACTACATCTCCGAGAAGAAGATGCGCGAGCTTAAGCTTTCGAAGGGTGAGACCGCGGGCAATGGCGATTGCTACACCTGCATGGGTTGTCGCAGCTTCCTGACGCCCGACCGCTCGGGCAACGGCTTTAATAACGTTGCAAACGCGCTGAACTATGACCCGAGCAAGCCCAAGTATTACGGTCGCTTTAACCAGGGTGTTGTGACCATTAACCTGCCCGATGTCGCACTGAGCTCGCACCAGGACATGGACAAGTTCTGGAAGATCTTCGACGAGCGCCTTGAGCTGTGTCACCGCGCTCTGCTGTGCCGCCATGAGCGCCTGATGGGCACGCTTTCGGATGCCGCGCCGATTCTTTGGCAGTACGGCGCCCTGGCACGCCTTAAGAAGGGCGAGACGATCGATAAGCTGCTCGTGGGCGGCTATTCCACCATCAGCCTGGGTTACGCCGGTCTGTATGAGTGCGTCAAGTACATGACGGGCCACAGCCACACCGAGAAGGAGGGTACGCCCTTTGCCATGGCAGTTATGCAGCGTATGAACGACAAGTGCGCGGAGTGGAAGGCCGCGAGCGATATCGATTTCTCGCTGTACGGTACGCCGCTGGAGTCGACGACGTACAAGTTCGCCAAGTGCCTGCAGCGCCGTTTTGGCATTATTCCGGGCGTGACGGACAAGGGCTATATCACCAATAGCTACCATGTTCACGTGTCCGAGGAGATCGATGCCTTCGATAAGCTTAAGTTTGAGGGCATGTTCCAGCAGCTTTCGCCGGGCGGCGCCATCTCCTACGTCGAGGTTCCCAACATGCAGGACAACCTTAAGGCTGTCATTCGCGTGATGCAGTACATCTACGACAACATCATGTACGCCGAGCTCAACACCAAGAGCGATTACTGCCAGGTGTGCGGCTACGACGGTGAGATCAAGATTGTCGAGGATGACGGCAAGCTGGTGTGGGAGTGCCCCAATTGCGGCAACCGCGATCAGGAGAAGATGAACGTCGCTCGTCGTACGTGCGGCTACATCGGTACCCAATTCTGGAACCAGGGCCGAACCGAGGAGATCCGCGACCGCGTGCTGCATCTCTAATACCGCTCCGGGGCTGAGCCGAGAGGGCCGCTTGGGCATTTGCTCGCTATTTCGGACAGTCCTGCGCAAGACGAAGGCCACATTAAGTGGCCTTCTTTGCGTGCGGAACTCATATCGAGCAAAAGCCCAAGCGGCCCTCTCGGCTCAGCCAAGTTGACGTAGCTGAGATGCAGCATGCGGTCTGCTCGCTTCTCGAAGTTCTTAGCGGAAATGAGTTGAGCTGCAATGACGATCTGCTTGCAATGGCGGCTGAGCTGCAGCTGAGTATTTATTGGACCTCGAACCCTATACTCGATGTTCGCTTCGTTCATTGAGTTACCCTTTGCATGAGGCCGGGACATATCGTCCCGCCCGCAGTTTCGCAGGCCGAAGGCCGAGAATGTTTGAGGACGGGATGATATGTCCCGGCCTCCCGGGAGAGTTACCTATGAACTACGCGAACATTAAGTATTTCGACATTGCTGATGGGGAAGGTGTTCGTACTTCTCTGTTTGTGAGTGGGTGCCGTCGTGGGTGCAAGAATTGCTTCAACTCCGTCGCGTGGGACTTTGCCGCGGGTGAACCGTTCGACCGTGCCGTCGAGGACAAGATTATCGACAGTCTTGACCATCCCTTTATTGATGGCCTGACGATTCTGGGTGGCGAGCCCATGGAACCCGAGAATCAGGCGGGTCTCGTTGACTTTATCGAACGCGTGCGTGCGGCCTATCCTGTGGAGTCGGGGAAGACCATTTGGTGCTTTACCGGCGACGTGCTCGAGGAACTTATGCCGGGCGGCCGTCATCATACCGAGGTGACGGACCGTATCCTTGCCTGCCTCGATATGTTGGTGGACGGCCCGTTCGTTCAAGACCTGTACGATATCTCCTTGCGTTTTAGGGGTTCGAGTAATCAGCGGGTGATCGACATGAACGCCACGCGCACTCGTGCCGCGCGCGAGGGCGTTTCGCTTTGCGACGCTGTGGAGCTTTGGCGAGACGATCCGGTCTATTCGACCCATACTATGTAGCTTGTGGCCGATGCCGGAGGGCGTGGTACCATAGCGCGAACGCAAAATCGGAAGAGTGAGGCCTAGATGGTCGATCAGGAAAAAGTTGAGACCGCCATAAAGCTGTTGCTTGAGGGCATAGGCGAGGACCCAACTCGTGAGGGCCTGCTGGAGACGCCGGCACGCGTCGCCCGCATGTATGGCGAGATTGCCGGCGGCATGGACCAGAGCGCTGAGGAGCACCTGTCCAAAACTTTTGCCGTCGCTTCGAACGATTTAGTTATCGAGCGCGACATCACGTTTTACTCGCTGTGCGAGCACCATCTGCTGCCGTTTTATGGCAAGGCTGCGATCGGCTATATCCCTAACGGCCGCGTGGCGGGTCTGTCTAAGCTTGCTCGCACGGTTGAGGTCTATGCCCGTCGTCTGCAGCTGCAGGAGCAGCTGTGTACACAGGTTGCCGATGCCCTCATGGAATATCTTGCCCCCCAAGGGGCAATCGTGCTGATGGAAGCCGAGCATATGTGCATGACCATGCGCGGCGTGCAAAAGCCCGGTACCAAGACCGTAACGCTTGCTCGTCGCGGTGTCTTTGAGACCGATCCGTCGCTCGAGGAGCGATTCTTTAGGATGCTGGGCCGCTAACCATGAGAGTCGTCAACGACTTTGCATCGAAGACCGATGAAGGAACGTCGCGTCGCGGCTTTATGGCTTCGGGCCTGACTCCCTTTGGTGCCATGCCTTGCATTGATTACATCTGTGCCAACGGACTGTTCCGGCGGCATCTGGGAAACATTGCGCAGTTGGAATCGGGGCGCATCTTTTGCCGCCACGGTATCGACCATCTGCTGGATGTCGCCCGTATTATGTGGATCAAGAATCTCGAGGAAGAGCTCAAATTTGACCGCGAGGTCATCTATGCCACGGCACTTCTTCACGATATCGGCAAAGATGAACAGTATGAATCGGGTATATCCCATGATGTTGCAAGCGAACGCGTCGCCGATGCGATTCTCGGCGGCATGCCCGAAGACGTGGCGTTTGAGCCGGCAGATGCCGCAGCCATTAAGACGGCCATTCTGGGCCATCGAAAGCTGCGCGTGAACAGCCAGCCGCTTGAGCGTCTGCTCTATGCAGCCGACAAAGCGTCGCGCGCCTGCTTTGCATGCCCTGCGCGCAATGCCTGCAACTGGAGCGATGATAAAAAGAACCTGTCGATTCGCGTGTAGT
>OOAU01001211.1_pt1 | contig 11167 bp, 11 predicted proteins | sample 1670931 | NCBI WGS metagenome assembly OOAU01 (sample SAMN06348105, study PRJEB24527) | human gut metagenome | biome: human gut; feature: ankylosing spondylitis patient; material: feces | host: Homo sapiens | place: China | collected 2015-10 | reverse complement strand
CCCAAAAGGTGTCCTGAATCAACCGCTTCTTGCTTTCGTCAATGACGACCACATCACCGTCGTTGTTCAGGTTGTTCTGTACAGCAAAGACGGCCAACACTTCGGGCCAGTAACTCGCCCAAGTGTGACCGTCCTCGTAGTCGTATTCAATCGTGGTTTCGCTGCACTCCGGATGCGCCGACACAATATCGTTGATGGCTGCGCCGAAGTCGGCATTGGTTTGGGCAACGATTTCGGCAATGCGGATGCTGTTCGGGTCGCCGGATTCATCGGCAAACAAAATGCCCATCGGTGAGCCGATCACCGCCGCAGCCGCGCAGCTTGCAGCACCGTGCGAACTCTGCCAAGCGCGGCTTGCCTGATGCCACCGGAAAAAGCAGGGGCTGTGTCGGGCGGTCTGACGCCGCTGCCAAGCACCGTGCCGCCCGCCTGCTTTTGCAGATGGCGGCGTACCGTTTCGCGCGTGAGGTGTTGGCGTTTCAGCGCCTGCATTTTGTCATGGTAGGAATCTGAAATTTTGACCTCTCGCTGATCCAGCGCCCTTTGCCGAAAGCGCTGGCGCTTGAATGATTCTCGACGGCCGGCACTCTGCGCCGAAGGAGCGTTTTCCGTTTCAGCGGGCTGGGCGACGTGCGTGGTTGGCACGCGCAGGCGCTTTTCCTGTAAAATCCGGAACTGACGGTAGCTGATTCGTCCTGTGTCCAGCACCTTGCTTTGCAAGTTCTCTGCCGCGTGTATGGCTTTTTCGGAAACAACCGTCTGGGCGTATTCTTCCGGCGGTTGCTGCTCGGTATCTGCTGCCGATTCCGCCTGCCGCGCCGTCTGCTTTCTTTTGGTTTCGGCTTTTTGCAATGCCGCGCGTATCAGCCGCTTGCGCTTATACTCCATATTCAGCGCTCCTCACGGTTGACGGCGTTGCGCTCCCGCATCAGGCGTTTATACTGGTCAGGGGTACATTTCATCGGCATAATGCCAATGGGGGTCGGCAAGAACAGCTCCGGGTCACGAAACAGCTTCTCATAGTGCCGGAACTGCTCGTCGGTCAGGCTGGTAAAATCATCTTCCCCAAGACCACAGACAAAGAAACTTCCAGAAAGGACATCATAATCTTCCAACAGGCGATTTAAGGGCTTTTGTTTCAGCTTTCCCTCGCCATCACAAACAACACCGGCGTTATCCTAAGGGTACACGGCTTCAATGTCGCCGCCGACAAGGGTCTGCATAGCCGCGAGGGTGTACTCGATGACCCGTTTCTCCGGATACTTGCCCGGCTGAACATATAAAACGCGGATTTTGGTTTCTTTGGGCATAGTAAAACTCCTTTGTAAATAAAAATCCCGCCATGCCTTGGCTTAACAGTGATAAGGAAGTAATTCAACTTTCTACTGTTGGCTGACAGATTCGGGTGTGCAGGGCAACCGTAAGGCTGCAAAAGCTGTCTGTTTCCAACAGAAACAGACAGCTTTTGATTTGCGTTGAAAGCATCTTGCTGTTTTCTCTCGAGCGGGGCGGTCTTCCCACGGACCGCCCCGCGAAGCCGTTACGGCTCGATGATGTTGAAGGGGTTGGTCCCGGTGATCGGGAGCTGGTTCATATTCTCCATCATCAGCGTCAGCAGCTCTGCGCTGCCCTCGACCTTGACGGCCTTTGCAACCGTTTCCTGATTGTTGGTCAGGATCGCAAAGAGCGCGTTTTTCGGGCAGGTGATGGACACGTCCGCATCATCAGACAGGGTATCTGCATAGACCAGCAACACACCGTTCTTCACGCGGAGCATGTGCTGTTCGCCCACGTCAGGCAGGATCACGTTCATGGTGAAGTCGCGGTCAGCCAGCGCCTGCTTGTCCATGACAATGGCCATGTAGTCAAACAGCATTGGTGCGGAGAGAGCTTTGACCATGTCGCCGGTAGACTTGGTGGAGGCGGTAAAATTGGCGTTTCCATGGCGCAGCTCCTGTGCGGCGGTCAGATATTCGTTGCGCCACGGGCCGGACTCCGCCTGATACCCCAACTGCTCCAGTGCATCGGCGCACAGAAGCCGCGCATCGGTGTTCGTCGGATCGGCAAAGACGATGGTGTTTGTGACCTCGGCGACCCACTGATATTCACCCTTGTCAAAATCCGCCTTTGCCATTTGCAGGACCTTGTCAACATCCCCCAGGTACTCCACCCATTTTTTTGCGCTGTCGCTGGGCATGAGGGGGTTCAGGTTGACAGGGTTGCTGTCATACCAGCCCATGAACTTCTGGTAGACCGCCTTGGCGTTGTGGGCAACCGTCCCGTAGTACTGGCGGGTGTACCAGATCTTGTTGAGTGCTTCCGGCAACTCGATCATGTTGGAGATCTCGTCGCTGGTGTAGCCCTGATTGATATAGGTCAGGGTCTGGTCGTTGATGTACTTATACACGGCAGCTGTGTTGACCATGTAGTCGTTCACCACGTCATTGCCCCAGTGCGGCCAGTTGTGGGACTGGAAGGTGACCTCCGCCTCCTTGCCGTAAAGGGAGATGGCCTCGGTGATATAGCTTGCCCATGCCGCGCCGTCGCGCACCTCCGCGCCGCGCAGTGTGTAGAGATTGTGGAGTGTGCCGGTGCAGTTTTCCGCCATCCACAGTGCCTTGTACTGGGGCAGCCATGTGTTCATTTCGGAGGGTGCTTCCGTACCCGGCGTGAGCTGGAACTCCAGCTCCACACCGTCGATCGTCAGCTTTTCGCCGGACTGCGTGATTTCATAACTGGGCGTCATGAACGAGACTGTTCCGGTGGACTGTCCCATGCCGATGCCCTGCGCCAGCTTGCCGGTCACGCCGGGGGTCAGAAGGATGCCATACTGATAATTGCTGCGGCGGCCCATACCTTTACCGGCGTAGACATTTTCCTTCACGGAATGCTCCGTGAAGCCCACAGGTGTGATCACGGGGATCTTGCCGCTGGCGAGCTGGTCTTCGATAGAAAGCGTCTCGTCCGCCTTATCCTCTTTCGCCATCACGCCGGCGATGCCGCCAAAATGGTCGGCGTGGGAATGAGAGATGATGACGGCCTTGACCGGGAATTTACCAAGATTCTTTTCGATCAGCTGCATGGCAGCCTGGCTGCACTCCACGCTCATCAGCGTGTCAAAGACGATCCAGCCGGTATCGCCCTTGACAACGGTGAGGTTTGCCATGTCATAGCCGCGGACCTGATAGATGCCATCCGTCACTTCAAAAAGGCCATAGGCATGGTTGTTCTTTGTGTTCTCCCAGAGACTTGGATTTACGCTGTCAGGCGCTTTTTCATAATCGTCCAGGAACGCATAGGCTTCTTGGCTCCAGAGGATCGTCCCATCCTCGTCCTTCAGTTCCAGTGTTTCCGGCGCGTCAATCAGTCCGCGGGTGGCGAATTCATATTCCTGCTTATCATCGAAGTCAAGTTCATCGTAGACGGCGGCATTTGCCTTTGCCGTAAAGTCTGTGGCGGGCTTGACCTCGGCGGTCAGACCCAGGTCTGTCTTTTCCGCGCCCGGCTCTTTGCGCCCATCCTGCGCACAGCCGATGCAGGACAGCAACAGTACCGATGTAAGAAGCATTGCTGCAATACGTTTCATAGCCGTTCTTTTTCCATCTCCTTATTGTTCGCGGATAACAGGTGGCTGCCAGCTATCCAGTGCTGTCATGTCCGGTACATAGATCCGCATGAACAGATGAAATTCCCCGTCGGAAACAGGCAGCCAGTTAGAGGTGTCTTCTGGTGCATCCTTGGACAGGATAATATCCAATGTGCCGTCCGCATTCAGCTTGAAGTCGGAGCGGTCGTTGATGCAGTAGCGGTCGATGGAATTGTCAATGAGGAAATCATCCTCTCCGTAGGCGGTCACGGACCAGAAGCCGCCCTCCAGCGTGGGAGGAAGGGTTTCAAAATGGAGCGTATACGTCTTTTCTCCAGTCAGCGCTGCGCCGTTCTCATCCACCGCTGTCTTGGGATAGATCGCCACGTCCACGGTGTTGGCGCCAAGCCCCACCAGCGCTACCATCGCGCGGTAGGTGTACTCCGTGCCGAAGTCGCCGATGGGCCTGCCGTAATAGATCCACTGACCGAGTTTCTGCGCATACTTCGCGCCGTCGGCGGCAAGTGTGGCGCGAAGCCCCTGAAGCATCGCCAATCAGTTCCCGGCAGCTCCTGCGCCCAAGAGGGCGGCGTCGAAGGTCTTGCCCGCGCCCACGTTGATAGCGGAAAGTTTCTTCAGCAATTCCTCATCCGCATCGGCGGGTGGGTTGACCTGCATCAGAGCGTTCGCCGTATTGAAAAACTCTGCTGGCGTCATGGAAAGCACTTTGTTTATGGGAACAAAGTCATTTTCCTCTTTATAAGCTCCCTGCGGTGCGGCATACTCGCCTCCCTGTACATAAGCCGAAAGCGGCAGGAGCTGCATCTGCTCCTGAATGGCATAGACATTGGGCAGATCCTCGTTCCCGGACAGCACCGTGCGGGTGATCGACCACACCGTTGCGGTGGGCACGTCCACGCGCGTCACACCGTCGGGCAGTTTGCCCTCCCAGCCGGGAAGCGCGATGGCATAAGCACCCGCCTTGTCCAGCACGGCGGCGGTGTTCGTCCACGCATCCAGAAGCTGCACATTGCAGAAGCGATCCGTTTCCGGCAGGACGTAGATCATAGGCTCTGTGCTGATGTCAAGCCATGCCTGCGAATAGACGGTATCGACGTTCGGCGTCACGACGGTGCGGAAAGAGGCGTCCGCCAGCTTTTTTACATGGTTGAACTGATTGATGGGCGCACGGCCAGTCATGGTCCCGTCCGTATTGGTCGATAATGTTTTGGTTGCGTCGGTCAGCACCAGCGGGAACGCATAGATGTATGCCTCGCTGACCGTTTCCCACACGGTTTCAGTATCCGGTGTATCCGGCTGCGTTTTTTCGGCAGAACAGGCGGAAAGGAGCCCGCAGGAAGGCAGTGTAAGCAGCGATAGTAGAATTGCAAGTATCTTTTTCATGTTGTCCTCCTATGATTCTTTTCTGCTTTGGTTATCTCCACGGAACGGTTTGTGCGTATGGATTGACTATGAAGTCGTTTGTGATTTTCTCTTTATGGTAAACTATCGATTATTCCGCCCCTTTCTTTCCGCAAGCCTTGAAAGCTCTTTTTTGACCGCTTCGATTTGTGGGTCAAACAGCGCTCGCTCGGCAAAGATCATATAATTGTTGATGGCAAGGATCGACAGATGAACGAACGGCGCAACCTCTTCGTCGGTGCAGCCGAGGATCTCCGCAATCCTGCCCGTGTAATAAGGGTATCTTGCCGCAAGCCGCACAAGGGAAGGCTTTACCTTTTCCCCGTATTCGCGCGACACACATACGCTGACCAGAAAGCGCATGGTAGGCGACATTTTATCCGCCAGCTCACCGAGATGATCCATCATGCTTTTGATGTCACTAATATCTTCAAACACGATGGCAAACGCAGCTTTTTCAATTCGACTGATCGCTTCCTCGGCGCAGGCAAGAACGATTTCCTCTTTGGTGGAGAAGTAATAGTAGATGCCGCCGTTTTGCAGTTTTGCCGCCTTACAGAGGTCCTTTGTCGTGGCAACGGTCAGTCCCTTTTCGACAAAGCAGTCAAGGCAGACGCCTACAAGCTCCTGTCTCTTTTCAGCTTTCTTTTCTTCCCTCAAAACACAATCCCCCAATTTCTGTGCATTATCCAATGTTTCTTATAATAGCATATCAGACTTCGCAAAATAAATCAAGTGCTTGCTTGAATAATAATTATGTTTTTTTAGGATCACAATGCTTGATCAAACATCACAACAGCCTCACTTGGCAGCTTTGGCTCCGGTATGGTTTCCACGTTGGCACCGTTCATGGCGCTGCCGTCCTGCAGGCTGGCGGTGGTGATGCGCAGGGTGGCGTTGTACTGCCCGGCCTCCAAGGGGCGGGTCAGGGTGATCTCCTCGATCATCTGTCCCGGCGGTACCTGCTTGCTGGTGTACAGCACCTCGTCCGTGTCGGACAGGACCAGCTCAAACGTGAAGTAGCAGGGGTTGCCCTCCGGGTTCAGCAGCGCCACCTGTACGGTTTGCTGGTTGGCCGGCAGGCTGATAGACGGATAGCCGGGAATCTTGATGCCGACTGCCTCGCCGCTGTCGGCGGGTTTGTCCGGCAGCTGATCGCCCGACCATGCGCTGGTGCCCTGCTCCAGATCCGGGGTGAAGGTGTCCTGCTGTTGGCTGCGGGAAAGCTTCATGCCCGCCAGTACCGCTGTCACAATGATCACCACCGCCGCGATAATGCCGATTACAATGTGTTTTTTCTGCAGCACGATGCCGCCCTGTTCCTTTTTGCTCATGGAGTGTCCCTTTCTTTGCTGTATCGGAAGTTGTTATGGTATAGCCCTATTTTTGTCAGTCTAGCAATTTTTGCGGAAGCGCGCAATACATCTGGGACGAATAGACATTGCATAATCATACTAACCGGTTCTAAAGCAAAAAAATGCCCGCACAGCGCATTTTCGCGTTGTGCGGGTTGTGCAATATTTTTGTTGTTTCGTCCCAAAGTTGCGTCAAGGTGCGTAAAGGCGGCCTTCCGGGGGTTCACTTTTTATTACACGGGAAAAGACGGTTCGGCTTCGCCCTCCACCGGCAGCACCAGGCGGGAGCAATACCGTTTGGTTTCGATTTCGCGCCCGGTGTAGGGCGCAACAATGCCCAGCACACGCGGGTCCCCGGCGGGTGTCAGACCGCGCTCCTTCACCTCGCGGCCCAGACGCAAAAACGCCTCGTCCGCGCCCGCGTAGCTGCCGTAATACAGCACCGACAGGGCGCGGCAGGCCGGCAAAGTCACGGCCTCCTTGGGGGCTTTTTCGGGGCGCACGGGCACGCACACCCAAAACGGATACGGCTCGTCCGTGATATAGCCGTCCAAAAAATCCCGCCGCTGCAAGACGGTAAAGAGCGGCTCATACACTTCCTTTTGATGATCATTCAGCAACTCGCCGTAAAAATCATACATGGCGTTGTACTTTTCGGCAATGGTGTGTCCCTCGCACAGGCGGCGGCAGCAGGTCACGGCGGGCAGCGTGAACACCTGCACCGACATGCCCGTGTCCGTGCCCACGCGCAGACGCAGCTCCTCGACCCCGCGCGCAACCTCGTGCAGGTGTTCCTCCAGTGCGGCCAGCAAAACAGCCGTCTCGCCGCCGCTGGCAAAGTAGGCAGCTATATCCTCGGTGCCAAGGCCCATGGCTTTCAGCTTTTCGATCTGCAAAATGCGGGCCACATTGTGGTTGTCGTAATAGCGGCGTCCGCTGTCCGGCGCGGTGTAGGCGGGCGTCAGCAGACCTTTTTCCTCTAAGCGCAGCAGCGTGCTGCGGGACAGGCTGCAGGCGCGGGCGGCCTCGGTAATTTGAAACAGCTTTTTCGCATCTTCCGGCATGGCGCAAATCTCCTCAAAAAAAGTGCTTGCTTCGTTCAGGGGTGGACGGGTTATACTGCCATTATACGAGATGCAGCGCCGCTGTCAAGACCCTGCGCGGCGCAAGGAAGTGGGGGGTACAATACCTTGACGCGGTGGAAACGGATTTTGTGTGCTGCGCTGTGCCTGTGCGTACTGTGCGGCATTGCGGTAGCGGGCGCTTCGGCGGCGAGCACCCTGCCCATAACATTTTCCACAGAGGGCAAGGTCTACCAATACGCTGTAAGCAAGAAGGACCCCGACACCGTGACCTATGGAACAAAAACGTCCGCCCCGGTCGAAGGTTCCGTCAGCGCCGCGCCGTCCGGCAGCGGGATAAGCGTCAGCCTTGACACCGGAGATAACCAGAAGTTTAAGCTGTGCTATAAGGAAATTCCCGTCACGGTCACAGTCCCCGCCAACACGACCTACACCGTAGCTTTAAAGTTTGCGCTGGACGGGACGTACACCCGCTCCAGCAGGAAAGCGAGCGCGAAGGCTTCTTTTCAGGTAGTGTATCTGGGGGATGTTTCCGCCGCCGAGAAGACGACGGTATTTTATCCGTACAAAACAAGCGGAAATACGATAAAAACGACGATTGGCGGCAGTGATGCAAATACCAATATCGTTCAGATAACGATGGATGACGCCACGACCGTAAGCCGTTCCGCAACCAAAAGCTTCGACTTTGTCAACACCACAAGAAATACAAAGGATATTACCAAATATTTCGGCGTCTGGATAGCGGGCAACTTCGGCAGCAGGTTCCACAATCAGGCAACAGCCAAATGCAAGGTCACGCCCGCGTCTTACCTCGTATCTTTTGATCCCAACGGCGGCAGGGTCAGCCCGACAAGCACAGCGGTGACCATCGGCAAAAAATACGGCCCACTGCCTACACCCAACCGCTATGGCTACGACTTTGACGGCTGGTATACCGAAAAAATCGGCGGCGAAGACAAAAAAGTAACCGAAACCACCACCGTCGGCACAAATCCGCCCACCACACTGTATGCCCACTGGACAGCCATGAAATGTCTGGTAGCCCTTGATGCCAACGGCGGCAAGATCGACACAACAAGCGGACAAGTCAGCACAAAAAGTTACACAGCAACCTACGGCAGCAAATACAATTTCCTGCCCACGCCCACCCGCACAGGGGGCTACAAATTTGTCGGCTGGTATACCGAAGAAACCGGCGGCACCAAGGTAACCAGTGACACCACCGTTACCACCACCCAAACCCATATCCTGTACGCCCATTGGTCTTTGATCCCGGCCACGGCCCCTTACAGTGTCGTATTGACGATGGATAAGACCAGCGACTATGGCGCAGAGTTCTCTTGCCGTGTGAGTACTTCCGGCCCGGGTGCTGATCACACCACGAAAACGACCTGGTATGAATGTGATGAAAACGGCGAAAACGGAAAGCTGCTCACCGATGAAAACGGAAACCCCACTTCCCCCAAAAAACCAACTGCAGGGGTGCATTACTATTATGCGCTGGTCACAGCCACACGCAAAGACAACGGTAAGACGGCCAGCAAAAAAAGCAATGTGGCTTGTATAACGGTGTCAAAGGCCACGCCGACAATCAGCACACCGCCAAAGGCTGCCGAGCTGGACCTGGCCAAGGGCAACACCCTGGCTGCCAGCACCCTGACCGGCGGCACGGCCAAAAACAACAACATCCGCTCCGGACCCAACGACGTGGCGGGCCGCTTTGTGTGGAAGGACGCCGATTTCAAGCCGCCCATCGGCAGGGGACGCTATGACGTTGTTTTTCAGCCATACGACACCAAAAACTACACAACCGCCGAAACCACGGTGTATGTCAACGTGACCTGCAGCCACAAATTCGGCGCATGGAGCGCCGGAAGGCGCACCTGCACAGCCTGCGGCAAGGTGGAAACGCGCACCAACACCGTCACCATCACATGGGGCGAGCTGGCTTACACCTACACCGACGGAGCGTGGAACCCTGCCACACACGCCTATGACATCGGCGGCGGCTGGACACCGAACCGCAAAAACGGCGATGTCATCACCGTGCAGAATGAGGGCGTAAACGAAGTCCGCGTGAAGTTCCAATACACACGAACCGACACGGCAATCGGCGGCAGCTTTGCCAACAGCGACGGAGACTACCTCTACAGTCCGATTGACCTGCCGGTAAACAGGACGCAAACCGTGCGGCTGTGCCTGACAGGCCGCCCCGGCAAGGCACTGAACAACGCAAAAATCGGGTCGGTAACGGTCCGACTGGAAGGGGGCTATTGATGGAAAACACAGACAAAAAAGGCAAAAAGCGGTGGCTGCTGCTCGTGCTTCTTCTTCTGCTGTTGCTTCTGCTGCTTGGTGTGCTGTTCTGCCGCAAAAAGCCGCAAACGACGGACACCGCCCCCGCGCCGGAGTCATCGGTATCGACGCCCGCCGGCGGCGGCACGGTGTCGCTGACCTATTCCGATGCGGCAGGCATTGACTTAACCGCCGGGCAGGTCACGCTGCTGTTTGCCAACCCCGAAAAGTCCGGCTGGGACGCCACGGTCTGCCTGGTCGTCGGGGAGCGTGAGGCGGCACGATCCGACCTGCTGGCCCCCGGCGGGCAGGTCACCCAGCTGCCGCTTTTGGACGGTGCCGAAAAAGACCTGACGGCAGGCAGCTGCAGCGGCACGCTGAAGGTATCGTTCTACCACCCGCAAACCGGCGCCAAGGCTATGCTGGACGCCGAAATTCCCGTAACCGTCACCGTAACGGGCTGACCCCCGCACGGACGACATAGGGCAATGCCCGTACAATTTTTCAGGAAGGATGAAAAACAATGATGAAGAAAAAAACAGCTCTGGTACTTACCCTTGCCATGGTGTTCTCTCTGGCACCCCTGTCTGCCTACGCGGAAACGATCACCACAGGCGGCGGCACAGCCAGCCACGATGTAACGGCAACCTATAGGGCAGACTCGTCCGGCGGCGCGGGCGGCACGGTGTACAGCGTGGACATCACCTGGGGCGATATGGCGTTTACCTATACGGCGGAAGCCGGTATTTGGGACCCTGCCACCCACAAAACCACCGACGCCGAAGGCGGTGTCTGGACGGTAGACAAGAAAGGCGGCAACACGATCACCGTGACCAACCACTCCAACACGGGCGTTACGGCAGCGTTCAGCTATGCGGCAGACACTGGCTTTGAGGGCATCACCGGCACCTTCGACAACGCATCGCTCAATCTGGAAAGCGCCGTCGGCACGACTGTGGAGGCAGCCCCCAAGGCCACGGCCTCACTGTCTCTGAACGGCGCATTGGGCAGCACCACCGCCGACAACGCCAAAATCGGCACCATCACCGTGACGCTGAACTGAGCGCCGCATTCCTGCGACGGATGTCCCGGACTGCCGCCCCTTGGCCCCCTACACCCTCTTGCCTGTTGCATGTGTAGGGGCGACCATTGGTCGCCCGCCGATTTGGCGCAGCAACGCATTTCCCGGGACAGTTTTCTTGCAAAACAAACGGGCACGGGCGAGCAATGCTCGCCCCTACAATGCACTCTTTCAAAACGCAAAAAGGGATGCCGCATTCGCGGCATCCCTTTGCTTGTAGAAAAAGCCTGTTACCGGAAGATTTGTAGAGATGGGTCTATCTCCGCGCTAAGAGCCGCCGCTGTGCGGCGGTTGCGCTCCGAAACGCGCCTGCGGGCGCAGTGACCCATCCGCACATCTGGCC
>OOAU01001207.1_pt1 | contig 11185 bp, 7 predicted proteins | sample 1670931 | NCBI WGS metagenome assembly OOAU01 (sample SAMN06348105, study PRJEB24527) | human gut metagenome | biome: human gut; feature: ankylosing spondylitis patient; material: feces | host: Homo sapiens | place: China | collected 2015-10 | reverse complement strand
TCCATTCGCACGATCAAAGATATGGATCGCCGTGGATTTGACCGTTCCTGTTACTACGCTGACCTACAAGCGCATACCTGCCTATTGGACGGTTTTGTAAACCAAGTGCGAAAATTTGAAAAAGCCAAAGCCCAGCCCGCTCAGGATACCCCCGAAAGATAACCGCAGCGTCTGCATTTTGCAGGCGCTTTTTTTCGTGAAAAAATCTCTGTTTTGAAAGGATTTCACAATGAAAGAAACACATTACAAATTGAAGCATCGCGTTACCGCGCTGTTTGCGGCGGCGGTAATGCTCTGCTCCATGCTGCCCGGTGCAGCGTTTGCGGAGGAACCCACACCGCAGCCCACCGAGGAAACCGTGCAGATGGAGCAGCAAACCGACAACGGCCAGACCGATTCCAGCAGCCCCGACCCCGGAGCAGCTACCGAGGAAAGCGCAGCACCAACCACGGATGAGCCTGCTGAAGAAAGCGAGCCTTACACCTTTGACGGTGAGGTTTTGTATCAGGATATGCCGGACGCCCCCACAGGCTCCTACCTTGGCAGCTACGGTTTGCCGGTAGCGACCGGTGAGACCAAAATCGGGCTTGGCGCGTGGGATGCCGATTTAGAGCAGGATAGTTATCTGAGCGCCGAGGCGCTGGACAGCGACAACCTGACGCTGGCAACGCCCTTGCTGGAAGATACCGACTACGCCATTGTGCCGATTCTGGCGCAGGTGGAGTACCCCACCGACGGCAGCACCGTTGATCTGGTTCTGCCGGACAGCGTGACTCTGCTGGACTACTACGGCGAGCCCGCCAAGGATGCCGAAAGTCTGCTGCATAGCGAATACAGCGAAACCTCCGCTGTTGCGCTGGGCGTGTATGTGCAGGCGGATGCGGATTTTACCGCGCAGTTGGTTTACACCGCGCCCGACGGCAGCACGCAGACTAAAACGCTGTATGTCACCATTGACCGTGAACACACGGTGGCATCTCCGTTTGCTGATGCCGGTATTGCTGCCTACGGCGAACGCCCTATCCCCGACGTAACAAGCGGCAAAATCACCAAGGTTGCCAAGGTCAACGGCACTTGGCTGATTTGGTTCAACGGCGAACCCGCCTACTGCTGCACCCACGGTGCCAACGGTCAACCCGCCGGATGCCCGACATACACCTATGTGAACACTTCCACGGTTGGTGCAGACCAGTGCATCCCCGGCGACCACTACGGCAACCAGATTCGCATCTGGGGCGGCTTGAACCAGCTTTCTTTGGGCGATGCAGACGATCTGCCCGCTGTTTTTTCCGCTGACGAGGGTGAAGAAACATCTCTTTTGAATTTTTGTGCATCAATTTATGACGATGTACAGATGTATATTATCGAAAACTTCCCTGAAAGCACTGCCGCGGAAATTTATCTTACCTCTGCCGATGAACTGCTGAACGGCGTGGAAACCTACGCCTCCGCCCGCGGTTACTACACCTACATCTATAATCCCGGTCGCGCAGGGTGGCAGACCGTTGCCTTGATTGGTCCTGAGATCGGTGAGGAGGAACCTGAGCCGGAACCTGTTGTGCAGGAATACTACGCCAGCTGGGAGGCACCGGCTCAGACCGCCAGCGGAAGTTTTGATTTTTCCTATGGAATCCGCACGGATAAGATCCAGCTGAAAACGCAGGAAAAGGTGGACGGCGCGACCATCGAGATCGAGCCCATCACCAAATCCGGCAGCATCGAGGGCGGCAGCTGGTCTATCAGTCCTGCCGGAAAGCAAACGGTGACCACCAGCGGTCATACCGCCGATGACAACTACCAGAAGAACGGTGGCGATGCAGGCGCAAGCTGGAGTCTGCACTATGCCGTTACCAAAACATCGGGCACTCGCAATGGACAGGTTGGTCCTTTCACCACGCAGGAGGCTGCTGATGCGGCCGCCAACAGTGCCCGCGACGCTGCCATTGCGGAATTGCAGGGTGAGGCCCAGAACGCTGTCAACAATGCTATAACAGCGGCTAAAGCGCAGCTGGGAAGCATCCAGTTCCGCTATGAGGAAGTGGGAGTTCCATACGGTTTTGAAATGTATTGGGGCAGCAACGGCAACAACCAGACCATTTCTGTACCGGCCAATTCAAACAATGCCTATCTGATGAAAAATGATGAATGGTCCTTGCAGGTCAACATCAAGAAAACCGACAGCGAAACCGGCAACCAGATTGCTGCCGACGCGCAATATGAGATTTTCCAGTGGGATACTGTAACAGGCAAATATCAGCCCACAGGTGGCTACAATACTTACAGTGTGCAGCGCCAAGGCAATGGCACTTATGCGGTCATCAACAGTGCGGCCTATGCGACCACAGATTCCATGCGGCATACTCTCTACTACACCCAGCGTAATTCGGGCAAGTTTATCATTGTGGAAAGCAAAGCGCCCACAGGCTATTTTGGCGATTGGACAGACATCAATCATCCCGGCATCGTCAACACTCCGCCGGGCAAGCGCGGTTACTATATCGAAATCACCGAGGACAGCGACAATTCTGTAATCTGGCTGGACAACGCTGACTATAATGCCGACATTGCCGCTACCGATAAAGGCGGCACCAAACTTGTCACCAGTACAGGCGTAGAAACCACCGTTACCATTTACGACACTGCCAAGGATCCCCGTCGTACTTATAACACCGACAATAGCGGCAAGGCGGCCAACGAGGATAACTACACAATCACGCCCACAGACGGCGTTATGAAAAATGACCGCACCTTGGGCGAAATCAGCATCTCCAAGGTTGACCTTGATGCCGTGCGGTATGTGGGCGGCAGCGCCGCCCACGGCACAGCCCTTGCCAGCGGGCAAGCTCACGGCGATGCCGCGCTGGACGGCGCGGTGTACGACCTCTACGCCGCCGAAGATATTACGCACCCCGATGGTGTGACCGGCGTAGTGGACTACTCCAAAATCGTGGATGCAGACGGCAATCCCATCTGGCACACCACAATCCGTGACAACAGCGGGCAGTGGGTATCGGATTATCTGCCGATTCTCAAAAAAGACCACCTTGTAGCCAGCGCCAAAATTGAGAATGGCTGGCTGTGCTTCAGCAATTTGTACCTCGGCAAATATTATGTCGTAGAGCGCTCCACCGGCGTGGTTATCCCGCTGCGTGACGGCGCTCTTGCTGTTTCCGGCACCTATCCCACCGTGGACAGCCGCACCAAGGCAGCCACCGGGCAGACCGCCGCGCTTGCCAAGAACGGCAGCGGGCAGTACACGGATTGGGTGTACAAGAACCAGTTTTCTACAGTCTCTAAAGGTAAAGCGTTGGATGGCTCTTGGACTTACGATGCCTATTACCTGTCCTTTGCAGACGGCTATCTTGTCGATGAGCATAACTACTACATCACACCCGCCTATTCTGATGAGGGTTGGTATGTAGAAAAGACCTCCTTTGCCGACAACCGACAGGCAACCGGCGAACAGATCGATAAGACCAGCTACAGCGCCAATTACCACATCCATGCTGACAATGCGCTGGCCGAGAGCCAAGACCAAGTTGCCAAAGGCAATGTGGAAATCAGCAAAATCGTATCCTCCAGCGGCCAAAGCAATGGACTGGAACTGGAGGGCGCGGGATTTACATTCTTCCTTGTGTCCGACCTGTCCAAACTGAAGCAGTTTGAGCAGACCCGCAGCGGCAGCTACACCCTGCAAAGCATTTTGGATGCCTACATTGATAAGACCTACGATAACGAGCATCCGAAGTGGGATTTTTCTGCGGAAACGCAGGCCATCGCAAAGACCTATGAGGTCAACGCTGACGAAATTGCCGCCTACAACAAAACTCTGACGGCGGCAGGAGAAAACAAGAACGGTAAGGGCGATGGCTGGCAGCCCACCGGCAGCGCCAACGAATACCAGCTTGCCGAAATCTTCAGCAATGACACCGGGAATATTCGTGTGCAGGGTTTACCCTATGGAACATATCTCGTTGTCGAAACAACTGTGCCGCACGACCTGTTCCAAGCTGAGCCTTTTATTGTCACCGTTGACCCCGAACAGGATGACAACCCGTGGGGCACTATGGCCACCCCCAAGGACAGCGTAATGACAGGCTCTGACAGTTATCAGAAATTCACCGTACTGGACGAGGAAATCGAATTTTATCTTCGCATCACAAAAATTGACGAGGAAACCGGCAAACCGGTACTGCTGCCCGACACCGCTTTCCAAATCTACTGGCTGGACGAGCAGGGGCATTACCGTTATGACAGCAACGGCAACCCGAAGCTCGTCACAATGACCGATACTGTCAACGGCCATCTGACAAAAGATGTAAACACTTTTCATACCAACGGCGAGGGCATTCTGACCTTGCCCGAAAAGCTGCCATTGGGCAAGTATCGCATTGTAGAAGTCACCGGCCCGAACGGATTCTACAACGAATGGCTGGATTCTGCCGGGTACGAAAACGGGGTCCTTGCCGATGATGCCGATGGCAGCTACTATGTGGATTTTGAAATCACCACAGACCGCATTTATGCAGCCACCGGCGACAAAAACGAGAACGGCATGGATACCCTTGTAATTGGTGAAAACTACTCTAACCATGAGACGCTGAGCAAATTGACGATCCGCAAAACAGGCGAGGTCTTAGCTGGCTGGAAAACAGAAGTTGGCGCACTTGACCCGTGGATGACCGGCGAGGCCGAGGACGGCAATTTCGTGTATGAAACCCGCCCGCTGGCCGGTGCGGAATACACCATCACCGCCGCCGAGGATATTTATACGCAGGATCGGCAGACCGACAATTATGGCAACCGCACGCTCTGGTATGCCAAGGGCGATGTAGTCGCCGTAGTCACCACCGGCGACGGCAGCGCAGACATTGCCGCCTTTGCCCCTGCCCGCACCAAGGCCACCTACGATTTCCTGTCCGTAATCCATGACGGCACGATTGGCGAAGTCAGTGTGACCCTGCCGCTGGGCAGCTACCACATTGAGGAAACCAAGCCGCCTTACGGCTATATCGGCACCCCTGAAAGCTATGATGTCACCTTTGCATGGGATAACGAACGGAACGATGTGGTTATGGCCACGAGCATTGCCAAGGTTGACGGCGCTGCATCTTCCCAGAGTTTTGAGGTCGTGCGCAGCAAGGATGTCAACGCCGATTTCACCGAGCAGCAGACCTTAAAATTCTACAATGACCGCGAAAAGGCCAAAGTCGGCGTTTACAAGGTTGACCGCGAAACCGGCAAATACCTTGCCGGTGCAGTATTCAACCTGTACACGGCTGATGATATTTACAGCGTTGACGGCAAACTGCTGTTTGCAGCGGGCAAACTGGTCGCCACCAGCCCCGAAACCGGCGCAGACGGCTACACCTATTTTGACTGCGATATTCCCATTCGCGGCGAGTATTACGGCAGCAGCATCCGCAAGGACGCCACCACCAACAGCGGTAATTACATCGTCAAGGAACTCCGCGCCCCTCTCGGCTATTACGTCAACGAGGAGCCGATGGAAGTCACTTTCACCTATGATGGACAAGCTACTATGGTGCTGGATAACACCTGTGCCAACAAGCCTACGGAAATGTGGGTAAGTAAACGTGACCTTACCAACGATGAGGAACTGCCCGGCGCCACCCTTGCTATCAAGGACATGGACGGCAATACCGTAACCACATGGGTGTCCACCGATGAGCCGCATCGCGTGACTGGGCTGCATTTCGGTGAATCTTACACACTGACGGAGATCCGCGCCGCTGATGGGTACGCACTGACCGATAATATTTCGTTCCGCCTGATTCAGAAATCCGATGAGGACGGCAATCCTCTGGAGGAGTGCGAAGTTTACTATCTGACCACCAAGAACATTTTGTTCTGGAAGTGGGATGATTGGAAACTGCTGGACGATGCGACCGTTATTATGCAGGATGATATTACCAAGGTGCAGATTTCCAAGAAAGACCTTACCACCAATGAAGAACTTCCCGGCGCGGAACTTATCATTACCGATGAAAAAGGCAGCGAAATTGACCGCTGGATTTCTACCGATGCACCGCACTACATGGAGAAGCTGCCCGCTGGCAAGTATACCTTGACCGAGGTGACTGCCCCGGACGGTTATGCCATTGCGGAGCGCATGGAGTTTGAGGTGCTGCCCAACGGTGAGGTGCAGACCTTTGAAATGTTTGATGATACCATCAAGGTAAAAATTTCCAAGGTAGACATCACCACCAACGAAGAACTTCCCGGCGCAGAACTGGTTATCAAGGACAAGGACGGCACCGAGATTGACCGTTGGATTTCCACAAACGAACCACATTATGTGGAAAAGATGCCTGCAGGAGATTATACACTGACGGAAATCACCGCACCCAGCGGCTACAAGGTTGCAGAAAGCATCGACTTTACCGTTCTGCCCACCGGCGAGATTCAGACCGTGGTAATGAAAGATGCTCGCGAGGACACCCCGACACCTACCCCCGACAACACGCCGACCCCGAACCATACCCCGCAGCCAACGCCGAACACGACCCCAGCGCCCGCTGCCCCCACTGCACCCCCCACGCCGCTGCTGACGATTCCTAAGACCGGCGATAATTCTCCGCTGGGGTTGCTGCTGGCGATTGCGGGAATCTCTCTTGTAGGGTTGGCAATTTTGATCTATAAGAGTGCCCGCAGCAAGGAATTGGCTCCCCGCACCGATGAGGATAATGACACCGAGGAATAAGCAAAAATGAAGTACACTTATCAGACGGACGGTCCACGCGGACCGCCCGCTTTTTATTGGAGAAAAAACATGAAACATATTTTAAGTTGCAGTTTCGGAAAAGACAGTATCGCCACCGCGCTGCTGGCCTTGCAGCATGGTGAACCGCTGGACGAACTTGTGTATTGCGAGGTCATGTTCAGCGAGGAAATATCCGGCGAGCTGCCCGAACACAACCGATTTATCCACGAAACGGCAATCCCGTATTTTGAACAGCGCGGCATCCCAACACGGGTTTTGCGCTCCGAAAAGACCTATCTATCCTGCTTTTACCATGTTGTCACACGAGGAAAAACCAAGGGGATGCTTTCGGGATTCCCTCTGAGTGGGCGCTGTACAATTCAGCGGGATTGCAAGCTGCCGCCGATCAAGGCATATCAGAAGGCATTGCCCCCGGACACGGTGCAGTACATCGGCATCGCCGCAGATGAACCCAAGCGACTGGCACGATTAAAGCCCGGTCAGATTTCTTTGCTGGACAAGTACCATGTGGCCGAACCCGAAGCGAGGTCTATGTGCGCAGCTGAGGAGCTGCTGTCCCCACTGTATGACTTCACTAAACGCGGGGGTTGTTGGTTTTGCCTGAACGCGTCAATCAGCGAACTGCGGCATCTCTACAGATACCACCCCGAACTCTGGCAGCTTTTGCTTGAATTACAGGACGTGCCGAATAAACCCACCGAACGTTTTAGTTGGCGGCGAACTTTTCGTGAGATAGACGAACGCTTTCGGCAGGAGGGCGAACAACTAAGTTTTTATGAGGAACGGTGAACAATGGACGAACAGAAAAGACCCCGCGCGTGGGTGTACGCGCGTATTCCCGGTGACTATGACGGCACAATGAACAGCTATAAAGTTTGCTCAATGCAGGCTCTGCATGACGGCTGTGATATTGTCGGTGGAAGCATTGACGAGCGCGGCGGCTGGCTGCTGCGTCCCGGCTACCGCGATATGATGCAGCAGATTAAGGGTGGAAAAGTTGACCGCGTTTATATCTGCCGTATGCGGCAGATCAGCGGCAAGGAGCGCCACTTGCACTCTTTTTTCAAGCGGCTTATGCAGCATGGGGTACAGGTCACGGCCACCGAGTACAGCTTGCGTGACCGGGTTAATATGTTTCGGCTGGCTCGTCGTGTCGAACGTTATGCGACCAGAAAAGGTCTGCGGCTGCCGTGGTGATTGTCAGCGGGCGGCGTACTGTGCCTATGGAACAGTACGAGCAAGCACGGCATCGTGATATCACATCGCCCACTTGTTAGGGGAATACCCCTAAAACCCCTGCATCGGATGGTGAATTATGAAAGCAAGAACCTATAAAAAACTCCTACGGCTCAATCAAGACGAGCAGGAACGACTGCGGTATTTAAGTAAAAGCACAGGGCTAAATCAAGAGCAAGTGCTGCGCAAAGTATTGATGGACGCTCCACTTCTGGAACGTCCGACAGCCGACTACATAAAAATGTCACGCCAAATTGCAGCCCTTGGCAACAATCTAAACCAGCTTGCCCACATTGCCAACGCCAGCGGAAAAGTAAGTAATACCGACTTGCTGACTGCAAAACAAATCATGGAGCAAATATGGAGGTACATTAAGGGAGGTGGGGTCCAATAGCTTATACAAAAATCAAAGCAGTAAAGCATCATCTGCAACGATGTCTGGATTATACCAGCAATCCAAACAAAACTGAAAAATTTGCTGATGATGATTTAAGGCGGCTCTTATCCTATACGCAGAGCCAAGATAAGACAGAGCATCAACTGTATGTGACAGGCTTTCATTGTGACCCGGAGACAGCCTGTATGAGCATGGAATTAACCAAACGATTGTGGGGGCAACCCACGGATAAGGGAGTTTTGGCCTACCACATCATTCAAAGTTTCAGCCCCGGTGAAGCCACGCCCGACCAAGTACACGAGATTGGCTGTGAATTTGCACGGCGGTTTCTTGCGGATCGGTTTGAGTGTACGGTCAGCACCCATTTGGACAAAGGCCACCTGCACAATCATATAGTCGTCAATTCGGTATCCTATGCGGACGGAAAAATGTTCCGCAACAACTTTGACACCTACTACCACGGAATCCGACAGGTATCGGATGAACTTTGCCGAGAAAATCGGCTGTCCGTCATCGAAACGGACGGCAAGGGAAAATCTTATGACGAATGGTTGAGCGGGCAAACCGGCAAGCCTACCATTCGTGGTATGGTACGCAAAGATGTGGAACAGGCTATTGCTGCCGCCGACAGCTTTGATGGCCTTATCACGGAATTGCAGAACATGGGCTACACGGTCAAATATGGCCCGCGTGTGGAACACATGGCTGTGCGCCATAAAGACGCCCAGCGAAATATCCGCATTGACCGGCTCGACCCGCGCTTTTCCGAGACAGCGCTGCGGGAGTATTACCGCCAACTGCACCGTATGCCCACCGAAATGCAGCAGGAATACCGGCAGGAAAACGCCCCGGCAAAACCGAAATGGCAGCCCACAGAATTACAGCCCACTGTTCGGCGAGCGCGGTATCTCGGCAAGCTACCGCGCCGGTATCCCAAGGTGTCCGGCTTTATGGCTTGCTACTATCACTACTGCGCCCTGCTGCGGAAAGCCTACCACGGCAAGGCTACAAAGCGCTGCTATTTTCTGCTGCGCGAGGATTTTTTGAGGTTTGGCCGATACCAGCAGCAAACCAAGTTTTTGTGGGAACACCATATTGAAACTATGGACGACCTACTGGCCTATAAGGAAAATGCCGAAGCCCAAATTCAGCAGCTTGCCCGCCAGCGAAAGGTGTTATATCGTCAGAAACGCGAGCCGGAAAAGGCGGCGCGGGAGGAAAAAATCAAAGAACTAACCCAAGCATTAAAAGCCCTGCGCCATGAGGTTTACATCTGTTCCGACATCGAAACAGATGCCGCCGAGGTGCAGGAAAAACTACGGCAAGCAGAACTTGCCGCACAGGAAGAACGAAATGAGGTGAAACAAGATGAACAACGGAGGCGAAGCAGCCGATCAGATGGTGCGGGAAGCCTTACAGGTTACCGAAGTAGCCATTAAGCTGTCTGCGCTGGGTATTAAAAATGCACTGGCCTTATCGCTGGCCTACGCCAAGGAAAATCCTAAAGTGAAAGGCAAAACCAGCCTTGACCGTCTGCTGCGGGAGGGCAAGGAACTAAAAATTATTGCCCTGCAAAGCAAAGACGTGGGACAGTTTAAGGAATTGGCCAAGCAGTACGGCGTCTTGTTCGCGGTCATCAAGGATAAGGCACAGAACGAAAAAGTTGACGTCATGTTCAAAGCCGAAGATGTCGCCAAACTGAACCGCATCTATGAGCAGTTGGGATATGCCATTCCCAAGGTCACTACGGCAGACCGAAAAAAAGCCCCAACCCGCCGTCAATCCGGCGACAGCTTGTTGACGTGCGGGAAGAATCCTTTGGATATTGACCCACGCCCATCTGTGCGAGCCACAATTATGGCACTGAAAAATGCAGCGCAGAAGGCAGAACAGGCGCAGGAAAAAGTGCAGGATATTACTGCGAAGGAGGAGCGATAAATGTACGAACAGCGATTGCCCATCGAGGAGTGGAAAGCCAAAAAACAAGCCGAACTTAAAGAAACCATTGCGGCGCAAAAATCCGTATTGCAGGAAGTTGTGCAGGATGGCCAGCGCCTTGCTGACTATCTGTACGGCAGGGGGCGGCTTGGCAGCCATATCACATCTGGCAATGCAGCACTTGTGCTGCAAACCCTGCCGCAAGCGCGGGTCGTATTGACCTCCAGAGACTGGGATAAATTCGGGCGACGCGTAAACAAAGGGGCAAAAGGCATCCCGCAGCTTGTGCGCGTCAACGGTTATTATAATGTCGGCTCAATTTTCGATGTGTCCATGACCTACGGCAACAAGCCGTATCCGATTCCTGAAATCAAGCCGGAGCAGATGGACAAGGCCATCAAGGAACTGGAGCGCCTTTCTCCGGTCAACATCATTTTTCAAAATGAGGGCGTTGTCGGGTACGATGCCGAGCAACACGCGATTGTGTTCCCAACGGTCATGCCGCAGCGTGAAGTGCTGGCACGACTGCCCGCCGAAATCGTCATTGCAACCGCAGAGCAGCACACGCCGGGTATCTCCCAAGCGCCTTATCTGCGAAAAACAGCAATGGCCGTTTCGGTGGAGTTTTGCGGGCGGTTTTCCCTGCCGATGCCCGATACCGCTGCCACTACGCTGGACGGGATGGGCACCCTCATTCCACCCGGCGAGGAACGCAAAACACTGGAAGAAATTCGGGAACTGTCTGTGACTATTGGAGACACTGTAGAAAAAGCACTTGGCCTGCAGCGCGGCCAGAGCGCACCGCAGCGGGACGAGGCCCGTTAATCCATGCGTCCGAATAAAGACCGCCGCACAGAAATTATTCTGTA
>OOAU01001206.1_pt1 | contig 11216 bp, 7 predicted proteins | sample 1670931 | NCBI WGS metagenome assembly OOAU01 (sample SAMN06348105, study PRJEB24527) | human gut metagenome | biome: human gut; feature: ankylosing spondylitis patient; material: feces | host: Homo sapiens | place: China | collected 2015-10 | reverse complement strand
ACTTTTGAGTAAGATTTCTTTTTTCCACAACAAGGAGCAGCCCATGAGCGAAAATGCAAAAGCGTCCAGCGTCAATCGCGCCAAACTTTACCAGCTGGTACTGTTTCCGCTGAACAACGGTGCCACGAATGTTTATTACGTCCTTGTGCTTTCCTACATTGCCACCTTCGGCAGCAATGTACTGGCGTTGGGCACTCTGTTTGCCTCGGTCATGGTCACGGCCATGCGCCTGTGCGACGCCATCACCGACCCGATCATCGGTGCACTGATGGACCGCACGAACGGTAAGTTCGGCAAATTCCGCCCGTTCATGGCCATCGGCAACCTTATCATGGCCGCCAGCATTCTGGTGCTGTACGGCATCACCCCGATGATCCCCGATACGATGATGTGGGCACGCTATGCCGCGTTTGTGGGCCTGTACTTTGTCTGGGTCATCGGCTACACCTTCCAGACCAGCTGCACCCGTTCCGGTCAGACGGTTCTGACCAACGACCCCAAGCAGCGCCCGCTGTTCACGATCTTCAACACCGTCGGCAGTCTGCTGGGCATGGGCGTTATGCAGTTCCTGGCTCCCATCCTTGCCAAAAACTATGAGGGCGGCTATTCCTCCGCGGGCTTCTTCCGCACGCTGGCCCCCGTGGGCATTGTGATGTCCATTGCGCTGACCATCCTGGCCATCATTGGCATCTGGGAGAAGGATCAGCCCAAGTACTTCGGCATCGGCGGCGAAAAGACCGAGAAGGTCAAGGTCAGCGAGTATCTGCAGATCATCCGGGAAAACAAACCCATGCAGCGTCTGATGATCGCGGGCGCGGGCACGAAGCTGGCGCTCTCCATCGCCAACAACACCACGGTCCTGTGCATGCTCTACGGCTGCATGATGGGTGCTTACGATGGGCTGTATCTGCCCATGATGGTGCTGGGCTACGCCTGCAGTGTGCCGTTCTTCATTCTCTCTGTGCGCACCAGCCAGAAGAAGGGCCAGAAGGCCAGCCTGACGAAGTATGTCAGCGTCGCGCTGGCCTGCTATGTCGGCGTGCTGGTCCTGCTGCTGCTGTGGGGTCACGGTGATGCATTCCATCTGAGCCTGCTGGGCGAGAATGGTCTGTCCATCAACCTGTACACGATTCTGTTCATCCTGTTCTTCGGCATTGGCTACGGCGCATACTACGCTACTGCCGACATGCCCATTCCGATGGTTGCCGACTGCTCCGACTACGAGACCTACCGCTCCGGCAAGTATATTCCGGGCATCATGGGTACGCTGTTCAGCCTGGTGGATAAGCTCGTTTCCAGCCTGTCCGCCACCGTCGTCGGCATTGCCGTGACCTTCATCGGTCTGAACAACCTGCCCACCCAGTATGACCCGTACACTCCGGGCATGAATGTGGTCGTTATCGTCCTGTTCTGCGCCATCCCGATGGTCGCCTGGGCGGCCACTCTCATCGCCATGAAGGGCTACAGCCTGACCGGTGAGAAGATGAAGGAGATCCAGGCCGTCAACGCCTGCCGCCGTGACGCGGTTGCGAACGGCATGAAACTGGAAGATGCCATGGAAAAGTGGCAGACTGTCGACCAGCTGCCCGCGGAGTACCGCGCCTAAGCTTTAACCCTGCGATTCTCTTTGTCCTTCCATAAACGCAAAGCCCCCCGGCATCGTGAGGATGCCGGGGGGCTTTGTTTAGTCTGCGTGGCAGGGAAAAAGAGAACCCCATGGCGGGATACGCCATGGGGTTCTCTTTTGGTGCGGAAGATGGGACTTGAACCCACACGTCATAGACACACGCACCTCAAACGTGCCTGTCTGCCGATTCCAGCACTTCCGCTTGTTGCATTGACTGCAAGAGATATTCTAGCACAAACACCCCGGAAAAGTCAAGGCTTTTGCCGAAAAAAGATTTTGCAAAATCCCTGCCTTGTAAAGACTTGTTGGGAATGGTAGAATAAAGGCAGCAAAAAGGGGAGAACTGCCATGCAAAATTTAATTTTCAGCCTGAACGCGACCCTGCCGGTGTTCCTTGTCATGGTGGTGGGGTACGCGCTGGGGCAGCTCGGCTTTCTGCCGCCCGCGTTCTGTAAGGCGTCGGACAGGCTGACCTTTAAGGTGACTTTGCCGCTCATGCTGTTTCTGGACATGGGCAGCGTGGACATCCTGCACGACTTCCGGCCCAGGTTTGTGCTGTTCTGCTTTGCCGCCACCCTCGTCGGCATCCTGACCGTCTGGGCGGGGGCTAAACGTTTTTTGAAGGACAAGGCGCTGGTGGGCGAGTTCGTGCAGACGGGCTACCGCAGCAGCGCCGCCGTGCTGGGCGTGGCGTTCATCCAGAACATTTACGGCAGCGCCGGCATGGCCCCGCTCATGATTTTGGGCAGTGTGCCGCTTTTCAACATCTTTGCGGTGCTGATCTTGATGCTGGAATCGCCCGAGCAGCGCGGCGTGCCTGACGCGAAGCAGCTCTTGCGCGGTGTGGCCACAAACCCGATCCTGCTGGGCATTGTGTTCGGCACGGTCTATGCGCTGCTGCCGTTCACGCTGCCGCAGATCGCGACCAAAACCATCAGCAGCATTGCGTCGCTGACCACGCCGCTGTCGCTGCTGTCCATTGGCGCGTCGTTTGAAGGGACAAAGGCCATCAAAAAGCTCGGCCCCACGCTGGCGGCGGCGTTCATCAAGACCGTGGGCCTTGCGGCGGTGTTCCTGCCCTGCGCGGTAGCGCTGGGCTTTCGGAATGAGGAACTCGTCGCACTGCTCATCATGCTGGGCAGTCCCACGACGCCGAGCGCCTATGTCATGAGCAGGAACATGGGCCATGAGGGCGTGCTGACCTCGAGCTGCATTGCCCTGACGACCCTTCTCTCCGCCCTGACGCTGACAGGCTGGATCTTTGTTCTGCGGAGCGGGGGATACTTATAACGGAAAAAGGCTTCCCCATCGGGGAAAGCTGTCCGCGAAGCGGACGGATGAGGGCCGCGTTGCCGGCAATATCCCGTTTACGGGAAACAGCGCAAGCTTCGCCCTCATCCGACCTCGCTTCGCTCGGCCACCTTCCCCCGATGGGGAAGGCTTTTTGTTTTTTATTGCTTCTCCTCCGGCTCGGCTACGGGCACGCCGCGGTGCTCCACGGGCGTCGAAAAGACGATCTGCGTCCGGGTGCGGCCAAACTGCTGCAGGTGGTTGATGAACTGATCCAGCTCCTGCGTCGTACCGAACAGCACCTCGATCAGCATACTGTAATCGCCGGTGACGCAGTTGCATTCCACCACATGGGGGCAGCTCTGGATATAGGGGTAAAACTCCGGCTTACGCTGGGGGTCCATGTCCAGATTGATGAACGCCTTGACCATGTAGCCCAGCTTCGGCGCGTCGACCTGTGCCTGGTAGCCGGTGATGGTGCCGGAGCTTTCCAGCCGGGCCATGCGGGCCGACACGGCGGGACTGGACAAAAACACATGGTCGGCAATTTCTTTTAACGGTGCGCGGGCGTTGTTTTGCAGAAGGTCGATGATTTTACGGTCAATGTGATCCATGGTAACACCTCATTTTAGGCAAAAAGCTCCCGTTCGTGTGCGCCATTGCACCTGAACGAGAGCTTAGTCAGCTTTACTATGCAAAGAATTTTACCATACGGAAAGCAAAAAGTAAAGCGATTTGCAAAATAAATTAAGTCGACAACTCGGCAGGGGCCCGTCTGCCTTGTGCCTCACATATCCGGGAACACATTCCGCGCACTGATAAGTGCATTGTTATAGTACATCTCAAAATGGCAGTGGGGACCCGTGGCAGCGCCGGTGGCCCCCACATAGCCGATCAGCTGCCCCTTTTCCACGGTCTGCCCGGCCTGCACGACAAAGGACGACATGTGGGCGTACAGCGTTTTGTACCCGTTGCCGTGGTCGATCTCCACATAGTAGCCCCAGCTCATGGTGGGGTGGTTGTGCCACTGGGCGGCAATGACCGTGCCCGCGTCGGCGGCATAGATCGGCGTGCCGTAGGGGGCCGTGATGTCCACGCCGCGGTGTCCATAGGGCAGACTGGCCCACCGGCTGATGCCCGAATACCCCGGCACCGGCCAGAGAAAGCTGCCTGTGCCCAGCCTGCCGATCATACCGCTTTTCAGACGCGTGCCGCGGTGGATGACCTCCGGCACGGAGGCCTGCACAAGCTGCACATCCACTACGCGGGTGCTGACGACCTCGCCCGCCACGGTTGTGATCTCGCTGGTGACAAGCTCGCTGCCGTTCTGCCCGGCCTGTACGGTCTCGGTTTTGCCAAAATCCAGCCCCGCGTCCTCGATGGTCTGGGTCTCAAACGGCAGCTCCCGGGTCACGGTCTCGTACCGCACGGCCTTGACCTGCAAAAGGTCGTCCGCCCGCAGTGCGGCGGTCAGGTCGCGGTACGGTGTGATGGCCGCGGCAGGGTAGATGCCGTCCACCAGCCGCAGGGCGTGGACAAAGTCGGTCTGCACACCGTCGGTCTGCCACGGCGCACGCACAGCGTACAAAAACTGCCGCAGGTGGTCGCCCTCGTCGGTGACGAACCGCAGCGCGCCGTCCAGATAGACGGCGGTGCCCTCGGTGATCTCGCCGCCTGCGGCGCGCAGGATGGCATCGGCGGTCTCGCGCTCGGTCATGGGGCGGGTGTCGGCGTCGGCCATGACAAGGGTGTACGCGGGTTGGACGTTCCAGCCGGCCACGCCGGTCAGGCGGGCCTGTACGTCGGCGCGGGCTGCGTCGAACGCCTGCTCGTCTGTGACATAGCCCACGACATGCCCGCCGACCTCGACCCGCAGCACAAAGGGCCGCGCCAGCGCGGTGCGCACGAACCATGCCAGCACCCCGGCGGCCAGCAGCGGCACGGCGTACCCCGCCAGCTGCCGCGGATGGGTGAGCGCTGTTTTAAAGCTGTCCGTCGCCCGCACTGCGGGCCGCAGCACCACAGCCAGCAGCGTAAGCAACGCCCGCGCCGCGCCGTGTGCCAGCGCCGCCAGCCCGCGTCCAACGCGCACCGCGGTGTATTCCACATGGAAGCCTGTGTAGTATAGAAAATCTCCGAAGGTCAAAGCAATACACGTTCCTTTTAGCTTTCCCGTAGGGGCCGGGCATGCCCGGCCCCTACGCGGCATTTAATGCGTCGGCACAAACCCCAGCGGGTCTGCTCTGCTGCCGTCCACGCGCAGCTCCAGGTGCAGATGATACCCGCCGCCCGCGCCGTAGACATTGCCGGTGTTGCCCACATACCCGAGCAGGTCGCCCTTCTGCACGGTGGCCCCCTGCGCCACGGCGATGCTGCTCATGTGGGCGTACAGGCTGTCGTACCGGTGGCCGTCGTCCGCGGTGCCGTGACTGACCTGCACGCAGTTTCCGTAGCTGTTCATCGTCCGCGCGGCGCTGACGACCCCGTCCGCAATCGCATAGATGGGCGTGCCGCCCGGCGCGGCAAAATCGGTGCCGCGGTGGGGGATGCCCCAGGGGTCCGGCTCGGCAAACTGCGTCGTGATGCGCCCGTAGCTGTCCAGCGGGCAGCGGAAGTCAAGGCTCGTCAGGTGCAGGTCCGCCGTTGTGTAGCGGCGGCTCTGCTCCCGCACATAGGCGTCCAGTGCGGCGGTGGCGTCCTCATAGGCCTTTTTCGCGGCGTCGGTCACGGCGGCCTGTGCCTGGGCCGCGGCCTGCTGGGCGGTCAGCGTGCTGTTCGCGTCGAGCAGTGCGGCCTCCAGCGCGGTCTGCGTGTCGGCCAGCGCTGCCTGCTGCTGTTCGAGTGCCGCCTTGGCATCGGCGGCCTGCCGGGCGGCCTCGTCCGCTGCGGCGCGGGCCTGCTCCAGTGCGGCGGCCTCGGCGTCCAGCTCGGCCAGAACCGTGCTGTTCCGCGCGCTCATCTGCTGCAAAACCGCGTCGAACGTCAGCAGCTGGTACAGGCTTTTGGCCTGCGCCAGCAGCCAGACGGCTCCGCCGCCGTCCAGCCGCTGCATCGCGCGCAGCTGCTCACGGCAGACGGCCAGCCGCGCGTCGTACTCGGCCTGCTTGGCGTCCAGTGCGGCGCGGGCGGCGTCCGCCGCGGCCTGCCGCTCGTCCAAAACGGTCTGCGCATTTTGCACGGCGTCGGTCACGGCGGTAATTTGCCCGGCCAGCTCGGCGGCCTGCCCGGTCAGGGCGGCAACCTTGCCCTCGGTCTGCGTCTGTTCGTTTTGCAATTCTTCCAGGGCCGACTGTGCGGTTTCGTACTCCTGCCGCGTCTCGGTCTGCTTTTGCGTTAATTCGCTCTTTTTATCATCCGCGTAAGCGGTCAGGCCCGAAAAAAGGGTACAAAAAAGCAGCCCCGCCGCCAGAGCAGCGGCGGGGAAGTGCCTGTATTTCATCTTGTTACTCCGCTAATAGGGCAGTCCCGGTCAGGTCTGCGGGCGCGCTGTCCTGCCGTGCCTCAAAGTGCAGGTGCGGCCCGGTGGAATTGCCGGTGCTGCCCACATATCCCAAGACCTGGCATTGAACCACGGACTGCCCGGCAGAGACGAGCGACGACTTCAAGTGCTGATACTCCGTTTCCAGCCCGCCGCCGTGGTCAAGCACGACATAGTTGCCCTTTTCAGCATCGTAGTCGGCGGTGGTCACGATGCCATCGGCAACGGCGTAAACCTCCGCGCCCTCCTCAGCGGCAAAGTCAATGCCGGGGTGGCCGTTTTCGGGGTCATAGCCGCTGACCTGCGGCGGGGGCGCGACCGGCAGGGTAAAGAGCTCCACGCCGGAAAGGGTTGCGGCTCCATCGGCGGCAGTCACCTGGTCGGAACTCGCATTGCGCACAGCTTCGGCCAGGATTTCATCTGCCTTTTCCTGCGTCAGTTCGGCGGCGTCGCTGCCCCTGTAGGCGGTAAAATACCGCGGTTCGACCAACGTGCCGTTGACATGCATCTCAAAATGGCAGGCGTTGCCGGTGGTGTTCCCGGTGGAACCCACGTACCCGATGACCTGACCGGCGGTCACGGTCTGCCCGGGCACAACGGCGCAGGACTTCATGTGGGCGTACAGCGTGACCCAGCGCAGACCGTCGGCGTCGGTACCGTGGTCGATCTCCACAAAATTGCCCCAGCTGTAATGCTCCTGCGCGGCCAGCACAACACCGTCCGCGGCGGCGTAAATCTCGGTGCCCTCGGAAGCACACAGGTCGTCGCCCCGGTGGCTGTTCTCGGTGGCAAAGCGGGAAATATATTTGTACTTGACCGGGCAGGCAAACCGTGGACTGTTGGCGGCGTCACTTAACGTCGGCAGCGTCGCGGCGGGCATGGCTACGGGCGTCTCCGTGGGCGCAGGTGTCGGTGTCGGCTCTGCGGTCTCAGCAGTGGCGGCGGGCGGTTCCGGCGCGGCGTGGGCTGCCTCCACCTGCGGGCGCACCATGCAGGCCGTCACGCTGACGCCCACGGCCACGGCGCAGAGCGCCAGCGCCCCCGCGCCCAGACGGCGGTAGTGCAGCAGGTGCACAATGCGCTCCTTCACGCTGCCCTGCCCGAAGGCAAGACTTCCGGGTGTTCGGATGGGGCGTCCCTGCATGGCAAAATGCAGCAGGCTCTCACAGTAGGTGCTGCGCTCGGCCAGCGTGCAGCCCTGCACGGCTGCCTCGTCGCAGGCGGCCTCCATGTCATGCTCAAAGGCGCGCAAGGCCAGCCACGCCAGCGGATTGAACCAGTGCAGGCAGACGACGGAATAAAACAGCGGCTTCACCAGCGGGTCGCGGCGGCGGATGTGGGTCCGCTCATGCAGCAGCACAGCCTGCCGCGCCGGGCTTTGCAGGCTGTCCGGCAGGTAGATGCGCGGGCGCACAAAGCCCAGTGTGAACGGCGTGGGCACGCACGCCCCGCCGTAGCAGCCGTCGGACGTTTTGCAGGCCAGCGCCACACAGCGCTTTAATTTCAGGTAGCCGATGCCCCCGCGCACAGCCAGCACCAGCACACCGACCAGCCAGACCGCCGCCAGCGCGTGCCACGGCGTCAGCCGGGCGTACCAAGGCAGCGGGGCCGCAGCTGCGGCTGCGGCGGGGGCAGGGGGCAGCAGCGGCAGCTCGCCCAGCTCCTGCACGGTGTCGGCGGCAGCGGCCAGCGGGGCGCTCTCCGGGCGGGGCAGCTTCAGCGGGATGCCCCACGGCAGCACAAACCGCAGCCCTACGGCCAGCCACAGCCAGCACAGGAGCCGACTGGGCGCATGGGCGCGGCGCAGGGCCCTGCAGACCAGCCACGCCGCCAGCGCGGCCACACCGCCGCGGGCGCTCAACAGCAAAAAGGCAAGAACGGTACTGCGCATGGCTATTCCTCCTTATAGCGGGCGGCGTCGAGCAGTGCGCGGATCTCGGCGGCCTCGGCGTCGCTGATGGGCTTTGAGTTCAAAAACGCGGCCACGAACCGCGGCAGACTGCCGTCAAAGGTCTTGTCCACCACTGCGGCGCTCTCGGCCTGCTGGACGTCCTCCCTTTTAATAAGGCTCGTCACGCGGCCATCGGCGTTTTGCAGCACGCCGCGCTCACAGAGCTTTTTTAAAACGGTGTAGGTCGTGCTTTTTTTCCAGCCCAGCCCCTCGGCGGCTAGCGCGACCAACTGCCCGCTGGGCAGCGGCTCGTTGTCCCACACAAGGCAGGCGAAGCGGTATTCGCCGTCAGCAAGGCGAAGCGGTTCATGGTTCAGCATAGGGAAAGCTCCTTTTGGTTTATTGCAATAGACCTGTCTCTGTCTATAGTCTACTACGATAGACCAAAAATGTCAATAAAAAATCCCCGCCGGTGGTGCACGGTGGGGGCATCAAATCCGGAAATGGAATAAAAATTTATGTATTATTCGATGCTTTTGAAATTTTTATCCCTTATCCGTAATTTCTGAGTTCGCCCGCTGGGAAATTTCCATTATAATATAGGCAGTAAATTGAAAAGGAGTACCCAGCGATGCGAGCAATAAACCTGAAAACGAATCATCTTACCGCGCCCCTTGGCATGGATGCCGGGCCGCTGTTCTTGTCTTGGCAGTGCGTTGACGGCGTGCGCCAGACTGCCTATGAAATTGAACTGACCGCGAACGGCGAGACGGTTTGGCACAGCGGCAAGGTGCAGAGCGCCGCCGTGCACGCCGATGCCCCGACTGTGGGCGGCTCCCGCGTGCGTGGGTGCTGGCGCGTGCGCCTGTGGGACGAAAACGACACCCCCGGCGCGTGGAGTGAGGCGCACTTTGAAACGGGCTTGGCGCAAAGCGACTGGCAGGGTGAATGGGTAGACCCCGAAACGGAAGAAATCGACATCCCCGGGGATGATGCCGTCAACGCCTTTGCCCGCCCCAACTGGGAGCGCAAGCAGGCGGAAAAAGAAGCCGCAGGCAAGGGCGCAGCCGAGCCGTACAAGCCCCATCGTCCGGCATCGTACCTGCGCAAAACCTTTACTGCAGCCAAGGGCGAAGCGCGGCTGTACATTACCGCCAAGGGGCTGTATGCGGTATGGCTGAACGGTGTGCGTGTCGGGGATATGGTTTTAGCCCCCGGCAGCTTTACCGGCAACAAGCACCTTGCGGCGCAAACATACGATGTAACGCGATATTTGCGCGACGGTGAAAACGAGCTGCTGGTTGCCCTTGGTGACGGCTGGCACCGCAGCACAGGCGGTGTTGACGGTGACCGCGACTTGTTCGGTGATACGCTGGGCGTGCTGCTTCAGCTGGAGGTGAACGGCCAAGCCGTCTGCGCTTCTGACGGCACGATGCAGGCAACGCAGTGCGGGCCGATCCGCCAAAACGATATGCAGCAGGGCGAGGTCTATGACGCACGGTTCGAAGGCAGCTTGACCGGCTGGCACGGCGTGCGCGCCTACCGCGACGACCTGCCCATCACCGGTATGAATACCGTGCCGATTCTGGAACACGAAGCCTTCCCCGGCAAGCTGCTGCAAACGCCCAACGGCGAGACCGTGCTGGACTTTGGGCAGAATATCGCCGGCTATGTGGAGATGGCGCTGACCGCCCGCGCAGGGCAAAAGGTCAAGCTGACCTGCGGCGAAGCGCTGGACGAAAACGGCAACTTTACCCAGGAAAACTTCCAGGATCGTGCCCGCCACAAGGAGGGCGGCACCGCCCAGATGCTGGAGCTTGTCTGCAAAGAGGGGAAAAACCACTTCAAGCCCCACTTCACCATCATGGGCTTCCGCTACGCCAAGGTCGAAACCGACGCCGACTTGACCGATGCTGTGTTTACTGCCCACGCCGTCTACTCTGATATGGCGGTGACAGGCAAATTTACCTGCGGAAATGACGCGGTGAATCAGCTTGTCAAGAACAGCATTTGGAGCCAGAAGGGCAACTTCTGCGATATCCCCACCGACTGCCCGACCCGCGAACGCGCAGGCTGGACAGGGGATATGGGCGTGTTTATTGAAACCGGCCTGACCCTGATGGACTGCTACCCCGTGGCGGAAAAATGGCTGGCGGAGTGCCGCCTGAACCAGTACCCGGACGGGCGCATGGCGAACATTGCCCCGCCGAACGCCCGCCCCGGCTATATGACCCCGATGCTCTGCATGTCGGCAGGGTGGGGCGATGCGGCGATTCTGGTGCCGTATGCCCTGTACAAACGCACGGGTGACCGCAAAATTCTGGCGGACAACTACGAGATGATGCAGCGCTGGTACGGCTTTTTGCTGGGGCGCGCGCAGCAGACAACCGATGAGCAGCAGGGCGGTGATTACGCCAAGTTCACCGTTTTAAACGGCATGGATTACGGCGAATGGTGCGAGCCGGGCATCACCCCCATGCAGGCGATGATGAACCCGCGCAAGAGCGTTGGCACGGCGTATCTGGCCTACTCCGGGCGCTTGCTGGCGGAAGTGGCGGAAGCACTGGGCAAGGCGGACGATGCCGCCAACTACCGCGGCACCGCCGCCAACGCGGTAAAAGCCTACCGCACGGCGTTCACCGAGAACGGCGTAATCAAGTCTGACCGCCAGTGCGAGTATGTCCGCGCCATTGCCTTTGCCCTGCTGGGTGAGGACGAAAGCAAGGCCGCTGCCGCAACGCTGAACAAAATGGTCATCGAGAATGGTTATCATCTGAACACCGGCTTTTTGTCCACGCCGTTTTTGTGCGATGTGCTGGCAAAATACGGCTATGCGGACACTGCCTACAAGCTGCTTTTGCAGCCCGATGCCCCCGGCTGGCTGTATGAGGTCGGCAAGGGCGCCACGACCGTTTGGGAAACCTGGACGG